>ENA-UOWJ01000006-UOWJ01000006.1-bioreactor-metagenome-genome-assembly--contig:-NODE-6-length-329149-cov-14.319541_pt1 | contig 329149 bp, 305 predicted proteins | sample MGYA00238156_ERZ761611 | MGnify/ENA primary metagenome ERZ761611 (study PRJEB28900, sample SAMN06268034) | bioreactor metagenome | isolation source: Joint BioEnergy Institute, California, USA...
AGATCAACGCGCAGAACTGCGTGCACTGCAAGACCTGCGACATCAAGGATCCGACGCAAAACATCGTCTGGGTGACCCCGCAAGGAGGCGAAGGGCCTGTTTACAACGAAATGTAAGGCCGCGGGCGCGGCGTCCGCCTCGCAGCCGCAAACGCGCCGCGCAGGCGGTCCTTGCCCGCCAGGCGTGGCTACCGCCTCGTTGCAGCTCAATCCTGCAGCGGACGCGTGGCGACCAGGAAATCTTGGCCTACCCGCCAGTGGGACGCATCAACCGCAAAGCACCTGCGCACGAACTCCCTCGTCAGCACCGCCTGGGGCAGGCCGTCCGCGACGAGCTTTCCTTCTCTCAGCGCCAGGATGCGATCGCCGTACTGCGCGGCGAGGTTCATGTCGTGCATGGTCACGATGGCGGCCGCCCCGGTGCGATGCGCGAAATCGCGGATGGCCATGCATACCGAGTGCTGGTGGTGGGGATCAAGGCTGGCGCACGGCTCGTCCAGCAGCAGCAGCCGCGAGCCGATCCCATCATCCACCTGCGCCGGCCAAACCTGGGCGAGGACCCGAGCCAGGTGCACCCGCGCCTGCTCGCCGCCTGACAGGACCGGCATGGGCCGCTGCGCGAGGTGCGCCACGCCCAGGGCCTTGAGCGCCGCCTGGACGACGTCCCTCAGCTGGCGCCGGGACTCGCTGCGTGCCAGGCATCCCAGGTACACGACCTCCTCGACGGTAAACGGCAAGCTCAGCCCTGCACGCTGGGGCAGCACCGCACGGTGCCGTGCCAACTCCCCCGCTGCCCAGGCGGGCAAGGGCTTCCCCTTGAACAGCACCTGCCCGGCCGCCGGCGCGAGGTCTCCGGCCATGGCCGCCAACAGGGTCGACTTGCCCGCGCCGTTGGGCCCGATCAACATCACGACCTCGCCCGCGCCGATCCGGCAATCGATGTCGTCCAGCACCGTCCGGGCCGGCTGCATGGCCTGCCTGCGCGCGACCCTCAGCGAGCGCACCTCGAGCATCGCACTCAGCCCTCGAACATCCGCGCCTTGGCCCGGAGCAACAGGAACAGGAAAAACGGCGCGCCGACCAATGCCGTCAGGACGCCGATGGGCATCTCGGCCGGGGCAATGGCGGTCCGGGCCACGAGATCCGCGCCGACCGTGAGGACCGCGCCCAACAGCGCCGCCCCGGGCAGGACGATCCGGACGTCCGGTCCGGCCACCAGCCGTATGCAATGCGGCGCCACCAACCCCAAGAAGCCGATGATGCCGCAAAACGCCACGGCCACACCCACCCCCAGCGCGCTGAAAATGATGGCCATGGCTTTCAGGCGCTCCACGGCAATGCCCAGGTGGCGGGCCTCGGGCTCGCCGAGGGCCATGGCGTTGAGCCCCGTGCGTAGGCGCCACATGCCCGCCAGCGCCACCACACCTCCCGCGAATACCACGCCCACGACCGGCCAGGACGCCGACGCAAGGCTGCCCAGGTTCCAGAAGGTCAGGTTGCGCAGCTGCTCATCCGTCGCGACATAGCTGGACACGCCGATGAGGGCCAAGGCGATGGCGTTCATGGCGATTCCCGCCAGCAACATGGCGGCAACGGACACGCCCAAGGACGTGCGGCCAATCCGGTAGACGAGCAGCGTCGCGAGGACGCCGCCGCTGAACGCTGCCGCCGGCAGCAGAGCCAGGCCCAATGTGTGCGAAAGCTCCGGCCACCACAGGTCGCCGAAGACGATGGCCAATGCCACGCAAAGCGCCGCGCCGCTCGAGATGCCGATCAGGCCCGGATCGGCGAGCGGATTGCGAAACAGGCCCTGAAGCGTGGCCCCCGCCGCGCCCAGCAAGGCGCCCACCCCGACTCCCAACATGACCCGAGGCAGGCGAATGCTCCACAGCACGCCCAATTGCTGTGGCTCGAACCCACCCTCGGCCAGCCCTGCCTTGTACAGCAGGATGGACGCCACATTCGAGGCGGAAATGGGATACGCCCCCCTGCCCGCAGCGACGACGACCAGGCCCCCGAGAACGACGGTCAAGAGCGCGAGCAGCCAGCCAGCGGGCATGCGCCCAACCCGCGCGCGGGCCCAAGCCGACGCAAGGGAAGCGTTCATGCCAGCGGCGCTTCGCACGGACGTTCGACCGCTTGCGACAGGTGAAGTCCGGCGCCAGGCCCGACATGAGCGTCGTGCATCTTCGACATCTCCATCTTTTTCCTCATGCGAGCGAAGGCTCGCCGTCCAGATCATAGCTGCGCGCGAGCAGCACCGCGAAACGCTGGAAGGCCGCCCTGGCCCCGGCCACGACCCTGTCCTGTTCCTCCTCCGCCATGCCGCTGCCGTCCAGCGCCTGCACGAAACGCTTCCATGCCGCGCCCCGGCCGTCCGCGGGCGAGGCCAGGCTGCGCGCGCCGAAATGCTCGTCCAAGCCCAACCTTTGCCCCGCTTCCTTGAGGAGAAACGCCGCACCCAACTTCGACCCCTCCGACACGTAAAGCCAGCCCAGGCCTTCGGGCAGCGGCAGGCCTGGGCCTTGCGACGCATCCTGCGGCACAGGCAGGGGCACGCCCAGGTCGCGGAGGTCCGCTTCCGCTGCGGCCAGGCGGGACCGGCCCGCGAGATCGGGAATGAGCGCGGCATAAGGCCCGCTGGCGTACAACGGCTCGACATCGCGCTGGAACAGGTACTGGGCGGCCACGAATCGGCCGTAGTTGGCGCGACTGCCGAACGGATCGAGCGCAGTCACCAGCTTGTCGAGCCTCTCGTGCAGCGCCGCGGTTTCCGTTTTCAAGCGAAGAGCCAGCGAGAGCTGGGTGAAGCCTTGGGTCGTCATGGAGCGTCGCCTAGAATAATCATGAAAAAAGCCCACCCTCAATGTTATGTCCCGTTATGCCCCGCGCCCGGCCCGTCTGCCGGCTGGCACCCTGCACCCTGCGGAGATTATTCGCTCCTCCTGCGCAAAACAATTTTGACTGGGGCATGCGTTATCCGCCCGCCCGGGCGGCGCGCGCCCGTTTATCATCGGCACATCCCCGTGATCGGTCCGCAAGACCGCCATCATCATAGGCAATGTCAGGAGAACCTCATGACGGAACGCATCAATCGCCACGGCCTGCAAGTGGCGTACCAGCTCGACCGCTTCATCGAAGACGAGGCGCTGCCCAGCACCGGCGTTGGCAGCGATGCCTTCTGGCGGGGCTTTTCGGATATCGTGCATGACCTCGCACCGAAGAACCGCGCGTTGCTGGCCGAACGCGACCGCCTGCAGGCGGAAATCGACGCCTGGCACCGTGCCAACCCCGGCCCCATCCGCGACCAGGCCGGCTACCGCGCCTTCCTGGAGCGCATCGGCTATCTCCTGCCCCAGCCCGAGCACGTACGCGTCACCACCGAGAACGTCGATACGGAAATCTCCGAACAGGCCGGCCCGCAGCTTGTGGTTCCCGTTTCCAACCAGCGCTACGCGCTGAACGCCGCCAATGCCCGCTGGGGCAGCCTCTATGACGCCCTGTACGGCACGGACGCACTGCCCGAGGCGGACGGTGCCGAACGCGGCGCGGGATATAACCCGGTCCGCGGACGCGCCGTCATTGCCCGCGCCCGGGCCTTCCTCGACCAGGCTGCCCCGCTCGCCCAAGGTTCGCATGCCGACGCAACGGGCTACTCGGTTCGCGACGGCAAGCTCATCGTGGGCCTCGCCCAAGGCGAAACCAGCCTGGCACGGCCGGAGCAGTTCATCGGCTACCAGGGCCGCCCGGAGTCGCCATCGGTCATCCTGCTGAAAAACCATGGCCTGCACTTCGAGATCCACATCGACCGAGCGAGCGAGATCGGCGCCAGCGACGCGGCCGGGGTGAAAGACGTCGTGCTGGAAGCGGCGATCACCACCATCATGGACTGCGAGGACTCCGTCGCCGCAGTGGATACCGAAGACAAAGTCAAGGTCTACCGCAACTGGTTCGGGCTGAACAAGGGTGACTTGACGGAAGAAGTCACCAAGAACGGCAAGACCTTCACCCGGCGCCTGAACCCCGACCGCGAATACACGGCCGCCGACGGGTCCAAGCTCACCCTGCCTGGGCGCTCGCTGATGTTCGTGCGGCACGTCGGCCACCTCATGACTACGCCAGCCATCCTGGACCGGGACGGCAACGAAATCCCCGAAGGCATCATGGACGCCGTCGTGGCCACGCTGGTGTCCATGCCCGACCTCACACTCAAGCGCAACTCACGCAAAGGGTCGTTCTACATCGTCAAGCCCAAGATGCACGGCCCTGCCGAAGTGGCCTTCGCCAATGAGCTGTTCGACCGAGTGGAAGACCTGCTCCAGCTGCCGCGCCATACGCTCAAGATGGGCATCATGGACGAAGAACGGCGCACCAGCGTCAACCTCAAGGCCTGCATCGCCGCCGCCAGCGCCCGCGTCGTCTTCATCAACACGGGCTTCCTCGATCGCACCGGCGATGAAATCCACACGGCCATGGAAGCCGGCCCCATGCTGCGCAAGGGCGACATGAAGTCCTCGGGCTGGATCGCGGCCTATGAGCGCAGCAACGTGCTGATCGGGCTGGACGCCGGCCTGCGCGGCCGGGCGCAAATCGGCAAAGGCATGTGGGCCATGCCCGACATGATGGCGGCGATGCTCGAACAGAAAATCGCCCACCCCAAGGCCGGCGCCAACACCGCGTGGGTCCCCTCTCCGACCGCGGCCACCCTGCACGCCCTCCACTACCACCAGGTCGACGTCCAAGCCGTGCAGCAAGAGCTGGAGAAAATCCCCCTGGCAAGCGTCCAGGAAGAATTGCTGCAAGGACTGCTCACCGTGCCGGTGGGCGACCCGTCCGCCTGGTCGCAGGACGACATCCGGCAGGAACTGGAAAACAACGTCCAGGGCATCCTCGGCTACGTCGTGCGCTGGATCGACCAGGGGATAGGCTGCTCGAAAGTGCCCGACATCCACAACATCGGCTTGATGGAAGATCGCGCGACGCTGCGCATATCCAGCCAGCACATCGCCAACTGGCTGCGCCACGGCATCACCACCGAGACGCAGGTGCGCGAAGTGCTCAAACGCATGGCCAAGGTCGTCGATCAACAGAACGCCGGCGACCCGAACTACGAACCCATGTCTGGCAACGAGGAAACTTCGCTCGCCTTCCAAGCCGCTTCGGCCTTGATATTCGAAGGCCGCGTGCAGCCCAACGGGTACACCGAACCGTTGCTGCACGCGTACCGCGCCAAACGCAAGGCCCGCGGGCGCTGAGGCACGCAGCGGACGGCGGCCTGCTGCCGTCCGCATCCTGGCCGCGACATACCGGCCGCAGGCTTCCGGCGAGGGCAACCGTGCAGGCAAGCGACTTTGATTGCGCGGCGGCGGACCACTTATCCTACATGGGCTATCCAAGACCATAAGGAGACAAACACATGTCCGTCCCGGCTTCTCGCGCCCAGGCTTTTCACTGGCGCCGCAACCTCCTTGCGCTCTGCCTTGCTGCCATCTCGGGCTCGGCCTTCTCGACCACCGCCCTGGCAACGGACGCCTACCCGTCGAAACCGGTCACGCTCGTCACATCGTTCTCGGTGGGAAGCGGACCGGACACCGTGCTGCGCCTGGTAGCCGACCGCCTCGGCAAGGCGTGGAGCCAACGCGTCATCGTGGAAAACCGCCCCGGGGGCGCCGGCTTCATCGCCATCGATGCCGTCAAGCGCGCGGCGCCGGACGGTTACACGCTGCTTCAGCTGGACAGTGAGCAGCTGGCCGCCCTGCCGCACTTGTACAAGAGCCGGAACTACGACCCGGACCAAATCTTCGATCCGGTCGCCACGCTCTTCATTACGCCCTTCCTCGTGTCGGTTTCCACCCAATCGCCGTGGAAGTCCGTTTCCGACCTCATCGCCTCGGCCAAAGCCAAGCCCGGGCAGGTCACTTACGGCTCCTGGGGCATTGGCAGCCCGGGCCACCTTGGCGGCATCGCCCTCGAGAGTGATGCGAACGTCTCCATGCAGCACGTGCCGTACAAGGAAGTCGGACAGCTATACGCGGCCGTGAGCAACGGGGATGTGAACTGGAGCATGGCTACCATCGCCTCGAGCCAAGGTCCGTACCAGGCGGGCAAACTGCGTTACATCGCGGTCGCGGCGCCCAAGCGCATATCCCAAATGCCAGACGTGCCGACCGTAGCCGAAAGCGCCGGCCCCGCCGGCCTCGACGTCAATTCCTTTGTCGTGCTCTTGGCCCCCAAGGGAATTCCGCCTGCGATCCGCGACCAGATCAATGCGGAAGTAGCCAAGGCCGTGGCCGATCCCGAAGTCAAGAATCGCCTGGACGGATTCGCTTTCCAGGTCATCAGCTGGTCGCCGGAAGAAATCCGCCGCCAAACCACGCTCAAGTCCCAGACTTATCAGAAGCTGATCCAGAAGGCCAACGTGTCGCTCGAATGACACCGCCGTTCCGGCAGCGGGCCCGGGGTGCCCGCTGCGAGGCGGACATCATGCGGCCCTGCGGGCCGCTCGCATGTTCCGGCGTACGAAAAACCTTCGCCTGGCTAGCCGGATACTGCAGCGGCCCCTTTCCTGCGCCGCTCGACGAAGAATGCCCCGATCACCGTCTTGACGTCGGTGACCTGGCCCGCCTCGATCCACGCCAGCAAACGCTCGAGCGGGGCGCTGAATACTTCGACGAATTCGTTGTCGTCCAGCTTCTGCGTGCCGCGCTCCAGGCCTTCGGCCATGTAGAGCACGATGCGCTCGTCGGCGTATCCGATCGCATTGTGGATAGTGGTCAATTCGGTCCACTTGCTGGCGCGGTAGCCGGTTTCCTCGGTAAGTTCGCGCTGGGCGGTCGCGAGCGGTGATTCGCCCGCATCGATCTTGCCGGCGGGAAATTCGATGAAGGCGCGATGGACGGGATACCGGTATTGGCGCAGCAATATGACTTGCCCGTCGGGCAAGACCGGCACGATCATGGCCGCCCCCGGATGCACGATGTATTCGCGCGTAGACGTCGTGCCATCAGGCAGCCGGACGATGTCGCGCCGGACGTCCAGCAGCTTGCCCTTGAATACTGTCTCGCTGGCCAACGGCTCCTCGCGCAGCCGCTCGGAACTGCGCGCCAGCTCTTCCAAGGCGTGGTCGTAGGCACTCATCGCGCACTCCGTCTGAACAGGTAACGATAAACGAAACCAGGATAGGCCAGCACGAGGTAAAGCGTCAGCGTGACCACGTAGAACTGCCAGCCCTGCGGAAAGACGTTCCCCAGGCTAGCCTCGAAGGCGAACCCGATTGCGCCGACCACCAGGTAGAAGACCAGCACTTCCCCGAGGCGAAGCCAAAAGGGCTTGGTCGCTGCCGCGCCGTCCCGGCGATAGGCGATGACGCCGAAAATGCGTTCCGACAGGAACGGCAGATTGGCCGTGACCAATGCCAGCAGGATCAGGACGTAAATAGCGACGGTTTGTTTCAAGTCGGTATTCCTGCGCGACAAACCCGGCCTGGGACGACGGCGGCCCGAAGGCCGCGGCGGCTACCGCCCGGCGATCAGAGGGCGAGCGAACTGGCGATGGCTTGGGCGCACACGGCGACCAGCGGTGCGGGGAACACGCCGAGAACCAGCAGCAGGATGCCGTTGACCGACAGCACGGTACGGAAACCGGCGGAACCTTGCAGCGGCGCCTGGTCCGCGGGTTCGTCGAAGTACACGACCTTGACCACGCGCAGGTAGTAGAAGGCGCCGATCAGGGAGAACAGCACGGCAATCACGGCCAGCACGATATGGTTGGCCTGGACCAGCGATTGCAAGACCGCCAGCTTGGAATAGAACCCGACCGTGGGCGGGATGCCCGCCAGCGAGAACATCTGCAGCAGCATGACCCCCGCGAACCAGGGGTTGCGGCGGTTCAAGCCCTTGAGGTCGTCAATGTTCTCGCAGTCAAAGCCTGCGCGCGAGAGCAGCATCAACACGCCGAAAGAGCTGAGCGTGGTCAGCACGTAGACGATGACGTAGAACATCGCCGACGTATACGCGTTCTGCGCGTTGAAGGCGCTGTCTTCGACCACGCCAGACATCAGGCCCAGCAACACGAAGCCCATGTGGGAAATGGTCGAATAGGCCAACATGCGCTTGATGTTGGTCTGCATGATGGCGGCCAGGTTGCCGATCATCAGCGACAGCACCGCCATGATCGCCAGCATGGGCTGCCAATCCGCGGCCAGGCCGAACAAGCCATCCACCAGCAGGCGCAGCACCATGGCGAAGGCCGCCAGCTTCGGCGCGCCGCCCAGCAGCAGCGTCACGGCGGTGGGCGCCCCTTGGTAGACGTCGGGCACCCACATGTGGAACGGCACGACGCCGAGCTTGAACGCGACTCCCGCGACCAGGAACACCAGGCCAAAGACCAGGATCATGCGGTGATCGCCCGCATCCGTGGTGGCCAGGGAGATGTCGGCGAGGTTCAAGCTGCCGGCGGCGCCGTAGATCATCGACATGCCGTAGAGCAGCAGCCCCGAGGCCAAGGCGCCCAGCACGAAGTACTTCATCGCCGCTTCGGTGGAAACCGTATGGTCGCGGCGCAGGCCGATCAGCGCGTAGAACGACAGCGACATGAGCTCCAGGCCGAGGTAGATCGTCAGCAGGTTGCCCGCGGAAATCATGACCATCTGGCCGAGCAGCGCCAACAGCGACAGCACGTAGAACTCACCGCCTCGCAACATGCCGCGATCCTTGGCATAACCCTTGCCGTAGATCAGCGTCACGCCGACAGCGATGTACGAGCACACCTTGAGCACGTGCGCGAGGCCGTCGGTCACGTACATGCCGTCGAACGCAACGCCTTGCACGCCCGTGGCCAGGGCTGACAAGCTCATCCAGCTCAACAGCACCAGCGTCAGCAGGGACAGGATGTGCGTGAGCGCGCGGCCATCATCCTTGACGAACAAATCGATCAGCAAGATGGCGGACGTCAGCACCAGCAGCGTGACTTCCGGCGCGACCAGGGACAAATTCAAATTGGCAAATTCCATTGCTTAACGTCCGGCGTCTTACAGTTTCGAAATGGCGACGTGCTTGAGCAGCGCATCGACCGAGACGTGCATCACGTCGGTAAAGGGCGCGGGATAAACACCCATGTACAACACGGCGATGGCCATCACGCCCAGGATGAAAAACTCGCGAGCGCTCAAGTCCGACAGTTCGCGCACGTGCTGATGCGTGATGTCGCCAAAGACCACGCGCTTGACCATCCACAGCGAATAGGCTGCGCCGAGGATGAGCGCCGTCGCAGCCAGCAAGCCGATCCAGAAGTTGTACTCGACCGACCCCATGATGACGAAGAATTCGCCCACGAAGCCGCTGGTGGCAGGCAGCCCGCTGTTTGCCATCGAGAACAAGACGAAGAACGTCGCGAACTTCGGCATGGTATTGACCACGCCGCCGTAATCGGCAATGCGGCGCGAATGCACGCGGTCGTACAGCACGCCGATGCACAGGAACATCGCGCCCGAGACGAAACCGTGCGACACCATTTGCACGATGGCGCCTTCGACGCCCGCCGTATTGAAGATGAAGAACCCCAGCGTAACGAAGCCCATGTGCGCCACGGACGAATAGGCAACCAGCTTCTTCATGTCGTCCTGCACCAGCGCCACCAGGCCGATGTAGATCACGGCGATCAGCGACAGCGCGATCATCAGGCCGGCCAGGCTGTGCGCGGCATCAGGCACGATGGGCAGGGAGAAGCGCAGGAAACCGTACGCCCCCAGTTTCAGCATGATCGCCGCCAGCACTACCGAACCGCCGGTGGGTGCCTCGACGTGTGCGTCGGGAAGCCAGGTGTGCACCGGCCACATCGGCACCTTCACCGCAAATGCCATCAGGAATGCCAGGAAAATCAGCACCTGTTCGGTCTGTCCCAGCGGCAGCTTGTGCCAGGCAAGGATGTCGAAGGAGCCGCCCGCCGAATACCACAGGTAGATGAAGGCAATCAGCGTCAGCAGCGAGCCCAGCAGCGTATAGAGGAAGAACTTGAACGCGGCATAGACCCGGTTCGGGCCGCCCCAGACGCCGATGATGATGTACATCGGGATCAGGGTGGCTTCGAAGAACACGTAGAACAGCAGGCCGTCGAGCGCGGCAAACACGCCGATCATGAGGCCCGACAGGATCAGGAACGCCCCCATGTACTGGGCGACCCGGCTTGTGATGACCTCCCAGCCGGCCAGCACCACGATGATGGTGATGAAGGCCGTCAAGAGCACGAACCAGAGCGAGATGCCGTCGATGCCGAGGTAATAGGAGACGCCGTAGTCGGCGATCCAGGTCGCCCTTTCGACGAACTGCATGTCCGCCGTGGATGGGTCGAACCCCGTATACAAGGGCAGCGTCACCAAGAAGCCAGCGATCGCACCGATCAGGGACAGGATCCGCGCCAACTGAGGATTGCTGTCGCGGCCCACCGCCAGCACCAGCGCGCCGAACACGATCGGGGTGAAGATCGCAAGCGAGAGCCACGGAAAAGAAGTTTGAGCCATATCGCTTGCCATCAATTGTTCAGCAGGACAAAGAAGGTAACCAAGGCCATGATGCCGACGATCATGGCGAAGGCATAGTGATAGATGTAGCCCGATTGCAGATGGCGGACTACGCCGGCGAACCAACCCACCAGGCGGGCACTGCCGTTGACCACGAGGCCGTCGATCAGCGAGCGGTCGCCAACTTTCCACAGGCCGCCGCCCAGCGCACGGGCACCGCGCGCGAAGACGGCTTCATTGATCTTGTCCATGAAGTACTTGTTCTCGAGCAGGTTGTACAGCCAGCCTGCGCGAGCCTTGATGGCAGCGGGAATGGCCGGATTGACCATGTAGAAGTACCAAGCAACCACCACGCCTGCCACCATCAGCCAGAAAGGCGCGGTGCCGAAGGCGTGCAGGCCGTATGCGACCCAGCCGTGGAAATGCTCGGCCAGTTGCGCCATGACGGGGTGCTCGGGCGAATTGAAGATGACTCCCTTGAAGAAGTCGCCGAACAGCATGGGCTCGATGGCAATGGCGCCGATGATGACCGAGGGAATAGCCAGCAGCATCAGCGGGACCGTGACCACCGCAGGAGACTCGTGCGGTACGCCGCCATGGTGGCCGTGGTCGTCGTGGCCATGGCCGTGGCCGTGCTCGCCGGACGCATCAAACCGCTCCTTGCCGTGGAACACCAGGAAGTAGAGGCGGAATGAATAGAAGGCGGTCACGAACACGCCGGCCAAGGTCGCGAAGTAGGCAAAGCCCGATCCCCAAACGTTGGAGAGCTTGGCGGCCTCGATGATGTTTTCCTTGGAATAGAAGCCGGCGAAGAACGGCGTGCCGATCAGGGCCAGCGAGCCGAGCAGGAACGTCAGCCAAGTGATGGGCATGTACTTGCGCAGGCCGCCCATGTTGCGGATGTCCTGGTCGTGGTGCATGCCGATGATCACGGATCCCGCCGCCAGGAACAGCAGCGCCTTGAAGAAGGCGTGGGTCATCAGGTGGAAGATTGCCACCGAATAGGCAGACGCGCCCAAGGCCACGGTCATGTAGCCGAGCTGGGACAGCGTCGAATACGCGACGACGCGCTTGATGTCGTTCTGGATGATGCCCAGGAAGCCCATGAACAGCGCAGTGATCGAACCGATCACGATGATGAACGACAGCGCCGTGCTCGACAGCTCGTACAACGGCGAGAAGCGCGCCACCATGAAAATGCCCGCGGTCACCATGGTCGCGGCGTGGATCAGGGCCGAGATGGGCGTCGGGCCCTCCATCGAGTCAGGCAGCCAGACATGCAGCGGGAACTGCGCCGACTTGCCCATGGCGCCCACGAACAAGGCGATGCAGGCCACCGTCAGCAGCATCCAGTCCGTACCCGGGAAGACCATGCCAGCGAGCTTGTCCGACTGCGCGAACACCTCGGTGTAGTTCATCGATCCGGCATAGGCGAACAACAGGCCGATGCCCAGCACGAAACCGAAGTCGCCCACCCGGTTCACCAGGAAGGCCTTCATGTTGGCGAAGATGGCGGTCGGACGGGTATACCAGAAGCCGATCAGCAGGTACGACACCAGGCCCACCGCCTCCCAGCCAAAGAACAGCTGGAGCATGTTGTTGGACATGACCAGCATCAGCATCGAGAAGGTGAACAGCGAGATGTACGCGAAGAAGCGCTGGTAGCCGGGATCGTCCTGCATGTAGCCGATGGTGTAGATATGCACCATCAGCGACACGGACGTGACCACGACCATCATCATGGCCGACAGCGTGTCGATCATGAAGCCGATTTCCAGCTTGACGCCGCCGATCGCGCTCCAGGTGTAGAGCGCGCCGTTGAAGGTGTTCCCCGCCAGCACGTCGTTCAGCACGATGACCGAGCCGACGGCCGACACCAGCACGCCGAGGATGGTCGCCCAATGGGCGCCCGCCCGGCTCACCCACCGGCCGAGGAATCCGGTGCCAAACAAGCCAGCAATGATGGACCCGACGAGCGGGGCGAATGCGATGAGGAGATAGAGCTTAGGTACCGACATGTCTTGATATTCTCGTAGCCCAGACCGTCAGCCCTTCAGCCGGTCAAGTTCATCAACGTTGATCGTGTTCAGGTTGCGGAACAACACAACCAGAATCGCCAGGCCGATGGCGGACTCCGCGGCTGCCACGGTCAGAATGAAGAACACGAACACCTGTCCGCTCAGGTCGCCCATCCAGCTCGAAAAGGCGACAAAATTCATGTTCACCGCCAGCAACATCAGTTCGATCGCCATGAGGAGGACGATGATGTTCCTGCGGTTGAGGAAGATGCCGACGACGCTGATGGCGAACAGGATCGCCCCCAGCACGAGGAAGTGGCCGAGAGTCAAGGTCATAGTTGGCTTCCCTTGGAGTCGGAGGGGGCGGACGCGGCAGCGCTCTCGCCTTCCTGGGAACTTACGGATTGCGACGGAATCTTAACCAGGCGCACGCGGTCTTGGCGGCGCACCCGGATCTGCTCGGACGGACGCGTTACCTTGACGTCGGTACGGCGACGCAGCGTCAGCGCAATGGCGGCAACCATGCCAACGAGCAGGATGACCGCGGCGATCTCCACGGCGTAGATGTACTCGGTGTACATCGCCACGCCTATGGCACGCGTGTTGTTGAAATCAGCCGGCGCCTGCGCCACGCTCGGATCCCAGTACGCGCTCGCCAGCACGAAGGCCATTTCGGCCACCATGATCGCGCCGACGATCATGCCCAGCGGCAGGTGTGCCCGGAACCCTTCCCGCAGCTTGGCCGAGTCGATGTCCAGCATCATCACCACGAACAGGAACAGCACCATCACCGCCCCAACGTAAACGAGGACCAGCAAGATGGCGAGGAACTCGGCCTTCAACAGCATCCAGATCATGGACGCCGTAAAGAACGACAGCACCAGGTGCATGACGGCAGTCACGGGGCTGCGCGCGATGATCACCCGGCAGGCGGCCACGACGAGGATCGCGGCGAAGATATAGAACAGTATGGCGGTCATGGTTTCGGTTACCGGTATTTCGCATCCTGCGCGCGATTCTGCGCGATTTCGGCTTCATAGCGGTCGCCGACCGCCAGCAGCATTTCCTTCGTGAAATACAGATCGCCCCGCTTTTCGCCGTGATACTCGTGGATGTGCGTCTCGACGATGGAGTCGACCGGGCAGCTTTCCTCACAGAAGCCGCAGAAAATGCACTTGGTCAGATCGATGTCGTAGCGGGTGGTGCGGCGCGTGCCGTCTGCACGCGGCTCCGACTCGATCGTGATGGCCACCGCCGGGCAGACTGCCTCGCACAGTTTGCAAGCGATGCACCGCTCTTCCCCGTTGGGATAGCGGCGCAAGGCATGCAGGCCACGAAAGCGCGGAGACATCGGTGTCTTCTCCTCGGGATACTGCACCGTGATCTTGCGGGCGAACATGTATCGCCCCGTCAGGCGCAATCCCTTGAGGAGCTCGGTCAGCATGAGGCTGCCGAAGAATTCCTTGATCGCTTGCATGTTTCAGTTCTGCCTATTCTTGGCTCGCACTCGGCGGGCGCTTACTTCCAGATGTTCCAGGGCGTCTGCATCCAGACCGCCACCACGAGCAGCCAGACCAGCGTCAGCGGAATGAAGACCTTCCAGCCCAGGCGCATGATTTGGTCATAGCGGTAGCGCGGGAAAGACGCGCGGAACCAGATGAACATGGACACCACGACGAACGTCTTGAGCGCCAGCCAAACGATGCCGGGCACCATGTTGAACGGCGCCACGTCGATCGGAGGCAGCCAGCCCCCCAGGAACATGATCGAGGCGAGCGCCGAGAGCAGGATCATGTTGGCGTATTCACCCAGGAAGAACAGGGCGAAGGCCATGCCCGAATATTCCACCATGTGCCCGGCGACGATCTCCGACTCGCCCTCCACCACGTCGAACGGGTGGCGGTTGGTTTCCGCCACGGCCGAGATCACGTAGATGACGAACAGGGGCAGCAGCGGCAGCCAGTTCCAGGACAGGAACGACAAGCCCATGTCGGCGAAGCGGCCACTGGCCTGCTTCAAGACGATCTCGCTCATGTTCAGGCTGCCGGAAACCAGCAACACCGTCACCAGCACGAAACCGATGGCCAGCTCGTAAGACACCATCTGCGCCGAGGCACGCAGCGCGCCGAGGAAGGCGTACTTCGAGTTGGACGCCCAGCCGGCGATGATCACGCCGTAAACGCCCAGCGAAGTGATCGCCATGATGTAGAGCAGGCCGGCGTTGACGTCGGCGAGCACCACCTCGGGGCTGAACGGCATGACCGCCCAGGCCGCCAGCGCCGGCATCAACACCACCACGGGCGCCACAATGTAGAGCACCTTGTTGGCGTTGCTGGGGACGATGACCTCCTTGGTCAGCAGCTTCAGCACGTCGGCGAACGGCTGCAGCAACCCCTTGGGCCCTACCCGGTTCGGCCCGAGGCGGATGTGCATCCAGCCGATCATCTTGCGCTCCCAGTACGTGAGGTACGCCACGCACAAGATGATGGGTATCGCGATGCAGACGATCTTGACGATGTTCCACACCACCGACCAGGCCGCCGGCCCGATCAGCTCCGTTCCTTGAGCCTGAAGGACGTCGATCCACTGCATCAGGCACGCTCCACGCTGAGTTGTTCGAACGCGCTGCCCAGTGCGAAGGTCGAGGCATGGGCGGCGGCAACACGCACGGCGCCGGCCGGCACCGTGTCATCCAAAGATACGAAGAGTTCGACCGACCCGGTGCCGGACTTCACCCGCACGCGGTCGCCGTCGGCCAACCCCAGTTCGGCCAGGGTCGCCGCATTCACGCGCGCGGTCGGCGCCGCCGCAGCCGGCGTAGCCTGCAACGAAGGCGCGCGCCGGACGATGGCGTCGCTGAAATACACCGGCACGTCGGCCACGCGCTGCAGGCCCTGCACCGCCTTGCCGAGGCCTGGCTTGGCGGCAAAGGCATTGGACAGGCGCGGGGCGATCTCGCCGGCGAGCACCGCATCGCGCACGGATTCGGAGGTTTCGTCGTCAAAGCCGGGCAGCTCCAGGGCGTTGCCCAGCACGCGCAGCACTTTCCAGCCGGGACGGGTCAGCCCCAGCGGACGCACCGTGCCCTTGAAGCTCTGCACCCGCCCCTCGGCATTGACGAAGGTGCCCGAGGTTTCCGTGAAGGGGGCGACGGGCAGCATGACGTGCGCCCAGTCCTGGGCAGACGAACGGTACGGCGTCAGCGCCACGTTGAACTGTGCCGAGCGCAGCGCCTGCAGGGCAGCCACGCCGTTGTCTGCGTCCAGCGCCGGTTCGGCATGAAGCACGATATAGGCCTTGAGCGGTTCGGCGAACATTTGCGCCGCGGTCTTGCCGCCGCGCACCGGCACGGCTTCGGCCAGGTAGCCGCCGACGGTATTGCCGCCCTCGACCGTAAAGCCCAGGCGTGCCGAAATCGAGCCGGCAATCAACTGCGCATTGGCGGCCAGCGTGCTGGCCTGGGGATGCTGGGCGGCCAGGTTTCCGAGCAGCACTGCGCCGTTTTCGGATGCGGCCAGCAAAGCAGCGATGCGGGTCGCGGCCTCGCCCGGTTGGACGTCGGCGAGCTCGGGCGCCACGACGGCTTCCTTGGCCCGCGCGACTGCCACGGCGATCTCGGCGAGCACAGAAGGCAACGCAGCCGGTGCCACCGTGATGCGCTCGGCCACGGGCATCAGCGGATCGTCGGCGGCGACGTCGACCAGGATGACCTGGGTACCAGCCTTGGCGGCCTGGCGCAGGCGTTGCGCCAGGAGCGGGTGATCCTTGCGTAGGAACGAACCGATCACCAGCGCGCAATCGAGCTTGCCGACATCGGCCAGCGCCAGCCCCAGCCAGGGCGTGCCGTTGCGAACGGCATCGAAGCCGACATCGGTCTGGCGCAGGCGGAAGTCGATATTGTCAGACCCCAAGCCGCGCACCAACCGTGCCAGCAGCGCAAATTCTTCGGTGGTCGAGTATTGGGCAGCCAGCGCGCCGATCTGGCCAGCGCCGAAGCTATTCTTCACCGACTGCAGGCCGGCCGCGACGGCATCGAGCGCCTCGGGCCACTCGACTTCCTTCCATTGGCCGTCCGCGCCCCGCACCATCGGCGCGGTCAGGCGATCCTCGCTGTTCAGGCCTTCATACGAAAACCGGTCGCGGTCGCTGATCCAGCACTCGTTGACGGCTTCGTTCTCGAAGGGGACGACCCGCATTACGCGGTCGTTCTTGACCTGCACGATCAGGTTGGCGCCGATGCTGTCATGCGGGCTGATCGATTTGCGGCGCGCCAGCTCCCAGGTCCGCGCGCTGTAGCGGAACGGCTTGGAAGTCAGTGCGCCGACCGGGCACAGGTCGATCATGTTCCCCGACAGTTCCGACTCGACGGCACGGCCGACGAAGGTCGTGATCTCCGAGTGTTCCCCCCGGTTGAGCATGCCCAGCTCCATCACGCCGGCAATCTCTTGGCCGAAGCGCACGCAGCGGGTGCAGTGGATGCAACGGGTCATTTCCTCGGCCGAGACCAACGGGCCGAGATTCTTGTGGAACACCACGCGCTTCTCCTCGCTGTAGCGCGAGGACGAACCACCATAGCCGACCGCCAAGTCTTGCAGCTGGCACTCGCCGCCCTGATCGCAGATCGGGCAGTCCAGCGGGTGGTTGATCAGCAGGAACTCCATCACGCCTTTCTGGGCGTTGATGGCCTTTTCGGAAGCAGTATGGACCACCATGCCGTTGCTGACCGGGGTGGCACAGGCGGGCAACGGCTTGGGGGCCTTTTCGACGTCGACCAGACACATGCGGCAGTTTGCCGCGATCGACAGCTTCTTGTGATAGCAGAAATGCGGCACGTAAAGGCCGACCTTCTGGGCGGCATGCATGATCATGCTGCCCTCGGCCACCTCCACTTTCTTGCCGTCGATCGTAATTTCAACCATCTTGTTTCCGTTTGCCCCACTACGGGCGGGGCGTATGCGTTTCGGTAAATACTTTCGTTACGGGCAAACCGCCGGCTACAGGTACTGAGGCACCAAGCAACGCTTGTTCTCGATGTGGTACATGAACTCGTCGCGATAGTGCTTCAGGAATCCGCGCACCGGCATCGCCGCGGCGTCGCCCAGCGCGCAGATCGTCCGGCCCATGATATTTCCGGCCACGGAATCGAGCAGGTCCAGGTCTTCCGGACGCCCCTTGCCGCTCTCGATGCGATGGACCACGCGATAGAGCCAGCCCGTGCCTTCGCGGCACGGCGTGCATTGGCCGCAGCTTTCTTCGTAATAGAAGTAGGACAAGCGCAGCAGCGACTTCACCATGCAACGCGTCTCGTCCATGACGATGACTGCGCCCGAGCCCAGCATCGACCCGGCCTTGGCGATCGAGTCGTAATCCATCGTGCAGTCCATCATGATGTCCGCGGGCACGACCGGGGCACTCGACCCGCCGGGAATCACGGCCTTGAGCTTGCGGCCGCCGCGCACGCCGCCGGCCAGTTCAAGCAGCTTGGAGAATGGCGTGCCCAACGGCACCTCGTAGTTACCGGGATACTCGACGTCGCCGGAGACCGAGAACAGCTTGGTGCCGCCGTTGTTGGGCTTGCCCACCTGCAAATAGGCCTCGCCGCCATTGCGGATGATCCACGGCACCGCGGCAAACGTCTCGGTGTTGTTGATGGTGGTGGGCTTGCCATACAGGCCGAAGCTCGCCGGGAACGGCGGCTTGAAGCGCGGCTGCCCCTTCTTGCCTTCCAACGACTCCAGCAGCGCGGTTTCCTCGCCGCAGATATAGGCGCCGTAGCCGTGGTGGGCATGCAGCTGGAAGCTGAAGCCCGAGCCCAGGATGTCGTCGCCCAGGAACCCGGCCGCGCGGGCCTCTTCCAGCGCTTCCTCGAATCGCTCGTACACCTCGAAGATTTCGCCGTGGATATAGTTGTATCCCACGGAGATGCCCATCGCGTAGGCGGCGATGGCCATGCCCTCGATCACGATATGCGGGTTGTAGCGCAGGATGTCCCGGTCCTTGAACGTACCCGGCTCGCCTTCGTCGGAGTTGCAGACCAGGTACTTCTGCCCGGGGAAGGTCCGCGGCATGAAGCTCCACTTCAGCCCTGTCGGGAAGCCCGCACCGCCGCGTCCGCGTAGCCCCGAAGCCTTGACTTCGGCGATGACCTGCTCCGGCGTCATGCTGGACAGGACTTTGCGCAGGGCCTCGTACCCGCCGCGCGCAACGTAATCTTTCAGGCGCCAGTTGTTGCCGTCCAGGCCCGCCATGATCTGCGGGTCGATGTGGCGGTTGTGGAACGCCGTGCTGATGACCGGTACGGCCATGCTCATTTTGCACCTCCGGCACTCGCCTCGGCCTTGAGCTCGTCGATGAGTGCGTCGAGCTTGGCTTCGGACATCTGAATGCACATACGCTTGTTGTTCACCAGCAGGACCGGCGCGTCGCCGCAGGCTCCCATGCACTCGCCCTCGATGACGGTAAACAGGCCGTCGGCGGTGGTTTCCTTGAAATCCACGCCCAGCTTCTGCTTGAGATAGTGCGCGGCCTTCTCGCCGTCGCGCAGCGCACAGGGCAGGTTCGTGCAGACCGATATCTTGTACTTGCCCATCGGCCTGAGGTTGTACATGTTGTAGAAGGTCGCGACCTCTTGCACGGCGATGGGCGGCATGCCGAGGATCTTCGCCACTTCTTCCATCACCTCTTGCGACAGCCAGCCCTTTTCGTCCTGCGCAATGGCGAGCGCCGCCATCACGGCGGACTGTTTCTGGTCGGCCGGGTACTTGGCGATTTCGCGGTCGATCTTCTTGAGGGCCTGTTCGGAAAGCAGCATGGTGGTATCCGGTTGGGACGCAGTCATGGCTTCAGCGGTCGATCTCGCCGAACACGATGTCCTGCGTGCCGATAATCGTGACGGCATCGGCGATCATGTGACCGCGCGCCATCTCGTCCAGCGATTGCAAGTGGGCAAAGCCCGGGGCCCGTATCTTCAGCCGATACGGCTTGTTGGCGCCATCGGACACCAGATAGATGCCGAATTCGCCCTTCGGATGCTCGACGGCCGAGTACACCTCGCCCGGCGGCACGTGAAAACCTTCGGTGAAGAGCTTGAAGTGATGGATCAGCTCTTCCATGCTGGTCTTCATTTCGGCGCGGCTCGGCGGGGCGACCTTGTGGTTGCTCGTCATGACCGGGCCGGGGTTCTTGCGCAGCCAGTCTACGCACTGCTTGATGATGCGATTGCTTTGGCGCATCTCTTCGACGCGCACCAGGTAACGATCGTAGCAATCGCCATTGACGCCGACCGGCACGTCGAACTCGAGCCGGTCATAGACTTCATAGGGCTGCATCTTGCGCAAGTCCCATGCGATGCCGGAACCGCGCAGCATGGGGCCGGTGAAGCCGAGTGCCTTGGCACGCTCGGGGCTTACGACGCCGACGTCCACGAGGCGCTGCTTCCAGATCCGGTTATCCGTCAGCAGAGTTTCGTACTCGTCCACGTAACCGGGGAAGCGCTCGGTGAACGCTTCGATGAAGTCGAGCAGAGAACCGGAGCGATCCTCGTTCAGCTTCTTCAGCTCTTTCTCGCTGCGCAGCTTGCTCGGCCGGTATTGCGGCATGCGGTCTGGCAGGTCGCGGTAGACGCCGCCCGGACGATAGTAGGCGGCGTGCATGCGCGCGCCCGAGACTGCCTCGTAGCAGTCCATCAAGTCTTCCCGCTCGCGGAACGCATACAGGAACACCGCCATCGCCCCGACGTCGAGCGCGTGCGAGCCCAGCGACATCAGGTGGTTCAGGATGCGGGTGATCTCATCGAACATGACCCGGATGTACTGCGCCCGGATCGGCACCTCGATGCCCAGCAGCCTTTCGATCGCCATGACATAGGCATGCTCGTTGCACATCATGGACACGTAGTCGAGACGGTCCATGTAAGGCAAAGCCTGCAGGAAGGTCTTGTGCTCGGCGAGCTTCTCGGTCGCGCGGTGCAACAGCCCGATGTGCGGGTCGGCACGCTGGATGACCTCGCCGTCCAGCTCTAGGACCAGGCGCAACACTCCGTGCGCGGCCGGGTGCTGCGGACCGAAGTTGAGGGTGTAATTCTTGATCTCTGCCATATCAATAGTCCATTGCCGGCCGCGCCGCCTTCGACGCCTGCACGATCCGATCCTGCATCAGCGGGAAGCAAGGCGAGCTCATCGACCCACCCCGTAACCCTCTTCCCGCACGACGCGGGGAATGAGCTCGCGCGGCTCGATGGTGACGGGCTGGTAGATGACCCGCTTTTGTTCCGGATCGAACCGCATTTCGACGTTGCCCGACAACGGGAAGTCCTTGCGGAACGGATGGCCGATGAAGCCGTAATCGGTGAGGATGCGACGCAGGTCGGGGTGGCCTTCGAACAGCACGCCGAAAAGATCGAAAGCCTCGCGCTCGTACCAATTGACGCTGGGCCAGATGTCGACGAGCGACGGGACGACGGGCATGTCGTCGTCGGGCGCGTAGGTGCGCACGCGCAACCGCCAGTTGTGGGTGATCGAGGTCAAGTGCAGCACCACGGCAAAGCGCGCGCTCTCGCGCACTTCATTGCCGTACGTCGAGTAGTCGACACCGCACAAGTCGATGCAGGTTTCGAAATGCAGGCTGGGATCGTCGCGCAGCGTCCGGCAAACCTCGACGTATCGTTCGACGGGAACCTCGAGCGTCAGCTCTCCCAGGGCGAGCGTGAGACGGATGTCTTCGCCCAAAGCGCGAAGCAGATTCTGGCGCAGGGTTTCAAGCTTGGTCATGAGCGCTCGGATCAAAAGACGACGCCGGGCAGGCTGCGGCCTGTCCGGACGAGAAGGAATGGATGAAAGGTCGGTGCACCGGCATCGAGGTCAGCGCGCGATCGTGTTGGTGCGCCGGATCTTGTTCTGCAGCTGCAGCAGGCCGTACACCAGCGCTTCGGCCGTGGGAGGACAGCCCGGGACGTAGACGTCGACCGGGACGATGCGGTCGCAGCCGCGCACCACCGAATAAGAATAGTGGTAATAGCCGCCGCCGTTGGCGCACGACCCCATGGACACCACCCACCGGGGCTCCGGCATCTGGTCGTACACCTTGCGCAAGGCCGGGGCCATTTTGTTGCAGAGGGTTCCCGCGACGATCATCAGATCGGACTGACGGGGACTCGGCCGAAAAATGATGCCGAAGCGGTCGAGGTCATAGCGCGCCGCACCGGCATGCATCATCTCGACCGCACAACAGGCCAGGCCGAACGTCATGGGCCACAGCGAGCCGGTCTTGGCCCAATTGATGACCTTGTCCGCGGTCGTGGTAATGAAACCTTGATTGAGAATTCCGTCGATAGCCATTGATGAAACCCGGTGTCCTTCGGCTGGCCGCTGGGATCACTCCCAGTCGAGCGCGCCCTTTTTCCATTCGTACACGAAACCGACCACGAGAACGGCCAGAAACACCGCCACGGCACTGAACCCCAGCAGGCCCACCTGCTCGTTGGCCATCGCCCACGGGAACAGGAAAGCAATCTCGAGATCAAAGAGGATGAACAGGATGGCGACGAGGTAGTAGCGCACGTCGAACTTCATGCGGGCATCCTCGAAGGCCTCGAAGCCGCATTCATACGGCGAGAGTTTTTCGCTGTCGGGCCGGCGCGGGCCGAGCACGGCGCCGAGGAACATCAGCGCGAATCCGATGACGCTGCCCACGATGATGAACAGCAGGACAGGAAGGTAACTCTCGATATTCATCAGGCAACCTGTTCGAGTCACGTCCCAGGCAAGGGGCTGCCCGAAACGTCATTGGCAAAATTGGCAGGAGCGGACCAGACTTCCTTGCTATGAACGGCAAGCGATACCGCCTGCAGGGCCCAACCGGGGCGGCGCCATGCCAAACCGCTAGTCCACACTTACATGCAAGGATGTATGTTTTTGCGCGGACTGCTGGGTTCATTCAGCCTTGCGAGTCGGCGCCAAACAAAACTGTCTTACCGGTAACTGTCGGACACGCATGTTTCATACCCATGCTGGTCCGACAGAAAGTATAGCGCAAACCCTGAGTCCGCCGAAACGTCACGCCCGGCTTGCGCGCCTGGGAAAACCGCATCGCGCATGGCTTACGGCGGGCTGAACGGGATGCCCGTGCGCGAGGCGGCCCGACGTCAGTCGTACCGGCGCGCCAACCCCGAAACGTCGCCCGTGAATACCTCGGGATCTTCATTCCGGATGGCGCGATACAGGTCGGCGCAGAACGCCGAGACGGGGGTCCGCACACCGAACTCGCCCGCCATGTCCCGGGCGATGCCGATGTCCTTGGCCATGAGCTCCACGGCGGTGCGCACCGGCTCGTACACGCCCGCTGCCATCCCGGGGCCGAACAGCTGCAAGGGCAAGGAATCCGCAAACCCGCCGGCCAGCGCGGGCGCGAGCTGGCTGACGTCCACCCCTGCTCTGCGCGCCAGCCCGTAGGTTTCGGCAATCGTGAGCACGTTCACGGCCACGATCATCTGGTTGCAGATCTTGGTCGTCTGCCCGGCCCCGGCGGGACCCATGTGCGTGACTCGCCTCGCAACGACGTCCAGCAGCGGGCGTGCCGCCGCCAGGTCGTCAGCCTCTCCGCCTACGAAACAGATCAGCGTGCCCTGCTCCGCGCCCGGCACCCCGCCCGAGACCGGGGCATCCAGCCACGCTGCGCCATTGCGCTGGCGCAGCCGTGCACCGATTCGACGGGCCTCGTCCGGCGCGATGGTGGAAAAATCGACCACGACCTTGCCGGTGGCATCCGGCACGGTCGCGAGCCCATCGTCACCGAAAACGGCCGCCTCGACGGCCGCTCCGTCCTTCACGCAGATACCGACCAGTTCGGAGCCAGCGAGCACGGCAGCGGGCGTCTGGGCCACGCCAGCGCCCTCCGCCTCCAGGGCGGCCGCCTTCGACGGCGTCCGGTTCCAGACCGTCACCCGATGGCCTGCCGCCAGAAGACGGCGGACCATGGGCGTCCCCATGTTGCCGAGCCCGATGAAACCGATATGACGAGGCGCCGCATCCATATGCATCCTTCTCCGACAATGATCGCCGCATCATATCTCGCCGGAATTGGCGCGCTGCGGGATACCTCCCCGCCCCGCTGCGCCGCCCTTCGCCCAGGGGACGCGCCCCCGGCCCCGTGCGTGTCTCCGCGGTGACCGACGATCTGCTGGCGCATCCTCCGCGTCATTCATCCATTTGGGTTAACGTATCGGCATCATCAATTTACCCCTTCCCGCCCTCGTCCCCGACTTCATGCCGACCCGTACGCATCGCAACCGATGGCGAGTGCGCGGAGAAATCACCTCCCGCCGCGAAGTCATCCAAAGAACCATCACCGTCACGCTGGTCATCATCCTCGTGGCCGATTTGGTCGACCTTGGGTTCAACCTCATCTACGCCCCGCAGCAGATCGTCCGTTCCGCCGTGCAGACTACCTTCATCTCAGGCGTGCTCGGCACGATCGTGGTCTACACCTCGGCCATGGCCAACTACAAGCTCTACCAGATGAAGGCCCATCTGGCCGAGCTGAACCGGCTGGACCCGCACACGGGGCTCCTCAACCGACGGGCCTTCATCGAGGTCGCAGAATCCGTCCTGATGTCGGACAAGCCGCACGCATTAATGCTCGTGGACATCGATGCGTTCAAGCACATCAACGACACCCACGGACACCCGGTCGGGGACCATGTGATCGTGACGCTGGCCCAGTTGATGCGGAACAGCCTCGCGCCCCGCGGCGAAGTCGCACGCATGGGAGGAGAAGAGTTTGCGGCGCTGCTCCTGCCCTCCGCGCAGGAGGATGCCCTTCACCTGGCCAGCGAACTCGTGGCGCGCGTGGCGGCCACCGACTTCTCCACGGGCGGCGAGCCGCTGCACATCACCATCAGCGCCGGCGTGGCGCCGCTGCGCCCCGGCATGAGCTTTGCCGAGGTCTATGCCCGCGCCGACCAGGCCATGTACCGGTCCAAGGCGGCCGGCGGCAACCGCGCCACGCTCGCGGCCTAGCCCCCCACACCACGAACCACCGCTTCCGCACGACGGCTTCAGCACGTCCGGGCTGAGGCACAGGCCAACCGCCGGCGCACGACGCCCCTTGGGGCCCGCTCCGCGCGGCAAAAAAATTTCTCATACGTGCCATAAGAACATTTCATTTGGCTAGCCGCTCCCGCGCTCGGCACAATGCCCCGGACTCGAACAAGCCCGGTCACCCACGAACGGGCACACTTCGCGGAGACAAGAATGAAAATGAAGGAGACTTTGGCGGGAGCCCTGCTCATCGCCATGGCAGGCACCGCCCAGGCACAGGACTACCCCAGCCGTCCGATACGCATGGTCGTTCCCTTCGCCGCAGGCGGCGTCGTGGACGTAACCGCCCGGCTCCTGGCCCAGAAGCTGACGGAGCGCCTGGGCTGGAACGTCATCGTGGAAAACAAACCCGGGGGCAACGGCTTCATCGCGGTCACCAACGTGGCGCAAGCCCCGGCCGACGGCTATACGCTCCTGATGGCCCACACAGGCGAATTCTCGGTCAACCCAGCGCTGTTCAAGCATGTTCCTTACGACCTGGAGCGTGATTTCAAGCCCATCACGCTGGTCAGTGACACGCCGCTGCTCCTGGTAGCCAACTCCGCCACCCCCTACAAGACCTTCGACGACGTGGTCAAGGCTGCCAAAGCCAAGCCGGACGCGCTTGCCTTTTCCTCGCCAGGCGCGGGCAGCTACAACCACCTCGCCGGCGAGTGGTTCGCCTTGGAAGCCGGAATCAAGCTCATGCACGTCCCGTACAAGGGCGGCGCCCCGGCCATGGCGGCCGTTGCCGGCGGCGAGGTACCACTGGGCGTGGTGGCCGTACCTGCGGTACTCCCCCACGTCAAGACGGGCCGCGTCAACGTGATTGGTTTGCTGACCCGCAAGACCATGTCCGACCACCCCGACTGGAAGACGGCCCAAAGCGCGGGCATACCCAACGTGGACGCGTCGAACTGGGTGGGGATGTTCGCGCCCAAAGGGACGCCGGACGCCATCATCGAGAAGCTGCACCGCGAAGTCGCCCAGACGCTGTCGGATCCCTCCGTCGTGGCGCGATTCGCAGACAACGGGGCGACGGTCGGTGGCATCTCGCCCGCGGAATTCAAGCAGCGGATCGAATTCGACCTGAAGAATGTCCGCAACGTCATTGAACGCGCCAAGATCGAACCCTGAGTGCCGCGCGCCGAACCTACGGAAGATCGACGATAAAGACACGATGACCAAAGCCAAGGCAAACGGATTGGACCTGAGGAGTTGGCTCGCCGACGTCGAATCCAGGAAAGAGCTCAAGCGCGTCTCGGGAGCCGACTGGAATCTGGAACTGGGCGCGATTTCCGAGCTCAACGTCAAGAAGCCGGACCCAAAGGCGCTGCTGTTCGACGACGTTCCCGGTTACCCGTCCGGCTACCGGGTACTGACGTGCAGCACATCGAACGCTATCCGGCTCGCCAACATCCTTCGCTTGGGCGAAGTCGCCGGCCACCAGGAGCTGGTCGCCAAGCTGCGGGGCCGTCCCAACGCCTGGAAAGGGCGCGCCGCGGAGTACGACCCGATCGTGGCCGAGACCGGACCCGTGTTCGAACATGTCATGTCGGGCGCAGCCGTGGACGTATCCGCATTTCCCGCCCCGCTCTGGCACGAGAAGGACGGTGGCCGGTACATCGGTACCGGCTGCATGGTGGTCACCCGGGACCTGGATTCGGAATGGGTCAACGTCGGCACCTATCGCGTCATGATCCACGATCGCAACCACGTCGGGCTGGACATGATCCCGGGCAAGCACGGCGCCATCCAGTACGACAAGCACATGGCCGCGGGCAAGCCGTTCCCGGTTGCCATCGTGCTCGGCTGCGACCCCTTGGGATACACCATCTCAGGCATCGAAGTTCCCTACGGCATGTGCGAGTACAACTACATCGGCGCCATCCTTGGCCAGCCGGTGGAAGTGGTGCGCGGCCAAGTCACCGGCCTGCCCTTTCCTTCGGCCTCGGAGATCGTGCTCGAAGGATGGGCCCATCCGGGGGACATCAAAGAAGAAGGCCCATTCGGGGAGTTCCACGGGTATTACCCCGGCAAGCAAGGCGTCTCGCCCGTCGTGACGGTCGAGCGCATTTACTATCGCTCGGCGCCCATACTGCTCGGCAGCCCACCGGCCAAACCGCCCAACGACTATTCCTACTCGAAGGCTGTCATGCGCTCGGCGCTGCTGATGGACGCGCTGCAGGCCGCAGGCGTGCCTGACGTCCAGGCCGTGTGGGCCCACGAGATCGGCGGTGCGCGGATGTTCAACGTAGTGTCGATCAAGCAGCGCTATCCGGGCCATGCCCGCCAGGCCGGCCACCTGCTGCTCAACTGCGGCGTGGGCGCGTACATGTCGCGCTGGGCCGTGGTCGTGGACGAAGACATCGATCCGGCGAACTTGCAGGAAGTGATGTGGGCGGTGGCCACGCGCGCCGACCCCGAGCGCGACGTCGACATCATCCGGCGAGGCATGGGATCGAAAAACGACCCGCTATACGTCACCTTCGGCACCGACACGCCCTTCAACTCCAAGGCCGTCATCGACGCCTGCCGGCCGTACGACTACCTGGCGCAGTTCCCCGAGGTCGCCGAGGCGAGCAAATCGCTACAAGCCGCCACGCGCCAGAAGTGGCGCCACATCCTGGACGAATGACCGAAAAACCGAGGAGACGACATGAATAAGTTCGCAATCGCGGCAGGGCTCGCTGCCGCCGTGACCGCAGGAGGTGTGCAGGCCCAGTCCTGGCCCACCCGGCCCATCACCCTGGTCGTGCCGTTTGCCCCGGGCGGAGTCGCCGACACGGTGGCCCGCCCCCTGGCCGAAGCCATGGCCCGCAAGCTGGGCCAGCCGGTGGTGGTGGAAAACAAGGTCGGCTCCGGCGGCGCGGTGGGCACGGCCCACGTCGCGCGTGCGAAACCGGACGGATACACCATACTGATCTCGCTCCCGGCCATCTCCAGCATGCCCACCGCGGACAAGCTGATCGGACGCCAGCCGATGTACCAGATCGACCAGTTCGCACCCATCGCCCGCATCACGGCCGACCCCACCGTACTGGTGGTGCGCAGTGACAGCCCCTGGAAAACGGCGCAGGAGTTCATCGAATACGGCCGCAAAGAGCAGATCACGTACGGCTCATCCGGCGTGTACGGCACGCTGCACATGTACATGGCTTCGCTCGCCAACGCCGCGGGGATGAAAACCCTCCACGTGCCATACGGCGGTGCCGGCCCGGCCATGGTGGCGCTATTGGGCAAGCAGATCCAGGCTCTCGCCGCTTCGCCCGGCTCGGTCAAGCAACACGTCGACAGCGGCTCGGTGCGTGTCCTGGCGCACTGGGGCGACGAGCCCATCGAGGCTTTTCCTAAGCTGCCCAGCCTGAAATCCCTCGGCTACAACGTCGAGTTCTACCAGTGGAGCGGCCTGTTCGCGCCGGCTGGCACGCCCCCCGAAGTGCTCGACAAACTGGGCGACGCCGTCAAGTTCGCCATCGAAGACGCCAAAGTGCGCAAGGTCATCGAAGAAGGGGCTGGCCTGCCCATCAAGTACCTGAACAGCACCGATTTCGCCAAGTTCTGGAAAGAGGACGCAGAAGGACAAATCCAGGCCGTGCTGCGGATCGGCAAAGTCGAATAACCCGAGTACAACGAGAATCCGAGATGTCATTGCAATACAGCTCCTCTGCAGACGGAACGCGCATCGCGTACGTTTTGCACGGTACGCCCGACGCGACGCGACGCTTCGCGCTCATCCATTCACTCGCCATGGACCATAGTTTCTGGGATCCGGTCGTCAAGGAGCTGGGCCCCGGCGTGGCAGTCGCGGCCGTGGACGCGCGGGGCCACGGACAGTCCGACAAGCCGGCGGGCCCCTATCGCGTGGAGACGTTCGCCGACGACGTCACCGGTGTGCTCGACGCCCTGGGTTGGGAGCGTGCGGTGATCGGCGGCGCCTCGATGGGCGGCAGCGTTGCGCTAGCCTTCGCGATTCGTCACCCCGGCCGCACCGCCGGACTGGGACTCTTCGACACCACCGCGTGGTACGGGCCCAACGCCCCCTCCGACTGGGAAGGCCGTGGCCAGAAAGCGGTGCAGGAGGGGCTTGCGAGCCTGCTCTCTTTCCAAGAAACGCGTTGGTTCACGGATGACTTCCGCCGCGAGCGCCCTGAGATCGTCGAAGGCAGCAAGCGCGTGTTCCTGGCCAACGACGTCAAGGCCTATTTGGAAACCTGCCGCATGCTCGGCAACATGGATTTGCGCGGCGGGCTCGCGGGCATCCAGGCGCCGACCCAGATCCTGGTGGGCGAAGAGGACTACGCCACTCCCATCGCCATGGCGCAGGCGCTGGCCGACGCCATTCCCAACTCGACGATGCGCATTCTGTCCCAGGCGCGGCATCTCTCGCCGCTCGAGCGTCCGCGCGAAGTCGCCGAGAGTCTGCTGGCATTGGCCCAAAGCTAGCCGAGGATCGCCCATGTCTGCATTTGAACTGTTACAGCCTTCGACGCTGGAAGAAGCGCTCGAAATCATTGCCGCGCCCGGCTTTGCCGGCCGCCCCGTAAGCGGCGCGACGGCCATTTCGCTGATGCGGCGCGCCGGCGTATTGAACGTCGACAGCCTGGTGAGCCTGGAGCGCCTGCGCGAAAGCATGCGTGGCATCCATCTCGCCAGCGACGGCCAGGCGCAGGTGGACGGCCTGGTCACGCTGGGCGAAATGGAAAATCATGCCGGGTTGGCCGCGTCTCATCCCATCCTCCCCGCGGTGTTCGCGACGCTGGCCAACCCGCGCGTGCGCAACGTCGCAATGATAGGCGGCTACCTCGCCCACGGGGATCCCCACATGGATCTTCCGCCCGTCCTGAGCGCCTTGAACGCCCGCGTCCTCGCGCAAAGCGTGCGGGGCTCGCGGGAAATTCCGGTCGACGAGCTTTACCGTGGCTACTACGAAACCTCGCTCGAAGCCGACGAGCTAATCACTCGCCTCGTGATTCCGCCGCAGCCGGCCTGTGCACACTACAAGAAGGTCACGACCCGCGCCCGCCATGACTGGCCCACATTGGGCATCGCGGCCGCCTTCGATATGGAAGACGGGCGTATCGTGCGCCCCAGGATCTTCATCGGTGCGGCAACGGACCGCCCCCTGCGCCTGGTACAGGCAGAAGCCGCCGTCGCGGGCGAGGCGTGGACGGAAGCCTTGGCCCGGCGCGCCGCCGAGGCGGCCGCAGGCGAAGCGGTGCTGGTACCCGACAGCCACGGCAGCGTGGAATACAAGCAAGCCCTGCTGCGCGCCCATCTTCCCGAGGTCTTCGAGCGGGCCCTGAAAGCCCCCAAACCGGCAGCGAGACAAGCATGACGACAGAACGCCCTCCCCTCCACCGGCTCGGCAAAGGCCTGCGCCGCCTCGAGGCCGTGGACAAAGTCACCGGCCGCGCCGACTACACCCATCACGTATCGTTGCCCGGCATGCTGCATGCCAAGATCGTCCGTAGCCACGTGGCGCATGGACGGCTGCGCAGCATCGACACCACGGCAGCGAAGGCGGTTCCTGGCGTGTATGGCGTCTTTACCGGCGCCGATATCCTCAAGGTCATTCCCGAACCCTATTACGGCCCGGCCTTCCACGATCAGCCGATTCTTGCCATCGATAAAGTGCGATACGTCGGGGAACCCGTGGCCGCCGTGGTAGCCGAATCGCCTCACGCTGCCGAAGAAGCGGCCGGACTGGTTCAAGTCGACATCGAAGAACTGCCCGCCGTGCTGGACGAAGTCGAAGCCATGCACTCCGACGTATACGTGCACGAATCGTTGCGGCCGGCCGGGACGTTTGCCGACCTGAAACACCTGGACGGCATCCGCAACACCAACGTGGCGTTGACATTCCACCTGAAGAAGGGCGACTGCGAGGCAGCGTTCAAGAACGCTCACCGCGTGTTCAAGAACACCTTCAAGACCCACCAGGTGATGCACGTTCCGCTCGAACCCATGGTGTCGGTGGCCGACGTGCGCCACTCCCACGCCTACCTGTACACGGCCAGCCAGACGCCGTCATTCGCCCGGACGGAGATCGCCCGTTTGCTGGGATGGAAGGAGAACCAGGTCACCATCAAGACAGCATTCCTCGGTGGCGGCTTCGGCTGCAAGCTGTACGTCAAGCTCGAACCGCTCGCCGTCGCCCTGAGCATGCTGAGCCAACGGCCCGTCCGCGTGGCGCTGACCATGGCCGAACAGTTCTACACGATCACCCGCCATCCCACCACCTTTACCATCGAATCGGCAGTGGATGAAACGGGCCGCATTCTGGCGCGGCGCTGCGAAGTCATCTGGAACGGCGGCGCCTACGCGGACATCGGTCCGCGCGTCACGCAGAAGTCGGGCTTCACCGCCCCCGGCCCCTACGACATAGCCAACGTCGAGGTCACCTCCGTCGCGGTGTACACCAACCGCCCCCCCGCCGGCGCTTTCCGCGGATTCGGCATTCCGCAGCTGGTCTGGGCCTACGAAAGCCAGAGCGACATCATTGCCCGGGAAATGGGCATCGACCCCCTCGAATTCCGCCTGCGCAACGCCCTGGCCGACGGCAAGCGCCACGCTACCGGTACCGTCATGAAAAGCGCGGCCATCCCTCAGGTGCTCACGCGTCTGGCCGAACGCTTCGGATGGCACGAGCCTTTCGAGCGGGGAAGCGGCCGCTACCGGCGCGGCCGAGGCTTGGGCATAGGCATCAAGGCCTGTGTTTCGCCCACGACATCAGTCGCGGCGGTGTCCGTCGCCGCGGACGGCAGTTGCAGCGTGCAATGCAACACCGTCGACATGGGCCAGGGCTCGGATACGCTGATGGCCATGATCGTGTCCGAAGTACTGGGCGTGCCGGCCGAGACCGTATCGGTGGTTCACCCCGACACCGACGCCTCCCCCTACGACATGGCGACCCTGGGATCGCGCTCCACCTTCCACATGGGACACGCGGTCCGCCTGGCGGCCGAAGACGCGCTGGCCAAGCTGCGCGCGATGGCCAAAGACGTCGGCTTGGACGATGTCGACCCCGGCAACCTCGGGGCGCTCTTCGTCCGCAAATTCGGCATGCAGGCCGGCACGGTCATCGGCACCGGCATCTACAAGCCCACCTATCAATCACCCGACAAGACCACCGGTCAATCGGAAGACATTACGCCCAACTGGATGATAGGCGGCACGGCCATGGAAATCGAGGTCGACACCGAAACCGGCATGTATACGATCCTGCGCATGGAGAACGTGGTCGATTGCGGCACGGCCCTCAATCCCCTCGTGGTCCAGACGCAGATCAGCGGCGCGGCCATCATGCAGCTCGGTACGGTCACGCTGGAGGAGATGGAGTTCGACGAACAAGGTCAGCTGCGCAACGCTGGCCTGTCTGAATACAAGATTCCCGGCATCCAGGACATTCCCCGCGCGATCGGCTGCGAGACTGTCGACGCCTACCAGGAAAACGGCCCCTTCGGCGGCAAAGGCGTGGGAGAAAGCGGCACCTTCGGCGTCGCGTCCGCACTTGCCGCAGCCATCGAGGACGCCGTAGGCGTCCGAATCACGCAACTGCCCATCCGTCCCGAAAAAATCTGGGAGGGGATGCGGGCCAAACAGGAACAGCAGGCATGAACATCGACATCGAGTTCGAACTCAACGGACGCCCCGAACGCAGGCACGTCGACGTACGCGACAACGCCATCGACGTACTGGGCCGCTGCGGCCTGAAAGCCGCGCGGGAAAGTTGCGGCCAAGGGCTGTGCGGCTGTTGCACCCTCTACGTGGACGGCGCGCCGGTCTCGGGTTGTCTATACCCGGCTTGGAAACTGCAGGACAAACGGGTCGAGACGCTCGAGGCGCTCAATGAAGCGAACAGCGAGCTCGACCCCGTCCAGCAGGCATTCATCGAATGCGGCGCGTTCCAATGCGGGTTCTGCACGCCAGGTTTCGTCATGATGACGCGCAAGCTGCTCGAGGCCCATCCGCGGCCGACCGATGCCCAGATCGAACACTATCTGGCGGGCAACCTGTGCCGCTGCGGCACCTACCCTGAAATCATCGCTGCGGTGCGGTTGGCCGCAGAGCGCATCGCCGCCCGTAACTAAGGAGCACATTGCATGGAAATGGCCGCAGAGCGCCTGATCGCCGCCCCGCGAAACGAGGTCTGGCGCTGCCTGAACGACCCGGAAATTCTGAAAGCATGCATCCCCGGCTGTGAATCCATCGAAGCGACGGGCCCCGATAGCTATAAGGTCGCCATGGTGGCGGCCGTCGGCTTCATCAAGGCGAAATTCGTCGGAGACCTGACGCTGCAGAACAAGGTCGACAACACGTCCTACGACCTGAGCTTCAACGGATCGGGCGGCGCCGCCGGGTTCGGCAAGGGAACCGCAAGCGTCAGCCTGAGCGACGCCCCCGGCGGCACGACGCTCACCTATCGGGTCAAGGCCCAGGTCGGCGGCAAATTGGCGCAAGTAGGCGCCCGCGTGATCGACGGCGTCGCCAAGAAAATGGCGGACGATTTTTTCCAAAGACTGGACCAGGTCATCACGACTTCGGGGGCTGGCGCGGCGAAGGCCCCGACCGGCGCGAATGAGCCGCCCCGGGCCGAAGGAGCGCAGCGCGCTCCTGCCGACGGTCCGTCCCCCGGCGGGGCAAACGCTGCCTCCTCCGCTCCTGCCTCTTCCGCCTCGTCCCGCCTCTGGCTCTACGTCGCAGCGGCGATCGCGGCTGTGATCGTGGCGGCATTCGCCCTCGGCGGGGGCGCCACATGATTCCGTGGATGCCACGCAGCCTGCCTGCGCCGGCGGGTCACTACGTCCCGGCGATGCAAGCGGGCGGCCTTGTGTTTCTCTCGGGCGTGCTGCCGGACCTGGCTCGCGGCGATGCGTTCGCCACCCAGTTCGAGACGTGTTTCGACCGCGTCGAGGCGATTCTCGGCGACGGCGGCTTGGGCCTCGGAAACATTGTGCAGTGCACGGTGTACCTGGCAGGCATCCAGTACTGGGACGAGTTCAACGCCCTTTATGGGCGGCGCCTGGGCACGCATCGCTGTGCTCGCACGGTGGTGCCGGTGGGGCCCCTGCACTATGGCGCGCTGCTCGAGGTCCAAGTCGTGGCGGAAGCGACTCAGTCAGGCGCTGCCTGAGCTGCTTGCGCGAGATCTTGCCATTGGCCCCCAGGGGAATGCTGTCCAGCTTCCACCAGTAGACCGGCTGCCAGGCAGCCGGCAGCCGCGTGGCAAGGTAAATGGCCAGGTCGTCCGCCTGCACGGCGGGTGCCCCGGTGAAAGCACAGCCCACCACGGCGCCGTACGTTGCATCGTCCACGCCGAACACCACGGCTTGCCGTACGCCCGGCACCTGTTCAACCTGGCGCTCGACATCGGCGGGATGGATGTTCACCCCGCCGCGCAGGATCATGTCATCCGCCCGCCCGGCCAACGCCAGGCGCCCGGTATCGTCGAACTCTCCCAGGTCTTGAGTATCGATGGGACCGTCTCCCCCGCGCACGACCTCCCCCCCAACCGACTGGGTGGCAAGCGCCGCATAAGGCGAAGACACTAGGATCCTGCCGGGGCCGGTGGCCATGCCGCCGTCGCGGCGCACCTCGACCTTCACGCCCGGGATGGGAAAGCCGACCCGGCCGATGCGGCGGGTCGCTTCTTCCGATCCGCAAATCCAGCCCAGCTCCGAGCTTCCATACAAATTGATCAGCGGAATGTTCCAGGTATCTTCGGCCCGCTGCCACAGTTCGGGCGCCAGTTCCGCGGCACTGCAGGAATAGCGCCTGAGCGATCCAGGCAAAGCATCGGCAACACCCAGCATGATGCGCACCATGCTGGGCACCGTGGGCATGAAGCGGATATTGCGCTCGGCCAGCCAGCAGACCAGCCGCGATGCCGAGAAACCGGGTGCAAGATGCAACTGCGTTCCCACGGACAAGAACGGCATCAAGCTGAGAATCTGCGCCGAATACCAGTTCAGGCTGCGCACCTCCAGGCACGGCTCGTCTTCGTCGAGTGCCATCAGCCGGGCAGACACGTCGCCGTTGTGCCGCAATGCAGCCGCCGAGTGATAAACCAGCCGCGGCACGCCTGTCGTCCCGGAAGTGCAATTGACCAGCACCGTGCCGGGCGGCATAGAAGGCCCATGGGCTTGCGCAAACGGGAAGCATTCGGGGCCGCTTGCCGTCATGCGGAGACGGCCGGTCGGACGAACCGTCGCAAGCAAAGCCTGCACCGTATCGGCCGGCAGATACTCGCTGTCGATGTTGAGCACGGCCGCCCCCGCCATCCAGGCGCCCAGCCACAGCACGATTTTTTCAACGCTGTTGGCGCTCGGCAGCAGATACAAGGGAGGCTTCGCACCGTCGGCTACGGGCAGCGATCGCGCCACCGCTGCCACGCGTTCGTACAATTCGCGCCCGTCCAGGCCGGCGCCGCCGATATCCGCCACGGCCAGGCGACTGGGACGGCGCTGCGCCCTGCGCACGAGGCAGGACGCGACGAAGCGGGCGAACTCACTACTCACGGGCGACCAGCGCCTCGGGCGCCATGCGGAAATAGTCCGGCGCACGGTCCAACAGCCACTGCCGGAAGCGCGCCACTTTGGGCTGGTCGTACCGGCTTTCGGGCGTAGCCAGGTAGTAGGCCGATTTCGACTTCAGTCGCGGGCCAAAGGGCGAGACCAGCGCCCCCTGGCGCAACGCTCGATTGGCGAGCGGTGTCCGCGCGATGACCACGCCGAGCCCTTCCACCGCCCCTGCCAGAGAAGTCAGCTGCATGTGCATGCCGAATTCCATGCCGGGTTGCAAGTCGGCCAGGCCCGCCGCTTCGAGCCATTCCGGCCAGTCGTCTTCGTACAGGGACGTGAAGTACGTGCGCAGCCACGTCGCCCCCTGCAGCACCTCCCGTGCATCTTTTCCCTCCCTGCCCTTGAGCAAGCGCGGAGCCATCGCAGGGAAAAAGTATTCATCGCAGAGCCAATCCGACTTCACCCCTTCCCACTTGCCGGACCCATAGCGAATCGCCACGTCGTAAGCGTTGATCTGGAAAGCCTCGAATGCAGACGACGTAGAAAGCTGGAGGCGCAGGTCCGGATGTGCCTCGTGAAACTCAGGCAGGATGGGAAGCAGGCATTCCGTCGCGAAGGTGGGCAGGCAACTAATGGAGAGCGTGCTTTCGTCGCCGCCCTGGCTGACCCGGTCCGTGGCCTTGGCAAGCTCCACCAGCAGCTTGCTGACCGATTCGAGATATTCGGCGCCGGGAGCCGTTAGCGATATCCTGCCCTTGGCGCGCACGAACAGGGTGGTTCCCAGCCGATCTTCCAGCGACCGGATCTGATGGCTGATGGCCGCTTGGGTCAGGTGCAGTTCATTGGCCGCCTTCGTAAAACTCCGATGGCGAGCAGTCGCCTCGAAAGCAAGCAATGCGTTCAACGGCGGAATGAAAGAAGGCATGCACGGCTTCCATCGCAGGATGGGCTGACGAAGCCGGATTATAGCCGTCGGGCCCAAAACGATTCAGCGCGCGTCCGCGGCTGGCCATGTCCGCTTCGCATGCCTTGCGCCCTGCCGCGGCGGGCGCCTGCGATCGCGGCGACTCAGTCCGGCCGCATCAAGGTCGCCAGCGCGGCCAGGTCCTCCACGTCCGACAGTCGCCAGCACGCCTGGATCAACTCGGCCGCCCGCCCTGCCCCCAATATCGGATCAGCCATCCCCCTGAATTTGCGCTCCAGGTCCTCGTCGCTCATCGGGCGCTGCAGCGAACCGATCGCATGCTCGACGAATACGTGGACCTTCCGGCCATCCGCAAGCAGCGCGGTGACGTCGGCGCTGGCCTCGTCGAGACGCTCGTCGACGGTTGCGATCACCTTGCGCCGCAGGGCGACCAGGTCTGGGCGATTGACGATCTCGTCCGAGTATTCGTCTTCGCTGGCTTTCCCGAAAATCAAGCCGGCGGCGCAGCCGTGATAGACGCTGAACTTGCCTTGCAAGCCGTCGGCGGGCTCTTTCTTGCCCGTCAGTTCCAGCACGAGGGGATGAACCTTCAGTTCGATGCGCTCAACCTGGTCAGCCGTGACCCCTTGGTCCCGCAACTGCACGCATGCGTCGATGCTGGGATGGATGACGATGCCGCATGCAAACGGCTTGTAACTGTTAAAGGAGATCTCGAACCGTTCCCCCAGTTCATCCGTGGCCTCGTGCCATGCAGCCTTGGTGGATACGACCTGCACGAAACCACGCGGCGCCTCGAGCGCGCGCGGACTGGCGGTAAAGCCATGCTGGGCCAGCAGTGCCGACATCATCCCGGCCCGTGCCGCGGCGCCGGGATGGAAAGGCTTGGTCATGGTCCCGAACTGCTCGCGCAACCCGACCGGCTGGGAAGCCGCAATGCCGAGGGCCATCTGGGTGCGGTCCGCATCCAGGCCGAGCAGCCGCGCGCAACCCGCCGCCGCCCCCAGCATGCCGGTCGTGCCCGTGATGTGCCAGCCGCGATCGTAGTGGTCCGGGTAAATGACGTTGCCCATGCGACACGCTACGTCTATGCCCAGCACCAGGGCATCGATGAGCTGCCGTCCGGTCGCGCCCTTGAGCTCAGCCAAAGCCAGCACGGCCGATGCAACCGGGCCCGCCGGATGGATGATGGTCTTCAGGTGCGTGTCGTCGAAATCGAAAGTGTGCGAGGTAATCCCGTTGACCAACGCGGCGCTCGCAGCGTCCACCTTTTCTTTGCGGCCGATGACGGTCGCCTGCGGCGCAGGCTGCAAGACGGCGACCGCGGCCAGCGCCGCTTCGGCCGCCTCGTGACGGGCTGCCCCCACGGCGCAGCCTAACCAATTCAGGAAGGTGCGATGCGCCTCGCGGTCCACCGCATCGCTCCACCCGCGCGACGGGTGGGAGGAAACATATTCCGCCAAGACTCGGGTAATGGGAGGCGCATTGTGGTCGGCCTGGACCTGCGTATTGCGTGCCATGGTCAGCTATGAAAAGTTAGTCGAGAGAAATGTTCTGGGCCTTGGCCAGCTCGGTCCAGCGCGACAGGTCCCTTTGCATATAGGCGCCGAACTCGGCTGCCGTCATCGGCATGGGTTCGACTGCCTCGCCGGCGAGCTTCTCGCGCATGTCGGGCGCCTTGAGCACGGCGTTCAGCGTATCGTTGAGTTTGTGTACTACTTCCGGAGGGATGCCGGCGGGGCCCACCACGCCATACCATTGCACGGCGTCGAAATTGGGCAGGCCGAGCTCCTCCAGCGTAGGGACATCCGGCATTTGGGAGGCCCGGCTCTTCCCCGTGATCGCCAACGCGCGCAAACGCCCGGAACGGATGTGCTGCAGCGAAGCCGCCAGGCCAGGGAAGGCGGCCTGCGTCTGGCTGCCGATGACGTCGGTCAACGCCGGAGCCACCCCGCGATACGCCACGTGGGTGAGCGGAGTGCCAAGCTGCTGCGCCATCAGCTCCATCGTCAGGTGCGTCAAGGAGCCAGCTCCCGCCGACCCGTAGCTGATCTTGCCCTGGTTGGCCTTCAAATAGGCCACGAACTCCTTGAAGTCCTTGACCGGAAGCTTGGGATCGATCACTAGGATGTTGGGCGTGGCGCCGATCATGCCGATCGGCGTGAAATCCTTGATAGGGTCGTAGGGAACCTTGCGCGTCGCCGGGCTCGTGCCGTGGGTGGCGACATAGCCTTGCATGAGCGTGTAGCCGTCCGGCGCCGCGCGCGCGGTGCTCTGGCATGCGATGACGCCGCCGCCTCCTCCCTGGTTCTCAACGACGATTTGCTGCCCCAGCAAGCGGCTCCACCGTTCGCAGACGGTACGGCCGACCAAATCGCTGCCACCCCCGGGCGCGACGGGCACGATGTATCGCAGCGGTTTGTCCGGAAAACCCTGCTGCGCGCCCGCGGGGGAAGGCCGGGCAGCCAGCGCGGGAGATAACAGTATGGGGGCGGTCTGCAAGAATGCGCGTCGTTGCATGGCGTGTCTCCTCTGTGCTCTTGGAATGACGCAAGCGGCCCCTCGGAGGCGCCGCGGGTGACCGCAGCCGTCAGAGAGCCGCGGTGGCCTGCAACCGTGTGAAAGCGTCCCGGACGTGGCTGGCGAGCAACGCCTCGCACCGGACCGCATCGCCGTCGCGCAATGCTCGCGCAATCTCGACGTGCTCGGCGATGGACGCCCGCATGCCGGTATCCTGGGACAAATTCTTCAGCCTCGACAAATGCAGTTTCTGCACCACCGTCCGGTAGGTCTCTTCGACCGGCCGGTTGTCGGCAGCCTCGATCATCAACCAATGGAAACGCAGGTTCTCCGCGTAATACGTCGCAACGTCGTGGGCGTCGGCCGCCGCGCGCATGTGCGAGATGGATTCGTCAAGCGCATCGGCAAGCTCCACCCGTTGGGGCAAGGTCAGCTGTGCGGTGCGCCGTCCCGCATAACCGTCCAGCAGCGCGCGCAGGTCGTACAGGCCGCGCACTTCTTCCCCATCCAGTTCGCGCACGAACACCCCGGCATGCTTGCGCGATACCACCAACCCCGAACTCTCGAGTTCGCGCAAGGCCTCGCGCACCGGAACGCGTGAAACTTTCATGCGGGCAGCGACATCGGGCTCGTTGATCCGGGCGCCCGGAGGCAACTCTCCGGCCAAGATCTGCCGCAACAGCTCATTCCGGACCAGTTTCGACAACTTGGTCTCGCGGATTGCCGTGAATGCATCCTCGTTGGTGGGGAAGCTCCAGGGAAGCATGGCGACGCCCCGAGCGGGCAATGGGGTGGAGACGAGAAAATTCTATATTTCGTATACGAAATACAAATAGGGATAAACCAGCACCGCCCCTAACCGGGCGCCCTAAGCCTCCCTAGCCGAATGGACCATAGCAAGGTGCAAGGCCAGCGTCGCACAATCTTCCGGGAGCGTCGTCGGGGGATGCGACGCCGCAACAATGGCGCGGAGGCTGCAAAGGGGGGACGGTGGGACTGTTGCGAACGCTGCTGGCACTCTCGGTTCTACTTGACCACGTCTGGAATGGAGAACGGGAAATCCTCGTGGGAGGGCGCCTGGCGGTCCAAACCTTCTATCTGATCTCAGGTTTCTTGATCTCGTACGTCCTGATGGCGACTGACACCTATCGCCACGACCGGCTCAAGTTCTACCAGAACCGCTTTCTTCGCCTCTATCCGGCATATGCGGTCGTCGCAGTGCTGACGCTGGCGGCGCATGCCGCGTTGGGCACGGGGTTCCTGCAGCGCCTTCACAACCTGCCGGGCGATGCGACCGCGATACTGCTGGCGTCGACCGTGTTGCTCTTCGGCCAGGACTGGATTCTGTTCATGGGGGTGCACCACGATCACCTCGCCCTGACCGGCAGCTTCCGGGACAGCGACGTCCCATTGTATGAAGCATTACTGGTTCCGCAGGCCTGGAGCCTTTCCGTCGAGCTGACGTTTTATCTCGTCGCGCCGTTCCTCATTACGTCTCGGCGGTGGATGTGGGTCGCGCTACTGGCCTCGCTCGGGCTCCGCGCCGCCCTCATCGTGACGGGCATAGGCCGCAGCGACCCGTGGACCTATCGCTTTTTCCCTTCCGAGTTGGCACTGTTCCTGATCGGTGCGCTGTCCCAGCAAATGCTGCTGCCGCGATTCCAACGACTATGCGCGCGGCTCCCTTGGCTGCCCGGCGCGGGCGTCGGCGCCCTGCTCGCCCTATCGTTCTCCCACTTCCAGGAGCCGATCAACCCGACCTTGCGCGACGCGCTGTTTCTGGCCGTGGCGGCAACGGTGCTGCCGCTGGCATTCATTTTCCAGTGCCGGCACAAATGGGACCGTCTCGTGGGCGAACTGAGCTACCCGCTCTACATCTCGCACATGCTGGTCATTTTGTTGTTCTCTGGCCTGGGCGCCGGAGCCGGAGCGCTGCACTCGACGCGCGGATGGGCAGCCATTGTCATGGCTAGCGTCGCAGCGGCAGTGGCGTTGAACGTAAGCATAGCCGCCCCCATCAAGCGTGTGCGCCGTCGACTCAAGACCTCGTCGGAGCAGGCTCGAACCCTGGAGAACAGATGGTCGCCCGCAGGGCATTGAAGCGCCCATGAAAAAACCCGCGGCCTCGATGGCATCGCGGGTTCCAGGGCCTTTCAGATTGCGCTGAAAGTTTTTGACTGGTGCCGTCGGCGAGACTCGAACTCGCACAGCTTTCGCCACTACCCCCTCAAGATAGCGTGTCTACCAATTCCACCACGACGGCTTGCGTGAGCCCGCTAGTATATAACATTTCCGGGCTCATGAGGAAGCTTCCTTACTTTTTCTCCGCTTCCGGCTGCGCAGGAGCATTTTCCTGTGGCGCGGCGGACGGAGCTGGCGGCACCGAGGCGTCGGGTGCGGCGGGCGGCGGTACTTGCGTCGAGCCCGGCACGCTCGGCACCGTTTGGTCGGGATTGAAGCTCTCCATCACGCCGCCTTCCGGGGCGGAAGACATCGGGCGCCCCAGGTAGGCCAGCGCGGCAGTGGTGATGAAAAACACCACTGCCGCCCACTTCGTCGTGCGCGACAGGAAATTCGCCGCACCTGCGGCGCCGAACAGGCTACCGGCCGAGCCGCCGCCGAAGGCGGAACCCATGTCGGCGCCCTTGCCTTGCTGCAGTAGCACCAGGACGATGATCGTCAGGGCAGAAATGACCTGCACGATGAGCAGGACGGTAAGCAATACGGACATTCAAGCACTCCGGGTTGTCGCGCCCGCCTCAGCGATGCGCAGGAATTCTTCGGCGACCAGCGAGGCGCCTCCTATCAGGCCGCCGTCGATGTCGGGCATGGCGAACAGCTCAGCGGCGTTTGCGGCCTTGACGCTGCCGCCATAGAGCACGCGTACGCCGGGGCTACCCACGCGTCCGAGCGCGGCGCGGATGGCAGCATGCACTTCCTGGGCCTGCTCGGGGCTTGCGGTCTTGCCCGTGCCGATCGCCCAGACCGGCTCGTAGGCGATGACCATGCGGGACACCGCATCCTTGCCCAGTGCCAGGACGGGGGCGAGTTGTTCGTCGATGACGGCCAGCGTACGGCCGGCTTCGCGCTCGGCCAACGTTTCGCCCACGCAGACCACCGGCGTCAGGCCAGCCGCCAGGGCAGCCTTGGCCTTATCAGCCACGAGCTGGCTGGTTTCGCCATGCATGCTGCGCCGTTCGGAGTGCCCGGCAAGTACGTAGCGGCAGCCGAACTCGGCCAGCATCGCGCCGGACACTTCGCCGGTATACGCGCCTTGGGCGTGGACGCTGACGTCCTGGGCGCCCCAGGCGATGTCGGAGCCGGTCAAGGCCGACTCGACCTGGGCCAGGTAGGGAAACGGCACGCAGACGCCGACGTCGCAGGCAGCGGCGCCGGACGATTGGTTCCAGGCGCTGCGGACGGCCGAAAGCAATTGCGCATTGGCCGTGAGACTGCCGTGCATCTTCCAGTTGCCGAGCACCAGGCGGCGGATATTCTGTGTAGTTGCCATCGACAAGGGATCGAAAAAAGCCCGCGACGCTCAAAAAGGACGCAGGCAAAATCTCGATTGTATCGGGTCCGGGCCGCTACTGCAGCCCGTATCGCGAAAAAGCAGGCATGGCCGCCCGGCCCACACGCGTCGCCAGGCCGGAAACCTTGCGGCTGCGCCAAGCCGGCGCGACGGGTACCACGCGCGCAGAGGCAGCATTGTAGACCGTCCGTCGCCGGCGTGCCCTGCTCCCACGCACGCGCCGGCGCGAGTTCGGTTTCTTCCATGCAGGTGTCCTCGATTTGCCTGCTCCCACGCACGCGCCGGCGCGAGGCTGTCCGGTCGCTGCGCGCCGGGTGCCGGCAGGCGGCCCCGGGTGGCGTCTCGAGCACTTACCGGGCGTGCTCAGACGGTCAGGACGATCTTCCCTATGTGTTCCCCCGACTCCATCATGGCGTGCGCCCGCGCCGCCTCGCGCAGCGGAAAAGTGGCGTAGACCACCGGCTTGAGGCGCCCGTCTTCGAACAAGGGCCATACGTGCTGCCGCAGCGCCGCCGCCACCTCGCCTTTGAACTGCGTCGAGCGCGGCCGCAAGGTCGAGCCGGTGATCGTCAAGCGCCGGCTGAGGACGCGGGCAAAGTCGATTTCGCCGCGCGCGCCGCCCAGCAGCGCAATCAGGACGATGCGCCCATCGTCGGCCAGGCATTGGATGTCACGCGCGACGTAGTCGCCCGCCACCATGTCCAGGATGACGTCCACCCCCCGTCCGTTCGTGAGCCGCTTGATCTCTTGTACGAAGTCCTGGGTGCGGTAATTGATGCCGGCGGTCGCCCCGAGTTTCTCGACGGCTGCCACGCGCTCATCGCTGCCCACCGTGGCATAGACCGGATGCCCCAGCGCGTGCGCCAGTTGCACTGCTGTCGTGCCAATGCCGCTCGCCCCGCCGTGCACGAGCAGAGACTCCCCGGCGGAGAGGCGGGCCCGCATGAACACATTGCTCCACACGGTGAAATAGGTTTCGGGCAAGCCCGCAGCCTCGACCATGCTCAAGCCCTTCGGCAAGGGCAGGCACTGGGTGGCCGGTACGGCGCAGTATTCGGCATACCCCCCGCCGTTGACCAAGGCGCAGACCTCGTCCCCCAACGCAAAGCCGTCCACGCCTTCCCCTAGCTTGGCGACGGTGCCCGCCACTTCCAGGCCGGGCAGGTCCGAAGCCCCGGGAGGCGGCGGGTAGGTACCGAGGCGCTGGGCGACGTCCGGCCGATTGACGCCGGCTGCGGCGACCCGGATGAGGATTTCGCCCGGGCCCGGCTCGGGCGTGGGGCGTTCGACGGCTTGCAGGACTTCAGGTCCGCCGGGACGGGTAATTTCGATCGCGATCATGGAACAGCTTCCCGTTTTTTGTCCGAAGACGGTCATCATATACGGCTATGCCACCCCTGCTCCCATCCAGGGCCCTCCCCACCCAGGTGAGCGTCATTGCGCCCGCACCCGACCATAGCCAAAACGAATATCGACGACGGAGAAATTCATTCTCCATGACAATCGGGATTGCCTAGACTTGTACCGGCGAAAACCGGCTCACTCCCACGAGCCCTTCCAAACGAACGAGAGAAGACATGAACACACAAGCCAAAGTCGTCGAGGGCAAAGCGACGCCCCGCGGCAAGTATCCCCACATCAAGCGCGCTGGCGATTTCCTCTTCGTTTCCGGCACCAGCTCGCGCCGGGCGGACAACTCGTTCGCCGGCGTCCAGGCCGACGCAATGGGCACGACCCAGTTCGACATCCGCGCTCAGACCCGGGCCGTGCTCGAAAACATTCGAGACATCCTGGCCACTCAGGGTGCCTCGCTGTCTGACGTCGTGGAGATCACGACCTTCCTGGTCGACATGGGAGATTTCGGCGGCTACAACGAAGTGTACGGAGAGTTCTTCGACTTCAATGGCCCGGCGCGCACGACGGTCGCGGTCCACCAACTGCCCCATCCCCACCTGCGCATCGAGATCAAGGCGGTCGCCTACAAGCCGCTCTGATCCATCACGCCCATCCGGAATACACCATGAAAATCGACATGCATGCACACCACTTCCCCCGCATTACCCGGGAGGAAGCCGCCGCACTCAGCGCCGAGCGCGCCCCCTGGCTGCGCGTGGACGAGGGCGGCAAGACCGGGCAGATCATGCGCGCCGACAAGCCGTTCCGGCCCGTATACGACGCCCTGTGGGATCCACGGGCGCGCTTGGCCGAAATGGACGCGCAAGGGGTAGACATCCAGATCACCTGCGCCACGCCCATCATGTTCGGCTACGAATTCTCGCCCGAGAAAGTGCTGCCGTGGGCCCAGCGCATGAACGACCTCGCGCTTGAATTCTGCGCGGCTGCGCCCAAGCGGCTCGTGCCGCTCGCGCAGGTGCCCCTGCAGGACATCGACGCCGCCTGCCGCGAAGCGTCACGCGCCAAGGCGAGCGGCCATTACGGCGTCCAGATCGGCAACCACCTGGGCGACCGGGACCTCGACGACGAAGGCCTGGTGACTTTCCTGCAGCACTGCGCGAACGAAAACATTCCGCTGCTGGTGCACCCGTGGGACATGATGGGCGGCAATCGCATGAAGCAATGGATGCTGCCCTGGTTAGTGGCCATGCCTGCGGAAACCCAGCTGGGCATCCTGTCGCTGATCCTCTCGGGCGCCTTCGAGCGTATCCCGGAATCGCTGAAGATCTGCTTCGCCCATGGCGGCGGCTCCTTCGCATTCATGCTGGGTCGCGTGGACAACGCCTGGAAGCATCGCGACATCGTCCGCAAGGACTGCCCGCGGCCGCCTTCGGAATACGTCAAGCGCTTCTACGTCGATTCGGCAGTCTTCGACCCGCGGTCCCTGCGGCTGCTGGCCGAAGTCATGGGCACGGACCGCATCATGCTGGGGTCAGACTATCCGTTCCCCCTGGGCGAGCAGTCCATCGGCAAGCTGGTGGCCGAGCAGCCCGGCTTCACCGATGCAGACAAGCGGGCGATCTACGCCGACAATGCCATCGAATTCTTCGGGCTACAGCAATTGGTCGCCTGATCCCGTTTCCTCACCCACCTCAAGGAAATACGCCATGGCCTTCAACGCCCCATTGCGATACCTGACTGCCGCCATCACCCTCGGCTTGGGCCTCTCGGCCGCGGCCGCCCATGCCGAGTACCCCGATCGTCCGATCCGGCTGGTCGTGCCAGCGCCGCCCGGCGACGGCTCCGACCAACTGGCGCGCAATGTAGGCAAGGCCATGGGCGACGTGCTCGGCCAAAGCCTGGTCATCGAAAACAAACCCGGTGCAGGCGGCAGCATCGCATCGGACATCGTCGCCAAGGCGGCCCCCGACGGCTACACGGTGCTGCTGGGCAACGCCAGTTCGCACGCCGTCACCCCCGGCCTCTACAGCAAGCTGCCATTCGATGCAGAGAAAGACTTCGCGGCTGTCACGCTGCTGGCGAGCGCCCCCAACGTATTAGTCATCAACCCTGCGTTGCCGGCCCAGAACATCGGCGAGTTCATTGCCTATGCGCGGGCCAACCCTGGCAAGCTGAACGTCGGCTCCGGCGGCAATGGCAGCCTATCGCACCTGTCGGCCATTCTGTTCAACTCCATGGCCGGCACCGACATCCCGCACGTCCCCTACAAGGGCGCCGCGCCAGCGGTGACCGCCGTGATGAGCGGCGAGATCTCGGCCTTGATGATCAACATTCCGACCGTCTCGCAGCAAATCCAGGCCGGCAAGCTGCGTGCGCTTGCGGTCAGCAGCCCGGAACGCTCCCCCGTGCTCCCGGATGTGCCAACGCTGGACGAAGCCGGGCTGAAGGGCTACAACACCCAGGCTTGGTTCGGGCTGTTCGTGCCTGCCAAGACTCCGGCTCCCGTCGTGGCCAAGCTCCAAGCCGCTGCGGCCGCCGCCCTCAAGAATGACGCAGTGCTGAACAACATCAAGAACATGGGTGCGGTGCCCCAAGGCATGAGCGGCCCCGCCTTCGCCGACTTCGTGAAGACCGAAGCCGCGAAATACGGCGCCATCATCAAGCAAGCGAACGTGCGAATCGACTAAGCTAGAGGCTTCGTCATTCGTACTGGCCGCGGCCGACGCCGCGGCCGCATCGCCGGCATGAAACGAAGCATTTCGACTCATCCCCCCCTCCTCCACGGCACCCTGCGCTGCGCGCGGGCCTGCGCATGACGGGGCCAGCCATCCGCCTCGTGATCGGACCGTGGCCAGCGCTGCGCAGTGACGCCTCATCGATCCGCGAGGCCGTGTTCGTCGAAGAGCAGTCCGTTCCCCTGGAATTCGAGTACGACGACGCCGACGCCGTCAGCCTGCATGCCGTGGCCTACGACTCCGCCGGCCGCCCGCTGGGCACGGGTCGCCTGTTGCCCGACGGCCATATCGGCCGCATGGCGGTACATCGCCATGCGCGGGGAGCCGGCATCGGCGGCGCGATTCTCGACGCGCTGATCGAGGAAGCGCGGCGCCGCAACCACCGGCGGCTCCTGCTACACGCCCAGACACGCGCCCGCCGGTTCTACGAAACGCGCGGCTTCCGGGCCGAGGGCGACGAATTCATGGAAGCGGGCATCCCCCACGTATTGATGGCGCTGTCGCTGGAGGACGGCACCGGGGACGCCCCGGCAGCCGGGCGTTGAGCCGATCCATGCAGTCACGATCGGTCGAGCCCGAAATCCTCAGGCTGCAGGCGGGTCACGGTGCCATGTTCGCCAGCCGGTGCGGCGGCGGCCACGTCGTGGATCTCCGCCTGTCCGGCCAAATATGCCGCAAGCAGGTGATCGGCACGTTCGTCCGGCGCCCCGAAGCGCAGGCGCAAGACGCGCGCATCCACCTCGTACACCTGCGGGCCGCGCGTCTCGTGGAAAAGCGTGAAACGAACGCCCTGCGCCGTCGCGAGCGGCGTAGATCCTGCGGCAAGTCGATTGGGCATGGCATGCCTCCGGTAGACTGCGGCCGACGCACGCTCCGGCTCCGGGCGCCATCGCCGTTCGATTCTTTTTTGTACGCCGGCTCGCTGCGCGGCGCCTCGGGCGGCCGCCGGCTCCGCATGCGCCCGCAAACATCGTTCCCAAACCGCGCCGCCGTGCGCGCATGTCCGTCATGACCACCGAAAGCCGTCCCACTCTCGCTCGTGCCGTGTCTCCCGCCATGGCGCTGTTGGGCATCCTGCTGGTTGCCGCCACCCTCCGTACACCGCTGACCGGTGTCGGCCCGCTGTTGGGCCATATCCGGGCCTCGACCGGCTTGGACGCAAGCAGCGCCGGATGGCTCAACACCCTGCCGCTGCTCGCTTTTGGGTTTTTTTCCGTGCTCACGCCTGCCTTGGGCCGCCGCCTGGGGTTGGAACGCATCCTGTGCTTTGCCATGGGCATGCTCTCGGCCGGCATCGTCCTGCGGTCGGTACCAGGCATCATCCCGCTGTTCCTGGGCACCCTGGTCGCCGGCGTCGCCATTGCAGTGGGCAACGTCATGCTGCCGGCCGTGGTCAAGCGCGAATTCCCGCAACGCATCGGCCCGTTGACCGGCCTCTATTCGGTGGTCATGAGCATGTCTTCGGGACTGGTCGCCGGCATGGCCGTGCCGTTAGCCGACGCCCTGCCCGGAGGCTGGCGCACCGCGCTAGCCTGCTCGCTCATCTTCACCGTGCCGGCAGCCCTGGTCTGGCTGGGACGCTGGCGTCGCGCCGCGGCCGCCGAAGCGCCGGCCGCGTCCACCCAGCCGGTGAGCGTCAACGTCTGGCGGTCATGGCTGGCCTGGCAAGTCACGCTATTCACCGGCATCCAGGCATTCAATTTCTACATCCTCATGGCCTGGCTGCCGTCCATGCTCCACGAGACGGGCATGAGCCCCCTGCTGGCCGGCTGGATGGTGACCCTGATGCAAGTGGCCTCCCTGTTCGGCAACATCGCCACGTCGTGGGTCACCGGACGGGTACGCGACCAGAAAGCCCTGGGGGTCTTCATTTCCGTGCTTTGCCTGGTTGGATTCGCCGGCATGGCGCTCTTCCCCGCGTGGATCATGGCCTGGGTCTGCATCGCGGGACTCGGGCTGGGCGGGAGCCTCTTGCTCTCCTTGGCATACATCAGCCTGCGCTCGGCCACGCCGACGCAAGCCTCGTCGCTATCCGGCATGGCGCAGAGCCTGGGGTACCTGATCGCAGCCGCCGGTCCCGTGATCTGCGGGTTCCTGCGCGACTGGACGGCCAGCTGGCTGCCCGTCCTGGTCCTCATGATCGTCACGGCTGCCGTGCAGGCCTGGGTCGCTTACGGCGCGGGCCGCCCTCGCACGGTGGGCGACCCCGAACCGCACGCCTAGGCCGGCTCCGCGTCGGCCGAGGCGGGGCCGCGCCGCGCGGCAATCAGGGCCAGCAATTTCTCGACATCCACCGGCTTGGTGAGGTAATCGTCAAAACCGTGGGCCAGCGCTTCCTCCTGCCCGAAGGCCGCGCTGCGCCCCGTCACGGCAATCAGGGTAACCGGTTGCAAGTGCGCGATGTCCCGCATCATGGTGGCGACTTCCAGCCCATTGGGAGAAGGCATGTCGATGTCCAGGATCATCACGTGCGGGCGCCAGGCCAAGGCGACTTCCATGGCTGCCGACCCGCCCCCGACAAACTTGACCTCGTGATATCGGCTGCACGCCTCGGCCAGGGCCTCGGCTGCGCTGACGTAGTTGTCCACCACCAATACCCGGCAAGACGCATTCTGTCCCACCTCGTTCTCCTCTCCATCCCGCAGGCCGCCAGCGCCCTGCACGCCCAACAGGTCGGCGCACTGCCCCCGGCTCAAGCCGATCGCAGCTTTCATTGCGCCGCCCCGTGCGGCGCACGCTCGCCGGGCTCCCCTTCATCCGCAAGAAACAGGCTCAAGGCGACCGGCTCGACTGTTTCGCCAGGCACCGCCGGCGCGGTGGCGACGAACCGCCGCAGCGAGCCATAGGCCAGTTTGGCCGCCACGTCTTGCAGGAGTTTTTCCGCCGTCAGGAACCCTGTTGCCTCGATGTCGTCCCATAGCAGGCGATAGGCCAGCTCGCCGCGGGCCAGCGAGATGGCACCAATCCTCGCCAGCTTACCGGCATCATCCTCGGCATAAATGTGATAGCCCGATATGCACAGCCTAAAGCGGCGAGGCTGCGTGCTCCCGCGCCCTGGATCATCCAACATGCGCTTCTCCGTGTCGTAGCGAGTGCTGGATAGCAAGTCACGTACCCGGCCTAATCGCGCCCCGACGGCAACTGGTCAAGTCTACAGAAAGCGTCTATAACGACGGAGAGCGCGACGACCTGCGTCGCATTGCGTTTCGCCGTGCGATTGCCATGAAACCCGTCATGAAACACCTCCTTCAGTACGCGCGCCAGCTCCGGCAGCGCCGCTTGGCCGCGTTCGAACTTTCGTTGAGCCGCGCCGACAGCCTCGACCCCTACGACGTCGAACTGCGACAGCTCACGCTGAACTACGGTCACTCGCCCGAAGTCGACGCGCGCGCGCTGCGGCGCCGGCTGGCCGAGCTGGAATATGACGATGAAGGCTGATGCAGTCCAAGCGACCTCTCCTTTGAATAAAATCGAATCCTCGCGACACCGCCCTGTCCACGAGGTCGCATCCCGGATGAACTCAACATGAAGAAGCTCTTCGTCGCCCTCCCGACCTTGCTTGCACTCTGCGCCTGTGCAGGCAGCCCCTCTGCGTGGCGCAAGGAGAGCGCGCTGCCCGAACAACTCGAACGCGATCGCATCCAGTGCGAGCGCCAGGCCCGCCTCAGCGTGCCCGGGACGAGCACCCCTTCGCTGCGCGGCATCAACGCCGGCGCAGGCTCGGGAGTCAGCGACGGCCTGGCCAATGCTGAACGGCAGATGGGCCTGGCCAACGACTGCATGCGCGCCAAAGGCTACACCCTGCGTTAACGGCCCCGGCGCGGCCGGCCATGCCCTGCTCGTCCAACATGTGGCATGATTGCGCGGAGCCCGCTCCGGGCCCCATCCTCCGGAGGAACGCCATGCTGTCTCTGCTCGGAACCCTGCTGGTTGGCCTGATCGTGGGTTTGCTCGCACGTGCAATCAAACCCGGCAACGACAGCATGGGATGGATCATGACCATCGTGCTCGGCGTCGCAGGGTCGCTCGTGGCCGGCTATGCAGGCCGCGCCCTCGGCTGGTACGAACCCGGCGAAGCCGCCGGCTGGATCGCTTCCGTCATAGGCGCCATCGTCCTGCTCGTGATCTACGGCATGATCACCAAGAAAAAATCCGCCTGACTCCGGCGCGCCAATTGCGCATGGCCGCGGCCGCTTGCGCTGCGCCCCCCTTGTCAGCCATCGGGCGTGCAAACGCGGATCCGATGGCCGTCCGGATCCAGGGCCACGAACGTCAGGCCGAACACCGCATGGTGCGGCGGCTGCTCGATAGCCACGCCCAGCGCATGCCAGCGTTCGTACAGGGCCAATACCTGCTCGTCGCCGGGCACCAAGAACGCAATTTCCGCGCGGTGTCCCGAGCCACCCGACACGAAGTCCCGGGCCTTGCTCGACCATAGCCCGAGATGCCATCCCTGCGCCGACTCGAAGGCAGCATAAGTGGGATATACCGCCGCGGGCGGCTGCTCGAACAACGCCTCATAAAACCGTGCGCTCGCGGGCGGATCTTCAACGTACAGCAGCATCAGGTTGGGCATCGGCATGGAATCGCCTCCAAGCATCTCGACGTCCCAGGATAGCTTGGCCCACTGTCAGGAATTGTCAGGATGGTTAGGCGATCATCGAACAGCTGTCCAAGGCGATCGCCCAGGCCGCGCGCACGCCCGCCGTGGAAAACCGGCTCGCCGAAATGGGCATCACCGTGGTCGGTGGTGGGCCGACGGAGTACGAAGCATTCCTGCGCAAAGAGATGCAAACCTGGGGCAATTTGCTCAAGACCACCAACGTGACGCGCGAATAGCACTGCCGCGACGCCAAGGGCGGCGAGCGGAAATCGCGGCGCTGCCCCGGGCCGCACGCCGCGGACTCCGGTTCATTTCGCGACCTTGCTCAAGGCCGATCCTGTGTGCGCAGCGATGTGATCGGTCTTGTCGCTCTTGATCTCGTATTGCGGGTCATCTTTGCTGGCTCGCCGCCTATGCCCCTTGTACTCGAAATCCTGCGTGTGCACCCTGATGATGGTTCCGCTCACCCAACCCGCTTCAGAGTTCCAGGTCACGTGGTCTCCTACCTTGAACTTGCCTGGCATGGTTTTTCCTCCTGGTCCATGACCATCAAGCCTCTCGGTCAAGTCGAATAGGTCAAGTGGCCGTTCTCGACGCGCGCTGCCGACGTGTAGGGATGGACCTCGCTTTTGCAAGCGGCGACAATGTGCCTGACGCAGGCGCCACGAACCTTCAAGAGATCAGCGATCAGCGACCGGTGGCAGCGCCACCACAACGCCTCTGCGCACAGGATGGCTGTCCTGCGGCGGCCCGCCAGGGCGACCAGACGCGCGAAGCCGCCCCAAAACGCATCGGTATCCATGTAGTCCGCATAACCGCGAAACGAATCATTGCGCCACGCGGTATTGTGCGAATCAGGCCTCGGCCTCCGGCGGCCGCCCAGCTCAGGCAGGGGAACATATTCGATGCCTGCCTCGCCAAGCGCGCGACGCAACGCGTCGCCATTGAAGTGGGGGTACTTGCGCGACCCGGCGTACCGTCGCACGTCGGCGATCGCCTGGATGCCGTGGGAAGTCAGCATCGGGAGGAACTCATCCCATGAGTGGGATGAATGCCCGATGGTCCAGAGCTCCAGAGCCGCAGGCACTGCCGTCACCATTTCCGCCGCCTCCACATGGACTGCGTTCAATGGTTATAGCAAGGGACATGCCGTTGATCCACGGTCGCGCCAGCCTCAGCGTGCGGTGGACGAAGGCCAATGACGGCGGTGGCGGAAGGGGTGGGATTCGAACCCACGGATGGTTGCCCATCGCTGGTTTTCAAGACCAGTGCATTAAACCGCTCTGCCACCCTTCCAGGCCGCGGCGCCGTGAGGGGCCGCCGGCTCCGCAAGAGCCGAATGATAATGCATTTTCACCCCGGCTTCCGTCCGCACCTCGATCGGTGGCGCCGCCTACGTACTGGCTACGCGCGCCCACCCGGCCGATGGGCGACACGGGGCTCACCTGCCTGCTACGCGGTCTCGACGTCGAACCGCGGCACGGCGTCGAGCAGGCGCCGGGTGTAGTCATGCTCGGGCCGCGTCAGCACGCGCTCGGCGGGCCCTGATTCGACGATGCGCCCTCCCTGCATCACGGCCACGTCGTCGGCGAGATATTCCACCACGCCGAAGTTGTGGGTGATGAACAGATAGGCAATGCCCATGTCGCGCTGGAGCGCGTGCAGCAGGTTCAGGATCTGGGCCTGGACGGAAACGTCGAGCGCCGAGGTGGGTTCGTCGCACACCAGCAGCTTGGGCTCGACCGCCAATGCGCGCGCGATGGCGATGCGCTGGCGCTGGCCGCCGGAGAATTCGTGCGGATAGCGATCGCGTGCGTCAGGGCGCAGGCCGACCTGGTCGAGCAACCGCAGGGTGGCGGCCTGGCGGGCGGCGTCATCGAGGTCCGGCCGCAGCGAGAGCAAGCCTTCGTCGAGGATTTCTCCCACGCGCATGCGCGGATTCAACGAGGCGAATGGATCCTGGAAGATGATCTGGATGTCGCGTCGCAGGCGCTTGATCTGCCGGCGCCCCGCGCGCAGGAGGTCCTGCCCCAGGAGGCTCGCCTCGCCCGTCACGGCAGCCGTTCCGTCCAAGAGCCTGAGCAGGGCCTTGCCCGTCGTGGTCTTGCCGCATCCCGATTCACCCACCAATGCCAGCGTCTTGCCCGCGTCCAGCGAGAGGCTCACGCCATCCACGGCCTTGACCCAACCGACCGTGCGACGCAGCACGCCCTTGCGGATGGGGAAATGCACCTTGAGATCGGATACGCGCAACAGGCCGGCCCCGGCGGCGGCCCTTTCCTCGCCGGCGTCCGGCACGCGCCCCGGGGCGTGAACCTGGCGGGAGGCTCCATCCGCAACGTGCACGCTGGGCAAGTCCGGTCCCCGATGCTCCGCCTTGGCGGCGTCGATCGCGGCCAGGCGCACGCAGCGCACCGCATGGCCGGGCGCCTCTTCGACCAGTGCAGGCGGCGCGGCGTCGCACTCTGCCGCATGCGCAGGACAGCGTTGCGCGAAGCGGCAGCCGCGGAAGGCTTGGTTGAGCGCCGGCACCGTGCCCGGGATGGCTGCCAGGTGCATCCCGCGCCGCGCCATGCTGGGCAAGGCGCTAAAGAGCAGCCGGGCATAGGGGTGGCGAGGACGTTGGAAAAAGGCTTCTGCGGGCGCGGACTCCACGATCTGGCCGGCATACATGAGCGCGACGTGGTGGGCCATGCGGCGCACGATGCCCAAGTCATGGGTGATGAGCATCATGGCCATGCCGAGCTGCGTCTGCAGGTCGCGCAGCAGATCCAGGATTTGCGCCTGGATGGTGACGTCGAGCGCGGTGGTCGGCTCGTCGGCAATGAGCAGCTCGGGTTCGGCCGCCAACGCAATGGCGATCATCACACGCTGCTTCTGGCCACCGGAGAGCTGGAACGGATAATCATCCACGCGCCGCTCGGGCTCGGGGATGCCGACTCGCCGCAGCCACTCGACGGCCTTGGACTTGGCCGCCGCGCCCCGCAGCGAAGTATGGGTGACGATGGTCTCGACGATTTGATCGCCCACCCTCATGACGGGATTCAGGCTGGTGGCAGGCTCCTGGAAGATGATCCCGATCTTGCGGCCGCGCACGGCCCGCATGTCGCGCTCGGGCAAACGATTCAAATCGACGCCGTCGAGCAGCGTTTCTCCGCGCTCGATGCGGCCCGCATCGGGCAACAAGCGCAACAGCGCCAGCGCGGTCATGCTCTTGCCACAGCCGGACTCCCCCACCAAGGCGAACGTCTGGCCCCGTTCGATCGCCAAGCTGAGCGCATCCACGGCATGCACGATGCCGTGATCGCTATCGAGCATGACGTCCAGGTGGCGCACGTCGAGCATGGCCTGGCCGCCCGGCGACCGGTCGAAAGCGCTCATCAGCGATCCTCCAGCATTTTTCCGGCGCGCCCGCGCGCCCACGCCGGACGGTACGCCCGTGCGCGGGGATCGAACGCCTCGCGCACGGCGTCGGCGAACAGGTTGGCGGACAGGACCAGGGCCAGCATGAAAACGAAGGCCGAAAGCAGGCTCCACCAGATCATCGGATCACGGGACATTTCCAGGCGCGCCAAGTTGATCATGGTGCCAAACGAATTCATGGACGGATCGACCCCCACCCCCAGGTAGGACAGCACGGCCTCGTAGAGAACGAGCGTCGAGAACTCCAGCACGACGGTGATCAATACGATGTGCATGACGTTGGGCAGCAGGTGGCGGACCATGATGCGCGCGGGGGAAGCACCAAAGGCGCGCGCCGCGAGCACGTAGTCGAGCTCGCGCAGCTTGAGCGTTTCCGCGCGCAGCAGCCGGCAAAGCCCCGCCCACCCCGTCACGCCAAGGATGATGCACAACAGGAACAGCCGCAGGTCGGCCCGCTCGGCGCCTGTCTCGAACATGTCGGGGTTGTTGTCGATGAATACCTGCACCATGAGTACGCATGCCGCGATGAGCAGCACGCCGGGAATGGACGTCAGCGTGGTGTAGATGTACTGGATGATGTCGTCCACCCAGCCCTTCAGGTAGCCCGCCATGATGCCCAGCGAAAGCGCGAACGGCAGCGTCGCCAGCGTGGTCACGCTCCCGATGATCAATGCCGTACGGAAGCTTTTCACTGTTTGGACCAGCACGTCGTTGCCGGTGCTGTCCGTGCCCAGGACGTGATAGCCGGTGGACAGCGACGCCGCCGCGCCGCCGATCACCGCGAGGATGCCGAATGTCAGCAGCATGGGCCCGAGCGGCATGGGAGTGCGTCGGTACACGATGTCGTGCCAGGCGGCAGGCAGGGATACGCCCCTGCGGTGCGCCAAGGCGCCCGCCACCAGCAAGGCCGCCAACCCGGCCGCCAAGGCGCCCGCCACCACGCCCACCGCGGTCCGCCGCAGCACGTCGCCGAGCCATTGCTGGTCGGGATCGGACAAATGGGCACCGCCATGGCGCAGGCGCGGGTAATCGCGCACCGGCTTGCCGTCCACCAACATGGACTCTTTGGTGAACTGCCGCACTGCGAGCGGAGCGGAATACGTCTTCTCGCGGCCGCCCATCGGTTTCTCCAGCAAGATGTCGAGCACGGAGCGCGTCACCGGCGAGTAGGCCCGCGCCCCTTTTCCACCGGAGACTTCCACCGCGTCGAGCAGCGGGCGGTAATGCATGGAGTCCAACACGCCTATGAACAGGAACACGCCCAACACGACTGCGGCGCACATCGCGGACGTGTCCCGCCCCACCCGCGCCCACGTGGTGCGCAGGTTCGGCGTGCGGGCAACGTGCCAGGCATAGAGGGCCACGCCGAGCAGGATCAGGAACAGCGCGAGGTCGGTCCAGAGAAAGACGATCTTGGGCATGTTCTCACTCGAAGCGGACGCGCGGATCGGCGATCGTGTAGGAAATATCGGCCAGGATCAGGCCGATGATGTACAGCACGGAGCCGATGAATACCATGGCCCGCACGATGGCGAAGTCCTGCGCGTTGATCGCGTCCATCGTGTAGCTGCCCAGCCCCGGTATGCCGAAAAACGACTCCGCAATCAGGCTGCCCATGAAGAGCAGCGGAATGGTGGAAATGGTGCTGGTCAGAATCGGCAGCATGGCGTTGCGCAATACGTGCCGGAACAGCACCAGCCGTTCTGACAATCCCTTGGCCCGGGCGGTGCGCACGTAATCCTTGCCAATCTCCTCCAGGAACAAGGCGCGGTAGAAACGCGCTTCGGGCCCGAGCTTGGCGATCACGGCCACGAGCACGGGCAGCACCAGGAAGCGGACGGCGTCGAACCCGCCCGCAAACCCGGACAGCGGCACCAACCTCAGCGTCTTGGAAAACAGATACTGGCCGGCGATGATGTAGAACAGCGCCGATATCGACAACATGGCCACGCACAGCACCACGCCCCAGAAATCCAGGTAGGTGCCGCGGAAGTACACGAGCAGCAGCGAGAACGCGACGCTGGCGAACAACCCCAGCAGGAAGGTCGGCACTGCCAGCGCCAGGCTCGGCCCGACCCGCTGGCGGATTTCGTAACCGATGTCGCGTCCCGCGTCCGACGCGCCGAAGTCGAAGGCGAACAGGCGCACGGAACGCTCGAAAAAGATGGTGTCGGTGTAGCGCTTCACCCCTTGCGCCTGGGCGTTGACCAGCAGCGGCTTGTCATAACCGCGCTCGACCTTCCACTTCTCGATGGCATCGGCGCTCACGCGCCGTCCGCCTATGGCCAGGCGCGCCATGTCGTCGGGCGTGTTGACCGTGAAGAACAGGATGAAAGTGAAGAGATTGACGCCGATCAGGATCAAGACCCCGTAGAGGATCCGGCGCACGATATAAGCCGTCATGCAGGGCTCCTTGCTGGGCGATCGGATTGAACCGCGACGGCGCGGTCCCGGCGGCGGACCATGCGCCAGGCCGGCAAGGCGAGCAACACCAACAACGCCGCCGCGAGCAGGACCGGCCACCACACCGGGCGATTCCATTCTGCTATCTTGCGCGCACGCAGCTCGGGATCGATTTTCATGTATTGGAGATGATTGCGTATCATCTGGGTCGGCTTGCCGTTGCCCACCCACTGGTGATAGGCGCCGCCCGACTTCGGGAAGTATCCGAACATCCAAGCCGCGTCTTGTTGCACGATGGACACCATGCGGGCGATCAGCTCCTCTTTTTCGGGGCCGTCGTCCAAATACTTCATCCGCTCGAAGAGCTTGTCGAACTCCGGATTGGTGTAATTGGAGGCATTCTCGCCGCCATGCTTGGCCTTGCCGTTGGGGCCGTACAGCAGGAACAGGAAGTTTTCCGCGTCGGGATAGTCGGCGTTCCATCCCCACATGAATAGCTGGGCCACCCCGCGCCGCATTTTGTCCTGGAACCGGTTGTAGTCGGTAGAACGAATTTCCAGCTGTATGCCGAGCTTGCCGAATTGGCGCTGCAGCCAGTCGAACTGGGAGCGGGCGGCGGGCGAGACTCCCCCCATGGCGTCGTAGTTCAGGACCAGCGGCTGGCCGGTCTGCGCATTGCGGCCTTCGGGATAGCCCGCCTCGGCAAGGAGTCGCTTGGCCACCTCGAGCGGCTTGCGCGTGACTTTCTCGCCATCGATGTCGTAGACCACCGGATTGGCGCCGGCGGGCGGATCCTTGTACCCCAGCAAACCGGGCGGCAGCGGGCCGTGTGCCACCTGCGCCTGCCCGTTTTCGAAAATCGTGACGTATTCTTCCCAATCGACGGCGATGCTGATGGCCTGGCGCAGTTTGCGGTTACGTTCCTGCTGTTCGGGCGTCTCTCCCTTCCCCACGACAGGGTCCAGCCAGTTGAAGCCCATGTACCAATTCTGGGTCTCGACCGTAGTGGGAAGCTTGAGCCCGCGCTCGGCGTACAGCGCGGCCTTTTCCTGGGAATCGCCCGCCGCCACCAGGTAGGCGACGCCGTACTCGCCGCGCTCGGCCTGCGGCACGTCGTAATAGCCCTGCAGGAACTTGCCTTGCAGCGGCACGCTTTCTTTCTCGATGCTGAAAACAATGCGATCGATGAAGGGCGTCGGCTTGCCGCAATCCTCGAGCAGGCCGGCGGCGCGGTCCTCTTCGGTACCCTCGCAGGGATACGGCTCTCCCCGGAAATTCGGATTGCGGGTCAACACGTGCCGGCGGTTCTCCCGGTACTCGGTCAACATGTACGGCCCCGTCCCCACCGGCCAGTAATTCAGGGTCAAGTTGCGGGCTGCCATGCCCGGCTGGCTGTAGAACTGGTCGGCCTCCCACGGGATGGGGGCGAAGAACGTCATGGCCAGCCAGTACTTGAACTGTGGATACTTGCCCTTGACCCGAATCCGCAGCGTGTACTTATCGAGCGCCTCCACGCCCTCGAAGGCGTATTGGCGAAAATCCAGCCAAGGCAGGTCGCGGGTGGTGGGGTCCAGCCCTTTGCGCAACTCGGCATCGACGACGCGGATGCGATCGCCGTACTCCTTGAAGCCGACGATGTAGTCCGTCATGTGCGCATAGATGGGCGAAACCACGCGCGTCGTCGCCAGGCGCCGGATGCCATAGACGTAGTCGTCCGCGGTCAGCTCGCGCGTACCCGTGTGGGGAAAATCGGTGATCGCGTACTTGCCCTCCAGGTCCTCCGGCTTGAGGTGCCGGTACCGGTCGCGCCCGGATTCGTCGACCGCGAAGGCCGGATGGGGCTGGAACAGGATGCCCGGCTTGATGGGTATGTCGTACACGCTCTGCGCCACGCGCTCCCCCGGCACGTCGGGCGGCAGCACGTTGCCGGCCTCGTCCAGGTAAACCGGCTCGACGATGCGGGTCGCCGTGCGCGGCACGAGCTCGTAGGGACGCTTCAGGTAATGGTAGCCGTACAGCGGTTCATAGATCTGGTAGGTGTACGGCGTCTCGTCGACAGAGTAGGAGCTGGCCGGGTCCAGGTATTTGGGCGAGCGCTGCGTGAACGCCGTGTACATGACGTTTTCGCGCTCTGCGCCGGCGGCATAAGGGCTGTTGAGCGGCGTACGCGCACCCGGGTCGCCGGACGAGCAGCCCATCACGACGGCCGCGCCGACCACGCCAAGCAAGCGTATTGTCCAACTCCATGCGCGCTTTGCGCCCTGTTTCATACCTTCAGCGCGCACGAGGCGCATCAGCTATCTCCCAGGGGTAACGTTCCGGTGAGGATAGCAAAAACCCTAGCCTCGACGGCTGTGCCCAGCCTAAGGAATACCCCGATCGCCCATTCTCGGCCGACGATATAGGCATCGGGCATATCTACGCCGGGAAATCGCATTACCAGCCCGCGGACGTCCGGGACTACGATGGCCGGTCATCGCCAGGGGAAGACGAATGCTTCGCTACACTGCAGTGTTTCTTTCATGCTTGCTGGCAGCAGCTGCCGCCCATGCAAGCGATTATCCGTCCCGCCCAGTCACCCTCGTCGTGCCGGGGCCCCCGGGCGGAACGCCCGACGTGGTCGCCCGGATGGTGGCGGAGAAACTGCGGGCGCGGTTGGGCCAACCCGTCATTGTCGAGAACAAGGCGGGGGCCAGCGGCTTCATCGGAACGGCCGCAGTCGCCAAGGCCGCGCCGGACGGCTATACGGTGCTGATGGGCTTTGCCCAGACCATGGCCGTGAATCCCGCCACCTTCAAGAAACTGCCCTACGATCCGGTCCAGGACTTCACGCCCATCGCGCGCCTGGTGGATTTCGAACTGGCGCTGGCAGTCCCGGGCAGCACGCCGGCCCGCAACTTTCCGGAGCTCCTGTCCTGGCTGCGCGCAGGGCGAGGCAAGTATTCGTACGGCTCCTTCGGCGCCGCAACGCCCTCCCAGTTCGCGGGCGACATGCTCAACCGCAAGGCTGGGCTCGACATGCAGCACGTACCCTACAAAGGCTCCGCGCCGCTGGTCACCGATTTGGTGGGCGGGCAAGTGCAGTTCGGCTTCGTCGTCCTGCAAGTGGCGCAACAGCTGGCCCAGGGCGGCAAGCTGAAAGTGCTGGGCGTCACGGGGAAACGCCGGCAGCCAGCCGCCCCGGACGTTCCCACTATGACCGAGCTGGGCTACCCCGACGTCGATGCCACGGGATGGTACGGACTCTACGCTCCCCGGGGCACGCCGGCCGAAGTCGTGGCCACGCTGGAACGTGCGGTCGAGCAGATCATGCAGGACGACGAGGTCCGCCGCAAGCTGGTGGACCAAGGCGTGAACCCGGCCTTTGCCAGTAGCCGGGCGCTCGGGGACTACACCCGGGCGGAGATCGCACGCTGGCGCGAGGTCGTCGCGCAGACCGGCTTCCGCGCACAGGACTGACGCCTCCGGCCGGGCGGCAGGGGCAGCAAGCAAGAAACGGATGCGTACCCAATAGACGACACCGAGAGCGCGCGGCGTTTCCCGTTAGAAAAATCTACAGTTGCGTCGGTTTGTATGGATGAGCAGACGCCGGGGCTGCAGGCGCCCAGAATGACGAGGATCCACCTCTACCGCAGCCGGCCGCTCCATGGACTTGCGTTCCCGCCTCGAACGATTCCGCCGCACGCTCGTCGTCTCTCTGGCCTGGGACACAGTGCGCCGCTGGTCGGCCCACCGCGCCTCGAGCAAGGGCGCCGCCCTGGCCCTATACATGGTGTTCTCGCTGGCGCCGATACTGCTGCTGGTCATCGCCATCGCCGGTGCCTTCTTCGGTGAGGAAGCCGTGCGCAACCAGCTCGTCGGCCAGATGCGCTCGCTGACCGGCCAGCAAGGGGCCGAAGCCATCCAGACCGTCCTCGCCAGCGCGCAGCAATCCGACAAAGGATGGGCTGCAGCGCTCATTTCGACGGTGCTGCTGATGTTCAGCGCAACGACCGCGTTCGCGGAACTGAAAGACAGCCTCGACGAACTATGGGACGTACCGGCCTCCAAGACATCCGGCGTCTGGGCGCAGATCCGCAGCCGGTTGTTGTCGTTCGGGCTGGTGCTCGTGCTTGCGCTGTTCCTGCTGATTTCGCTGACGGTCAATGCCGCGCTCACTGCCCTGCAGGATTACTGGCATGCATTCTGGGTGGAGTCGGCGTTCGCCACGACGGCGATGCTGGCCTCGAGCCTGTTTTCTTTCGCCGTCGTGACCGCGCTGTTCGCGGTCGTTTTCAAGCTCCTGCCCAGCACGAGCATTCCGTGGCGCGACGTCCTTCCCGGAGCGCTAGTCACGGCCGTGCTGTTTTCGGTGGGCAAGAGCGTCATCGGCCTGTATCTTGGCCACGGCAACGTGGCTTCGTCCTACGGCGTGGCAGGCTCGGTCATCGCGCTGATCCTGTGGATTTACTACTCTGCCCAGATTTTTTTCTTCGGCGCGGCGTTTACCCGGCAGTATGCGGACACCTTCGGGCAGGGCAGGCGCCGGCGGCCTGGGCCCGTGCAGGCACCCTCGCGCAAAGCCGGCCGAACGGATGCGGCGCTCAAGGCACCTGGGGCGGATCGATCCAAATAAAGGTTTCGCCCCGCGCGATCATTTCGGCAACGTCTTCGGCGGGTACCTCGTAGTCGGTACCCATCAAGCTCGCCGAGCCGGACTCATGGATATGTATGACCGACGGCGGGTCGGTGTCGATGAAATACCAGTAATACCCCGCCTTGAGGGTGTGAGGCTTGTCTTTCACGATGGACCCCTCCACGGCGTGGATCGCCGCATCTCGTTGCAATGATACCCACGGGGCGAAAGAGATGCGACCAAACTGCCGGGTCAGTCCGGAATGACGGCCGTGACCTCGATTTCGACCTGCGCTTCGTCTTCGATCAGGCCGGCTACCTGCACCGCCGTCATGGCCGGAAAATGGCGGCCGATGATTTCGCGATACGCCTTTCCGATTTCTTCGTACGACGCGACATAAACCCGTTTGTCGAGCACGTACCAGGTCATGCGCACGATGTGTTCCGGCCGGGCCCCGGCCTCGGCCAGCACGGCGACGACGTTCGCGAGCGCCTGCCGCACCTGCCCCGCAAAGTCCTTGGCCCGAAAGACGCCATCCGGGTCCCAGCCTATCATCCCGCTGATGAAGATCTGCTTGCCGCGGGCGGCGACGCCGTTGCTATAACCGCGCGGGCGCGGCCAACCCCCGGGCTGCAGGATCTCGATGTTCGATGCCATGGATTCTCCTTTTTGTCAGGCCGCCCCGGCAGAACGCAGCAGTTCGCGGGCGATGATCAATTGTTGGACTTCGGTGGCGCCTTCGTAAATGCGCAGGGCCCTGATCTCTCGGTAAAGCCGCTCGACGGTTTCGCCGCTCACGACCCCCTGCCCGCCGAACATCTGCACCGCGGCGTCGATGACGCGCTGCGCGGTTTCGGTGGCGGTCATCTTGGCCATGGCGGCTTCTTTCGTAATGCGAGTGCCGCCGTCGCGCATCCATGCCGCACGATAAGTCAGCAGCGCGGCGGCATCGATGCCGGTCGCCATTTCCGCAAGCTTGGACTGGGTAAGTTGGAAATCGGCCAGCGTTTGGCCGAACATGCGGCGCGACGTCGCGCGCCCGATCGCCTCGTCGAACGCCCGCCGGGCAAAGCCGAGCGCAGCCGCCGCCACGGAGGTGCGAAACACATCCAGCGTGGCCATGGCCACTTTGAAGCCCTGCCCCGGCTCGCCCAGCCTCTGGGCGGCCGGCACGCGGCAGTCATGGAAGCGCAAGCGCGCGAGCGGATGCGGCGCAATGACGTCGATGCGCTCGGCGACCTCGAGCCCCGGCGTATCGGCATCCACCACGAAAGCAGTAATGCCGCGCGCGCCGGGCGCCTCGCCGGTGCGCACGAACACCACGTAGAAGTCCGCGATGCCGCCATTCGAAATCCACGTCTTTGTGCCGTTCAGCAGGTAGCCGGAACCGTCCGGGCGGGCCGCGCACGCCATGGCTGCCACGTCCGATCCCGCCTCGGGCTCTGACAGCGCGAACGCCGCAATGGCCTGCCCCGCCGCCACGCGCTGCAGGTAGCGAGCACGTTGCTCGGTGGTGCCGAATAGGCTAATGGCCCCGGACCCCAGCCCCTGCATGGCGAACGCGAAATCGGCCAGCCCGTCGTGATACGCCAAGGTCTCGCGGATCAGGCACACCGTGCGGGTATCGATGGTATCGGACGACCCGCCGTAGGCACGTCCGGCCACAGCATGCTGCAGCCATCCCCCCTCGCCCAGCGCCCTCACCAGGTCCCGGCAGGTCGCATCGACGTCTGCGCCATGCGCGTGCGCCGTCCGGCCGGCTGCCCACTGATCGAGCGCTGCGACCAGCTTGCCGTGGCGCGGCTCAAAGAATGGCCAGTCCAGGTGCTGCATCCGCGATGCCTTGCCCCCCTGTTGCGGGGTACGCGCCGGCACGGCATTCGATGGGGTGGTTTCGCTCATGTTGATTCCGCAAAGCATGGAAGCCAGGCGCGGGCAGCGCCCGCGCGGGAACGGGTATCAATCGCCTTCGAATACTGGGCGCTGCTTGGCGACGAACGCGTGATACGCGCGATGGAAATCATTCGTCGCCATGCAAATGGCCTGGGCCTGGGCTTCAGACTCGATGGCCTGCTCGATGCTCATGTTCCACTCCTGGTGCAGCATGCGCTTGGTCATCGCATGCGCGAACGTCGGCCCTTGAGCCAGGCTCGCAGCCAGCGCGCACGCTTCCTCCAAGAGCGCCTCCGGCTCGCAGAGCCGGTTGAAGAATCCCCAGCGTTCGCCTTCGTCGCCGCTCATCGCGCGCCCCGTGTAGAGCAGTTCCGACGCCCTCCCCTGCCCGATCAGCCGGGGCAATATGGCGCACGCGCCCATGTCACAGCCGGCCAGGCCCACCCGGGTGAACAAGAAGGCGGTTTTGCTGCGCGCCGTGCCCAGCCGCATGTCGGCAGCCATGGCCAAGATCGCGCCAGCCCCCGCGCACACGCCGTCTACGGCGGCAATGATGGGTTGCGGACATGCACGCATCGCCTTGACCAAATCCCCGGTCATCCGGGTGAACGCCAGGAGGGAAGGCATGTCCAGCTTGGTCAGCGGCCCGATGATGTCGTGCACGTCGCCGCCGGAACAGAAGTTGCCGCCGGCACCCTGGATGACCACGGTGCGAATATCTTCGGCATAGGCCAAGTCCCGGAAGAAATCGCGCAGTTCGGCATACGACTCGAAGGTCAGCGGATTCTTGCGCTCCGGCCGGTCGAGCGTGACGACGGCAGTGGCGCCGCGCGCTTCGAGGGAAAAATGCCGGGCCTGGTAGCCGGCCATGGCCGCGCGGGCGCCGTGCAACATCTGTTTTTCACCGTGGACGTAGCGCATAGTCGTCACCTTTTATTTGCGTTCATTCGGCAAGCGATCGTTGAGGCCTTGTTTCAGTTGCGACAACAAGTCGATGAGCATGTCCTTGGACGACGCCGGCAAAGCCGAGAACAGCTCGATGATCCATTGCTCGTGCACGGCGGCCATTTTTCCGAACGCCTTGCGGCCAGCAGGCGTGAGCTTGACCACGAATGCGCGCCGGTCTTCGGGCGAGGGCTCGCGCACCACCAAGCCTTCTTCTTCGAGCTGGTCGGTAATGCCCGTGACATTGCCGCCCGTCACCATCATGCGCTGGGACAGCTCTCCCATCCGCAGCCCTTCCGGATGACGCTCGAGTTGGGCCATGAGGTCAAAACGCGGCAGGGTGATGCCGAAATGCGTACGCAGGCGCGAGCGGATTTCATTCTCGACGCGTACGGTGCACGACAGCATGCGCAGCCACAGCACGAGGGACTGGTGATGGTCCTCGGTGAGGCGCGCCTCCATGTCGAGCACCGCAGCGGAGCCCGATCCCGTGCCGGCGCCATTCGATTCGCCGATGGATTTGCGTGCCATCGTTACTCCTTCAAGTCACTTCGCCCCCGGCCACCGCGACGGCTTGGCCGTTCATCGCCGCAGAGGCCGGCAGGCAGAGCCAAACTGCCGCATGGGCCACTTCCTCGGGCTGCACCAGGCGCTTCTGGGGATTGAACGCCGCCAGCGCCGCCTTGGCCTCAGCTTCGCTGCGACCCGTGCGGGCGGATATATTGGCGATCGCCTCCCGGCTCAAGTCGGTTTCCGTAAAGCCGGGACACACCGCGTTGACGGTCACGCCCTTGGCCGCGACCTCCAGCGCCATCGCCCGCGTGAGCCCCACCACCCCGTGCTTGGATGCACAGTAGGCAGCCGTATACGCATAACCGATGAGCCCGGCAGTGCTCGCCACGTTGACGATACGGCCCCATCCCGCCTCCAACATGCCCGGCAGGACGGCCCGAGAGCAATAAAACACGCCGCTCAAATTCACCGCCAGCATCCGCGCCCACAGTGCATCGTCGGTCTTGCCGATCGCCGCCGACTCGGCCTGCCCCGCGTTGTTGACGAGTATGTCGATGCGCCCGGCAGCCGCCGCGGCAGCGGCGATGCCATGCTGCACCGACGCAGATTCGGCAACATCCATGCGCTGGCTGCGAACCGCGCCCAGCGGCGACAGCTCGGCAACGGCCGCATCCAAGGCTGCCTCGCTGCGGCCCGCCAATGTGACGGACGCGCCATGGCGCAGCAATTCGCGCGCGATCGCCAGGCCTATGCCCCGGCCCCCGCCCGTCACCAGCGCATGTTTTCCTTTCAATTGCTCCATGGTCGTATGTCCTGCCAGTCGAACGAGAGGGGCGAAACGCGTCCGCGACGCACGCCTACTCCAGGAGACGCGCGGCAATCTCCCGCGGCGACAAACCCTGGTTGGCCGCCGCCAGCTGCCGTTCGCGCTCGAGGTTGCGCTCCAACTGCATGCGGCCCGCATAGTACTGCTTGGGCCAGCTCACGTCCCATCCCATCTTCGCGGCTTCCAGCAGCGTCCACGCGGGGTTGGCCAGGTGCGGCCGCGCCAGCGCGCAGAGGTCGGCGCGCCCCGCCGCGATGATTCCATTGACATGATCCGCCTCGAAGATGGCGCCCACGGCAATGGTGGGGATGCCGGCTTCGTTGCGGATGCGGTCGGCGAAAGGCGTTTGGAACATGCGCCCGTACACCGGCTGCTCGCGTTTGCTCACCTGGCCCGAGGAACAGTCGATCATGTCCGCGCCCGCCGCTTTGAACATGCGGGCGATCCGGACGGCATCGTCCGGCGTGATGCCACCCTCCACCCAGTCGTGCGCCGAAATGCGCACGCTCATGGGTTTGTGCGCCGGCCAGGCTTCGCGCATGGCGGCGAAGACTTCGAGCGGGTAGCGGCAGCGGTTCTCCAGACTGCCGCCGTATTCGTCGGTGCGATGGTTGGTCAGCGGGGAAATGAAGCTGGAGAGCAGATACCCGTGGGCGCAGTGCAACTCGAGCCAATCGAACCCAGCCTTGTCCGCCTCGACCGTGGCGCGCACGAAATCATCCAGGATGCGCCGCATGTCTTCACGCGTAGCGGCGCGCGCCACCTGCGAGACGCCTTCCAGGTATTGCTGCTCGGAGGCGGCCACCAGCGGCCAGTTGCCCGACTCCAGCGGCAGGTCCGTCCCCTCCCAGGCACGCCGGGTCGAGCCCTTGGGCCCAGCGTGCCCAAGCTGCATGGCAATCTTGGCGTCCGTGTTCTCATGGACGAAGTCGACGATGCGCTTCCAGGCGGCAGTATGCTCAGGGCGGTACAAGCCCGGGCAGCCGGGCGTAATGCGCGCATCGGCCGACACGCAGGTCATCTCGGCGAACACCATGGCGGCGCCGCCCATGGCGCGGCTACCCAGGTGGACGAGGTGGAAATCGCCCACCGTGCCGTCCACGGCCGAATACTGCGCCATGGGCGACATGACGATGCGGTTCTTGAGCACCAGGTCGCGTACGCGGTACGGCGTGAGCATGGGTGGGACAGGCTTGCCGCGGGCCGCCTCGGGCTCCGGCAGGCCAGCGGCCGCGAACGCGCGCCGCGCGAACCAGCGCTCGTAGCTCTCGACGTAGGAAGCGTCGCGCAGCCTCAGGTTTTCGTGCGAAACGCGCTGGCTGCGCGTCAGCATGGAGTAGGCGAACTGCTCCGGCTCGAGGTCGACATAGCGGCTCACATTCTCGAACCACTCCATGGAGTTACGCGCGGCATTCTGGATCTTGAGCACTTCGACGGACCGCACCGCCTCATACGCCGCCAACAGCTCTTCCAGGCGTTGTTCCCGGTGCGTGTCGAAGCAGCGCGAGAGCTCGATCGCGTCCTCCAGCGCTAGCTTGGTGCCCGAGCCGATAGAGAAATGCGCCGAATGTGCCGCATCGCCCATCAATACGACGGGAACCCGCCTGCCGTCGATCTCGTTCCAATGGATCCAGCTCGCACAGACGATGCGAGGGAAGCGGATCCAGATCGCCGAACCCCGCAGGTGCGGCGAATTGCTCATCAGCGGATGACCGTCGAGATACTTGGCGAACAACCGCTCGCAAAACGCGACGGCCTCGTCCTGGCTCATCTTGTCCAGGCCGGCGCGTTGCCACACGTGATCCGGCGTCTCGACGATAAAGGTGGACGTGTCGCCATCGTATTGATAGGCGTGGGCCTGGAACCATCCGTATTCGGTCTCTTCGAATGCGAACGTGAACGCGGAGAACAGCTTCTTAGTCCCGAGCCACACGAAGCGGCAATGCCGGGTCTGGATGTCGGGCCTGAATACGTGCTCGTAGCGCTTGCGCACCTTGCTGTTCAAGCCGTCCGACGCGACGACCAGGTCGGCTTGATAGCGCCTTGCGATTTCCCGATCGTCTTCCACTTCGGTTTCGAATACCAGCTCCACGCCCAGTTCCTGGCAGCGGTCCTGCAGGATGTTCAGGAGGCGCTTGCGGCCGATGCCGCAAAAGCCGTGTCCGCCCGAAGTGATGGTTCGACCCTTGAAGTGGACGTCGATGTCGTCCCAGTGATTGAACGACTGGAGGATGCGCCGGGCCGTAGGTTCGTCCGCCTGCACCAGGTTGCCCAGCGTTTGGTCCGAGAACACCACGCCCCAACCGAAGGTATCGTAGGGACGATTACGCTCGATGACCACGATGCGGGAGGACGGATCCCGCTTTTTCATCAGCAGCGCAAAGTACAACCCGGCGGGACCGCCGCCGATGCATACGATGTTCATGAGTCCTCCGCTGGCCGGATGAGCCTCTTTCCAGATGACTGGAGGACGCAACGCCCCCGTCTAATCGACGGTCATTATTTCATACTTAAAATATTTTTGTGTCAATCATTTTGCGTGGAAAGACTCATCGCCAGGCATTGCGCATGCGGCTCGCGATGTCCACTCGGGGGCCCGACGGCGAGCCGGGCCCGCCCCCTGCGCCCGGAGCCTGCCCTGCCTTGGGCAAGATTTCGAACAAAGGAAGCAGGCGCTCGGGAATGAACCGGCTGCGCGTGCCGTAGACGTGCCGGTCGCCCATGCTGCTCTGCTGGTGCACGTAAAAGCGTTGCGGCACAATCAATTGCAGGTCTTCCTTGGCCCGCGTCATGGCCACGTACAAGAGGCGCCGCTCTTCCTCGATTTCCTCGGCGTCCCCGGTGCTCATGTCCGACGGAATGCAGCCGTCCACGACGTTGAGCACGTACACGGTATTCCATTCCTGCCCCTTGGCCGAGTGAATGGTAGACAGGATGAGGTAATCCTCGTCGAGCAGCGGCGCGCCGGATTGCCCGCTGGTGGCGTCCGGCGGATCGAGCGTCAGTTCGGTCAGGAATTGCTCGCGCGACGCGTACGTGCCGGCTATGCGTGCCAGCTGGTCGAGGTCTGCCCGGCGCACGGCGGCGTCATCGTACAGCCGCTGCAAGTGGGGGCCATACCAGCGCAATGCCAAGTCGACGTGCGCCGGCCAAGCCAGGCCCTCCTCGCGCAACGACAGGAACGCCTGCACGAACCCCTTCCAGTCTTCCGCGGCGGCAGGAGGCGGAGCAAAGCACGCGAGCGCCTGGGCCGGGTCACTTGCTTGCGCCATGGCATCGAGCAGGCGCATGGCAGTGGCGGGCCCGATGCCCGGCATCAACTGCGCGACGCGAAAGCCCGACAAACGGCTCAGGGGGTTGGCCGCCCAGCGCAACAAGGCGAGCACGTCCTTGATGTGCGCTGCTTCGAGAAACTTGAGGCCGCCGAACTTCACGAAGGGAATGTTGCGTCGGGCGAGCTCCAGCTCCAGCGTTGCGCTATGGCTGGCGGAACGGAAGAGCACGGCCTGCGACATCAGCCGCGTGCCCGCCTCCCGCTTGGCAAGGACCTGGTCCGCCACCCACCGTGCCTGCCCTGACTCGTCGCTGACATAAACCAGCTGCGGGCGCTGCGCCGAAGCGCGATCGGTCCAGAGCCGCTTGGCATAGCGCTCCGCCGCCTCGGCGATCACTGCGTTGGATGCGTCCAGGATGGGTTGCGTCGACCGGTAATTGCGCTCCAGCGTGACGATATGCGCCGGCCGCGGGAATTGCGCCGGGAAGTCGAGGATATTGCGCACCGTGGCGGCACGGAAGGAATAGATGGACTGGGCGTCGTCGCCCACCACCGTCAGCCCGCGGCCATCCGGCTTCATGGCGAGCAGGATCTCCGCCTGCAGGCGGTTGGTGTCTTGGTATTCATCCACCAGCACGTGATCGAAGGCCCCGCCCAGCTCTTGTGCGATGGCTGGCTCTTTCATCATTTCGGCCCAGTAAAGCAAGAGATCGTCGTAGTCGAGCACGTGCTGGTCCTGCTTGGCCTGCACGTACGCGCCGAACAGCGTCTTGAGCTCCGCCTCCCACTGCGCGCACCACGGGAAATGCTTGGCCAGCACGGCTTCCAGCGACGCCTGGCTGTTGACGGCGCGCGAATAAATGGCAAGGCACGTGCCCTTGAGGGGAAAGCGTGACTTGGCACCGGAGAACCCAAGCTCATGCCGGACGAACCCCATGAGATCTTCGGCGTCGCCCCGGTCGTGGATGGTGAAAGACTCGGACAGCCCGATGCGCGGCGCATACTCCCGCAACAGGCGCGCGCCGATGGCATGGAAGGTGCCGGCCCACGGCAGGGCGGGCGGTTCACCGCCCGGGCTGCCGAGCACGGCTTGCAATACGCGGCCCGCGCGCCGCTCCATTTCGGCGGCGGCCCGGCGCGAGAACGTCAACAGCAAGAGGCGCTGCGGGTCGACGCCATGGAGGATGAGCCTGGCGACGCGATGGGCCAAAGTGCTGGTCTTGCCCGATCCCGCACCCGCGATCACCAGCAAGGGGCCGCAAACGGCATCGTCGCCCAGGCCGTACTCGACGGCCTCGCGTTGGCTGGGATTCAATTCGGCCCAAGGATCGCGGCCGGGCGCATCGGCGGTATGTGACATAAGGACGCGAAAACTGTATATTCATCCAGTATAAACGCCCTTTCCCGCTGCATCTCATCCCATGCCTGTGCGCGTCGGCACGTGCTCCTGGACCGATCCCACGCTGCTCGCGTGCGGCCGCTTCTATCCCCGCTCGGTACGCACTGCGCAAGCTCGCCTGCAGTTCTATGCCTCGCGGTTCCCGATCGTCGAAGTAGACAGCAGCTACTATCGGCTCCCTTGCGCACGCACCGCCTACCTCTGGGCGCAACGCACGCCGCCGGGCTTCGTCTTCCACGTCAAGGCGTTTCGCCTCTTCACCGGCCACAAGGCGCCGGTCGATGCCCTCCCTGCAGACATCGCATCGGAGCTCTCGCCCGGCGCGCGCATGGTGGACTATGCATCGATGCCCGGGGAGCTGCGGGACGAACTCTGGAGCCGTTTCCTCCAGGCGCTGGAGCCGTTGCGCCAGAGCGGGCAGCTGGCGGCCGTACACTTCCAGTACGCGCCGGTCGTGCACAACGATGCTGCGGGACGCGCCCTCGTGGCGGAATGCGCCGAACGCATGCAAGAACAGGTGCTCGCCGCGGAATTTCGCCATCGCAGCTGGCTCGACGCAGCCGGCAGTCCCGGGACGCTCGCCCTGCTGCGGGAGCTCGGCGCAGCCCACACCGTCGTCGACGGCCCCGACCGCTGGATAAACAGCGTACCGGCCGTCTGGGCCGCGACGCGCGACGATCTCGCGGTGGTGCGCCTGCATGGCCGCAACCACGAAGCGTGGAACCGGCGCGGCCTCGCCGCATCTTCGGGCCGCTTCGTGTACGAGTACTCGCAGGAAGAACTGCAGCGCATCGCAGAACTCGTCCGCCGCCTGGCCCAGGCTGCCGCCAACGTGCACGTTCTTTTCAACACCAATTTCGAAGACCAAGGCATGCGCAACGCGGCGGCGTTCGAGGCAACCCTCGACCGCTAGGGTGCCCCGCCCCTGGCGCATTCTCCCTGACGAAAGAAACCATGGAACAAGTCGATTGCATCGTGATCGGAGCCGGCGTGATCGGCTTGGCCGTTGCGCGCGCCCTCGCTGGCCGCGGCCGGGAAACCATCGTGCTGGAAAAGGAGAGAAAAACCGGCACCGGCACCAGCTCGCGCAATAGCGAAGTGATCCATGCGGGCATCTACTATCCCGCCGAGTCGCGCAAGGCGCAGTGGTGCGTGCGCGGGAGGCACCTGCTGTACGAATACTGCGCCCGGCGCGGAATTCCGCACCGGCGCTGCGGCAAGTACATCGTGGCCACCTCGAGTGCGCAGCTCGACGTCTTGGAGCATTTACGAGGCTCGGGCCGCGCGAACGGGGTGGAGCGGCTCGACATGCTTGGCGCGGGGCAGGCCATCCGCTGCGAACCGGCGCTACACTGCGTGGCCGCACTACACAGCCCCGACACGGGCATCGTGGACAGCCACGCCCTGATGCTGTCGCTGCAAGGCGACTTCGAGGCAGCAGGCGGCATGCTGGCCCTAGGCTCCCCCGTGCTGGAAGGCCACTGCGACGCGGACGGCATCGTGCTGCATGTCGGCGGCGAGCCGCCCATGGACATCCGGGCCAACCTCGTCGTGAACGCCGCCGGCCTGCATGCCCAGGAAACCGCATCCCGGCTACGGGGCCTCGCCCCGTCGACCATTCCCCCGCTCTACTTCGCCAAAGGCAACTACTACGGCCTGACCGGACGCTCGCCCTTCACCCGCCTTATTTATCCCGTGCCCGAACCCGGGGGACTGGGCGTCCACCTGACCCTGGACCTAGGTGGCCAGGCCCGTTTCGGGCCAGACGTGCAATGGGTCGACAGCCTGGACTACCGTGTCGATCCGCGACGGGCGGACGCATTCTATGCCTCGATTCGACGCTATTGGCCAGCGTTGCCCGACGGGGCCCTTCATCCCGCCTACTCGGGCATACGCCCCAAATTGGGAAAACCGGGCTCGGACGCGGCGGACTTCGTGGTCCAAGGCCCGGCCGAACACGGCATCCCCGGCTTGATCAATCTATACGGCATCGAATCGCCGGGGCTGACGGCCTCCCTGGCCATCGCGGAAGCCATCGCGGAAATGGTTTAGCGAGCGCGCCCCGCGCGGGCGCACTCGCAGAAGATGCCATGGCAACGTCGCCCGCTACCGCACCGCCTCGCGCACGCGCCGCACTTCAGGCAGGCTGACCGCGCTCGCCTGGTTGCCCCAGCTTTGGCGGATGTAGGTCACCACCGCCGCCACGTCCTGGTCCCCCAGGGCCTGCGCAAAAGGAGGCATGCCGTGGGGTTGAGGGTTTCCTGCCGTGCTCGGCGCGAAACCGCCGGACAAAACCATGTGGATGGCATTGTCCGGGGCAACCGCCACCACCGACAGATTGCCCGCGAGCGGGGGCCAGGCTGGAGGCTGCCCTTTGCCGTCCGCACCATGGCACTGGGCGCAATGCTGCTCGTACAGCTTGCCTCCCAGCTCCATCAACGAGGCGGGTGCAGCCGCGGAGAGCGCTGCGGTATCCGTCCCGGCTGCGGGCAAGGACTTGAGGTAAGCCGCCATGGCATCCAAGTCTGCATCGCTGGCATATTGGAAGCCTTGGTGCACAGCCTCGGCCATCGGGCCGGCCGCATGCGAGTGGCGGGAAATGCCCGTCTTGAGGAGATCGACGATGTCCTGCCGGGTCCACTCTCCCAAGCCGGTCTTCCGGTCCCCCGTCAGCGGCGGCGCATACCAGGACTGCCCCCCTATCAGGGATCCGGCCAACCCAGCTTCCGGCACCATCGCCCCGAGGCGGTTACGCGGCGTATGGCATTCCGCGCAGTGCGCCAGGCCCTCGACCAGATAGCGCCCCCGCAACCACTCTTCGGATTGGCCAGCCACCGCGGCCTCGCGCTCGGTGGGCCGGAAATAAAATGCCCGCCAGACCGCGACCAGCCAACGCTGGTCGTAGGGAAAAGCCAGGTCATGGTCCCGATCGGGTTTGGCCACCGCAGGCAAGGAGCGCAGATAGGCGTACAGCGCGTCGGCGTCTTCGCGCGAGACGTACCGGTAACTAGGATAAGGAAACGCCGGATACAGCAAGCGGCCGTCAGGCGCTTTGCCATGATGCAACGCGCGCCAGAAATCCTCCGCGCTCCAGCGGCCCAATCCGTGCTCTGGGTCCGGTGTCAGGTTGGGGCCGTAAAACGTGCCGAACGGAGTAGGAAGCGCCCTCCCGCCTGCATAAGGCGCACCGCCGGGCTCCGTATGGCAACCCATGCAGTTGCCCAGGCGGGCGAGATAGCGCCCGCGCTCGACGAGCTGGATCGACTCGTCCGGCCTGACGATCGATGAAACCGGTGCGACATCGTGCTCGCGATGCCCCAACCAAAACAGCGTGCCGATGCCGGCTGCCACGGCCAAGGCCAGCCCTGCCAAGAATGCGCGCTTGTTCATTGCCGCACCTCCACGCGCATTTGGCTGCCGCATTCCATCGGGGGCGGCGCGGGCAAACCGGAGGACGGCGTCGCGCTACGAACTGGTTGCGATGACAGCCAACCTGCGACGGCACTCACATCCTCCGGCGTCATGCGCCGGGCGATGTCGGCCATGCAATCAGGCTCGATCGCCTTGCGCAACCCGTTGGTCCACGCGCCAAATTGGGAGCTGATGTAATCATGCGGCAAGCCGACGAGTGCCGGTACGGCCGGCAATACGCCCGTCAGTGACGCGCCGTGGCAGGCCACGCAGGCGGGCACGCCGCGCCGGGGGTCGCCCTCCATCACGAGCTGCCTGCCCCGATCGAGCACCGCGGCCGGCAAACGGGAAGGGCTCGGGTCCGCATACGGAGGATGCTGGCCGGAGAACCACTCGGCGATCTGCCGCAGGTAGTCGTCGGACATGTGCTCGAGCAGGTTCTGCATGGGGCGATACTGCCTTTGCCCGGAGCGGAAATAAACGAGCTGGTTATAAAGGTAATCGGCTGGCTTGCCGGCGATGCGGGGGTAATAACCATCCGGGCCGGCGCGACCTTGCGAACCGTGGCAGGCCGTGCAGGCGGCCATCCGTGCCGCCATGGTGTTAGGTTCGAGTTTTCCGGACTGCTGGGCCGCGAGCGGCGCAGCCAACGCCATTGCGGCGAGTCCCCACAGTAGTTTGTATTTATGCAGGACGAATGGCATGGGTACATCGAAGACAACGAAGCTGTCTTCCGATCAGCGTTTCGACCTTGCCAGTGTACCCGTCTTAACGGGCCTCGCGTCTTTGCCTGCGCGCCCGGCACGCCCCCGGCGGGCGACACGCGTGTAATCGGGCTGTGCCGCGAAAAAAAAGCCCTGTTGCTTGCGCAACAGGGCCAGAGCTTGCCATGTGGTGCTGCTGAAAGCACCAGGGTCGGTCGGGATGACACGACCCTGCCTCCCACTGGGGAGCCAATTACCAAGAGTGGAGGAGACGCGCAAACAGCCGCTCCGGTAACTGACTTCCCTGTGCAATCTGCAGAGCTAGCTCTGCAAACCACGACGAAAGTCTAAGTACATCCGGCCCCGCCCTCAAGGCGTTCGAGGCCAAAACCTGGCGGGTATTTGAGCCCGATCAAATGCCAGCGGCGCTAGCCTGCATTTTCGTGATGGATGCGACGGCGCCGACAGGGCGGCTGCCCGAGAGAGATGTTCGCGTGCCGCACACAGCCCGGCAACATCAGGCTGGCATTAAGGAATGCTTCCAGGCAGAAGAAAGTTTCAACGCGGCGCAAGCGCAATATGTTGCAGGCACTCGCGCAAAGTAAAAAGGGGTTAGCGGATGCTTCCACTAACCCCTTGCAATTTGGCGCGCCCGGCAGGATTCGAACCCACGACCCCTTGGTTCGTAGCCAAGTACTCTATCCAACTGAGCTACGGGCGCTGCGAAGAAGTGAAATTATAGCGAGACTTTTTTGCTCGTGCAAATCAGGGGCGCTGATCTTTTTCTGACAGCACTTTTTTCGGCCGGGCGCCTCCCGGCCCGGCTGCTTGCTTGCGTCCGAAGGGGCCGCCTAGCGGCCCCTTCGGAGGCCCTCAACGTCCGCGCTTGGTCTCCGGCCCCACCACCCGGTTCGCGCTCTCCAGCTTGGCTTGCTGCTCTTCCAGCATGCGAATCTGGCGCTGCAAGGCGTTGAGCTGCTCGCGTGCGGCCTGCCGCTCATTGGCCAAGGCGGCGGCTTCCTGGCGCGCCTGTTCCTGGCGCGCTGCAACCTGCTGCTCCTGTTGACGCTGCAGGGTGAGGTCGTTCTGCAAGGCGGCCAGGCGAGATTCATTGGCGGCGATCAGCCGCTCCGTCATGGCCCGTTCGGCGTCGAGCTTGATCCGGCGGATGTCCACGTCGGCGAGCTGTTCGGTTTGCTCGACGAAGGCCTTGTAGGTTTGTTCGGCTTGCTGCTCGGACGTTGTCTTGACCACGCGCCAGAAGTTCTTCTGCTGGAACATGGCGACGTAATAGGTCAGGTCATCGGCCTTGAACAAGAGGCTGGCGCCGTAATTACCGTTATAAGTGGTGCGCAGCTCGTTCAACGCACGATTCTGGATGAGCTGCTGCAGCTCTGCCATGGTGCTGTTGGCCGGGGTCAACGCGCCGCTCTCGGCCGAACGCTCTTGCGCCGCCGCCCCCGCCCCGGCAGGCTTACTGTTTGCATTCTGGACCACCTGGGCCGACGCGCCCAACGACACGGCGGAAAGCAGCAGTCCAATCCCCACACGTTGGAGCATTCTGCGTGTCCTAACTTTCATTCCAGCTTCCTTGGTGATATGAATTCGGTCGCCCCGACCGCAACTAAGCGCGTCTGATTTTAATGAAACCGCGCCCCCCGGTACGCTTTTATTTACGAGCATTCAGTCCATTTCCCCGGCGATTTCCGCTTCCTGGCCGACAATCTGATATTTGCGCATTTTTTCCCATAGAACTTTGCGGCTGATGCCGAGGTAATTGGCGGTGTCCTGGCGGCGCCAGCCGTGCGCGTCGAGGGCTCCGATGATGCGGTTGCGTTCGGCCACTTCCTGCGGACTGCGCTCGTTGACGGGAATGACACCGTCGGAAAGCGAGGCGAAAATCCGGCCTATGCGTTCCCTATCCCAGGAGCGAAACTGCCGGACCATCACGCCGACGCGCTCGGCCACATTGCGCAGCTCGCGCACATTGCCCGGGAAACGCGTCCGGGCTACCAGCGCCTCCAGCCAGTCGGGCACGTCTTCCTGGTCGGAAAGTATTTGGCCGAGCATGGCCTTGAATATCGCGATTTTGTCGGCCGCGCCCCGCTCTTCCAGGTTCGGGACCTGCAGGTCGATGACCGCAAGCCGGTAATACAAGTCGGCGCGGAACAGCTCCTGGCGCACCAGCTCCCGCAGGTCGCGGTTGGTCGCGGCCACGAGCCGGAAGTCGACGGGAATTTCAGCGGTGGCCCCCAGGCGGGTCACGGTGTTTTGTTCCAGGACCCGTAGCAGCTTGACCTGCTGGTACAAGGGCAAATCGCCGATTTCGTCCAGGAACAGCGTCCCCTCGTTGGCTTGCTCGAAATAGCCCTTATGGGCAAAGGTCGCCCCCGTAAAAGCGCCCTTGGCGTGGCCAAAAAAATGGGACTCGAACAGGCCGTCGGGAATGGCGCCGCAGTTCACCGCCACGAAGGGTCCTTTGCCATAACGGTGATGCCCCTCGTGCAACAGCCGGGCGATGCGCTCCTTGCCGACGCCCGTCTCGCCCCGTATCAACACCGTGGAATCGCAATCGGCGTAAGCCTGCACCTCGGAAAGGAACGCCCGCATGCATGCGGAGGTAGCGATCAGCGGTTCAGAGGCCTTGGCGCGCGCGCCCTGCTCGCGCACCACGCCGGCGACCTTGAACACCAGCGAGCGTAGCTCCGCCGCCGTAAAGTCGGCCGGCAGGATATTCGAATACTCGGGCGGGTAAACGCGCGGGTCGGTGGTGCGCGCCTCGGCCGCCACCCAGATCACGGGCATGCCATGGCCGGCCTGCCAATCGCTTACGCTGAAATTCGGACGATCGATGACGGTGACCGATATGACAGCGACCGACAGCCGTGCACTGAGGATGTCGCGCGACACGACGATGTTGTCAGCGCGAATGACGTCCACGTCGAAATTAGCAAGCGCGCGCGCCACGCGCTCCGCGATGTCCGACTTGCCTTCCCAGACATAGACGTCCAGTTCCGGTACGAAAGCGGATCGGAGTTTCATGCCATGTCAGCCCTAAAAGAACGCCTCATCGTCATGCTCAATAAACGAGCCTGGCATTACCGCAGTTCACAGACAGCAACGAGACGTCGGTCTCCCCGAGGCCCAAGCCCAATACGTCGTTCAACAGGCCTTGCAGCAATGTACTGAGCGCATCCAACAGGGGAGACAGCACCTTCACGACCAGGCCAAGAATCGCCGTCACCGCCGAATCGCCGCTGAGCATGCTCTTGACGAACGGCACCTTGCATTGGTACAGCGCATCGGGCCCTCCCAGCCCGCACAGGCCGAGCACCACGTCGCCCAGCACCGCCCCCACCGTCGATAGCAGCTTCCCGACGAGTTGAAGCAGGCCCGTCAACACCGCTCCGCTAGCCCACGTATTGGCAAAGTTTTCCAGGGCCCGCCCCGACCAAGTCAGCTCGGCATTGATTTCGGAAAGCGAGCGTCCTCCAGGCTTGCTACCCAGCAGCCGCGTGGCCATCTCAGTCTTGGCTTGGTCGCTCGTCGCTCCCGACACGCCGGATGCGGCGGGCGCTCCCAGCACGTCGCCGAGCAATCCGTTGCCGACGGCCGAGGCGATGGTGTAGCCGAGCTGGGTGAGATCGATATTGTCGTCCGGGCTCACGGTCACGACCTGGGCCGCGTCCGGCGGCAACGGCGCGGTGAGCACCACGTCCGCCGAGCTGGAGGGCAGGATCGGCGCTTCGACCTTCGCCTGGACTGGCAGTAAGCCCAGCACGTCAAGCACTTTGTGTCGACCGACCAAGGATGTGCAAGCGTTGGTACTCGAGAAAAAATCGTCGCTCGCCGGCGTTCCCATGTTCGGAAAACTGCCTAGGCACAGGTTCGCCACCGCAGATTGCACGGACAAGCTCGCCTGCCGCTCCTGCAACGACGCCGAACACATGTCTTGCAGAACTCCGGTGGACTGTGCCACCTCCAGGATGATGGGCAAGTCAACCACGATCCCGAGCGAGTTCAGCAGCCCGCCCACCAACGGAACAGTGCTCGTGCCGACCCGCAGATACACCCGCACCTGAGCGCTGTTGGCGGAGGTGCCGATGCCGCCGATGGCGATGGTCGGCGGCTCGACGATCCGGATCTTGCCCCGCACGAGCCCGGCGACGTTGAGGTCGGGGATATCGATGAGGTTGTCCCCATTGGCGACGCTGATCGCCGTTCCGACCAAGTCGAGGACGTTCACGTTCGCGGTCAACGCAGCCATGGGATTGGGCGTGGTGATGTGGGCAAAGATGCCCGGCTCCGTCTGCGTGCCGAACAGCCTGACGGGGAGATCGAGCGGGCTATTCGAGGGGATGGCCCGCAATTCGGCCTCCAGCAGCTTGAGCGCGTCTAATTGCGCACCCGCCACATGCTCGAGGCTGAGCACGTCGATCATGGCGCCCAGCAGTTGCCCCAGCGTCAGGTTTTTCAGCGCCGCGGCTTCGCTCGGCGTGCCGACGTCCAGGATGGCGGTCGCCGGCAGGCCTAGCGCCTGGAGCAACCCCGCCGGCGTGAGACTGACGTTCGCCAGCCCGGCCGAGCTGAGCACGTCCAACCGGGAAGGCGAGACCCCGACGCTTGCAAGCAGGTTGTAAAGCAGGCTGCCAGGATACAGGCGGATCAATCGTGAGCCCACGGTGAACGAAGCCACGGCATCCTCGCGCGTAGCGATAGCCTCGGCCGTGATCGTGCGGTTGCCCAGGAAAGGCAGCAACGCCGGCGTAGACTGCGTTATGACAACCTTGACGGCATTGAATCCGACCGAATTCTTCGGCGTGCCGAAGTACTTTTGCCCCCCCTTCCCTCCGTAGGATTCGGTAGGCGGTTCCATGGCCAGCACCGTGTTCTTGGCGGGATCGGGGTTCGGATCCCAGCGACCGCACACAGGTGCCGGCGACGACGACATGGTCAGCCCATACCGCTGCAGGTTGGCATTGGCATTGCCGATCGCCGCGGCCGTCGCGGCATCGCAGCTATCGGGGTCCAATTGCTGCGCGCCGGCCAGCGCCGCGAGGTCCGCCGTCTTCTGCAGCTCGCGTTTCATATAGAAGAGATGGCCGATATCCGCCGAAGCGAGCAGGATCACCGACACCAGCATCGCCCCCGCGGCCGCGATCAGCACCGATCCCCGCTGCCGGCGCAAGGGCTGCGGAAAACCGGATGGAAAAGAAGAAGACCGGCGCAAGAAAGTCATGGAACCTTCCTACTATTGCTTGGGCTGCGACGTCGTTTCGTAGAACTCAGGAATGGGATGCGAGAAGCTCTCGACGTAGCGCTTCCAGCTCGGCGCGGCCGTGGCGCCCAGCATGGGCAGGGCCTGCCCCGCCAGGCGGCCTTCGGCCTGGGCACGCAATACGGCCCGGGTCACGTCGCCGGTCGGGCGATTCTTGCCCGCCAGCGCCTCCTGTGTCGCGCTCGCCTGCGTCGCAGCACCAGCCTGTGGCACGGCGGCAGACGGTTGCGCCCCCGAGGCCGGCCGCGGGGCCGGCGCGGCAGCCGGAGCCGCCTCGACCGTCGTCACCCGCAGGTCGGGCGTTTGGGCCGATTGCGGCCGCTGCCCCGGGGAAGGCTGAGCGGATGCCGCGGGCGCGGCAGCCGGTCCAGGCACTTGGCGCACCACGGAAGACGCCGGCCGCGGCGCGGCCGGCGCCTGGGCCGCTCCCGCGCCGGCGGCCTGCCGCTGCGCAGCCTGCTGGCGGGCGGCGGCAGCCTGGCGCGCCTGTTCTTCGGCCTGGGCCTGGCGTGCCGCTTCCTGCATCCGTGCGCGCTGCTCGGGAGTGACCTGCATCATGGAGCCCGTCACCGGTGCATTGGACTGCCCATGCGCCACGGGCGCCGCCGTCATCACGGCCAGCATCAGGGAGTACGTCACGCGGCGCGGGGAGAATTGCCCGTGCAAGGATTGGCTGGTACGTTTCATGATCACCTTGGTTCCAGGTATTCGTCGTTAAAGATCCCGTTCGTCAGCCGTCCGGTGTCAGGGGGTGTCCGTGCTGAATCTATCGAGCATCGACTGCATGGGCACGCGCACGGGTGCCAGGTCGGATGGCAAACCGGCAGGCGCCGCCTGCATCGCCTCGGCGGGTGGCAATGCATCGGCCCCCCGCGCCGAAGGAGCTTGCATCGCCTTAGGCAGGCCGGGCGTGGCGACCGGGAGCGACACGCGCGCCATCTGGGGCGCGGTACTAGCCTCGACCGGCCGGACCACGCTCGATGCAGCAGCTGGGCCCGTGCGCGCGGCCACTGGCGCAGGAGCTCCTGAAGTTGACGCCGCCAACCGCATGCTTGCGTGCTCCTGCACGATGTCGCCCGCCATCTTGCGCACCGTCGCGCGGGCATCCGCCGAAAGCCCGGCCTTGTTCATGACGGTTTCTGCGCGCGCCGCGTCACCCGACACCAACATCAACAGCGCCAGGTTGCCGAGGATCTTCGGATTGTCCGGGGCCAACTCCGCGGCCTGCGCGAGCGGAAGGCGCGCACCGGCGACATCCCCACTGCGCAGCAAGGCATAGCCCAGATCACTCACGATCAATGCGTTGGTCGGATCGAGGCGAGCGGCCTCGCGCAGCGACGCAACGGCACCGGCATAGTCTCCGCGCCCGCCGGCAAGCAGCCCCAGCCCTTGGGCCGCCGCCGCGCCGACTTCCGTCTTGAGCAGCTTGCGATAAACCGCCGCGCTTTCTTCGGCCTGCCCGGCCTCGCGCAAGGCGTGCCCGCGCAACAGCTCGATATCGGGCGCGCTGCCGTGGCGCTGGACGAAGGCGTCGATATGCGCGAGCGACGCAAAATACAACCCCTTGCCTTGCATCTCGCGGATCAAGGAGAGATACATGCCGCGGCTGTTCGCCTCCGGCTCGTTGTTAGCCACCTGTTGGCGCAACAGCGCTTCGTCATTGAACTGGGGAGTCGAGACCCCATACCCCGACGGCGTCGAGCCACACCCCCCGAGCATGACGAGCAGGCTGGTCAACGCGGCAGTGCCGATGGGCCTGGATTTATTCACGTTCAACCTCCCACTCTCGCCAGGCTACGGAAAACCGCCAGGAAACCGGCGCCCCCCGTCACGATGATGAGCGCCGGCAGCAAGGTCAGCACCATGACCCCTGTCATCTTCACGGTGAGTTTCCCAATGCGCTCTTTCAGCTCCATGCGGCGCTGCTCCCTCAACCGCTCCGAGAACAGCTTGAGAGGTTCCTGCACAGCGCCACCGTGTTTGTCCACCTGCACGATCAAGCGCGCCAGGGCCGTCAGGTCTTCATTGCCGAAGCCCGTGGCCAGCCGTTGAAGCGACTGCTCCCGGGAGAGTCCACGCGCATACTGGTTGGTGGCGATCTCCAACTCCCCGCCCAATACCGGCAGGACGTTCCGGAACTCGGTGACGACGACATGCAGGCTCTGGTCGATGGACAGCCCCACGCCTTGCAGCAGGCGCAATAAATCGATCAACAGGGGCAGCTCCTCCTTCGCCTTGCGGACGCGGACAGAGGCGAAATAGCGCAGCGCCCACTTGGGCGCGAGATACCCCAGCGCAAAGCCCACGAACAGCGACAACATCGTGCTCAAGAAGCTGCCGTGCCCGAAGAGCCAGGTGATGACGGGAACCGCGACGACCAGCAGGGCGCGCGCAACGATGTAGAGCGCCCGCGCGCGGGCGGGATCGGAAAAGCCGCATCGATCGATCAGCTGCCTGTCTTCCGACTCCAGCAGCAGGCCGCCCAGGCGTCCTCGCTCCCACTTTTCCCCGAGCTCGGCCGCATTGTCGAACATGCTGCGGACCCGGTCCCGACGGGAAGGCGAGGCCACGCTGGCCAGCGCATCTTCCAGCCCCGGGTTGGCCCGTGCCGTGATGGCACTGTCCACGACCCGGCGGCTGCGATTCTGGCGCATGCCCCGCACGACGATGCCCAACCCCACCAGCAACGCCGCGGCGGCAAACAAGAGCAAGGAAGCGGCAGTCAGCAGTTGTGTAGACATAGCATCAAACCGATTTGGCCATGCGATAGAGCCAGAAGGAGCCGATCAATTGCAGGGCAAAGGCGCCCACCAGCATCTTCTGCCCGACCGGATCCGTCCACATGCCCATGAACATGTCGTTGTTGAAAACCAGGATGAATCCCGCCACGCCCGCGGGCAGCAGAGCCAGCACCCAGGCCGACAAGCGCACTTCCGCCGACAACGCATGCAACTCTTCCCGCGCCTGTTGCAAGTCGCGCATGAAAGCGGCCATCCGCTCGAGCACCTGGTCGCTGCGCCCGCCAAAACGCAATGCCACGCCGATCACGGCCGCAACCAGTTCGAGCTCGTAGAAACGATAGAGGCGCGCCGTGTGGACGAGCGCCGCGTCCAGTTCCATGCCCGCGCGGTTAAGCTGATTGGCACGCTCCAGGACTTCCAACAGCGGCGCCTCGACCGAAGGGACGGCCGTATGAAAAGCCGAACCGAGGCTATTGCCGATCGTGATGAGCCGGACCAATGCGTCGATGAATCCGGGCAATTGCCGCACCATCTTTTGGCGGCGCTTTTCTGCGCACCACCAGAGCTGGAACAGGGCAGCTACCAGCACCATGCCAAAAAGCACTGCCGCGGACACAGTGCCGCCCAGGAGTGCCGCCGACAGTGGCAACAGCACCAAGGCTGCGATCCAGGGAACAAAGAACTTGGGGCCCGGAACAATGCCCGCCCGCAGCATCATGTTCTGCAGGCGGCCATGGACCCCTTTCGGACGGACGGGCGGATAGAGCTCTTTGACGGTCTCGACCACGGCATGGCCCGCATCGAAACGATGGAGCTGCTCGTCCATGAACGCGCTCGCCGCCTGCTGCCTGCCGCGCTCGGCCGCACGCTGCCAAAGCCACAACCCCGCAGCCACCAACAGCAGCGCAACGCAGAGGATGACCAGAGCCTGTACCGACATCAACGCCCCCGAGACCAAAACCCGCCGCCGCTCGCAGGCGCTTCCGGAGCCGGCATCGGGCGCAATTGATCGCGATACTTCGCCAGCTTGGGCGTGTGCGGATGAATGCCCAACGAGACCCACCGGTCTTTTTCCTCGCCGTCGGGGCCGATGAAACTCTCGTGCCGGTACAACTCCTGGGTGGCAATGACGTTGTCGCCCATGCCGGTCACTTCAGAGATGGAAATAATGCGGCGCCGACCGTTGGAAAGACGACCGATCTGCACGATGAAATCGAGCGCGCTCGCGATCTGCCTGCGTAGGCTGTCCTCGCTGCCCTGGAAGCCCGCGAATCCGGCCAGCATCTCGATCCGGTACAGGCATTCCCGCGGAGAGTTGGCGTGGATCGTCGCCATCGAGCCTTCGTGGCCCGTATTCATGGCTTGCAGCATGTCCATGACTTCCGGCCCCCGCACTTCCCCCACCACGACCCGGTCCGGGCGCATGCGCAGGCTGTTGCGGATGAGGTCGCGGATGGTGACCTGCCCCGCCCCGTCAAACCCGCCCTGGCGCGCCTCGAGCCGCACCACGTGCGGATGGTTGAGCGACAGCTCGGCCGTGTCTTCGACGGTGACCACGCGTTCGGTCTCGGGAATGAAGAAAGCCAGCGCGTTCAGCAGCGATGTTTTGCCCGAACTGGTGCCTCCGGATACGAGGATGTTGCAGCGCTCGCGCACGGCGAAGCTGAGCAGGCGGTGGATTTCCTCGTTGAACGTACCGAGGGCGAGCAGGTCGGCAGGCTTGAGCGGGTCCTGGCGGAATTTCCGGATGGACACCATGGGGCCATCGACCGCGAGCGGCTCGATCACCACGTTCAATCGCCCGCCATCCGGCAAGCGCGCATCCACCATGGGGCACGACTCGTCCAGGCGCCGGCCGAGCGGCGCCAGGATGCGTCGCACGATGCGCAGCAGGTGCTGATTGTCGGTGAAACGCAAGGTTTCGCGCTGGAGCACGCCGCGACGCGAAACGAAAACGTTGTCATATCCGTTGATCAAGATGTCCTCGACCGAGGGATCGGCAAGGAGATCTTCCAGCGGCCCCAACCCGGCAAGCTCTTTGGTGAGCGATTCGGCAACCAGCCGCAGTTCGGTTTCGTTGATCGGCACGCGCCGCAAACGCACGAAACTGTCGACCTCCACGTTCACGAACTGCTGGATGGCTGCCCTCGACCAGCGCCCGAATTCTGCGCCGAGCTCCTCGATGCGGGACAACAGATGCTCGTGCGCCGCGGCCTTGATGTCCTGGAAGCGCTGGGTGTTGGCAAAGGCCGGACTATCGTCGGCAAACTCGATCGATGCCGTCATGATTACGTTCTCCGCATGCTAATGCGCTCGAATTCAGCCCCTCGGTTCATCGGGCCACCAGTCGCTTCTGCAGGCCCGGCAGCCATTTCGACAGCCATGTCGCACCAACGGGCGCGGGCTGGTCGTAGGCCCCCAGGGAATCCACCAGGAACTGCACCGCCCGGACGTACGGATCGCGGTCGGCCACATCGCACAGCAGCCGGCCTTGGTTGGTGCTGTTCATCAGGGCCAATACGCGGTCAGGCAAAGTGCCGAGCAGCCGCAAGTCGAACCGCTGGGCGATCTGGTCTCCGGTCATGCCATAACGCTCGTCGTAGCGGTTGACCACCAGGCGCAACTTGTCGCGGTCCACGTCCCGGCCGTCCAGGTCACGCAGCATGTCCGCCAGCGACACCAATGCGCCTACGGACTGGTCGGTTACCAGCCAGGCCTGGTCCGCCGCCCTGACGAGCCCGGCCACGAATTCGGGATTCGAAAAGCCGCCGACATCCGCCACGACCAAGCCAAAGTGCTGGCGCAACTTGTCCAGCAGGGCGAGCGAATCCGCATGGGAGACGGTCCGCATCTCGCTTAAGTCGCGCGGCAACGAGATCACTGCCACGCCGTGCGAACTGCGGGTGACCGCCGTATTCACCAGCGTCTCGTCCAGGCGACGCACGTTGCGCACGGCCTCGGCGAAGTGGAAGCTGCCCGACACGTTCAGATAAAGCTGTCCGTCCGCCACCGGCAGGCCAAGGTCGAGGAAGGCGACAGGGCCGCGCAAGCGGCGATTTTTCCCGGTTTCCTCGGAGTCGGCGCCTTGCGCCTGCACCTGCGCCATGGTGCAGAGGTGGGCTGCCAAGGTAGAGGCGCCTACGCCCGCGCGCACGCCGAGCAGCACCACCATTTGCCCGCGCCCGGGCAGGGTGCTCACGGTATTGGAATGCAGCACGCGACGGACAATGTCGCGCACTTCGCCCTCGTTGACGGGATCGATGAAGTCGCTCACGCCCGCGCGCAACGCCGCGACGGCGCCTTGCGGGCGCATCATGCTTCCGACCGCGACCACGGGCAGCGCGGGTGCGATGCGCGCCAACGTGCGCGCGAGCTCCGAGGCATGCGCGAGCTTGCCGGGCTCGCTGTCATCGGCGCCGAAATCCAGCAGCACCATCTGCGGCGCCAACTCCGCCAGGCGCGCCGACAGCCGGTCTGGCATGACGTCCTCCTGGACGACCACGCCGTCGTGGCGCAACACGGCAGCGAGCCGCTGCGCCAAGCTGCTATCGCCGGTAAAGAACAGGAAACGGCGTGTATCCAAGAGACTCGCCAACTCCTTGCTCGGGGCGTTCATAACTCACTCCTGCTGATACTCGCCGCCTCACTTGGAGAAGCCGGGCAACTCGTCGTTGCTCGCTACGCCCAGGAGAAAATGCCCCCATGCATTGGTGGGGGTGTCGCGCTTTTCGTTCTCCCCCGGCATGGGAAGCTTTACTCCCCGCGCCATGGGCTTGACCAGATGCGGCGTCACGACGATCAGCAATTCCTTTTCTTTCTGCGTGTAGGACATGTTCCGGAAGAACGTGCCGATGATGGGCAGGTCGCCCAGGAACGGCAGCTTGTCCAGGTTGGATACGGTCGAACGTGACACCAGCCCGCCGATGACAAAGCTTTCGCCATCGCCCAGCTCGACGGTCGTATCCGCGCGGCGCGTGATGATCGCGGGAATCTGGATGTTGTTGACCGTGACCCCGTTGCTCCAGTCCAGGTCGCTGGCCTCGGGCGCGACCTTGAGCGCAATGCGGTCTTTCGACAATACCGTGGGCGTCAAGGTCAGCCCGATGCCGAACGGCTTATAGGTGACCGTGGTCGTACCCAGGCCTCCGGATTGGGGGACCGGCAGTTCCCCGCCTGCGAGGAACTTGGCGCTCTGGCCGGACAGCGCGGTCAAGGTCGGTTCGGCCAGCACGCGCGCGAGTCCGTTGCTTTCGAGCAGGCGCAGATTGGTATCGAGCAGGAAATTGCCGCGGCTCAATCCCAGCGTCAGGTCAAACGCCTTGCCGGTGGGGGCCAGGTCGCTCGCCAACCCGAAACTGAAACTGCCCCGGCGATTGAATGCCGAAAAATTGAACCCGGCCTCCTTCAGCACTTGCCGGCTGAATTCAACGACCTTGACCTCCACCTGGACCACGCCGCCCGTCTCGATGGTGGAAGCGTCGAACACGTTATCGTTTCCGACCGCATCGGCGGCGGAAGCCAGAGAGCGCCGGTGCGCAAGCAAGGAAGGCGCTTGGCCGTTCAGCACTGCGGCATCCCCGTACACCTGGGCCTTGGCGCCATCGCCTTCGCCTACCAGCGTGGCCAGGTCACCGGTCACGCGCACCAGGTAAGCCTGCGGCGACGCTTCGCCGCGTTGCCAGACCGACACCATGGTGGTGCCGGGCTTCTTGCCGACGACCAGCACCCCGCCCTTGCGATTGCCGCTGCCTTTCTCGATTACGACATCGGCCACATCCGGATCCACGACCGCGACGCGTTCGAGGTTGCCGGGAATGGTCAATTGGTACTGATCGCGCACCGCCACCGATATCTGGCGCGGGCCGGCCTCGTCGGCCGCCCCCGCCGGAATGGCGAACGACAACGTCAATGCCATGGCCAGGGGTGCCAGACGCCGAACGAAACCTTGATGACTTATCTTCATTGACGCTCTACCCGTTAAAACCCGACGACTTCCCGCTTGGTGCCACGCACCACTTCCACCGTATTGGCCGGCGCCCTGGGCGCAGCCGCCGGTTGCCGCGGGCGAGCCGCCGGCACCGGGCGCTTGGCCGTCTCGCCCGACAAGCCGGCAAGCTCCAGGCCCGCATAGGCTTGGTTCTCCGCCTTTTCCAAGGCCTCGCGCTGTTCTTTGGTGAGGCCAGGCTTGGCGGCCAACACCGGGGGCGGCTCGGGGAAGAGGCTGACATCCGGCGCCGTTTCGTCGGTCGGGTGGCGCAGCACGAGCTGCAGCTTGCCATTCTGCGTAGCCAGGAGGAGTCGGTTGACATCGGCGGTGGGCACCGCGAGCACCGCGGTTTTCGCAGGCGCGGGCGGATTATTGCTGCGCGCCACGACAATGCCGTTGTCCTGCTGGACATCCCCACCTGCCGACGCCGAACCGTAGGTCAACACGCGCAGCCGGGACAACAGCAGGCGGGCCTGCGTCTTGGTGATGTCCTGCCCCTGCCCCTGCTTGAGGGTGAAGAAGACGTCGACGAAATCGCCGGGCGACACGCGATTCCCCGCGCCCACGACTTCATCCACCGGCACGGCCACCGCGCGCTCGCCCTCATTGAGCAGCAAGGTCAAGCCCTTGACGAGGCTGCTTTCCGTGACGGGCGTCCCGGGGCCGATGTCGAATTTGGGAATCTTGCCCGCCAAGGCCGAAACGTCCCGATAGCTACCCGCCGGATCAATGGGCAACTCGACGACCTTGAGCGCGGCCGCATCGATGGGCACCCCGCCAGGCAACAGCTTGTCTGCCACGACCACGGGCGTCTTCTTTTCCGACAACGGCACGGGCTCGCTCGCCGGCTTGGCCGGCTCGGGTGGCGGCTTGGTCGCCAAAATGAAGGCATAGCCTCCCAACAGCACCGCCAGCAGCACCAACATGGCAGCAACGATTTTGGTCACGGTGTTCATCAGCTCGTCGCCTCGATACTCAAAAAAAACGCATGAGTCAGACCCGGTTAGGTGCCCGACGGATTCTTACCCAACTGCACGGTCGCCACGGCGGACAAATGCTCCGGCAGCCACGCCGACCCACCCCCGAACAGGGCTTCTAGCCAACGCCCCAAGGGCAATATTTCGGGCATCAACGGATACTTGTAGTAGTCCGAATACGTCACCACCACCGATGCGCATTGCAAATTGGCGGCGTAGGTACACGCCTGCGGCGGCCGCAGCTCGCAGAGCACGGGCCCCTGCCCCAATGCCGCGCGATGGCGCGTCAGCCACTCGACCGAATTGGCCACGGCGCCACAAGCCTCGGCCTGCGAAGGAATGCGGTTGGGCGAGACCAGGGAGGACTGGAGCGCTGCCCGGGCCCCTTCCTCCGCCCCCCGCGACAAAGCCTGCTGGGCGACGAACATGCCGCCGTAGCTGACGATGCCGAACAAAATCACCAGGAAAAGCACGCAGACGAGAGAAAACTCCAGGGCCGCGATGCCCGATTGCGCCCGACGAACGGCCCAGGAAACATAAGCAAGCTTCACGCGCCGCCCCCCCCCGCAGCGAGGCGCAAGACAGCCGGATCTATCGTCACGCTGGCCGCGCCCCGGATCGTGTCCGGGATCAACAACGCGGTACCCGGCAACGAGGGAGCGAGCGGATTGGCGCCATAGGCGTAACTCACCGTCACGCTGACCGAGCATTGTTCGGCCAGTGCGGTGCCACAGGCCACGGAACCTGCCCCCCCACCGCCGCCCAAGGCGATGGAGCAGCGTTGCGAGGTATCGATGGAACCGTCCGCGGCACGGCACGGCCCCTGTATCGCAGCGCTGCACACGGGTGCGACGCCACCTGCGGTGCCGCTGCTCGCCAGCCACGAGGCGCGCTCCTTGGCCACGTCGCAACCATGCTCCAACTGGCCGAGCAGCTGCTGCTCAGTGCTGAAACCGCCCCCCGCCGGTTGGAAATAACGCAAGCTGGCGCGGGCGCCGTCCTCGGCGGCCAACGTGAGCGACTGCTGCACCGTAAAGATGAGGCCAAAGCTCAGCACGCCATAAAACAGCACGAAGAAAACCGGGAACACGAGCGCGAACTCCAGCGCGTAGGCGCCACGCTGCAAGCGCTGCGCGGCCGCGCGCGCGACATGTGCGCAATCGACCGGTCTGTCAGTTTCCACTGCGTCCTCGCGTCCGTACTCAATCCACAAACTTTCATCGCCCCAACACGACAACCACCGCCGCGACAGCGAGGTAGGCTGCATAGGGAATCCCCCGGCGCCCGGCGCGCAGGGCCGAGACCCACTGGCCCGCCCGACGCAGGACTGGAATCCGGGACACAGCGCCTTGTACGGGGGCGAGCTGCAACATCACCCATTCGCCGGTCAGCCCGCTCCTGACGCAATACGCCGCCAAGGCATGTATCCCCGCCAACACGCTGCCGCCCAACCACACCGGCAGTAAACCCGGTAAACCCAACCAAAATCCCAAGACAGCGAAAAACTTGACGTCGCCCGCGCCCATCACGCGAAACACATAAAACGGGAGGAACAATGCCAGGCCGGCGAAAAAACCTAAAGATGCCGTTGACCACTGCTGGGCAAAAACCGAAGCGTCGTGCCCGGCAGTGGCCAACACCAGAACATTGCCAGCAATGCCCACCACCAACAGCCAGTTGAATACCCTGCGGAAAAGCAAGTCGCCCAATGCTACTGCTCCGCAAAATAACAAGAAGAAGAAATCCACTGGCGAAAAAAAATGCATTGCTAGCAAGTTTACCTATCAGGTACTAGGTTTTTCTCCTTTCACCCCGGAGCTGATCTTTCCAAACATGTCCTTCAAATCACCACCCAGGGTATACAGAGCTCCAACGATCGCCACAGCGATCAAACCAGCGATCAAACCATATTCGATGGCGGTAGCACCATCTTCTTCTTTCAAGAACTTGATTATTTGCTTCATTTTTTTACCTCCGCTGCTGAAAAACTCAAACAAAACCGGCTTTGCTGGCGCCGATTTACCTGGAAAGAAAGAAACTATATCGATAGCGCCCTCCCACCCAAAATCGACAGACCAAATCTGCCTTAGTTATTCCACTCTTGCTGGCTCTGCCTCGAGTGAATCAAATGGTCCACCCGATGGGCAACATTGGTCCGCACGGTTTCCGAGCTGCGGTGCATTTCAATGCGCATGACGATTAAGGTGACCACGGAAATCAGGAAGACGGCATAAGGCAGGACACTTCCATCCAGCGCCCAACCAGAGAAAACCCGTGGAGTCGAACAAATAATGGCTCCCGCGGCTGCGCCCGTGTAGTGCATGCCGCAAACGGCCACCGCCATCAATACGGCAGCAACGATGCGTTGGAGCTCTCCGGTCAGGTTGAAGGCCAGCCAAATCGAAGCGGTAGCGGCCACGATGGCGATCACGACCGAGAGGCCCACCAAACCCGCATGCCAATCGAAGAAGGCATCCATGCGCATGGATGCCATGCCCAAATAATGCATACCCGCCACGCCGATACCGGCCAAGACCCCCGCCGTCAGGCATCGCACCATGGAAAACCGGGTACTGCCCACATACCAAAGTGCTGCAGCGGCCAACCCGATAGCCACGAGCAAACTGAGGAAATTCAGCCAGATTCCGTAGGTCACCCCGAGCGGAATGATTTGCGCGAGCATGCCGATAAAATGCATGCTCCACGTTCCGACCCCCCCTAGCGCAATGCCTGCCACGGCCACGTAACCTCCGCTAACCCGCCCTTCAATCGTACGGATCCTGCCGGCGGCCATCAGGGCAACATACGCGCCCAATACGGATATGACGAACGACAGGGTTACCAAGCCGATATCAAACCGCAATGGGAGAATATCTCCGGGCTGCATGGTTTTCTCTTTCTGTAGCGCTTGGTTACGTACACCGTAACGGCATGAATCCAAGCTTGTCAATATCCAAGTTCTTCAAAATTCGTGCACGCTGGACTTATCTCAAGAAAAACACGCACTTACAGCTTTTTCTCTCTGGCATGCTGCTCGCATGAAAACAATGAGAATCATTCGATAATCGCAAACTTGCGATTATTCTTTTTCACTGAAAATCAACCTCTTTACGCAACATCAGTATCTAACCGTAACGTCCTACAAACGTCCCACTGCGGAAAAAAAGGCGAGATTTTTTTCCAGATGCTTCTCCCATCCCTCCTCTATGGCACACTTCCGCAATTCTTCTTCCTCTCCATTCGTCTTCGTTCCCCAATGACTTCGCTATCGTCCGGCAGCGCTTCCCTCCCAAGACTGTTTTCCGCCGTCGTACTGGCTTGGAGTTGGATACCCATGCCTGCCCAGTCGGCGGACAGCCCGTTGCGGGGGAACCCTGCGGAGACGCTGCCGCCCGTGGCTGCCCCGGCTCCAAGGCAGGCCCCGCAGGTTGCCGTACCGGCGCCGGCGCAGAACGAGGCGTTGCGCGCCGTGTTGTCGGCGCGGCTCATTCCCACGCAGTTCGACGTGTCGGGCGTCACGGCGATCGACTTCCAGAAAGTCGTCGACCTGCTGGAACCGCTGGCGGGGAAAGAAATCACCATCGGAGAGTTGATCCAGCGCACCGACGCGATCACGCAGCTGTACCGAGACGCAGGCTACGCGCTTTCCTTTGCGCTGATTCAAGCCCAGGATTTCGCGGGCGGCTTGGTAAAGGTGACGGTGGTCGAAGGCTATGTGGGAAGCACGCGCATAGAGGGGGATGCGGGAGCGGGTCTCACCAAGCTTCGCGACTATGCGGCCCGCATCGAGGCCGAACGCCCACTGACTGCAGCGACCCTGGAGCGATACCTGAACCTGATGACGACCGTTCCCGGGGTCACGGTCAAGCCGCAGTTGAGCCTGCCCAAGCGAGCCGACGGTGCGACGGAACTCGTCTTGAACGTCAGCCACAAGAACTTCCGGCTGGACACGGGCATCGGCAACCTGGGCACGGGCGTGCACGCAATGCTGACCGCGACGGCTAGCAGCCTCACGCCTTTAGCCGAAGAAATCCAGGTTTCGACTGCCGTGCCCCGCGGCAGCGATCATCTCGAGTACTACGCGGCCAACGTCACCGTTCCCATCGGCAGCGACGGCATGACGGTGCGCGCGGATGCGTTCAGCTACGCCGCGAATCCAGAGAACGACAGCCTCAACGCACAAAACATCGATCGCCACGTGCGCAATCAACGCGTCGGCGTGAGCGTGAACTATCCCTTCATTCTCCGGAACCGCGAATCGTTGACAGGGTCCGCGGGGTTCTACGCGTCGCGCAACAACGATACGTATAGCAGTCGCATCACCGGCAACCAGGTTGCGCTGACTAATCACTTGCGCGTGGTACGTGGCGAACTCACCTACGCACAGGCGAGCGATACGCAATCGCGCCGAATCTCGGCCGCCATCCACAAAGGCATCGATGGCCTCGGCGCGGAACAAAGCGCGAACAGCACGTATGACCTGGACTTTACGCGCTACACGTTGTCGGTCAACCAGAATTTCGCGCTCCCCGGCCAGTTCGGCCTGTCACTCGCGGCATTGGGGCAATACAGCTCCGACTCCCTGCCCACGACCGAACAGGTCACGTTCGGCGGCTTGCGTTTCGGCCGGGGATATCCGGCCGGCGAATTGGGCGGGGACAAGGGCTACGGCTTGTCCATTGAATTGAACCGCCGCTTCGGCGTCGGCCTCCCCTACCTGCACAGCATCACGCCTTACGTCGCGGCCGACTATGCGCACGCCAGCCTGAACGACAAGCGCTACACGCTGCTGACGGACAAACTGACTTCCGTTGCGCTGGGCCTGCGCATCACCGACCAACGCCATTACGCCCTCGACGTGAACGTCGCGAAACCGGTGGGCGACAAACCGGTCAATAGCAGCGGACGCCCCATCCGCGTAAACGCCAACTACTCCTTCCGTTTCGACTGAGCACGTCGCTTCGTTACGTAACACCCGCTCACATGCTACGTAACGAAGACCCTTCTCTGCAGGCTGCACGCCCCCTTCTCCAAGGGATTTCCCGGTACTCCTCGCACGCTCGCGAAATCCCCACGCTTTCGACTTATCCCCGGTTTGCAAGGTTTTCCGGGCGATCGAACGCTTCCATGACGGCGTAGCCTGCGTGCGCGGCAACACATTGGCACAGGTTTTGCTCGATAGCTCGCAGCAGGCAACTCGCCGCTTCAGCGATAGGGAAAAAACCATGCAGAAAGATCAGAAGAAACCCGGTCACCGCGTCCTGGTGGCAGCCTTGGTACTCGCATTCTCGACGTTAGCTGGTTGCTCCGGTTCCGGCGCGATCACTTCTGGAATCGGCGGAGATTCGGATCCCACGAACCCCGGCAACCCGGGTAATCCGGGCAACCCCGGTAACCCAGGTAACCCGGGCAATCCCGGTAACCCGGGCAATCCTGGCAATCCTGGAAACCCGGGCAATCCCGGCGAACCCGGTAACCCCGCCTCGCCAATAAGCGGCGTCCTCGCGCCCACCCTGGGCAACCTCGGACAGGCCGCAGACAACGTGGTCGACGTAGGCTTGGCCGGTACGCTGAACAATGTCGGCACCAAGCTCGACGGCGTGGTCGCTCCGGTCGGCAACGCGGTCACCGGGCTGACCCAGCAAGTGGGCGCCGCAACCGGCCTGGGCCAGCCCGTAGACGGCCTGCTCAACTCGGTCGGCGGCACGGTCGCGAACCTCGGCCAAACGCTTGACAGCACCGGGCTGCCGATCAATCTCGGTTTGGGTGAAGTCGTCACCGGGCTGGGCAATACGGTCGCCAGCGTGGGCGGACTGGTCAACGCTTCGGAAGACAACCCCAATCCGCTCGGCACCGTCCTTTACAACGCGACGGGAACCGTGGCGAGCCTGACGGGTGCGCTGGCCGGCGACAACGGCTTGCTCAGCCCTGTCTCGCAGCTGCTGAACGGCCTCGGGGGCGAGGGATCCGTCGACGCCCCGGTCCTGCAACCGGCCCTGGCCAACACCGGCACGGCAGTCGACAACATCGTCGACCTGGGCCTGGGACAAACGCTGGGCCAAGTGGGGGCCAGCCTTGATCCCGCCATCAGCCCGGTCGTCGGAACGGTGACCAACCTCACGCAGGAAGTCGGTGACAAGACTGGGCTCGGCGCGCCGGTCAATGATGTGCTCACCTCCGTGGGTGGCACGGTTTCTCAACTCGGCCAGAGCCTCGGCTCGAACCTGCCGATCGCCGGCGCTGGCGTGAGCGGCCTGATCTCCGGCCTGGGCGATACCGTCTCTGCCGCAGGCGGCATCCTGCATGCCAGCGAAGACAACAAGAACCCGGTCGGCAATGTACTGAACAACCTGACCGGCTCGGTCGCGGCGCTGACGGAAGGCTTGGGCCTCGGCATCGACGGTGGGATCGGAGTCGGCGACGGTGGCCTGCTGTCCCCGGTCACCGGCCTGCTGAACGGCGTCACCGGCGGCGACGGCGGCTTGCTCGCTCCCGTCACCGGCATCCTGAATGGCGCGACCGGTGGTGAAGGTGGCCTGCTGTCCCCGGTCACCGGCCTGCTGAACGGCGTCACCGGCGGCGACGGCGGCTTGCTCGCTCCCGTCACCGGCATCCTGAATGGCGCGACCGGTGGTGAAGGTGGCCTGCTGTCCCCGGTCACCGGCCTGCTGAACGGCGTCACCGGCGGCGACGGCGGCTTGCTCGCTCCCGTCACCGGCATCCTGAATGGCGCGACCGGTGGTGAAGGTGGCCTGCTGTCCCCGGTCACCGGCCTGCTGAACGGCGTCACCGGTGGCGAAGGCGGCCTGCTCGCTCCCGTCACCGGCATCCTGAATGGCGTCACCGGCGGCGACGGCGGCCTGCTCGGCGGCATCGGCGGTGAGGCCAACCCCGTCCTCCAGCCTGCCCTGGCGAACACCGGACAAGCCGTTGACAACCTCGTCCCGCTCAATCTCAGCGAGACCCTGGGCGGCGTCGGCGCCACCCTCGACCCGGTCGTGAGCCCGGTGGCCGGCATCGTGTCCAATACGACGCAAACCGTCGGCGCCGCCACCGGCCTGGGCGAGCCCGTCAATGGCTTGCTGAACTCGCTGGGTAGCACGATCAGCAACGTCGGCACCAGCCTCGGTGGAAACGTGCCGCTCGTCGGCAACGGTGTCGGCGGCCTGCTCAACGGCTTGGGCCAGACCGTTTCTAGCGCCGGTGGCTTGGTCCACGCCACGCCGGAGAACACCAATCCGGTGGGCAACGTCCTGACCAATCTCACGGGTGCCGTCAGCAACCTGACGGCCGGCGTCGGCCAAGGCGCTGGCCTGGGCGGCGGCCAGCAAGGCAATGGGGGCCTGCTGTCGCCGGTCAACGGGCTGCTGGGCGGATTGCTGGGCGGCTTAGCCGGTAAGCAATAAAAGGAGAGGCCATGCTTCACTGGGAAAACGTAATGACTTCTTCGGCCCTTGCGAGTCACGAGCCGCTGGCCGGAGCACGTGAGGATCGGGAAGATGATAGTCAGGAGATGCTGAACGACATCGTCACGATGTTGGGACGCCGCTTGACGGTCTACACCTCGCTGTACCAGACAGCATTGGCCGAACGACTCGGGTTGGGCATGATCGACGTGAAGGCGCTCGAGCTGGTCATCGAGTTCGAGCCCATCACGACCGGACAGCTGGCCTGCCTCGCAGGAATCAGCTCGGGCGGGACGACTGCCGTGATCGACAGGCTGGAAGCCAGCGGCTTCGTCGTTCGCGATAAACACCCGCTGGACCGGCGCATCGTGGTCATCCGCCCCGTGCCTGAGAAATGCGCGGAGATCGAACGCCACATGCGCGCCGTCGCAGAGGACGTCGCGCACTTCGGCGCCCGCTACGAGCGCGAACAATTGACGGCCGTACATGCCTTCCTGGCGCAATGCGTCCATGCATTGAAGACGGAAGCGCTGGGCATGATGGGAGACGGCAACGGATCCCCGCAGCGGCACGAACCGCGGCGGCATGCGAATTCCCGCGCCCGGCTCGTCACCTGACCCGCGACCTCGATAATGTCTCCAGTTCTGCCCGCACCATGCGGGCAGTTTTTTTGGTTCGTCGCCCGAAGCGCTACGCCTGCTTCGCAGACCGTCCACTATGCCAGGCAAACCAGATGAGGGACGCCACCTGCAGGGCCCCCAACGTGGCGAATGTCAGGGCAAACGACGTTTCGCGCCCTATCCCCCCCTTGGCCAGCGCATCGACCATGGCGCCCACGCCCCATTGGATGGCAAAGGCCCCGACGAATACGAACATGTTGTAGAGCGTGACGACCCTGCCTGCCGCCTCCCGCGGAAACTGCGTCGAAACGTAAGGCTGCATGACCATGATGGGCGCCACCCCTGCCGCCATGGCCAACCAGCACGGCCAGGCCGCTGCACCGAAGGCCGCGAGCAGGAACACGGCAACGAAGCAGCACAGGTAACCGGCCAGGGCGATGTTGCGCAGGCCGAAGCGACGCTGCAGCGGCGGGCTGGCAACGCCCATCGCCAGATAACCCAAGGTCATGACGAGCATCATGACCAACAGCAGCGTCGCGCTGCGCGTGGGACTCGAACCCATGACGTCCAGCATCCACGGCCCCGCCCACAAGGTCTGCAACGCCATGACACCACCTTGTCCGATGGCGGACAAGGGCATCACGTGCAGCATCTGCGGGCGACGCAGCAACTTCCATGCGGAGACGGGTTTCGCGCTGGGATTGACGTCCAGCACGAGGACGTCATGATCGGGCACGACGCGCCAGAGCAGCACGGCAACCGCCGCCAGTGAAATGCCCGACAGCAGGTGCACGCTACGCCAGCCGAAATGACTGGCCAGCGCTGCCGCGGGCGAGGTGAAGAACACTGCACCGCCCGTCCCCGCCACAAGTAGCCACAGACCGAGCTGCGCCTGCTTTTCGACCACATAGCACCGCCGGAAATACGAGAACGGCGCCATGAGGCTCGCGGCCACGCCCGCACCGATCAGGATCCGCCCCAGCGTGGTGGCACTGAAACCGCCTGCCCACACCATGACAAACGATCCGAGCGCCGCAATGGCAAGTAGACATGCTTCGACTCGGCGCGCACCGTATTTGTCGAGCCAGACACCGAGTGGAAGCTGCATGGCGGCCAGCGATATGAAAAACGCTGAAGACAGCCAGCCGAGTTGGGTATTGCTGAGTGCCAGGTCTTCGGTAATGAACGGCGCCAGCGCGGCATTGACCGATCGCAGGCCATAAGAGAAGAAATAGGCGGCGGCGAAACAGGTGAAAATCAATACAGACTGCCTCTTACCAATTTCAGGCAGCCGCAAAGAGGTGTCGCTTGGCATGGGTGCATGGGTCTCCTCGAGCAACAAGAATACCTGAGCCCCGGAACCGCCACCGAGAGGCCCGCCCACTTCTGCTACCATTGTCCCTGCCACCTCGACGGTGGTGCGTCTTCAGGGCGGGGTGAAACTCCCCACCGGCGGTAGGGTGCCCACGACGGCACCGAGCCCGCGAGCGCTTGCCGGTCACGCCGGCAAGGTCAGCAGATCCGGTCCCAAGCCGGAGCCGACGGTCATAGTCCGGATGGAAGAAGACGGGAACACGTTCCGTGCGCCCCATGCGTGCGGCCGCGGAACAGCTGCCTCCTGCGCGCTCTACGAGCGCATTGCCCTGAACGCTTCCCGAATCACGACGGAGCGTTTACATGCAGTCCCTGCACGATTATTTCCAAGCCACGACGGCCGAACAGCGCCTCGACGCCGCACTGGCCGCCCTCAAGTCAGGAGAACCCGTCGTCCTGCTCGACGACGAAGACCGCGAAAACGAGGCAGACCTCATCATTGCCGCGGAGTCCATCACTGAACCCATCATGGCCCGGATGATCCGTGATTGCAGCGGGATCGTCTGCCTGTGCCTGACGCCGGACGCTGTGGACGCCCTGGAGCTGCCGCCCATGGTGCCCCTGAACCGCAGCCGCAACGGCACGGCCTTCACCGTCAGCATCGAAGCCCGCGAAGGTGTCAGCACCGGTGTTTCCGCGGCGGATCGCATCACCACCGTCCGTGCTGCACTCTCGGGAGATCCCTCGGCGATCGTGAGCCCCGGGCACCTTTTTCCCCTGCGCGCAAACCCGCGGGGCGTCTTGGGAAGGCGGGGACACACCGAAGGCACTGTCGATCTGGCACGCATGGCCGGATTCGCACCGGCCGGCCTGCTCTGCGAGCTCATGCACGAAGACGGGACGATGATGCGCGGGGATGCCGCGCTCGCCTATGCGCAGCAATACGGTTGGCCGCTGCTCACCATCGAAGACATCGCTGCCTGGCGCATCCGCATGGAGACGACTGGCACGGAGGCAATGGCGGCTTGATCGCCGTGAGAGGCGCCCGGGCTCGAGTATCATTGCAGCTCCGTCACCGCCCCTATCCATGTCATCGTCCATCCATCAGCCCGCCATCGAGCGGGCCGCACGATTGATCGACGCGGCCGACTGCCTCGTCATCACTGCCGGAGCTGGCATGGGTATCGATTCGGGCTTGCCCGATTTCCGCGGCCGCCACGGCTTTTGGCGAGCTTATCCGGCACTCGGCCGCCAAGGCATCGCCTTCACCTCCATCGCCTCGCCCCAGGCCTTTCGCGATACCCCCTTGCTCGCCTGGGGCTTCTACGGACACCGGTTGGCGCTATACCGCAGCACGACGCCCCACGCCGGCTTTGCGCTGCTGCGCGACTGGGCGCGTGCGCTTCCCGCAGCCTGCGTCATCTTCACTAGCAACGTCGACGGACAATTCCAGCGCGCGGGGTTTGACGAGGAAGTCGTCACCGAGTGCCACGGCTCACTGCACTTCCTGCAGTGCCTCGAGCCTTGCTGCGATGCCATTTGGCCGGCCGACGAATTCATTCCGGACGTAGACAGGGAACAGTGCCTGCTTCGCAATGCGCCCCCCGCCTGCCCCCACTGCGGCGGCATGGCACGCCCAAACGTCCTGATGTTCGGAGACGCTGAGTGGATCGAACACCGCACGGCTGCCCAGGCAAGACGCCTGGAACGGGCCTTGCAGCGCGCCGCGCGGCCTGTCGTGATCGAAATCGGGGCCGGCCAAGCCGTGCCTACCGTACGCAGGTTCGGCGAGCGCTTGGCTTTCACGCGGCGCGCGCCCATCATCCGCATCAACCCGCATGAACCGGACATCCACGGACTGACGGTGGGAGTAAGCCTGCCCCTGGGAGCGCTGGAAGCCTTGCAGGCCATTGCATCGCTGCGCGGCTGAATCGTGCTGCGCCGTGCGCCCGCCGTAAGCCGAACTGCCGGAACCCCGGGCTATTGATCCAGCAGCGACGCAGTATGGCGGTAATGCTCGGCCAACAATCGCTTGGCAGTTTCCAGGTCGCCGGCGAGGATCGCCTCGAATATCGCGCGGTGCTCCTCGAGCTCGTTGCGCCGCTTGTACGCCTTGCGCGCCGCCAACTGGCGATAGCGATACGCCCGGTCGTACAGCTGTTCACAGAACCCCATCAAAAGCGGGGAACGACACGCGGAGAGCAATGCGAAATGAAACGCGCGATGCTGTTGCTCCCATACCGGATTCTCTTCATAACTGTCCGCATCCACCGAGCGTGGCGTTCGCGATAGCCGGTGAAACGCGATCACGAGCGACTCTTCCCATTCCGGGCTTCGGTTGGCCATTCCCTGTTCGAGCGCCAGGGACTCCAACGCGATGCGGTTACGGACAATGTCCTCGAGCTCAGCCGGAGAAACTGCCGCGGCGGAAAACCCGCGCTGGTCGTTGTGCACCACCAGGCCCTCGGCGACCAGGCGGCTGAGCGCCTCGCGCAAGGGGCTGGCGCCGATGCCATAGTGCTCGCGCAGCCGTTGCATCAATAGCTTTTTCCCGGGCGGCCACAAGCCGTCGAGCAGGTCGGTACGCAACCGTTCATAGATCTGGACGGTCATGCTAGGAGCGGTGTCGGCGTCGAGCATGGGGTTTTCCTCAAGTTACCGATATTATTTTAGCTCTATAGAATTTTATCGATATTTTCTCTTATAAAGATTTTTATCGACAAAATGCCCCATCGATTCGTCTCTTACACCATCGCCGGCGAAACCGCGGTCCGGGTCGGCACTGTCGTGGACGGAAGCGTCGCAGAAATCACGCCACCCGATCCATCGTTCCGCGCCGGCGGCTTGGCCGCGCTGTTGGCGCAGGGCTCCCAAGCCGCATGCCAGGCAGCGGACCAAGCCATTGCCGCGGGCAAACGGGTGCCGCTGGACAAGGTGCGCCTGCTGCCGCCCATCCCCCACCCCGGCAAAATCATCTGCCTGGGCCTGAACTACGCCGACCACGCAGCCGAGGGTGGCCATGCCAAGCCGGCATACCCAAGCTTTTTCATGCGCGGCGCCACGTCGCTGATCGGGCACGAAGCGCCGCTGCGCCGGCCGCGCGTCTCGACCAAGCTCGATTATGAAGCGGAGTTGGCCCTGGTGATCGGACGCCGCGCGCGCCACTTGACCCAATCGGAAGCGCTTTCCGCGGTCGCGGGCTATGCCTGCTTCAACGACGCCACCCTGCGGGATTACCAACGCAAGACACCGCAATGGACCATCGGCAAGAACTTCGACGGCACCGGCGCGTTCGGGCCTTGGCTGGTGCCCGCCGGGGACCTTCCTCCCGGCGCCTCGGGATTGAAGATCGAATCGCGGCTTAACGGCCAGGTCATGCAGCGCGACAACACGGCCAACATGCTGTTCCCGGTTGTAGAAACGCTGTGCCTGCTCACGGAGGCGCTCACGCTGGACCCCGGCGACGTCGTCGTAATGGGGACGCCTGCCGGGGTGGGTTATGCACGAACGCCGCCGGTATGGATGCAGCCCGGCGACCGGATCGAAATCGACATCGAAGGCATCGGGGTCCTGGCCAACACAGTGCAGGAGGAAGCATGACATCCCACACCGACACCACTCCCCGCATCACGCGCCTGCCAGACGACTTCCGCTGGCCCGGAGGCAAGCGCATCGCGGTGATCTTCAACATTGCCTTCGAAGCGTGGTCGGACGGACAGGCGCCCGGTATCGGCCCGATGGGCAACGTGCTCAAGCCGGGATACTTCGACACCAACGCGCACTCCTGGGCAGCCTTCGGCATCAACCGCGGCATCCATCGACTGGTCGGCATCGCCGAAAAGCATGGCGTCAAGACCAGCATCATGGTCAACGGTGTCATCTGTGAACGCGATCCGGCAACGGTGCGGCGCATCGCCGAGCTCGGGCACGAAATCGTCAATCACTCCTGGGGCATGGACGTCATCCCCGTCTACCTGGACGAAGCGGGCGAGCGCGAAAACCTGGAGCGCAATCATCGCATCCTGACCGACACCGCAGGCGTCGCCCCGACCGGCTGGATCAGTCCGCGCGGCACGGGCAGCCAGGTCACATCCCGGCTGCTCGCCGAAGCCGGCTACCTGCACCACGGCGACGTGAACGACGACGACCGTCCCTATGTCATGGCGTTCGGCGAACGGCGCATCGTGGGCATTCCCCTCACCATGGACGTCAACGACCTGCCTACCTGCATCCGCTACGGCCACAGCCCGCGCCACATGCTGGACACGTTCAATGATTGCCTTCAAGCCTTCCGCGAACGCGAAACAGCCCCGCTGATGCTGGATGTGACGGCGCACACCCACGTCATGGGCCGCCCATCCGGGGCCTGGGTCTACGACGAGATCATGGGCCGCGTCGTGCAGGCCGACGACGTATGGATCTGTACCCGGCAGGAAATGGCCCGCTACGTTCTGGACACGATCTGACGGCGGAACATCGTTGGGGGAGACAGGCTTACAGCTGGACCACCCCTGTCCCACGGGGAAAGGTTATGCTCCCACGAGCACAGCGAGGAGGAGAAAGCGCATGTCGAACCCAACGACCCGCACCGCCCTTGGCGGCCACTACGACGAATCCCTGTTCGAACAAGGGCTGGCCACGCGCCGCCAGGTGCTCGGCCGCGAACACGTGGACAACGCGCTGGCCCAGGCTGGAAAAGACCCGCTGCGCATGGAAATGCAGCAACTGGTCACGCAGTACTGCTGGGGCGACATCTGGAACCGGCCTGGCTTGGACCGCCGCACCCGCAGCTTCCTGAACCTGGCAATGATCACGGCGCTGAACCGTCCCCACGAGCTGCGCCTGCACGTGCGCGGCGCGATCAACAACGGCCTGACCAAGGAAGAAATCAACGAAGTCTTCCTGCAGGCCGCCATTTACTGCGGCGTGCCCGCTGCCCTGGATGCGCAGCGGGTTATGTTGGAGGTGTTTGCGGAGATGGGGATCTGACCGCATCGCCAGCCAGCCATGCATACACCGCATCCCGCACTGCCCGGGGAAACCGGCCCGACATGCCTTCGGGCGCAGTGTTGGTAAAGACGACGACCGCCACGTCGTTCACCGGATCGAAGAACCAGTTGTGGCCGTACACGCCGCCCCACTGGATCGTGCCCCGGCCTTGGGGCGTGCCCGCCCTGGCCGGGTCCGTCAGCACGGACCAGCCGTAGCCGAACCCCCAGCCCGGGCCCTGTGATTCGGCCTGCGGGCCGGCGTGGTCCCGCATCATGAGCGCAACCGTTTCCGCGGCTAGCACGCGCAAGGTTGCGCTTGGCCGCAAGCTCAGCAGGAACCGCATGAAATCGGGCGCCGTCCCGACCATCCCGGCACCGCCCGAGGGATAGGCGCGCGCATCATGGACGCGCTCGGGATCGAAGACAATGGCCGACGCGCCAAACGGCACGCGGGTCGGCGAAGACATTCGGACTGGCGCCGGACTCCCGTCCCGATAAGGTGCGGCGAGACGCGAAATATCGCGATCGGTGAAGCCTGTGTCTTCCAGCCCCAAGGGTTGGGTGATTTCGTGCCGGACGATCTCCGGCAAGGCCTCGCCTACGGCCGCGCCCATGGCGGCACCCAACACGTCGAGGGCAACGGAATAACGCCAACCCGCGCCCGGCTCGTACGCCAGCGGCACGCCGGCGATGCGCCGGAGATTCTCCCCTAAGCAAGCGCCCGCATCCAAGCCATCGGACACCCCCGCCCGGCGATAGGGACCGTCCTCGGCTTCCATGAAGCCGTAACTCAATCCCGCCGTATGGGTCAGCAACTGATGCACCGTGACCACCGGCGAGCGTCCATCCCGCAAGCGCGGACGGAACTCCGGCAACCAGCGGGTGACGGGAGCCCGCAGGTCCAGCCTGCCTTGCTCTACCAACCTCAATGCAGCTGCCGAGACCATAGGCTTGGTGACGGATGCCAGGCGAAAAATGGCATCCTCCTGCATGGGTCGATTCCTTTCGCGGTCGGCATAACCTGCCGCGCGCCGGTAGACCACCTTGCCGCCAAGCGCGACGAGTACCACGGCTCCAACGATGCGCTGTTCTTCCACGGCAGCAGTCACGATGGCGTCGAGAGCTGGGAACGCAAGAGGTACTGCGGCGGAAGCCGCGGGCAAAGCCGCGGCGAGCGTGGCCGCGGCCACACGCAACCTAGTCTGGTCTTCCATGTCGATGCAAGCCTTCATTCGGGCATGGCGAACGCGATGCGTGGCCGATAGAATATTCACAATGATCACTCATTAAATCTACAACGCGCAGGCATCATTTTCAACAATGACTACTGTGATAAATCAAGGCGAGCCTCCAAGGCGACGCGGCCGGCCGCTGAGCTTCGACCGCCGGCGCGTGCTGCACCAAGCCATGCTGACGTTTTGGAAACTCGGCTACGAAGGCGCCTCGGTCACGGACCTGACGGCGGCGATGGGCATTACGCCACAGAGCCTGTATGCCGCGTTCGGCTCAAAATCGGCGCTGTATCGCGAAGCGCTCGAGCATTACCGGGAGCACGTCGGTGCCTTCACCATCCGTGCACTGGAGGAAGAGCCCTCGGCCATGGCCGGATTCGCACGCATGCTGACGGAATCGGCGAACGAATTCTGCAAGCCTAAACGGCCGCGCGGGTGCATGATTTCCATGTCGGCGCTGACTTGCGCGGAAGAAAACCGGGACGAAGCGCGGCATCTCGCGCAACTGCGCAACGCCACGATCATGGCCTTCCAGGCCCGCATAAACAAGGCCATCGAGGATGGTGAATTCAAGGCCGGGCTCGACAGCGGCGGGCTCGCGCGCTATCTCGGCGCGATCGTGCAAGGCATGTCCATCCAGGCGAGGGACGGCGCGACCAAACAGGAATTGCTCGCGATCGCGGCGCTGGCGATCCAGGCCTTGCAGCAGGCGGCCGCTTCGCCAGGCGGGGAATGAAGATCGCGGATTCGGACTCGAATCGACGAGGAGACGAAAAGAAAAACCCCCTGGCTCTCATCGAGCCAAGGGGTTTCTATCCTGGCGGAAGCGGTGGGATTCGAACCCACGATGCAGTTTTAGCCGCATACTCCCTTAGCAGGGGAGCCCCTTCGGCCTCTCGGGCACGCTTCCGAACGGGGAGCAGTTTACCACGCCACGAGGGGATTTCGCCTCGAAAAGCGAGAAATTTTATTGTTCTGCGGGTTGATCGAGACCAAACGCCTTGTGCAACGCACGCACGGCCAGCTCCATGTATTTGTCCTGGATGACGACCGAGGTCTTGATCTCGCTGGTGCTGATCATTTGGATGTTGATGCCCTCTTCCGCCAGCGCCTTGAACATCTGGCTGGCGATGCCGGCGTGCGAACGCATGCCGATGCCCACGATGGACACCTTGCATACTTTGTCGTCGGACACGACCTCGCGGGCACCGACGGCCTTGACGACCTGGTTGTTGAGGACGTCGAGCGCCTTCTTGAATTCGTTGCGGTGAACCGTGAAGGAGAAATCGGTCGTGCCATCGACGGACTGGTTCTGGACGATCATGTCGACGTCGATATTGGCATCGGCCACCGGCCCCAGGATGGAGAAGGCGATGCCCGGCTTGTCCGGCACGGCCACGACGGTGATCTTGGCTTCGTCCCGGCTGAATGCGATGCCGGAAACAACGGCGGCTTCCATTTTCTCGTCTTCCTCAAAAGTAATCAGGGTGCCCGACTTCATTTCTTCATCGAGCGGAATCATCGGGTCGGTCAGCGAAGATAGTACGCGGGTGGGCACGCGGTACTTGCCGGCGAACTCGACCGAGCGGATCTGCAGGACCTTGGAACCCAGCGAGGCCATTTCCAGCATTTCTTCGAACGACACGACATTGAGCCGGCGAGCCTCGGGGACCACCCGGGGGTCGGTGGTGTAAACGCCGTCGACGTCAGTGTAGATCAGGCACTCCGCAGCCTTCAGCGCCGCAGCGACGGCCACGGCCGAGGTGTCGGAGCCGCCGCGGCCGAGGGTGGTGATATTGCCTTCGTCGTCCACCCCTTGGAAGCCCGTGACGATCACCACGCGCCCGGCGTCCAGGTCAGCACGTATGCGCTTGTCGTCGATGGAGGTGATGCGGGCCTTGGTGTAGGCGGAATCGGTGCGCACCGGCACCTGCCAGCCGGCATAGCTGCGCGCATCCACGCCCAAGGACTGGAGCGCGAGAGCGAGCAGGCCCACGCTGACCTGCTCGCCGGTGGAGGCGATCATGTCGAGCTCGCGCGGGTCGGGCTGATCCTGGATTTCTTTGGCTAGGGCGATCAGCCGGTTGGTTTCGCCCGACATGGCCGAGGGAACCACCACGACCTGGTGGCCGGCGGCGTGCCATTTGGCCACGCGCCGCGCCACGTTCTTGATGCGCTCGACCGAGCCCATCGACGTACCGCCATACTTGTGAACGATTAGTGCCATTATCTTGTCGCTGGTTATAGGCCCGAAGGCCCCGGAAGATCCGGCGAGGAAATGCCAAGCCCCGGGAAAAAGGCTAACCATAAATGCTACCGCACCTTTCCGGAGCGCGCAAAATTGCCCCCTGCTCCAGCGGGCGAAAAATCGCAAGTGCACCGCAGCGCTGCGGCACCAGCCAGCCGATGCGGTCAAAACATCACTGTTGCGCCGGGGTGATCCGGACGCCATTCGAGCCGGACGCCGGGCGAGGCCCGGGGAGTGCGGGCGTCGGGGCCCAAGCCTGCGGCATAGACCAGGACGTCGCCGCGGTAGAGTAGCGGCAGGCGTTCGCGCTCCCAGCTAGGGATGCCGCGCTCCTGGTAGAGGTTCTTCAAGCTCCTGCTGGGAGTCTGCGGCGACACTTGCAGCCGCTCGCGACCCCGCCGCCGGCGCATCGTCAAGCCGGTATTGCGCAGCCATGCCGGATCGATGCCGGATTCCTCGATCAGGAACAAGAGAGTTCCCTCCATCGCATCCAGCCGCACGGAAGGCTCCCCATCCCACCGGAATTCAACGCTCGCCGCCCGGGCGGCGGGCGGCCTGGAGTCCCTGCTGTCCACGATCACATGATCCCGATAGCGGCGCACTTGCATGTCGCCGTGACGCAGCAACAACTGTCTGTCCTGCGCCGCGTCCTGCAGCTGCCTGATCATCTCCCGCAGGCGCGCTTCAGGCGGCGCGGCCATCCCATGCCCGGCCAGCCAAAGCCGCAGCACCATTGCCCGGCGCGCCGGCGCCAGCCGGTTCAACGCCGACAAGCGCAGCGCGTTGCCATAGGGCGGCCTCGGTTCCTGGATCATCTCCAGGTCGGCCTGCGCCACCTCCTTCAACAGGGCCGCCACTTCGGCGGACCGGCGCGCAAACCGTTCGAGTGTAGACCGATATCCCGGCCAATGGCGCTCGATGGCCGGCAACACCTGCGCACGGAGAATACCGCGGGCATAGCGGGTGTCGAGGTTGCTGGGATCCAGGACGGCCTCGAATCCGGAGCGCGCCGAATAGGCTTGCATGAACGCAAGTATCCGACTTCTGGGCACGGCTAGCCAAGGCCGCAGGTAGCGAATGCCTTCCTTCCAGGTTTCCCGGCCCATGGCGCCCATGCCATCCGGCCCGGCTCCGCGCAACAGTCGCAGGAGCACGGTCTCCGCTTGGTCGTCCAGGTGGTGGGCGAGAAGAATGGTAGCGACTCCTGCCTCGGCCGCCATGTCGGCGAGCGCGCCGTAGCGCGCCTCGCGGGCTGCGGCCTCGATACCTGCCGGATCGTCGGAATCGACTTTCACCCGGCGCACCAGGAGCGGCAAATCCAGCCGCCGGGCAAGGTCCGCGGCACGATCGGTCCACGCATCGGCGTCCTGATGTAAACCGTGATGGACGTGGAACAACCACAGGCGCAGGCCGCGCCGCCGCGCCCACTCGGCGGCCATGACGGCCAACGCGGCCGAATCGGGCCCAGCGCTAAAAGCGACGCCCGCGCTACCCTCCACCGGCGGCAGGTCGTCCAGCGCCCGGCTCAGGAGCTCGGACGCATGCAATGTTGCGACGTCCGCGCCCGAGTCAGCCCTGGACGGTTTCCTTGAACCGGCCATAGGCCATGATCCGTTCGAGCCGCGTGGCGACCAGATCGCTCGGCTTGACGCCCTGGAACTGGCGCAGTGCATCCGCCAAGGCACGGCGAAGCAGCTGGGCCATATGCTTCGGATCGCGATGGGCGCCGCCGACCGGCTCGTTGACGATCTTGTCGATCAGGCCGAGCGCCTTCAAGCGGTGGGCGGTGATGCCCAAGACTTCGGCGGCCTCGGCCGCCTTCTCCTGGCTGCGCCAGAGGATGGATGCGCAACCCTCGGGCGAGATGACGGAATACGTCGCGTACTGGAGCATGAGCACGCAATCGGCCACGGCGATGGCGAGCGCGCCGCCCGAGCCGCCCTCGCCGATGATGGTGCTGATGATGGGCACCTGCAACTCCGCCATGGCGTACAAATTGCGGCCGATGGCCTCCGACTGCCCCCGCGCCTCGGCGTCGATTCCCGGGTACGCCCCGGGCGTGTCGACAAAGGTGAACACGGGCAGTCCGAATTTCTCCGCCAGTCGCATCAGGCGCAAGGCCTTGCGATAGCCTTCGGGGCGGGGCATCCCGAAATTGCGTGCGGCGCGCTCCTTGGTATCCCGGCCTTTCTGGTGGCCGATCACCATGCATGGCGTGCCGTTGAACCGCGCCAGGCCGCCGACGATGGACCGGTCGTCGGCAAACATGCGGTCGCCGTGCAACTCATGGAAATCGGTAAAGATCTCGCGCACGTAGTCCAGCGTATAAGGCCGCTGGGGATGACGCGCCACGAGGGCGGTCTGCCAAGGCGTCAGCTTGGAATAGATTTCCTTGGCCAGCGCCTGGCTCTTTTGCTGCAACCGGCTGATTTCCTCGGAAATGTCGACTGCGGAATCGGCTTGGACGAAGCGCAATTCCTCGATTTTGCCTTCGAGGTCGGCCAGCGGTTGTTCAAATTCGAGAAATGCGTTGCGCATCAGGCCTCCCAAGGGGCAATGAACGCGAGGCGTTCGGCTCGTTTCATCAACAATTCAATTACTCCATCACGCCGCGGCATGCCGCAACGCCCATTTATTCGGCCCAGAGCCTACGGTTACCGGGGGGCGAGGCTCCGCCACAAGTACCATGTCGCAACCGTGCACCAAGGCTTCCAGGCCTGCGCGACTTCCCGTGCCTCGAATCGCGAAACGGGCTCGCCGCTGAAATAGTGCAATGAAATCGCACGCAACAGGCCCGGGTCGTCCAGCGGCAGGATGTCCGGCCGCCGCAGATTAAAAATCAGGAACATCTCTGCTGTCCAGCGTCCTATTCCCCGGATAGAGGTCAGTTCGCCTATGACGGCTTCGTCGTCCATGTGCGCCCATTTCGCCGGATGCACCCGGCGTTCCTGGAAATGCAGGGCCAAATCCACCAAATACTCGGATTTTCGCTGCGACAAACCCGCCGCGCGCAACCCTTCCAGGCCTAGCTTGGCGACCACGGCCGGCGTCACGCGGCGGCCGCATGCCGCCAGGCAACGCTCCCACAGTGCATCGGCCGTCGCGCGGGTGGACGTCTGTTGGCCGATGATGGCCCGCGCCAACGTGACGAAGGGCTCATCTTGGGTCGACAGGTGCACTTCCGGATGCTGCGGGATCAGTTTTCGCAAGATGCGATCCCGCTTGACCAGGTGCGCCACCGCCGCATCCCAGTAGGCAGGTTTCTCGGCACCGTCGAGCGGCGCCGCGGACGTGTGCTCGCCGGTCTCGGCCATGACTTCGGACTTCATCAGATGTTCAGCGTAAACCGCGCTCAAGCGCGACGCCAGAGCGTCACGCCACCCGGCTTGTCCTCGAGGACGATGCCCTCGCTCAACAATTCCGCACGAATGCGGTCAGCCGTCGCGAAGTCCTTGTTCTTCTTGGCCTGTGCCCGTTCGGCAATGCGCGCCTCGATACGGGCCGCATCGTCGCCCGACTCCCTGCCCTGCAGGAATGCCCGGGGCTCCTGCTGCAATAGCCCCAGCAGCCCGCCCAACGCCTTCAACTGGCCCGCGGCCCGCGCCGAGCCGGTCTTGTTGACCGCCGCGGCGAGATCGAACAGCACGGCGATGGCCTCGGGGGTGTTGAAGTCGTCGTCCATCGCGGCCTTGAAGGCTTGGCCCGACGGATCGTCCCAGTCGATGCCCGCCTCATCGGGCTGAGCATTGCCCAGCGCCGTGTAGAGCCGTGTCAGCGCCGCCCGGGCGTCGGCCAGGTTATCCGCCGCGTAGTTCTGCGGGCTGCGATAGTGGCTGCGGACCACGAAGAAACGGATCACTTCGGCATCGTAGTGCTTGAGCGTGTCGCGGACGGTAAAGAAGTTGCCGAGCGACTTGGACATCTTCTCGGCATCCACCATCAGGGGGCCGCAGTGCATCCATGTATTGGCCAGCGTGCCGCCGTAGGCGCCCTCGCTCTGGGCGATCTCGTTCTCGTGGTGCGGAAATTTCAGGTCGGGGCCGCCGCCGTGGATATCGAGGGGCATGCCCAGCAATTCGTGGCTCATGGCCGAGCATTCGATGTGCCAGCCCGGCCGACCGGGGCCATATTCGGAATCCCAGCGCGACTCGGGAGGCTCAGTGGGCTTGGCCGCCTTCCACAGCACGAAATCGAGGGGATCCCGCTTGGAGGCGTCCACCTGCACCCGCTCGCCCGCCCGCAAATCATTGAGCGACTTGCCCGACAACTTGCCATAGCCGGGGAAGCGACGCACCGCGAAATTGACGTCTCCGTCATCGGAGCGGTAGGCCAGCCCCTTCTGCTCCAGCAAGCGCACGATCTCGAGCATCTTGCCCACGTGCTGCGTCGCGCGCGGCTCGAAATCCGGAGGCTGGACGCCGAGGGCTTTTTCATCCTCGTGCATGGCCTGGATGAAGAAATCGGTCACCTCGGAGATGCGCTTGCCCGTTTCCACCGCCTTGCGGATGATCTTGTCGTCGATATCCGTGATGTTGCGCACGTAGGTGACGCGATAACCGCTGGCGCGCAGCCAGCGCTGGACCACGTCAAAGCTGATCAGCATCCGGGCATGGCCGAGATGGCAGTAGTCGTACACCGTCATGCCGCAGACGTACATGCGCACGCACCCAGGCTCCACGGGCTGGAAGGGTTGCTTGTCACGGGCGAGCGTATTGTAGATATGGAGCATGAGCGCGTTACAGGCTGAAAACGGTAAGCCCCGGCTGGAATGACCACTACCGGGGCTAAAATCGGGATGATTATATCAACCGAGGATGCCGGTCCGGCTGGACGGCATGTCTCCCTACCTTCAGGCAGAACCGTTTGGCCAAGAACCAAGCTATCTCGTCCGCCTCGAGCGGAACCCGCCGAGGCCGGCTGGTATTCCTCGCCGCGCTCGCGACGCTCGCATCCCTGGCGCCCGGCTCACTGCCCGCCCAGACTACCACGGCTACGCCGCCCGCGCTGGCCCCCTCCTCCTCCGGCGACATCCCATGGCTCAGCAATTTCCTGGACCGGCTCAAACCCGGCGTCGACACCAGCCTGCCCGAATCGACCCGGGCCATGGTCGAACGGCTCGAGCGCCAGCTCGCCCAGGGCACTGATGCGGCCGACACCTTGGCGGAAATCGACGAGCGCTTGGACGAAGATCGGCAAAAATCCCCCCACACCGTCAACGCGCAGCTGCTATTCCTGAAGGCCGCGGCACTCAACCAACTGAACCGGCGGGAAGAAGCCAAGGACATCTACCGCGACATGACGCAGCGCTTCCCGGAGCTGCCCGAGCCCTGGAACAACCTGGCGGTGCTGGAAGCCGCCGACGGCCGGCTCGACGAGGCCAGGACGGCGCTCGAGATGGCGATACGCACCGCCCCGGACTACGCCGTGGCACGCGAGAACCTGGGGGATTTGTATATCATGCTGGCGGCGCGCTCCTATGACGCCGCCAGCAAACTCGACCCCAGCGACGGCACCCGCCAGAAAGGCGCCGAAACCAGGAAATTGCTGGAACCGTCGCGCCCTTCCCAACCCCAATCCCGGACGCCCTGATGAAACTGCTGTTTTCAAGCCTGGCGCTGGCGTGCACCCTGGCCTCGCCAGCCGTACTCGCCGCGCCCCAAGTCGCGCTCCAAACTACCGCGGGCCGCATCGTGCTCGAACTCGACGATGCCCGGGCGCCGGCTACCGTCGCCAACTTCCTGCAATACGTGCGCGATGGACACTACAACGGCACCATTTTCCATCGCGTCATTAACGGATTCATGATCCAGGGCGGAGGGTACACCGCAGACATGCGGGAGAAACCCACCCGCGCCCCGATACGTAACGAAGCCTCAAATGGCTTGAAAAACACCGCCTATACGGTAAGCATGGCCCGTACCCCGGATCCGCATTCGGCCACGGCCCAGTTCTTCATCAACGTTGCCGACAACGACTTTCTGAACCATCGCGGCCCCACGGCCAGGGGCTGGGGCTATGCGGTTTTCGGCAAGGTCATCCAGGGCAAAGAAGTGGTCGACCAGATCAAGACCACGCCCACCACCACGCGGGGCCCTCATGAGAACGTCCCCGTCCAACCCATCGTGATCGAAAAAGCAGAGGTTTTGAGCAAATGACAACCCGCGTCAACCTGCATACCACCCAGGGCCTGATCGGCTTGGAACTGGACGCCGAAAAGGCGCCCAAGACCGTCGAGAACTTCGTTTCCTACGTAACGAGCGGCCATTACGACAACACGATTTTCCACCGCGTCATCAACGGCTTCATGATCCAAGGCGGCGGCTTCGAACCCGGCATGTCGCAAAAGCCCACCAAGGCGCCGATCGAGAATGAAGCCGCAAACGGACTGCAGAACAAGCGCTATACCATCGCCATGGCCCGCACCAGCGCCCCGCACTCGGCCACGGCGCAGTTCTTCATCAACGTCGCCGACAACGACTTCCTCAACTTCACTTCGCCGACGCCCCAGGGCTGGGGCTACGCGGTCTTCGGCAAGGTCGTGGAAGGCGCAGACGTCGTGGACAAAATCAAAGCCGTCAAGACCGGCAATCGTGCCGGCCATCAGGACGTCCCCGTCGAAGACGTCGTCATCACCAAGGCTGAACTCGTTCAGTAAACGGCAGGCTTCTCCCGGCCGGCCGGGAGAAGCCCGCATTCCACGCATTCTTCGAGGATTTACGTGCCCGGTTCCCTCATCACGCTCACCTTCAACGGCCCGGTATGGGTGGCCTCCGACATGCACTTGGGCCCAAACGGCCCTGCCACGCTTGAAGCGTTCCTCGCTTTCCTGCAAGGCGCTGCGGAGGGCGCCTCCGCCTTGCTGCTGCCCGGCGATGTCTTCGACGCCTGGGTGGGCGACGACGAGCTCGACGCCCCCGCACCGTGGCTGCAGGAAGTCGTTGCCGGCCTGCGCGCCGCCGGGGCGCGCATTCCCGTGTACCTCGCAGGCGGCAACCGGGATTTCCTGATGGGCGGCCGCTTGGCCGAAGCCACGGGCACGCACAGGCTGCCGGCCCCAGCGCTGATCGCCACCGACGCGGGCAAGTTCCTCCTTTCTCACGGCGACGAGCTGTGCACGGACGACGTGGAATACCAGCAATTTCGTGCCATGGTCCGCGACCCCCAATGGCAGGCCCAATTCCTGGCCCAGCCGCTCGCGGCGCGACAGGCCATGGCGCGCCAACTCCGCGAGCGCAGCATGGCAGAGAAAAGCCGCAAGGCTGCCGACATCATGGACGTGAACCAGCAAGCCGTGGAAGCGGCGTTGCGCGCCCATGGCGTGACGCGCATGATCCACGGCCACACCCATCGGCCTGGCCGGGACGTGTTCGAAATGGATGGCCGGCGCTGCGAACGATGGGTGCTACCCGACTGGGACCTGGACGACCCGGCGGATCCGCGCGGAGGCTGGCTGGAAATCGACCGCGACGGCCCCGCTTACCACGACATCGCGCCAGAACGCTGAACCCCGCCCCGGGGCCGGATCTTCACAATCCGCACAAACGACCCGGACCGGTGGGCACGTGGACCCACCCACTCATCAGGCAACGTGCCGTGCGCGAGACCGTGGCGCGCTCCAACGCCCAGCCGGACCCCTTGCGTACCACCGTTGCCCACGCGGCCTGGACCCCGCTTGCATGACCGATGCGGGTGGCAACGCCAGGTAGCGTACGCGCCACTTGCGACACGATCGAACCCGGCACCGCGGCGGCAACCGCCAACGAAATGGCGCTGCGGGTACCGAAGCCGCGCTGCATGCGTCCGTCGGCCATGGCGCGCGCGAGCACGTCGATGCTGTCTTTGGGAACATCCATGCCGCTGACGCTCTTATAGGACATAGGCGGGGCGACCCACACCAGCCTGGGCAGCGACGCCCCGGGCTTTTCCGCCCGCGCGCGGGACATGAGCCCCATGGCGACTGCGCCCTCCCTGCGCACCATCTCCAGCCGGGCCAGGGTCTTGGCATCGCGGTTGAACGCATCCGGTTTTTCGCGGCCGTTCAGGCCGAGGTCCGCCGCGCGCACGAAGATAGAGACTTCGTCGGTGCGGATGAGGCTAACCGGCAGCTCGCCTACGCCCTCTATCTGCAATACGTCCTGCACCCGGCCCGTCGGCAGCAAGTCGGTCGCCCCCTCGTCGATGAACTCCAGCCTCACCTCGGCCGCTGGGAAGGGCACCCCGTCCTCGGTGAATAAACCATCCTCCAGCACTTCGCCATTGCGCACCTCGACATGCGCCTCGAGAAACCGGCCGGGGTGGGGCTGCCAGATCCGGACGACTGTCGTGCCTTCCCTGGCGGCCACCAAGCCCTGCTGGATGGCATACGGCCCCACTGCCACCGCCAGGCTGTCGCCGCTGGCCGTCCAGTCAATGAGCGGCCGGTCTATCGCCACCTGGCCACAGCGGTATTCCACGTCGCAGTCATCGCGTGCGGAAGCGTCCACCACCACCACCTTGCTGGTGGAATGGCTGGCGCCTCCCATGCCATCGGCCTGGCGCGAATAGGGGTCGGGACTACCCAGCACGCGCAGCAGGATCCGGTCTCGCAGCTCCGGATCGCGCGGCAGGTCGCGGGCATTGAAAAAAACGCCCTTACTGGTTCCGCCGCGCATATAGACAGCGGGAATCTTAAGAACTGCCATGGGAAATCTTTCGGGACTGGGCGATCATTGCGGTGCAAACACCGCGCAACAAGTCAGTTTCTTCTCGGGTCAAGCCTGCGCGCGCAAAGAGATATCGCATGCGCGGCATGAGTTTCTTGGGATGCCGGGGATCGAGATAGCCCACGGCGATGAGGGCCTCCTCCCAGTGGGCGAGCAAGGCTTCGACCGCCTCGCCCGGAGCGGGCTCGGCCCGGGGACCGGGGACGGCCAACTGCTGGGCGCCGAGCAACGCATAACGCAGTTCGTAGGCCGCCAATTGCAGCGCCTGGGCAACATTGAGCGACGAATATTCCGGATTGGCCGGGATGTGGCAAATCCGGTGGCATAGGGCCACCTGCTCATTGGTCAGGCCTGAGCGCTCGGTGCCGAGCACCACGGCGGCATGCGCGCCGCCATCGGCATGCGCCGCCAAATGATCGCGAATGTGTTCCGCCGCACGCCGCATGTCGCAGGCCGGCGGGCCCAGGTCCCGCTGGCGCGCCGTCATGGCAAAAGCCAGGGTCACGGGTGCCAAGGCTTCTTCGAGCGTGGCGCACACCTGCGCCGAGGCCAGGACGTCGGTCGCGCCGCTGGCCAGCGCCTGGGCATCGGGATGATTCACGGCGTCGGCCACGCGGGGATTCACGAGCACCAGGCGCGAGAAGCCCATCGTCTTGAGGGCCCTGGCCGCCGAGCCCACATTTCCGGGGTGGCTGGGCTCGACCATGATGAAACTGACTCGGGATAGCATGTGTCCTTTAAACTAGAGGGGTTTCACCATATTCCTAGCCCATCGGCCTCCTTATGCATCCCATGCTCAACACCGCTGTCAAGGCGGCCCGGCGCGCAGGCGCCATCATCAATCGCGCTAGCCTGGACCTGGATCTGGTCAAGGTGTCTCAAAAGGGACCGGGCGATTTCGTGACCGAAGTCGACAAGGCCGCAGAAGCGGCCATCGTGGACATTTTGAAGACAGCCTACCCCGAACACGGCATTCTAGCTGAAGAGTCCGGCGAAACCCTGGGCGTGGCCGATGCCAAAGGTCAGCAAGAAAACCTCTGGATCATCGATCCCCTGGACGGCACGACCAACTTCATCCACGGCTTGCCGACCTACGCCGTATCGATCGCGCTGATGCAGCGCGGCCAAATCACCCAGGCGTGCATTTTCGACCCGTCCCGCAACGAGTTATTCACCGCGACCCGCGGCGCCGGCGCGTTCCTGAACGACCGGCGCATACGGGTGTCGCGCCGCACCCGCATGCCCGAAACCCTGATCGGCACGAGTTTCGCGCCCGACACGAGCAGCAAGCGGCTCGCCCTCTGGACCAAGACTTTCGGACAGATCTCGGCGTCGACCGCCGGCGTCCGGCGCCAGGGCTCTTCTGTACTGGAGCTGGCCAACGTCGCCGCCGGCCGGCTCGACGGATACTACGGTAGCGGCCTCAAGCCCTGGGACCTCGCCGCCGCAAGCCTCCTCGTACTGGAAGCGGGAGGCCTCATCGGCGATTTCGACGGGGAGCAGGGATGGATGCAGAGTGGCGAGGTCGTCGCCGCCACGCCGAAGGTCTTCCCGCAACTGCTGAGCATGCTCGAGCCGCTCAAAGAAGCCCGCGACTGACCTCCTGCGCCGAAGCACCCTCCCGTTAGCTCTACAATGGCACCGGCGCCGCGCACCCCTGCGCGGGCCGGTCCTGGCCGGCGCGCCCGCGAGCTGCTCCCGTCAACACCGTCCGCCCCGCGGACGCCGATACTCATGACCGAACATTCGCTTTACCTGATCAAAGCCTTTTTCCTCGGCATCATCGAGGGCCTGACCGAGTTCCTGCCCGTTTCCAGCACTGGGCACCTGATCCTCGTCGGGAAGTGGATCGAGTTCTTCTCCGGGGATGCGAAAGTCTTCGAGGTCGTCATCCAGTTCGGCGCCATCCTCGCGGTGATTTGGATATTCCGGGCCAAAGTCGCGCACATCCTGGGCGGAATCCTCACGGGAGACCGGTTTTCGCTGAAGTTCGCCCGCAACATCTTGATCGCCTTCCTGCCTGCTGCCGTCATCGGCGTGACGTTCCTGAAGGAGATCAAGACGGTCTTGTTCAATCCGCTGGTGGTCGCCACCGCCCTCATCATCGGCGGCTTCATCATCCTGTGGGTGGAACGCAAGCCGCAATCGGAGGTGAAAACGCCCAACATCAGCGAAATCACCTGGTTCCAAGCCCTGATGGTCGGCCTTGCGCAATGCGTCGCCATGATTCCCGGGACATCCCGCTCGGGTGCCACCATCATTGGCGGGATGGCGGCAGGCCTCAAACGCACCACAGCCACCGAGTTCTCGTTTTTCCTCGCGATGCCGACGATGCTGGGAGCGTCCGTCTACGATGCCTGGAAGAACCACGAATCGCTGACCAACAACGACGTCACTGCCATCGCCGTCGGTTTCCTGGCGGCGTTCGTCGCCGCGCTGTTGGTGGTTCGGGCATTGATGCGATTCGTCGCGAATCACTCCTACCGGGTATTCGGCTGGTATCGTATCGCCCTGGGACTGGTCATCATCCTGTGGATGCTGGTCTGATCGGAACAACCATGGTTACCATCAAGAACCGCGTCGTCATCCCCCTCGAAGAAGGAGGAACGCCGCCGGAATTCGTCACTTTCAACGGGTTTGCGGAAGAACACGTCGCCGTCGTCTTCCAGCAGCTCAAGCCTGGCAATCTGCCACCGCTGGTCCGCGTCCATTCGGAATGCCTCACCGGCGATGTGTTCGGCTCCCAGCTGTGCGATTGCGGGCCGCAGCTGCACGAAGCCTTGTCATGCTTCGCGCGCGAGGGAGGCATCCTGCTGTACCTGCGCCAGGAAGGCCGGGGCATCGGCCTCTATGCCAAGCTGTCGGCCTACGCGTTGCAGAAAAAGGGCCTGGACACCTTCGAGGCCAACCGCCACCTGAATCTGCCGGAAGACGCCCGCAGCTTCGAACCAGCCGCGCAAATGCTCAAGGCGCTTGGAGTCGAACGCATCCGCCTCCTGACCAACAACCCCGACAAGGCGAGCCAGCTCGAAGCGCACGGCATCGAGATCGAAAGCATCATTCCGACCGGGGTCTATTTGAATCCGAACAACCGGCGCTATCTCGAAGCCAAGGTCCGCCACAAGAAGCACACCATTCCGTTATAGGCGCGATGGCCACTGCCGAGATCCACCACCACTTGGTCAATGCCTGGTCCGTGGCTTGGGCGCTCTACATCGGCAGCGTCACCGTCTGGATCGTCTGGCAGCGGCGATCGCCCCTGTCTACCGTGCTATGGATCCTGGTGCTGGCATTCATGCCCTACGTGGGCTATGCGGTCTACTATTTTCTTGGCCCCCAACGCTTGAAGCGGCGCCGCATCAAGCGACTGCGGACCCGCCTGCTGATCGCCAGCCAGACCGAGCGTGCGTTCTTGCGCGAACAACAGTACGAAGCCCCTGCGGCGGTGGCGCGCATCGCCGCGCTGGGCCGCGCCACCTGCGACATTCCGCCCTCCTCGGCCACCAACGTGCAGCTGCTCGTCGGCGGTGCGCAAACTTATGACGCGTTCGTCGAGGCGATCTCTGCGGCCCGTCATCACATCCACGTCGAGTTCTACATTTTCGACCCCGACCGCATCGGCACCCTCATCCGCGACCTCCTCGTGCGCAAGGCACGCGAAGGGGTGACCGTCCGCCTGCTCGTCGACGCGCTCGGGTCCGACGCGCTGAGTCGAAGATTTCTGACCCCGCTGCGCGAGGCGGGCGTCCAGATCGGCTTTTTCCACAATATCCGCATCGGCCGCCGCCTGCGGCCGGTCACGAATTACCGCAATCACCGCAAGATCCTCATCTGCGACGGCAAGCTGGGATTCACCGGCGGGCTGAACGTCACCGACGACGAGGACGAACGCATTCGCCCGGACGCCTACCACGACGTGCACCTGCGCATCGAAGGCGGTGCCGTGCGCTGGCTGCAGATGACCTTCCTCGAAGACTGGGCCTACGCCACCCACCAAAGGACCGAGGAGCGCGACTTGGACGCGCTCCTGCCCGACATGCCAGCGGGCGAACATTATGTCCAGATACTCACCTCGGGCCCTGACGATCCGCGCCAAGCCATCCACCGCACGCAAATCGCCGCCATCCACGCCGCCACCGAGCGGGTGTGGCTGACCACGGCTTATTTCGTACCCAGCGAGCCGGCGCTGCTAAGCCTGGTCACTGCCGCGCAGAAAGGCGTGGACGTGCGCCTGCTGGTACCCCAACGCAGCGACTCCCTGGTGGTTACCGCAGCCGCCCGCTCTTATTTCGATGAACTGCTCGAAGCGGGCGTCAAGATTTGGGAATACCGTGATCGGATGCTCCACTCCAAGACGCTGCTGGTCGACGATACGTATTCCTTCATCGGCACCGCCAACTTCGACCAGCGTAGCTTCGAACTGAACTTCGAAGTCACCGCCCTCGTCTATGGCGAGGCGATGGCACGCCAGCTGGGCCGGCAATTCGAACTAGACCTGCGCCACGCCGCCCGAGTCACCAAGGACCGGAAAACGACGTTCGCCCGCAGGTTGTTCGACTCCTTTGCGCGCCTGTTCTCCCCCATGCTCTAGTGCATCGGATTGCGCTTGCTGACCAGCGAGCCCGTCAGCCAGCTCTCCGCTAGATCCACGTCCCGGAGCAGCGAGAGATACACGTCGTCGTCGATCTCGCGGCTGTCCCGCATTCGACGCAGCTCGGCGCGCTGGGAGTAAATCGCCGCCATGCGCAGATCCCGTTCGAAATTGCGGTGCAAGTCGGCCCGCGCGGCGACTTCGCGCGTATCGCTCTCGGCATCGATGCGATTGCGGAAGATCTTGGCCAGGCCCGCGCTAACCTCGGTCAACACCGCCTCGGCATCGTCGTCCAAGCCATCGCGCATGCGGTTCTGGGCCCGCTCCAGGCCTTCCAACGCGGCTTGGGCAAGCCGCAGCCTGGCGGCGCGCTCCTCCCGTTCCCGCATGCTTTCGACCGGCGAGGGCACTCTGGGCAGCACCAGGGGCAGCAAGATGCTGCCGAGCAGCAGCGAACACAGGATCACCCCCGTCGCCAGGAAGATCAGCAGGTCACGCCCGGGAAACGGGGTGCCGGCCGCGATCTCCAGCGGCACGGTCAGCACGCCGGCCATCGTGATCGATCCCCGCACGCCGGACAGCGAGGTCACCAGCAGCACCCAGGTATTGACCGGCTTGACCGTCGACCCTTGCAACAGCAACTTGAAGCTCTTTAGGTGATAGGCCAGCCAAACCCACAAGAAGCGCAGCAGGATGAGAACGAGCGTGATGGCCGCCACGTAGGCGAACAGATGCCAGACCGGCACGTCGCCGGCCTGTTGCGCATCGGCCCGCGCCAAGCCGATGACGCTGGGGAGCTGCAGGCCCAGCAGGATGAAGGTCATGCCGTTGAAGACGAATTCGAGCATGGACCAGACGCTGTTGCTCTGCAGCCGCATGGCGGAGGAGCCCGGCCCCGAATCGGTATAGGTCATGGCGATGCCCGCCGCCACGGCGGACAATATGCCGGACACGCCAATGTGCTCGGCCACCAGGTAGGCGGCAAATGGTGTCAGCATCAACAGCACGACCTGGATGGCGGGTTCGTCGTCCGTCCATTGGGCGACCAGCTTGCGCCCCAGGCTGAGCAGCCAGGCGAGCGCAGCACCCACCGCGAGGCCACCCACGGCGATGACGACGAAGCTCAGGCTGGCCTCCCAGAGCGAGAACGAGCCGGTGAGCACGGCCGCGATCGCGAACTTGAAGGCCACGAGGCCGGAGGCGTCGTTCAACAGGCTTTCGCCTTCGAGCACGTGCTGCAGCTTGGGCGGTAGCCGGTTCTTGCCAACGATGGCCGACACCGCCACCGCGTCAGTGGGGGAAAGCACTGCTCCCAGTGCAAAGGCGACCGGCAGCGAGATGGCCGGAATCAGCCAATGGATGAAGTACCCGACGCAGACCACCGTGAACAGCACCAGGCCCAAGGCCAGCGCAAGGATGGGCCCGCGCAGCTGGTACAGCTGGCGCTTGGGGATGCGCCAGCCGTCGACGAACAGGAGCGGCGGAATAAAAAGCAACAGGAACAGTTCGGGGTCGAAGCTGACCTTCAGGCCAAAGACGGGGGCCGCCAGCAGCGCGCCGATCGCAATCTGGAACAGCGGCAAGGGCAGGCGCACCGGCGACATCTTGGAGGCCACCCCGGACATCGCCACCGCCAACAACAACACAAGTACGGTAAAAACAATGTGCATGGGCGGCGCCTTCCCGGGTTAGTCCAACGTGCCGAGCGAAAGGCCTGCCTGGTACGCGGCGACGAATTCGGCGAAATCGCCTGTCTGCTCCCTCTCCAGCGCTTGCTGTTCCGCATGCGACTGCTCCGCGAGGCGCCGGAACTTCGCAAGCAACTCCCCGGAACAGGGATTGCCGCGGAAATATTCGGCATGGCGCCGGCTGAGCTCGAACATGAAAGCCTGGAACGTCATGCCGCTCGAACGCAAGGCCTCGAGCACCCGCGCCGAAGGGGTCAGCTCCGGCGCCTCCACCTTCGCCCGCTGCGGCGCGATCGACGCCGAATAACCTGTCTCGCCATGGACGCGGTCCAGCAGCGCGGCACAGGCGGTGATCCGGTCGAGCAATTCCATCGCCCAAGTCTTGAGCGCGATGGGCTTGCCATCGCGATTCAGCTGCAAGCCCGGCTCGCGGCCGCGCTTGACCACCGTGAGGAAATTATTGGCGCTGCGCGAGCAGTGCCCGCCTTCGGGGAACAACGGACTGTCTTCCAGGGCGCAGTACAACAGGAACGCGTCCAAAAACCGGCTGGTGGTTTCGTCTATGCCCACGGGCAGGAAAGGATCGATGTCCATGCAGCGTACTTCGACGTACTGCACTCCCCGCTCGGCGAGCGCGCGCAGCGGCCGCTCGCCCGTGCGGGCGACGCGCTTGGGCCGGATGCTCGAATAGTATTCATTCTCGATCTGGAGAATGTTGGTATTGAGCTGTACCCATTCCCCGTCGCGGATAGTCCCGAATTTCTCGTATTCCGGCCAGGGCGTGCTGACGGCCTCGTACAAACGCGCAAGATAAGTGGGCAAATCGTTATAGCAAGGCTTCAAGCCCGCCTGCGCCTTGTTCTGGTAGCCAAGATCGCTCATGCGCAGGCTGGTGGCATACGGCAGGTAAAGGGTGCGCTCGTCGAGGCGTTCGAGCTCGTGGGGCCGCCCTTGCAGAAAATCCTCGGACAGCGCGGGGGAGGCGCCGAACAGGTACATCAGCAGCCAGCTGTATCGGTTGAAGTTGCGTATCAGCGCGACATACCGCGCCGATTGCCGGTCCTGGCGCGACATGTCGGGCGGTTCGCCCGCCTCGGGGACCAGTGGCCAGAATGCCTCGTCGAACGAAAAGTTGTAATGAATGCCGGCGATGCACTGCATGGCCTTGCCATAGCGGTACGCCAACCCCCGCCGATACACATGCTTGAGCATGCCGATATTGGACGAACCGAACCATGCGATCGGTATGTCCTTTTCAGGGGGCAGCCCGCACGGCATGGACTGGTTCCACAGCACTTCACTGCCGATTTCGCCATAGACGAACCGATGAATGTCGCGCAGTTCCTCCAGCAGCGGCTCGTGGCCGGTATGGGGTGCCGTGATCAGCTCGAGCAGGGCTTCGGAATAATCGGTCGTAATGCTGGAATGCGTCAGGGCGGCCCCGAGGCCGGCAGGATGTGGCGTCAACGCCAGGCGCCCCTCGCCATCCACCCGCAGGCTTTCTTTTTCTATGCCATGCAGTCGGCGGCCAAGCACCTCTCGGTGCGCGGGCTGATCGAGCAACGCCAGGCGGCTGTCTAACAGATCACTCACGGATATCCTTGAATTCGCGCGGCGGCACCAAGTGCGCACCAATGGGCATGTTTATATCCCAACTGCGGCCAAACTCGCGTACGCCGCACGGCGGCACATTATAAGGACGGGAGGTTCCGGAACCGGAATTCCCTGACGTGACATCGATCACGCTCCCGGATATGCCCTACAGCATACCGCGCGGCACCGATGCCCAGCCGGGACATGACCGCGCGCCGAGTCTGGGCCACAATTAGGCTTTCCGCACGATGGGAAGCTCCTATGCCAGCCTCTCCGTTCACGCCCGCCCCCGTCCGAGGCCGTCATGCCATGGCGGTCGCCCCGCACGCGCTCGCCTCGCAGAGCGCGCTGGCAATCATGCGTGAGGGCGGCAATGCCGTCGAAGCGATGATCGCGGCCGCCGCCACCATCGCCGTTGTCTACCCCCACATGAACAGCATAGGCGGGGATGGTTTCTGGCTGGTGAGCCGTCCGGGGCATCCCCCGGCTGCGCTCGAGGCCTGCGGCGCAGCGGCGGCAGCTGCCGACATCGACGGCTACCGGCGCCAGGGGCTGGACGCGATTCCCTTCCGCGGCGGGCTCGCGGCCAACACGGTTGCCGGCACGGTGTCAGGCTGGAGCGCCGCCTACGATTGGTCCCGCGAACACCTGGGCGGGCGTCTTCCGCTGGAGCGGCTGCTGGAAGACGCCATCGCCTACGCCCGGCACGGCATGCCGGTCACGACCAGCCAAGCCGCCTGCACGGCCGCGAAACTGGAAGAACTGCGCTCCATCCCGGGCTTTGCGGAAACCTTCCTCGACAACGGAGGGCCACCCGCACCCGGCGCCCTATTCCGCCAACCGAGGCTCGCCGCCACGCTCGAGCAGCTCGCCAGCGCGGGCCTGGAGGATTTCTACCGGGGCGACCTCGCCCGGGTCATCGCGCGGGATCTCGCGGCCGTGGGCAGCCCCCTCGCCGCGGCCGACCTGGAACGGCATCGGCCCGTGTGGAAAAAAGCCCTGGTGCTACATCACTCCCAGGGCAAGGTCTACAACGTCCCGCCCCCCACCCAGGGCCTGGTGTCGCTGCTGATACTTGGGCAGCTCGATCGCGTGCTGGATGGCTCGGCCGACCCCTTCGGGGCAGACTACGTGCATCTTTGCGTCGAGGCGACGAAGCTCGCCTTCAGGGTCCGCGATAGCCACATCACCGATCCGGCGTACATGGACGTGGATCCTCAGGCACTACTGGAACCGGAGCGGCTCGACGCCATGGCGCGGGAGATTTCTCCGTCGCGCGCCGCACTTTGGGGCAAAGGCAGGGGGCCAGCCGACACGATCTGGATGGGCGTCGTGGACCCGCAAGGCGTGGCGGTCAGCTTCATCCAAAGCATTTATCACGAATTCGGCAGCGGGGTCGTCCTGGCGGAATCGGGCATCAACTGGCAAAACCGGGGCTGTAGTTTCTCGCTCGACCCGCGCAGCCGCAATCCGCTCATGCCCGGCCGCAAGCCTTTCCATACCCTCAACCCCGCCATGGCGCAGCTGGACGACGGGCGCACGCTGGTCTACGGCAATATGGGCGGCGACGGCCAGCCGCAGACGCAAAGCGCCGTATTCACGCGCATCGTGCAGTTCGGCATGGACCCGCAGGCAGCAGTGGCTGCGCCGCGCTGGCTGCTCGGCCGCACCTGGGGCCAGACCTCGGACACGCTCAAGCTGGAGTCGCGCTTCGCACCCTCCGTGGCCGAAGCGCTGCGCTCCCGCGGCCATGAGGTGGAAATCCTGCGCCCCTACGACGAAACCATGGGGCATGCGGGAGCGATACTGCGGCATCCCGACGGTACGCTCGAGGGTGGCGCCGATCCGCGCAGCGATGGCGGGGTTGCGGCCTGGTGAGCATTACCAAACGACAAGATTCCACGTAAAACATTACAAACGCGGGGCACCAAGCCGACTAGATTGAAAGACGTAGCTGTCTACTGAGGAGTATGCAATGAAGAAGCTCGTCTTGGCCCTCGGGCTGGCCGGCTGTTGCGCCGCCGTCTACGCGCAGGAAGTCCCAACCCGGGAACAGGCTACCCAGGCATTGCAGAATGCCATGCAGCGTGAAATCCAGGCGATGAACAACCAACAGGGTTTCGACGCTCCTTCCGCGACCAACATGGCCCGCTCGTTGGAGGTCAAGTCCGTGGAAAACTGCACCGCCGCGGGGCAGGGCGTAACGTGCGACGTCACGACCAGCGCCGACGTGAGGGGTAACCGCCGCGAAGGCAAACATCGCTACGAGTTTTACCGGCAAGGCGGACGCTGGGAGGCCAGGTTGCCCGCCTCGTGACCCGATCGGCCGGCCCCCCGGGCCGGCCCCAACTCATGCCTGGCGCCGCCCCGCCAACAAGGCATTGAGCAAGATCGCCCCGAAGGTGGCCGTCCCAATGCCGCCGAGCGCGAATCCGCCGAAGTGCAGCGTGAAGTCGCCCGCCCCCAGCACCAAGGTCACCGCCGCCACGATCAGGTTCCGGTTGTCGGAGAAATCGACCCGGTTTTCCACCCAGATGCGTGCCCCCGCGATTGCGATCAACCCGAACACGACGATGGAGACGCCCCCGAGCACGGCCGAGGGAATGGTTAGGATCACGGCCCCGAACTTGGGCGAAAATCCAAGCAGGATGGCAAACAGCGCAGCGATGACGAATACCAGCGTCGAATAAATGCGCGTGACCGCCATGACGCCGATGTTTTCGGCATAGGTGGTCAAGCCTGTCCCCCCGACGCTGCCCGACAACATGGTGGCCAAGCCGTCGCCGACGAATGCGCGGCCGACGTATGGATCCAGGTTCCGGCCGGTCATTGCGCCGACAGCCTTGAGGTGCCCCAGGTTCTCGGCCACGAGAATCACGGCGACCGGGGCGATGAGCACCATCGCGTCGAGCTGGAAAACCGGCGCGGTGAATGTGGGCAATCCAAACCATGCGGCTTGCGCCACGGGCGTGAAATCAATCGGCTTGCCCAACCCCATGCCATTCGTCAGCACCGCGTACAGCGCATAGGCCAGCAACAGGCCGATGAGAATCAGCAGGCGTTGCAACATGCCCCGGGTGAAGACGGCCACGCCTCCCACGCACAGCACCGTTGCGAGTGCCATCCAGCCGTCGAAGCCGTTGGTGGACACGCCTTTGACGGCAATGGGGGCCAGGTTCAACCCAATGACCGCCACCACGGCGCCCGTGACGACGGGCGGCATGAGCCGCTCGATCCAGCCGGTGCCCACGGCCATCACGATCAGCCCGATCAAGGCATACACCACGCCGCACGCGATAATGCCCCCCAGCGCCACGGCAATGTTTCCGTTCAAGCCGCTCCCGCCGTAGCCGGTCACGGCAATGACCAGGCCGATGAATGCAAAGCTCGACCCCAGGTAGCTCGGGACCCTGCCTCCGACGACTAGGAAAAAGAGCAGCGTCCCGATGCCAGACATGAAAATCGCCAGGTTCGGATCGAAGCCCATCAGGAGGGGCGCCAGTACGGTGGACCCGAACATGGCGACCACATGCTGTACGCCCATGGCCAGCATCTGGGGCCATGGCAATCGCTCATCGGGTGCGATGACCTGCCCCTGCTGCACGCCGCCGGCCTGCTCGCGCCAAGCCGGGAAATAAGAATCCGCCATAGATCACTCCCTCTCTTTATTTATTCGATTTCGCCCACTCGAGGCAGCGCAAGTTTAGAGGTTCCGGCTCAGTGGCGGGAGGCGCCCGTGCAACAGGAGCGCAAAGAGGGAGAAAAGAAAGGCGCCTGGCGCTCGTCGCGTCAGGCGTGCAGCAAAGCGACCGGGAAGTCGGCCAGGGCCTCGGCGAGCCGGACCGCGCCGCCCTCGACCTGGCATTCCCCGCCTGTGAGCGCGTTGCGCAGCATGCCTTGGGAGATCACGCCGGACACGTCCACCTCGGTCGCGCCCCAGGCCTGCGGTGCGACATGCGGCACGGGCGAAGCGCCCCCGGACGCGAGCACGAGCGCTGCAGCGCATCGCGGCACCACGATGAGCGCGATCCTGTCCTCATGGCGGCGGGCGAAGGCCAATATCGAATCCTCGGCCTCGCCGTGTGCCGGGAGCGGCAGGTAATCCCCGCGGCGGAAAAGCTCGGGGTCTCGGCGCCGCAACGCCAATGCGCGACGTATCAACTCGAATTTGATGCCTCCGTCGCGCCAGCGGGCGACCAGGGCCGCATCGTCATGGCCGGCCTGCAGCGCGGCGCGACGCTGCGCATAGTCCACCGGCCTGCGGTTGTCCGGGTCGACGAGGCTGAAATCCCAGAATTCCGTGCCCTGGTATAGGTCCGGCACGCCCGGCACGGTCAATCGCAATAAGGCCTGGACCAGGCCGTTCAGCGCGCCCGCCGCCCCCGCGCGCGCCACGAAGGCCGACAACTCCAGAAGTGTGCGGCCGTTGCGGCGTGGGTCCAGCACGGTGCGCAAGAAGGCTTCGCACACCTGTTCGTATTCGTCAGCAGGCGCCACCCAGCTCGAACGCAGCTTGGCCTCGCGCAGGGACTTGGTCTGCCATGCCGCCACGCGGTCCGCGAACGCCCGCACGCCAGCTTCGTCGCTGAGTGACAAATCGAGAGGCCAAGCGCTGAACAGTGTCTGGTACAGCATGTATTCGTCCGCCGGCGCGGGCCTTAACCCCTCCTTCGGCTTGAGGGCCTCATGCCGGCGCATCCATGCTTCCACCACCCTGCGCCACTCCTCCGGCAATTCGGTCAGGACGGCCAAGCGCGCACGCGCATCCTCGCCGCGCTTGTGATCATGCGTTGCCGTCGCCAGCATCGCGTCAGGCAGCCGCGACGCGCGCGCGAGGACCTTGCGGTGGAACCCCTCCGGATCGAGTGAAAACATGCCTGGATCGCCGCCTACCTCGTTGCGCGACAGCAGGCGACCGTAGCGATAAAACCCGGTGTCCTCGACGGACTTGGCCGCCAACGGCGCAGTCAGTTGCTGGAAGCGCCGTATCGCCTGCAAACGCCAGGCACGCAGCGCCGGCGCCGTCATGGGATCGGGAGTTTGCCCCAGCCACTGCACCAGTAAATCCAGCAGGCCGAAATCAGCCGGGCGCAAGCTACTGCGGGCTCCCTTGCACGCGACTCTCATGGCCACGTCGTCGGCAGCCAGCGGCGTGGCCGCGCCGACGTAGGTCCGATAAACGGGAAAGTGCACCAAAAGCTCGGTCAGCACGCGGCGAATGGCGGGCAGGCCCCAATCACGCGTCGAGAGATCCGCGCGCGCGATACGGTGAAGCACGCCGACCAATGCTTCCCTTTCCCCGGCGAAATTCTGCGCGAGCAACTTGCGCCGGACATCCGCGACCAGCGTGCGGAACCCTCGTGTCTCGCCGGAAACCGTTTTCCACAGTTCCGTGAGGGGAAGCTCACCTTGCGGATCGTGAAGCAGCGCGCCCACGTCGTTCATGAAGTCATACCCGGTCGTGCCGTGGACGCGCCATGAGGCGGGTAAGTGTTCATCCCCCGCAAGTATCTTCTCGACCACGATGTAGGGCACATCTTTCGGGCATCCGGGAGGTCGCCCGTCATTGAGGGCGCACAGGCTTTCGCGCAGATAGCGGCAATATCCCTCGGGATCGGCCAGCCCGTCGATGTGATCCACGCGCGCGCCGTCGATGAGTCCTTCGGCATAAAGCCGGAAGGGCAGCCGATGGATCGCCTCGCGGGTGTCCTCGCGCTCGACCCGCACGCCGATCAGATCGCTGACCTCGAAAAAGCGCCGCCAATTGATTTCCTCGGCGGCACTGCGCCACCAGGCAAGCCGGTAATGCTGGCGTTCGAGAAGCGCATGCAGCCGAACCCTACCCTCTAACCGCGAAGCATCGTAGGCCTCGATCCCATTTGCGGCGATCTCGTCCGAACATTCCGGCGCTAGCGGAAACCGCGCATCGAAATAGGCGACGAGATACTCGCCGCTCGCCTCGTCCCACTCCAATGAGAGCTCGCCAGCCACCAGCACGTTGCCGTACTGGTCGCCGAGATACGGAGCCAGCATTTTTCCGCACAATGCCGCATCGGCCGGCTCCCAATCGATGTCGAAATATTCGGCATAAGGGCTGGCGCGCCCGAGCCGAAGCACGCTCCACAGCCAGGCATTTTGCCGGCTCACGCCCATGTGGTTGGGCACCACATCGACGATCAACCCCATGCCGCGCGCGCGCAGCCCCGCCACGAAGCGGCGCAGGCCCTCCTCGCCGCCCAACTCGGGGTTGACCGTTTCATAGTCCACCGTGTCGTAGCCGTGCAGAGAGCCGGGCCGAGCGCTCGTGATGGGCGAGGCATACACGTGGCTAATGCCCAGTTGGGCGAAATAATCAAGCTGGTCCAGCGCCGATTCGAAGGTGAAGTCGGCATGGAATTGCAGGCGTATCGTGGCGCGCGGCACACCCGGCGCAACGGTGGAGGCCCCCTCCTTCGAGGCGGTGGCATGCGTCATGGCGCCCTCCTCGCACGGTCCAGCACGGCTGCCCGGTCCGCCACGTCCGGCCGGGAGAAAAGAGACTCCACGGAAACCGGCAGGCGCCGGCGCCAGTTCGGGTGAGCATCGACCGTCCCGGGAAGGTTGGGCTGCTCTTCCAACGCGAGCAGGTCTTCCAGCGGCACCAACATCAACGGAGCGGGAGTCGCGGCAAGAAAGCCGAGAATCGACGCCACAGGTGCCCGGTCGGGCACGGGCGCATTCGCCGCTGCGAGCCCCGCCAGGCCGAGGTCTTGCCACAGCCGCGCGCGATCCTGGATGCGCGCATCCATTTCGGCGGCCCCATTGCTGTGCTCGGCAAGCAGGCCCAATCGTTCGCGCCAGCGAATGTCCGTGCCTTGCCACCATCCGGCCACCGTAGGCAAATCGTGCGTGGTCGTCGTGGCGAGCGCGCAAGGCGACCAGTGCTGCGGCTGCCTGAACGGCGCGCCCGCACCGTGCCCCTCGCGCGTGAACCAGAGCACGTTCATGCCGAGCATGCCTGCGTCTTCGATCCGCGCGTTGAAACCTTCGGGCACCGTACCCAGGTTCTCGCCCACCACGATTGCCCGATAGCGCCACGACTCCAAAGCGATCAGGCGCATCAGGTCCTGGAAGGGATAACTCACGTAAGCACCTTCGGCCGGAGATGCCCCTTCCGGGACCAGCCACATCCGGGCGAGCCCCAGGGCATGGTCGATGCGTACGCCGCCCGCGTGAGCCAGGCTCGCGCGCAACAGCTCAATGAACGCCCGATAACCCCTCGCCCGCAGGGCACGCGGCGAGAACGCCGTCAGGCCCCAGGCCTGTCCCTTGGGATAGAAGATGTCTGGTGGTGCGCCGGGCGACAACCTCGCGAGCACTTCTTCCTGCCTCGTCCACGCATGGCTCCCCGAGGGGTCGGTGCCGACTGCCAGATCGGAGATCAGGCCGATAGGCATGCCTGCGGCCCGCGCCGCCGATTGCGCGCCCGCCAGCCCCCGAGCGGCGAGCCATTGCAAGAATGCGTGGAAAGTCACTTCGCGCCTGTGATGCTGGGCGAAGCGATCCACCTCCGCGCTGGTCGCCGACTGGAACGCCTCCGGCCAATGGCGCCACCCGGCCCGAAGACCAGTTTCCGCCACGCGCCAGGCGTGGATGGCCTCAAAGCGCGCATGCGCCTCGAGCGGCGCCCCGCCTTGCCGCTGGAATGCCTGGAAGTCTTCATAGGCCTTGGCGTCGACGTTGCGCGGGAAATCGTCGAACAAGGCGCGCAAGATGCCTAGCTTGGCCTGGGCGGCAGCAGGCCAGTCAATCAAATCCAGCGATTCGAGGCGCGCCAGCTCGCGATCCAGGCCCCGGGCCGACACCGCCGCCAGCGCCTGCGTACCGAACATCGCGGCCGGATCGATGCACAGCACATTCAGGAACAAGCGGCTCGACGGCGCATAAGGGCTATAGCGCCAGGGATCTGCGCTGAACATCGCATGCACGGGGCTGACCGCCACCGCAGCCGCGCCTTGCTGCGCGGCCCGTTCGGCCAGGCTGCCCAACGCCGTGAAATCCCCGAACCCCGACTGGATGGCCGCGGACTCCCGCCGGAGGCTATAAAGCTGGGCTCCCAAGGCCCAGATGCGGACATCGTTGCGATGCAGGGCATCGCAAACGGTAAAGCAGCGCCGTGGGGCAACGGCAATCGTGCAGCTACCTTCACCGATCAGCAAGGTGTGGTAGCCGGGACGATCAATGCCAGGAACGACAAACGCACCCGAAGCCGAACGGCGCGCAATGCCGTCACATCCCTGCCCTGTGCCCTCGAACTCGATGCGAAACGGCATTTCCGCCTCGTTCCCGGGCCATGGCAGCTCGAACGCTTGCCCTTGCTCTGCCGTTCTCAACGGAGACGGTTGGCTGCGTTCCACCCTGGCCAGGTACGCGAGGCTCTCCGCGACGCCCGCAGGCGTATCGGCATCCAGCCCGAACTCCGCGAGCATGCGCCGCAACACATCCGGCGAGACGATATGGGACTGCCCCATCGCGTCCTCCCAGCGCACGGCGATGCCCGCTGCCTCGGCCAGCCGCTCGAGATCTTCGTCGGACGCACTCATGGCGATCCTGCCTCCATCCATGCGACCGTAGAGGCCGCTTCGAGCCCCCCTTCCCGCAAGCGGCGTGCCACGTCCGCACGGCTCTCGAACAGCGGCTGCGCTGATTCGGCCGGGGCGGTGCAGACCACCGCATCGTCCCCGAGGTTCGCATGAATGGCAAGCACGCGCCCATCTCCCAAGCTCCAACGCGCCTCGACGGCGTGGGATCCCAGCGCGCTGGCGTGTAGAGCCCGGGCCGCATCCAATTGCGGCATAAGCACGTCCCGGCGGCAACGCAAGAGCGCCTGGTAATACGCCCACCAATCGCCCGCGTCTTCCCCTAACCCGGCGCATGATGCATCGAAGGTCCGGGCATCGTTGGGGTCGGGAATATTCGCGCCGGCGGTGTCCTGCGCGAAGGCCTCGAAGCCGGCGAACTCCTGGCACCGGCCTTCCCGGACTGCTTGCGCCAATTCCGGGCCATGGCTGGTGAAATAGAGGAACGGCGTCTCGGATCCATATTCCTCGCCCATGAAGATCAAGGGGATCTGCGGGCAAAGCAGCACCAGCGCGACGGCGGCCTTCAACGCCTCCATGCGCCCCCGCTCGCGCATGAGCTGGGTCAGGCGCTCGCCGAAAGCACGGTTCCCGATCTGGTCATGGTTCTGCAAGAACAAGACGAAGCTCGTCGGAGGTAGATGCGCCGACGGCCGCCCGCGCGGCTGGCCTTCCCGATGCACGGACGGCTCGCCCTGGTACACAAAGCCCTCGGCCATGCACCTCGCAAGCAAGGCTGCGGGACGCTCGTCATAGTCCCGGTAATACCCCTGGTTCTCACCAGTCAGCAGCCTATGCAGGACGTGGTGTCCGTCGTCATTCCACTGTGCATCGAATTCATGCTCCAGCAAGGAAACGGCGTTGCCGTCGTGTTCGATCACCAAGTGCACATGGCGCTGGCTGTCCAGCGCCTGGCGGACTTCGCTCGCCATTTCCTCCAGCCAGTCCTGCTCCGAGATGGCATGTACCGCATCGAGACGCAGGCCGTCGAAGCGAAATTCATGCAGCCAATACATGGCATTGCCGGTAAAAAATTCCCGCACCTGCCTGCGGCGGAAATCGATGGCCGGCCCCCAGGGGGTTTGCACGTCCTCGCGGAAGAACGACGGCGCGTAGGCATGCAGGTAATTACCGTCGGGGCCGAAGTGGTTGTAGACCACGTCCAGGAACACCATCAGCCCCAGGCCGTGCGCCTCGTCGATGAGCGCCTTGAGCGCGTCCGGCGTGCCGTAGGCGCGGTCCGGTGCATAAGGCAAGACGCCGTCGTAGCCCCAATTCCTACTCCCGGGAAAATCGGCAATGGGCATGAGTTCGACCGCCGTAATGCCAAGATTGGCAAGACGCGGCAATTGCGCCCGCACGGCATCGAAGCCGCCCAGCGCGCCCACGTGCAGCTCGTAGAGGACGGCTTCGCTCCAGGGACGCCCCCGCCAGCGGGCATTGCGCCAACGATAGGCGGAGGGATCCACGACCACGCTGGCATCGTGCACGTCGCCATCCTGCATCCGCGAGGCGGGGTCGGGAACCGATAATCCGTCCTCGAAGCGGTACCGATAACGCGTCCCGGCGCCGCAATCGATTTCGGCCTCGAACCAGCCATCCTTCTTCGGCTGCATGGGAAACTCCCTCGCTGCCGGCCGTCCCGGCTCGAGCTCCACGCATGCCTGCATGCGGCCGGGCGCCCAAATCCTGAAGCGCGTGCGACCGGGTCGGGTCAAGCGCGCACCAAACTTTTCGGCAAGCAAGGGCTGCTTCATGGTGTCCTCATCCTGCATCCCAGCAATACCGCGCTGCGTGGTTCGAGTTCGAGGGACGGACTAGACAGGACCGACTCCGGCTCCTCCGGCCGGGCAGTGTCAATCAGCACGCGCCAGGGTACCGATGAGGGGGGTAGTACGAAAGTCACGGCGTATCCGTGTCCGTTGACAAGGAATAGCGTCACTTCAAGCTCGTCGCCTTGCCTCACTGCCCGGCGCAAGCCGAGCGTGCGGCGCTGCGGATCGTTCCAAGCGTCGTCCCAAATAGGCTCGCCCAGCTCATCAAACCAGGCAATCTCAGGCAGCCCTTCCGCGACGAAATGGTCGTTCACCATGAAGCGCTCATGGCGCAATGATGCGTACTCGTGCCGCAGGGCGGCCAGCCTCGATACGAAAGCAATCAGCGCCCGTCCTTCTTCCGAATTGGCTTGCCGCCAATCCAGCCAGGAAATCTCGTTGTCCTGGCAGTAGGCATTGTTGTTGCCGAACTGCGTGCGTCCGAACTCATCTCCCGCAAGCAGCATCGGCGTGCCGTGAGAGCAAAACAAAGTCGCCAGCATGGCGCGCGCCACCGCTGCCCGAGTCGCCAGGATGTCCGGATCGGAGGTTGGCCCTTCTACGCCCCAATTGCTGCTGTAGTTCTCGTTGTGGCCGTCCCGCCCGTCTTCCCCGTTCGCCTCGTTGTGCTTGTGCGAATAACTCACCAGGTCGGCGAGCGTGAACCCATCGTGCGCGGTGACATAGTTCACAGACGCCCAAGTCTTGCGATGGCGCCGGTTGAAAAGATCGGCCGACCCGGCCAGCCGCGTGGCCAAGTCCGGCCGCATGCCTTCGTCGCCGCGCCAGAAGCGGCGCACCCCGTCGCGGAAGCGATCGTTCCACTCGGCCAGGCCAGGGGGATGGCGGCCGACGTGGTAACCGTCGGGCCCGATATCCCAGGGTTCGGAAATCAGTTTCAGCCGGGACAGGACGGGATCCTGCAACAGGGCGTCGAAGAATCCTGCGCCCGGATCAAAACCGCCCTCTTCCCTCCCCAGCGTAACCCCGAGATCGAAGCGAAACCCGTCCACGCGGAACGCCTCGGCCCAGTAGCGCAGCGAGTCCATCACCATTTGCAGGACGCGCGGATGGGTCAAGTCGAGCGTGTTACCGCAGCCGGTGTCATTGATATAGTGGCGCTCGTCTCCGGGGACGAGACGGTAATAACTGGCATTGTCGAGCCCACGCCAGCACAGCGTCGGGCCCGTCTCCCCCGCTTCGCAGGTGTGGTTGTAGACCACGTCCAGAATCACCTCGATGCCCGCGACATGGAGACTGCGCACTGCGACGCGGATTTCATCCAACTGGTCGCGCGACAGATAAGAGGGCTCGGGCGCGAAGAAACCCAGCGGACTGTAGCCCCAGTAATTGCGCAGCCCTCGCTCGACGAGGAAACGATCATTGACGTGGGCGTGGATGGGCATCAATTCGATCGAGGTCACGCCGAGGGTCAACAAGTGATCGATGAAGGCCGGATCGGAGAGGGCCCGGAAGGTGCCGCGTTCGATCGGCCTCAGGTCCTCGCGCAGCATGGAGAGGCCCCGCACGTGCGCCTCGTAGATCACCGTCTGCCCCCAGGGCCATTCCGGCCGCTGGTCCCCGTGCCAATTGAAGGCGTCGTCCACCACGACGCACTTGGGCATGGCTGCGGCGCTATCCCTTCGATCCATGCCGCGATCTTCTTTCCGGTAACCGTGCAGAGCATCGGTCCAGCGCACGGCACCGACCAGTTTGCGGGCGTACGGGTCCAGTAGCAGCTTGTGTGGATTGAACCGGTGGCCGTGTTGCGGCTCATACGGGCCGTATGCCCGGTAACCGTAGACCAAGCCGGGACCAGCGCGCGGCAGATAGCCGTGCCAGACTTCATCAGTACACTCGGGTAGGGGCATGCGCGCGATCTCCCTGCGCCCCGACTCGTCGAACAAACACAGGTCTATCCGGGTGGCGTGGGCTGAGAAAACGGCGAAATTCACCCCGAGCCCGTCGCATTGCGCACCCAACGGATAAGGCCGGCCGGGCAGCAGACGATCGGCAAGCATCCGCATGCGCTAGCCCTCGGGTTCGAGCAACAGCGTCGAGAGCGGCGGCAGCGTCAACACCAACGAATGCGGCAGGCCGTGAAACGGGCCATGCCGGGCCTCGGCGCCACCGCCGTTGCCCATGCCGGAACCGCCGTAATCGGCCGCATCGGTATTGACGACCTCCCTCCACCATCCGCCCGTTGGAACGCCCACCTGATACCCCTGCCGCGGCACCGGCGTCATGTTGCAGACGGCGAGGACGTACCGCTCGCCGTCGCTGCGCAGGAATGCATAAACGCTGTTACGGTCATCGTCGCCAACGACCCACCGGAATCCCGCCGGGTCGGCGTCCCGCTTGTGCAACGCGCGAAGGCCGACATACGCGCGATTCAGGTCCCGCACCAGGTGCTGCACGCCGGCATGCAATGGATCGGCGAGCACGTCCCAGTCGAGCTGCCGGTCGTGGTTCCACTCCCGCTCCTGGGCCATCTCGCCCCCCATGAACAGGAGTTTCTTTCCGGGATGGCTCCACATGAACCCGAAATACGCGCGCAGGTTGGCGAAACGCTGCCAGCGATCGCCGGGCATCTTCCCGATCAGCGATCCTTTGCCGTGCACGACTTCGTCGTGCGAGAGGGGCAACATGAATTTTTCGGAATAGGCGTACACCAAGCCGAAGGTCATGTCGTGGTGGTGGTAGCGCCGATACAGCGGGTCCTCGCGAAGATAGCGCAACGTATCGTGCATCCATCCCATGTTCCACTTGTAGTGGAAACCCAACCCACCCTCGGCCACCGGCGCCGTCACGCCGGGCCACGCAGTCGACTCCTCGGCAATCATCATCGCCCCGGGAACCTGCTGGCGCACCCGTTCATTCAACTCCCGCAGAAAGGAAATGGACTCCAGATTCTCCCGCCCCCCATAGCAGTTCGGGATCCATTCGCCCTCGCCGCGGCTATAGTCACGGTACAGCATGGAAGCGACCGCATCCACGCGCAATCCGTCTATGTGGTAGCGCCGCAGCCAGGCCAGGCCGCTCGCCATGACGAAATTGCGTACTTCATTGCGTCCGAGGTTGTAGATGTAGGTGTTCCAATCCTGGTGGAAGCCTTCCCGCGGGTCTTCGTATTCGTACAAAGCCGTGCCATCGAAGCGCGCCAGGCCGTGCCCGTCTGTTGGAAAGTGGGCCGGTACCCAATCCAGGATTACGCCGAGGCCCGCGCCGTGGCAACGATCCACGAAGGCGGCGAAGTCCCGCGGCGAACCGTAACGCGCCGTCGGCGCGAATAGGCCCAGGGGTTGGTAGCCCCACGAACCGCCGAATGGATATTCCATGATCGGCATCAATTCGATATGGGTGAATCCCATGTCGCGCACATACGGGATGAGGCGGTCAGACAGCTCGTGCCAATTCAGCGTGCTGCCGTCCTCGCGTCGAAGCCACGAGCCGACGTGCACCTCGTATACGGAAATCGGAGCATCGGGCGCGTGCCGCCCGGCGCGGCCAGCCATCCACCCATCATCCGTCCATCGGAAGGGTTCGGGATCGGCCACGATGGACGCCGTGGCGGGCGCCGGCTCGGCCTGCCTGGCGTAAGGGTCAGCCTTTTGCGGCAGCAAAGTGCCGTCGGCACCGACCAGTTCGTACTTATATGGCTCCCCATGTTGCAGCCGGGGCACGAACAGCTCCCAGACTCCCGCCGCGTGGCGCAGCCGCATGGGATGGCGCCGACCGTCCCAGGCATTGAAATTCCCTACCACCGAGACGCGCCTTGCATTGGGCGCCCAGACTGCAAAGCGCACGCCCGGCACGCCGTCCACCTCCACGCAATGGCTGCCCAGGCATTCGTCTGCGCGCTCGTGGCACCCGCGGCTGAGAAGGACCAGGTCCTCTTCGGGCAAGAGCAGGCCGAAGGAGTAAGGATCCTCCGTCTCCTGCTGGCCTCCCGGCCATTGGATGCGCAATCGGTACCCCGTCATGCGGGATAGGAAGCCGGCATCGGCCTGCCCTTCGAAAACACCGTCGCGCAACGCCTGCAGGGCCAACACGCGTCCGGCATCCGAAACGGCCTCGACGGAGGCGGCGCCGGGTAGGAAAGCTCGGATGCAAAGCGCTTCCCCGACCGGATGCGGGCCCAGGACGGCGAAAGGATCCGGATGCTGGCCGGCCGCCAGCGCATCGATGTCCTCGGCGAGGATTCTTCGTTCACGACTGTCCGTCAAGATCGTCTTCCTTCCGAATTTCCGGATCCAAGCGCCGCGCCAAAGCCGCCAGGCCGCGCAGCGGTACGCCTATCCAGGCCGGTCGATTGGCCGCTTCGTAGCTCACTTCATAAGCTGCCTTCTCGATCAGGAACAACAGCAGCAAGGCCTGCTCCGCTTCCGCATCCATCCACGGCTGCGGCGCAGCGGCCGCGGTCTCTCGGTACGTGGCGAGGAACGCGTCTGAAGCTTCTGCGCGGAACCGGTCGAGCAAGGCGTTGCGTCGTTGGGCCACGGTATCGATGGATGGACCCGCGATGGGGCTCGGCCCCGTCGCAGGGGCACTCGCATCCGGGGCGTGCGCCGCCACCGCGGCCGCGTAGTCGAACGAGCGAAGCAGGCCGGCCACGTCTCGCATCGGATGGCTCTTGCGACGCCTCTCCTCCATGGTGCGGGCGGGCTCGCCCTCGAAATCAATGATGTAGGCGTCGTTCTGCGCCACGAGGACTTGGCCGAGATGGAAATCGCCATGGACCCGAGTCAGGAGAGCGTTCTTTACGCCCTCGCACAGCCCATCGACCGCCGCTTCGAGCCGTCGGCGATGATCCAGCAACAGCCGCACCTCGTCCGACAACTCACCCCACTCCCGTCGCGCCGCCAGTATGTCGAGCGCGCGATCGAGGCTGTGCCGTGCCTCGGCCACCATGCGCGCGCAATCGTCCGCGGTCGCCCTGGCCGGGGCGAAGGCCGGATCGTCGCACGGAAGGGCCAACGCGGCATGCAGCTCCGCCAGGCGGCGTCCCATGGCGGCCGCGAGCGTCGCATACCCGCGCAACTCCTTGCCGTAATCCTCCAGGCTCTCGTCCGTCAGCGCCGCATCGTCGAGCGTGCGGCGCAGGTATTCCAGCGTCCAGTTCCAGGCGTCCCCCTGGTTGTCTACATACTGCTGCACGAGCATCAGGGTGTGGGGCGTGCCGTCTTCGTCCACCCGCACGACCTCGCCCAACAGCGCGGCGGTATTGCGAAAACCGAGCTGCGTCAGTCGACGGGTCATCTCGCTCTCGGGATGGATACCCGCCGTCACGCGCCTGACGATTTTCAGGACAGCGTGCGTCCCGATCACCAAGGAGCTGTTCGATTGCTCGGCCGACATCCATTGAATGGGCGTCTCCGCATCGACGGTCACGGCCTCGAGCCCGGCTTCGGGCAGGAACCGGATGCGCGCGCTACGACCGCCGTCTCCGGCGGATCGCGCTTCGAGCTCGACGCCGTGGCGCAGGCTGTCGATCACCGCGATGGCGAAGCTCTGTAAGCTGAATGCATCGGTGACCATGCCCACCATGGGACCGCGGCGCACCCGGGCCAGCGCCAGCTGCTGCTGCAACGGCGGCAGCGTTTCTTCCCAGATCAGCCCCAGCGGAACCACGTAGCGCTCGCTCCGGCCGCCCAGCACGGCTTCGATCTCGGTCAGATAAAGCTCGTCCTGGGCAGGTAGCTTGACGCCATAGACGATGTGGCCCGAGACGATGCGCTCGTTCTTCGAGGCAAACCACCGCCGCAGCGACAGGTATTCGGGCAAGACCGATTGCTCGAGCGTACGCCGGGACTCCGCGGTCAGCTCGTAGCCGGTCTTGCCGCGCAGCACCAAGGTCCTGAACTCCCGCAGCTGGTCCGCGGTGGCCAGGTGCCAGCTTGGCGGCGAGGCCGACGGGCTCAGTTCGAACCAATAAAATCCGTAAGGAGGAAGCGTCAGCAGATACGTCAGGCGCCCGATGGCCGGGAAAGACGTCCCGCCCATCAGCTCGACGGGCACCCGCCCCTCGAATTCGGCGAGATCGAGCTCAACCGCTTGGGGCGTATGTGAAAGATTCGCGACGCAGAGTATGGTGGTCTCTTCGTATTCGCGCAGATAGGCAAGGATCTTGCGGTTTCCGGGATACAAAAAGCGCAGGGCTCCGCGGCCGAACACCCGATACTGCCTGCGCTTGCCGAGCATGCGGCGCATCCAGTTCAGCAGCGAGTGGGCATCGCGCGATTGTGCTTCGACATTGACGGCCTCGTACCCGTACAGGTTGCCCATCAGCGGCGGCAACACAAGGCGTTCCGGGTCTGCCCGGGAGAAGCCGCCGTTGCGATCCGCCGACCATTGCATGGGAGTGCGCACGCCGTCGCGGTCTCCCAGGTGGATGTTGTCGCCCATGCCGATCTCGTCGCCGTAGTAAATGACGGGCGTGCCGGGCATGGTGAGCAGGAGGCTATTCATCAACTCGATGCGACGCCGGTCCCGCTCCATCAGCGGTGCTAGGCGCCGCCGGATTCCGAGGTTGAGCCGGGCCCGGGGGTCTGCCGCATAAACTTCCCACAGATAGTCCCGCTCGCTGCTGGTGACCATCTCCAGCGTCAGTTCGTCATGATTGCGCAGGAAAATCGCCCACTGGCAGTTGGGCGGAATATCCGGCGTCTGCTGCATGATGTCGGTGATGGGGAATCTATCCTCCCGCGCGATGGCCATGTACATGCGCGGCATCAGCGGGAAGTGGAAGCACATGTGGCACTCATCCCCCTGGCCGAAATACTCTTGCGCATCCTCCGGCCACTGGTTGGCTTCGGCGAGCAGCATGCGCCCTTCGTAATGCTCATCCAGGTCTTGCCTGATCTTGCGCAGGATGGCGTGGGTCTCGGGGAGGTTCTCGTTGTTCGTGCCCTCGCGCTCGACCAGATACGGCACGGCATCCAGCCTCAACCCGTCCACCCCGAGGTCTAGCCAGAAGTGCATGACGCTGAGGATCGCCTTGAGCACCCGCGGATTGTCGTAGTTCAGGTCCGGCTGGTGGGAGTAGAACCGGTGCCAGAAATACGCACCCGCCACCGGATCCCAGGTCCAATTCGATTTCTCGGTGTCGAGGAAGATGATGCGCGTGCCTGCATAGGCCTGGTCGTTGTCCGACCAGACATAAAAATTGCGTGCCGCCGAGCCGGGCTTGGCGCGCCTGGCCCGCTGAAACCACGGGTGCTGGTCTGACGTATGGTTGACCACCAGTTCGGTGATCACGCGCATGCCTCGGTCGTGTGCTGCCGAAATGAAGCGCCTGACGTCCGACAGATCACCGTAGTCCGGGTGCACGCCGCGATATTCGGCGATGTCGTATCCATCATCACGGCGCGGCGAGGGATAGAACGGCAAGAGCCAGATCGTGTCCACGCCCAATTCGGCAATGTAATCGAGCTTGGCCAGCAGCCCCGCAAAGTCGCCTATTCCGTCGTTATTTGCATCGAAGAAGGACTTGACGTGCAGTTGGTAGATGACCGCATCTTTGTACCAGAGCGGGTCTCCCCGGTTGACGGCGTTCACCGATGTCGCGCGCTTGCTGTTCATGCGTCCTCGCTGCCGATGTGTCTAGAAGCGCCGAGCGATCCGCCACACTCTATAGGGTGCGTCCGGTTCCAGATAGACATACTGCATCTTTCCATGCCAGTCGAAACGGTGGCCATACAGCAGGTCTTCGACGCCCAATACCCCGTCGTCCGGCAATCCAAAATCCCAAAGGGGCAATTCCACGTGGGCGCCATGCGCCCCATGGGGATCGAGATTGACGACCACGAGCACCACGTTGTCGCGTTCCGGCGTAAACCGGGTATAGGCGAGAACCTGGTCATGGTCGGTCCTGAGAAAAGCAATGCCCGTATGGCAATGCAGGGCCGGGTTGTCCCGCCGGATGCGGTTGAGCATGCCGATCTCGGCCACGATGTTGCCGGGGCGGTCCCAGTCCCAGGCCCGGATTTCGTACTTCTCCGAATCGAGATACTCCTCCTTGCCCGGGACCGGCGTCGCCTCGCACAATTCGAATCCGTTGTACATGCCCCATGAGCCGGCCATGGTCGTCGCGAGCGCCGCCCGGATCAGGAAGCCGGGGCGTCCTGAATCGTGGAGGTGACGGGGGTTGATGTCCGGCGTGTTGACGAAGAAATTGGGGCGGAAGAAATCCGAGACCGGCGGGCGGGAGATTTCCTCCAGGTACGACGTCAGCTCCGCCTTGGTTTCGCGCCACGTAAAGTAGGTGTACGACTGCGAGAATCCCAGCTTGGCGAGCCGATACATCATCTTGGGGCGGGTGAAGGCTTCCGACAGGAACACCACGTCGGGATGGCGGGCATGCACTTGCGAAATGAGCCACTCCCAGAAAGGCAGCGGCTTGGTGTGGGGGTTGTCCACGCGGAATATCCGCACGCCTTGGCCCACCCAGAACAACACCACGTCCAGCAAAGCCAGCCATAGCCCGGACGCCGCGTCGCGGCCTCCCGGCCGCGCATAGAAGTCGACGTTGACGATGTCTTCGTACTTCTTGGGCGGATTTTCTGCGTAACGAAGCGAACCGTCCGAACGCCAGGCAAACCATTCGGGATGCTCTCTCAACCAGGGATGGTCCGGCGAGCATTGAACGGCAAAATCGAGCGCGATCTCGAGCCCATGCCGGGCCGCCTCATCGACCAATCGCCGGAAATCGTCCAGCGTTCCAAGTTCGGGATGGATGGCGTCGTGCCCCCCCTCTTCCGAGCCAATGGCATAGGGGCTTCCGGGATCGCCGGGGCCCGCCACCAAGCCGTTGTTGCGTCCCTTGCGGTTCTTGCGCCCGATGGGATGAATGGGCGGAAAATACAGGACGTCGAACCCCATCTCGCGTATCGCCGGCAGCCTGACAATCACGTCGTCAAACGTGCCGTGGCGGCCCGGGTCTCCGCTTTGGGACCGGGGAAAAAGCTCATACCAGCTGCCGAATTGCGCAACTCGACGCTCGACCCGAACGGGAAACTCCGGCGAACGCGACGCGAACTCCCGTGGATCGAGGGCCCGCATCAGCGCTGCCGCCTCGGGCGATTGCAGCCATTGGAGGCAATCCTCCGTGGAGAGCCCCGGCAAGCGCTGCGCAGCCTCGCCCGCCCGGGCGCGTACGTCATCCTGGCGGTCCGTGCCGGGCGCACTGAGCACATTCATCACCCAGTCCCTGGCCTCGTCGACCTCGACGCTCACGTCCAACCCTGCGGCAGATTTCTTGCCCAGCTCGTCCACATAAGTCGAGAACGTGTCGCGCCATGCCTCGATCGCAAACCAACCCATGCCTATCCGTTCCGGGCGGCACATCGCTTCCCACCGGTCGTTGTCCACCAGCCGCATGGGAATGCGCGTCCACGAGCTTTCGTCCGCGGCCCGCCAGAGCAAGTCCGCGGCGAGCTTGTCGTGGCCATCCATGAATATGTCGGCCTGCACGCGCAGCGCTTCCCCCGGGGTGCGCTTGACCGCGAAACGGCCTCCCTCGATCACTGGCGAAACGGCTTCGATCGCCACGCGCGGGGCAGCCAGGGCCGCCGTCAGCGAGCGGCGGCGCGGCGCGCCGCCGAGCACGGGTGGCGCAGACCCCATTTCGAGGATGGCCGCGGCCCCCGGTTCGAGACGCACGGGCAGGCTGGCAGGCAACGAAGGATGGCCTGCGCCCCGTGCGCGCAAGACGCGTTGTGCACCATCGGGTAGCCGAGCTTGGAGTGCAGCCCAGTCGACCTCGGCATGCGCAAGCAAATTCGCGTTGAAAAGCAGCAAATGGAGCCGCTTGCCCCGCGGCGAGAACGTCCGGCGCAGCAGTGCCGCCGTCCAGCCGGGGCCGGCGCCAGCCAGTTGCACCAACTCGAGGCCGTCGGTGGATGCACTGGCCAGCCACCGATTGGCCGCCTTGACGTCCTCGGTCAGGTCGAGCTGGTCGTGCGGGGCGCCATCCAAGCCGTAACGTTCAAATCCCATTGGGGCCAGCCATCCCGCACCGGTGGCCACCGCACCCCATAAAGCCCGCACGGCCGCCCGGCGGCGGACCTGCGGATCCGGGACGCCCACGCCTACGGCGCCGGGCCGGTACGGATCGACCGGAAACGCCAGCACCGAGCCGACTTCCTCGAGCGCATAGCGCTCGTCCATCAGCCACGCGCTGCGAAAATCCCACCAAGCGAACGAGGAGAAAACGTAAGAAAATCCCAGGCCCTTGAGACTGCGGACGGCAGCCCGCGAAAGGCCGGGTGTCCAGGCAAGCAAGTCAAGGCCGGCCGCCGCGTCGGACACCTGGCCCAACTGGCTGCGCAGCGCATCCGGCGGCACGTTTTCCAGCCCGCGCAGCAATAAACCGCCTATGCCCAGCTCGCGCCAAGCGGCAGCGCGCGCGGCCCAGTCGACCGTCGTGGCCGATTCGCCCGTCGTCACCGGACGCATGGCGCGCGGATCGAGCACATCGGAGCCGGCCTGCGCGGTTGCGCCGCCAAGCTTCCCGCAATCCAGGTAAAGCGCCAAGCGCCGCCGGGCGGCGGCGCGGACCAACGCACTGGCAGCCCGGGGATCCTCTGCCCGGTCAGCCTCGACCAACACCTGCCCGAAGCCGAGCGACGCTGCCTTCTCGATCAAGCTGCGCCACGCGGCGGCCAACTGCCCGGATTCGTCAAGCACCGGGCCCAGGTCCGCGCCGCGCGCCTGGTAGATACGAAGCGGAGTGCGCTGGGCGGCTGCCATCAAGCCCGTTTCCGGACGTCCGGAGCGGCCTGCGGGGCGATCACCCCGGAGCGCCTCGCCACCATCGGCGCCCCCACCGGCGCGACCGGAGCCAGCGAGCGGTACAGATTGAGGTACTGCGCGGCCGGAGCCTCCCAACCGAAATGCGTGGTCATGCCGTTCTTTTGCAAAGCCGTCCATTTGTGCGGTTGTGCAAATATGCTCAATGCATGCTCCACTGCCCGCAGCATGTCGTCGGGGGTCTGGCCATCGAACAAGATGCCCGTGGCAGCTCCCACTTCTGCCCCCGGCTCGGACGATAGCCCGGTGATGCTATCGGCCAGGCCGCCCACCCGCGAGGCGATGGGCACGGTTCCATACAACATCGAATAGAGCGGCGTCAGGCCGAAAGGTTCGAACCGGCTCCCGTGCAATAGCATGTCCGCCCCGGCATGCAATAGATGCCCGCGCCGCTCGTCATAACCGATATGCACGCCAAGATTGCGCGGATGCTGCTCGGCCAGCGCCCGCAGTTTCTCCTCGACCGACCGTTCGCCGCAACCCAGCACCGCGACCTGCAGCCGCGGATGCGCTGCAAGCAACCTGGGGAATATTTCGACCGCCACGTCCGCCATCTTCTGCGCCGTCAGGCGGCTGCCCATGGCCAGGACCGGCGCCTCGGGATCGGTCGGCAACCCGAAGGCGCGCTGCATCTCCAGCTTGTTGCGCACTTTGCCGCGCATGTCGAGGGCCGAGAAGTGCTCCGGCAAGAACGGGTCGATGCTGGGATCCCAGATTTCGGCGTCGATCCCATTGGGAATGGCCTTCAGTTCATGGGTACGCTGGCACAGCACGCCCTCTAGCCCGTTGCCGAAATCGGGCGTCAGAATTTCGCGCGCATAGGTAGCGCTCACGGTAGTAAGCCGGTCCGCATAGCGCAGTCCCGCCTTCATGAAGTTCAGCTGCCCCCAGAATTCCACCCCGTCGCTGCCGCGGTACGCCGGCGGAATGCCCAGTTCGTCTGCCAGGGACAAGGGGAAATTGCCCTGGAAAGCCAAATTATGGATCGTCAGCACGGTTTTGGGGCGTTTTACGCCTGCGGCGTGCAAATACAGTGGCGTCAAAGCCGCATGCCAGTCGTGGGCGTGCACGATATGGGGAACACGTATGGGCGTCGCCCCCATGGAAATCCGCTGTGCCGCCTGCGCCAGCGCGGCAAAGCGTATCGCGTTGTCGGGGAATTCCCGGCCGTCCGGGTCGACGTATGGATTGCCAGGGCGCATGTAAAGCGCATCGTTCCGTAGCAGCAGCACCGGGATTTCAGCATCCGCGGCCCAGCCGGCCCAGACTGTGGCATCCCCGCCCACCAAGCCGGGCAGTTCCGCAACCATTTCGAGTTCGATGGCCGCATCCAGGGCGCTTGGGTAGGCGGGCATCAAGATCGTGGCGTCGACGCTCGCGTCGCGCAACGCTCGCGCCAATCCGCTCACGGCGTCGGCCAACCCTCCGGTTTTTGCGAGCGGCAAAGCCTCTGATGTAACAAGCAAGACTCTCGGCAGCAAGATTTTTCTCCGGCAAAGATGCTTCCCCATGGGCAGCGGGATGAGTGAGAATCAAGGGGGCCCTCGGGGGTTCTGCCGAAGCGCGCATGGTGCAAGGCGCCACAGGCACCGATAAAAATTACCGCCATGAGCAAGATGTACACGTCCGGCCGACGCTTTCCCCGGGATTTGCATCCCTTGGTGCTTAAGGGGCAATATGCGTGCCATGGCCGGAGGGCCACGCCCATCCGAGTTTCAATGACTGCTTCCGGGGAGACCGGGTGGAGTCTGCTATCTCAGGAAGACATGATATGGTTCCGAACGAATACCAACCCAGCGCGTCCGTGCTCGCCCTGGCCGGCAAGCTCTTTCAATTGGCCAGGGAAGGCCGGGCCGAGGAACTCGGGGCTTACCTGGAGGCGGGTGCTCCCGCCGATCTCACGAATGAAAAAGGCGATAGCCTCATCATGCTGGCGGCCTATTACGGGCATGCCGAAATAGTAAAAAAACTACTGCAACACGGCGCCGACCCCAACCGCGTCAATGATCGGGGCCAAAGCCCGTTGGCGGGAGCCGTGTTCAAGGGCAGCGAAGACGTCGTGCAAGCGCTGCTCGCCGGGGGGGCGGACCCGGACCTCGGCACCCCTTCGGCGCGCACTACGGCGCACATGTTCGGCCGTTCCGAACTGCTCGGCAAAGCTTGAAGCGGCCTGTCAGGCAGCCTGGCCGCGTGCGGAGCGTCCCCACTGCCAAAGCAATGGAACCAGCACCACGGCCACCGCCGGATACAGCAGCCAATTGATGGTTTCCCAACCCGCGGCATTGAACAGCTTGCCGGAAGAAAACGACGCAAGGGCAACCGACCCGAACACCAGCAGATCGTTGAAGGCCTGGACTTTGGTCCGCTCCTCAGGCCGGTAGCAATCGGTGACCATGGCCGTCGCGCCAATGAACCCGAGGTTCCATCCCACGCCAAGGAACACCAGGGACAGCCAGAAGTGCGCCACGGAGAGGCCAGACAGCGCGACCGTGCCCGATACCGCCATCAGCACCAGCCCCGCCATGGTCACGCGCTCCTTCCCGTAACGGTTGATCAGGCGCCCGGTGAAGAAACTCGGCGCGAACATCGCGAGCACATGCCATTGAATGCCCAGCGCGGCCTGGCCGACCGTATGCCCGCAGGCGACCATCGCGATCGGGGCCGCGGTCATGACGAAGCTCATCATCCCGAACGACACGATGCCAGCCATCACGGCCACGACGAAGCGGCCCGACGACACGATCTCGAGAAGCGGCCGCCCCCCGCTGCGCTCGGCCGCCGGCTTGACGGTCCCCCGCAACATCATCAGGATGGGAATCGAAAGCAAGGCCAGCACGGCCTGCCCGAGGAAACTCCCGGCGAAAGGCATGCCGGCGACGGCGTCGCGCGTCCAGATGACGGTCTGAGGACCGACGACCGCCCCCACGAGGCCGCCGACCATGACCCACGAAATCGCGCGCGGACGAAAGGCGGGATCGGCCCCGTCGGTGGCCCCGAAGCGATAACTTTGCACGCAGGCGCCATAGATGCCCGCAATTGCGGTGGCCAGGCAAAAGAGTGCGAACACCCCCGACGCAATGCCGTGGGCCCCCAGCAAGCCCGCCACGGCCCCGATGGCGGCCCCCAGCATGTACGCCGCGCGGCGACCGTATCGGCGCATCAACATCGCTGCAGGAACAGTGCCCAAGGCGACCCCGAGGTTGTAGAGGCTGACCGGCAAGGTTGCCAGCGCTTTGTCTTCCGCAAGCATTTGGCCCACGAGGCCGCCCAGGGAAATGACGATGGCCGGATTGGCCCCGCCCAGCACTTGCGCACAACTGAGCACGAGCGCGTTGCGCCGCACCGTGCTATCTGTCCGTTCTTGCATGTTCTGCTTGTCGCCGCGGGGGCCTGGGTTCTTGGTCTTTCGTGATTCTAGGTGATTTGCGCCGCGGGGAGACCGGACGATGATCCCGCCAGCCTGTAACAGAGGCGATATACTGCCCGCGCGCTTTCCGGCACGGATGCCCAGCGCCGTTTCATGACCACTGCCCAGCCGAAGAAACTCAACGTCATCTGGCTCATCGTCGCCGCCGCCTTCTTCATGGAGACGCTGGACGGCACCGTCATTGCCACTGCACTGCCGCAGATGGCGGCGACTTTCGGCACCAACCCCGTCCACCTCAGCATCGGGATGACGTCGTACTTGGTGACGCTGGCCGTATTCATCCCGGTCAGCGGCTGGGTCGCGGACAGGCTGGGCACCCGCCGCGTGTTCGCCTGGGCCGTCGCTGCCTTCACCCTGGCCTCGGTGCTGTGCGCCCTCAGCACCAGCGTCGTCCAATTCACCGCGGCCCGGATCTTCCAAGGCATGGCCGGCGCGATGATGGTCCCGGTCGGCAGGCTGGCGGTCCTGCGCAATACGGGCAAGGAGGATCTAGTCCGCGCCATGGCGTTCATCGTCTGGCCGGGACTGATTGCTCCTGTCATTGGGCCGCCGCTGGGCGGCTTTCTGGCTACGTATTTGAGCTGGCAATGGATTTTTCTGCTGAACGTGCCATTCGGCATAGCGGGCATTTTCCTGATACGCGTTTACGTCCCCGAGTCACCGCCGCAGCCGCGGCGACCGCTCGACACAGTCGGCTTTGCCCTCTGCGGGCTGGCGTTGAGTGCGCTCATGGTAGGCGTCGAAATGCTGGGATACGGTGGTCGTTGGCTACTGTCTGCCGGGTTGATCGCCGCCAGCGTCATGCTCGGAATCGCGCTCGCGCTGCACCTGCGCCGCCATCCGCATCCGCTGATCGACCCGACCGTCATGGGCGTGGCCTCGTTCCGCTCCGTCATGATAGGAGGCACCATTTCCCGCACGGCCATCAGCGCCATGCCCTTCCTGCTGCCGCTCCTGTTTCAGGTGGGCTTCGGACTGAACGCCTTCGAGGCCGGCATGCTGTATCTGGCGAGCATGCTGGGCAACCTGGGCATGAAGTTGGGCACGACGCAAGCACTGCGGCGCTTTGGCTTCCGGAACGTACTGGTATTCAACGGGGCACTGGCCGCGGCGTCCATCGCCCTATGTGCCGCGCTGTCGCGGGAAACACCCGTGCCGCTCATCGTGCTCATCATGCTGGTGTGCGGCATGACCCGCTCCATGCAGTTCACCGGGCTGACGACGATGGCTTTCGCCGAAGTACCCCAACCGCAAATGAGCACGGCCAACACCTTGTTCAGCACGACGCAGCAAATGTCGATGGGACTGGGCATCGCGGTCGGTGCCGTCGCGCTCCACGCGGCTGCCGCGGCGCGAGGCGCGGGGGATGGGTCATACCAGGTTGGCGATTTCCGCATCGCATTCATGCTCGTCGCCCTGCTGGCCTTGAGCGCGCTGCTCAGCTTCACGCGGCTGCGCCGCGACGCCGGTGCGGAAGTCAGCGGCCATAAGGGAGCCAGCGAGCGGACCTGACGGATCCGTTTGTGGCGAATCAATACACGTCGCGCCGATAACGCCCCTGCTCGGCCAGTTCGTCGAGGCGGTCACGGCCCAGGATGCGCTCCAGCTCGGCGCCGACGCCCGCGGCCATGCCCTGCAGGCTGCCGCAGACATAGATGGCAGCCCCCTGCTCGACCCAGGCGGCGAGCTCGGGTTCGGCGCCCCGCAGGCAGTCTTGCACATAGCGGGGCCAGCCCGGCTCCCGGGAAAAAGCCAAATCCACTCGGGTCAACAAGCCTCCGGCGCGCCAAGCCTCGATTTCGTCGCGAAAGAAAAAATCCGCGCCCGGCGTGCGTTCGCCGAACAAAAGCCAATTGCGCCCAGCGCCCGCCGCCACCCGCGCCTTCAGGTGAGCGCGCAGCCCTGCCATGCCCGTGCCATTGCCGATCAGGATCAAGGGACGACTCGGGGGGGGAGGATGAAAACCTCCATTGCTGCGCAGCCTGACGGCTATGGATGCGCCCAGCTCCGCATGCCGGGTCAGCCAGCCAGACCCCAACCCGAGCCTGCCGTCCGGATATCGCACCTGGCGCACCAGCAGCTCCAGGCTTCCGTCCGAAGGGAGCGACGCGATGGAATACTCGCGATGGGGAATGGCAGGCAGGGCATCGACGAGCCGGTCGGCCGGCAAACCGCGCAGCGCGGCGAGCCCGGCCGCATCGTGGGGTAGCAGGCGGTCGGCCAGCGCCTCGCGCAGCGGCTGCTCGCCTTCCTGGCTGCTGGCCACTTTCTGCCCTCCGTCCATGCCAAGCTCGCGCAGGAACGCCTCGACCGCCATTGGATCATTGCGCGGCCCAACCTCTGCGATGTCGCCCGCCATCCACTCGGCTTTGCTGCCGGAAGCGGGCGACAGGCACACATGGTACGCTGGCCCGCCTGGGCTGCCCGGGTTCAGCAGGCGGCGCCCGGTCAGCGTCCACGCCTGATAGCTAGGCGGAGCCCAGTCCTCCATTTCCACGCTCGCACCCAACACGCTCAAGTAATGCTGCCAGTGCCGCAGCGCACCCGCGTCCCCGTCGTCCACGCAGAGGGTGTCGAACATCGGCTCGGCGCCCTGCCTGTGCAGCCAGGCAGCCAGCAGTTTGCCGAAGGCACAGTATTCCCTGTAGCTGCTGTCGCCCAACGCCAGGACGCCGTATGCCAGGTTCGGCAGGGGCAGGTTCCCGGAAAGAGTCTTGCGCGCAAACCTCGCTGCACTGTCGGGGACATCGCCCTCGCCGGTCGTACTGACCACGAACAACGCCTTGCGGAAGCGCTGCAGGGCCGGTCCGCCCAGTTCCCCCAGGCTCGCCAGGCACACAGGTACCCCGGCAGCCTCGAGCGCACGCGCACTTCGGCGCGCGATCTGCTCCGCAAAGCCGGTCTGGCTGGCATACGCCACCAGCAACGCATCCGGCGCCCAAGGTAAAGGAACAGGAGCCGCCGCTCCGCGGTGACGCGCGGCAACCCAGAAGCAAAACAGAACATAGCAGGCCGCCACGAGCGCTCCCGCGACGATCCGCCGGACCTCCGGCTCGACGGGTCGGCCGGTGCCGATGACCACGATCAATGCGGTCAGCGTCAACAACGTCGCCGCGGCAGCGGCAGTGGCATGCCACCTTTGGCGAAATATCCCATTCATTCCATCATCGCCGCGAAATTGGGCGTCATCGCTTCCTGGTAGCCGCCTGCGGCGCGCCACGCGATATAGGCGGCCAAGCCCCGCCGCGAAGCCCAGGCCAAGCCCTCCTCGGGCCCCATGACCGTGAGGGCCGTGGCCATGGCGTCGGCAACCATGCATTCCGGATGCAGCACCGTCACGGACGCCACGCCGTTGTCGATCGGCCGCCCGGTGCGCGGATCGATGGTGTGGCTGTATTCGCCGCGGCCGTCGGCCGCATAGCGGCGGTAATCACCCGAGGTGGCGACCGCCAATCCATGCAACGCGACCCGTGTGAGGGGCAGCGCCTCCCCCGCATCCGGGGGACGCTCCAGATCGACCCACCAGGGCTGGCCATCCGGCTTGACGCCATGGCCGTACAGCTCGCCCCCGATCTCCACCAAATAACTCGTCACCCCAGCACGCCGCAATGCGCGGCCAACCGCATCCACGGCGTACCCCTTGGCGATGCCGGACAGGTCGACATATGCGCCTCCGGGCTGGCGCGCCCGCTTGCGGGAAGCGTCTAGCTCGATGCGATGCCAGCCTACGCGCGCCCGCAAGGCGGCCACCTCTGCATGGGACGGGCGGCCCCGCGCGCCCTGCGGGCCGAATCCCCAGAGGTTGACCAGCGGACCGACGGTCGGGTCGTAGGCCCCACCGCTTTCACGCGCAACGTGCATCGCGTGCTCAAGAACGACGAACAGCGCCTCCGGCAGCACCTGCCACGAATCGGCCGGCGCAGCATTGAAACGGCTCAAATGGGAATCTTCGCGCCATGTGCTCATCTGCTCGATGACGAGATCGAGCTCTGCCAGCACGAGCGCTTCCAGATCCGCCGGCGGCGAGCCGCCGGCGACGAACTTGGCCGACCAGCCCGTCCCCATCGTCAGGCCGCCCATCGTGCGCACGCGCGCGTGCGCCGCTGGCAGCCTCAGCGCCTCCTGGGACAAGGCCGGGGGGATGAGCACGCGCGGCGCGGCGTCTTGGGAGCCGTGCGGCGGCGCGGGCGTCGAGGGCGCGCGTGCCCCCGCCCCGCTTCCCTCGCTCGCGCCCTCCTGTCGTTTGGCCCGCATGGGGACGTACGCCACAAGCGGATTATTCAGGCAGCACCTCGAACGTCGCCACGTAAGTCGCTCGCCGCTCCTTGGCCGCACTGAACGAGGCCTTGTCGTCGCGAACCTCGGCTTCCATCCAATACATGCCGGGAGCCGGCCACGTCACGGAAAACTTCCCTTCCGCGTCGGTTTTCGTCTTGATTTCGTTCAGCTGGTCGCGGTAGCGAATGCCACCCGGCACGATGGACACTTCGATGCCGGCAGCCGGCTTGCCGTCGAGCAGCAGTTGGAAGGTTGCGGTTTCCTTGGCGAACAAGTCGTTCGGGTGCGTGACGGGGGCCAGTTCCAGCCCTTGGCCAGTGGGACGCAACGCCGTATCGGTGGGCTTGCCGACGGTCACGAAAGTCTCGACTCGACCTTGTGTTTGGGTCACCCGCAAATCCTGGGCGTTGGCCGGCACATCCTGGGCGAACTTTTCCGGGGAGCCGCGCCAACGCTTCGGTTTGCCATCTTCCTTGTAGGAAGCGAACAGCCCCGAATTGACCACGGCCAGCCTATACGTCCCCGGCTGCGTCAGGTGTACGTCGAAGGTGCTGCGATAACGGCCGGTCGACTGGTTCTCGGCCTTGGCCGGCGTGCCGTCGGGCGCAGTGACCGTCAGGTTGTGCAGTTGCAGGGGGAAGTGCTCGAAATAGAACAAGTCGTTCGATACCGCGGCATCCACCGTCACCCACGGATCCGCCCCCGACAGCACGGTCGCGGAAGGCAGCATCCACATCCGGTGCGCCTGTACCGACAGTGGAAGACTGAACGCAAGGGCCAGTGCCACCCACTTCAAGGATTTCTTCATCTTCTTTCCTGTTTTGAAACCATGAGGACTCGGATAGGGTTCGATCAGGGCTTGATTTGCAGCGCGACCCGACCGAGCTCGTGCTGCCCGCGCGCTTCCGCCTGCTCTGGACCCTTGGGCGGCCAGTGGAACGGGATGCGCAGCAGTTCACGGCCGCCGACTTCGCGCGCGGCTTCGACCACGAGCTCGTATTTCCCCTCGGCCAGCTTGCCGAGCGGCGCCTTGCCCTCGCTAAACGACAATTGATGCTCGCCGACCGGCCTCGTCGCGCCACTGACGCCATCCACGGGCATGGTCAACTCCCGTCCGCTGCGACGCCACCACTGGCGCAAATCCTTGAGCCATTTGGTGCCCTCGTCGTTCTTGAGCTTGAGGTCATACCAAACGGCCAAATTGGCGGCCACCTTCTGGTCCGGACCTTCGATCCATACCGCCACGTAAGGACGGTGGTACTCCGCGACGTTCAGCCGCGGAATCTCGATCCGGACTGCCATATCGGCAGCTTGGGCCTGCCCGACCAGCAGCCCGGTGACGGCTGCCGGGATCAGCGTACGCATAGACAAAACCTCTTCAGTGGATGAAAACGAGGGCCAGGAACAAGGGTACGGCCACGCCTAGCGCCACCATGGGCCAGGTGACTGGCCGGTTGCGCGCGTGCATATGCAGCAGGAAAAAGCCCGTCACGCAAAAAACGAGGCAGGCGATCGCAAAAACGTCGATAAACCACTTCCAGGCTTCGCCGGTGTTGCGCCCCTTGTGCAAATCATTGAAGTAGGAAATCCACCCGCGGTCGGTGCTCTCGTAACGCACGGCGCCATCGGGCAAGTCGACGCTCAGCCAGGCGTCGCCACCCGGCCGGGGAAGAGAAAGATAGATTTCGTCCGCAGACCATTCCGCTGGCTGCTCGCCTACCGGGACGGAAAATTCGCTAAGCAACCATTGCCGAACCGCTGCAGGCAACGGCGCCTTTTCCGCTCCGCCCCCCTGCTCCAGCTCGCGGATGAGGTCGGGCGGCAATTGCCCTTCTTTGGAAACGACGTGCGGGCGCGCCTCGATCTGGGCGGCGTGATTGAGCGTGATGCCGGTGGCGGCAAACAAGAGCATGCCTACCAGACAAATCGCCGAACTGATCCAGTGCCACTGATGCAGATGCTTTAACCAGAATGAGCGACGCTTCTGTTCCAGAAAGCGATCCGACGATTTGTCCATACGAAGCGGTGCGCAGCACTGCTAGAGAATTGATCCAATTATGAATGATAACAATTCTCAAGCACTGCTTCCACCACACTATTTCGCGAGCGGCCAGGGCGTCCGAGCCAGGCTGGGAGGACGAGCTGGCACGGCCGCCCGCGACCGCGCCGCCCTGCCTCACTTGTCTTTGGCATCTTCCAAGCGCACGCCGACTTTCAGGCAAACCTGCCAATGCGCAACTTTCCCGTCCTCGATGTGTCCCCGCATTTGCGTGACCTCGAACCACTCCAGGTGGCGCATCGTGCTGGCCGCCCGGTCCACGGCATTGCGGATGGCATCGTCGCTGGACGTCGTGGAAGAACCGACCAATTCAAGCTGCTTATATACGTGTGCCGACATCGTCGTCTCCTAGCTGGGGAACCCTCGCGGCCAGCAAGGAGCATGCCCGTGCCACGTGCGCCGGGCGTGGCCGACTCCCTCCCGGGGCGCCTGGCCGGGGAATCACGCTATGCTTATGCCACTCCCTGAAGGGCCTAGACCGGCGCATACCCGTGGAAACGAAAAAGACGCTCAACGTCACCCTCTGGCTGGTGGCCATTGGCCTTTTCATGCAGACGCTGGATACCACCATCGTCAATACCGCGCTGCCAGCCATGGCCCAGAGCCTGGGGGAGAGTCCGCTGCGGATGCAGTCGGTGGTGATTTCGTACGCCCTGACCATGGCCGTGCTGATTCCGGCTTCCGGTTGGCTCGCGGACCGCTTCGGGACGCGCAAGGTCTACTTCACCGCCATCGTATTCTTCACCCTCGGCTCGCTGCTGTGTGCAGCCTCACAGAGCCTCGGCCAGCTTGTCGCGTCGCGAGTCATCCAGGGAGCCGGAGGCGCCATGCTGATGCCCGTCGGCCGTCTCACCATCTTGCGCAGCTTTCCGCAGCATCGCCTGCTCCCCGCGCTAAGCTTCGTCGCGATTCCGGCCATGGTCGGCCCCATGATCGGCCCCGTCCTGGGAGGGTGGCTTTCCGAGCAGCTCTCCTGGCACTGGGTGTTCCTGATCAACATTCCCGTCGGCATCGTTGGCGCCATCGCCACGCGCACTTACCTGATCGACAAACGCAATGACGAGCGCGCGCCGTTCGACGGTGTCGGGTACGGCTTGCTGGCCTTCGGCATGGCGGCCATATCACTTGCCCTCGATGGGCTGTCGCACCGGGCGATGAGCCATGCCCCTATCGTGCTGATGCTGGTGTTCGGGCTCATCAGCATCGTCACCTACTGGATCCGCGCGACGCGCCAGGCCAACCCGCTGTTCTCCCCGGCCCTATTCCGGATCCATACCTTCTCCATCGGCCTGCTCGGCAGCCTCTTCGCGCGTCTGGGCAGCAGCGGCATGCCGTTTCTCCTGCCCTTGCTGCTGCAGGTCAGCCTGGGTTACTCGCCCACGCATGCCGGCCTCATGATGCTGCCGGTCGCGGCGGCCGGAATGATGAGCAAGCGCATTGCCACCTCGCTCATCAACCGCTACGGCTACCGCCACGTGCTCGTGGTGAACACGGTGTTGGTCGGATTGACGATCGCAAGCTTTTCCCTGATCACGCCGTCTCATCCGGTCTGGACGCAGGTGCTGATGATGGCTTTCTTCGGCGGCGTCAATTCCCTCCAATTCACGGCCATGAACACCTTGACGCTCAAAGACCTGGGTCAGCAGGGCGCGAGCAGCGGCAACAGCCTCCTTTCGATGATGCAAATGCTCGGCATCAGCCTGAGCGCGACCGTGGCCGGTGGCATCCTGGACGCCTTCAGCCGCCTCATCGACCAGGGTAGCCCCACTGACACGCTCTCTGCTTTCCACGCGACCTTCATTTGCATAGGCCTGCTCACAGCGGCATCGGCGTGGATATTCTGGCAACTCTCGCCGGACGTGCCGCGCGAAACCAAGAAAGACGATTCGCTGGACCTGGGCTAAAGAATGCGGCCCCAAGGGTCGTATAGAATCGACCCTTTTGCCCGGTCCGCCATGTGGTTCAAGAATCTGCAAATCTATCGCCTTCCTGCCCCCTGGCCCATGTCGCCCGAGCGGCTGGACGAACTACTCCGGCCGCACGCCTTTTCCCCTGGATCGAGCCTGGAGCTGCAGACCCAAGGCTGGGCGCCCCCGCTTGAAAACGGCAGCATGCTGGCGCACGGCGTGGGCGGACAATTGCTGATCACGCTGCGCACCGAGAAGAAGCTGCTGCCCGCCACGGTAGTAAACCAGGTGGCCAAGGCCAAGGCCCAGGAAATCGAAGAACAGCAGGGTTTCAAGCCCGGGCGCAAGCAGATGAAGGAAATCAAGGAGAGTGTGCGGGAAACACTGCTGCCCCGCGCATTCAGCATCCTGCGCGACACACGCGCCTGGATCGACACGCGCAATGGCTGGCTGTGCATCGATGCCTCCTCGTCGGCCCGCTGCGATGAGCTGCTGCAGCTCCTGAACCGGGCCATCGACAAATTTCCGCTGGCAGGCCTGCACGTCCAGACCTCGCCCGCCGCGGCCATGACGGACTGGTTGGCGAGCGGCGAGGCGCCGGCCAATTTCACCATCGACCAAGACACCGAACTGCGCTCTACCGGCGAAGGGCGCGCGACCGTACGCTACGTGCGTCAGTCAGTGGAGGCGGAAGACGTGCGGCGCCACATCGAGTCCGGCAAGCAATGCACCCGGCTGGCGATGACCTGGGCTGATCGCGTTTCCTTCGTGCTGACCGAGTCCCTGGCCATCAAGCGAATCGCGCCACTCGACGTCCTGAAAGAAAACGCGGATGTGCAGGCGCAGGATGACGCCGAACGTTTCGAGGCCGACTTCGCCCTCATGTCCGGTGAATTGGCCAAGCTCATCGCCGACATCGTGGACGCGCTCGGAGGCGAGAAGGCCTGATCTCCGGTCAAGCCCGCATCGCCCGCCTGGCGCTCCAGACCGCCAAAGCGGGGGCAAGCGCGAAGGATCCGAATAGCCAGGCCGACGCCGAGCGGGCGCCCTCCAGGCCACCCGGCTCGGCCAGGCCCCCGGCATTGGCCACCATCCCGGCAAGCGCGGCGCCCAGCGCGATGGCATACAGCTGCAGAGTCGTGACCGCTCCGGAGGCGAGGTTCTCTTCGCCGGCGGGCGCTGAGCGGAACACGCGCGTAACGAGGTGGGACCAGCACATGCCTATGCCGAAACCTACCGCGAGCAGCGCCGCACACAGCACCGCGAAAGCCATGGCGCCCGCCGGATGCGGCATGAGGAGCGCCAACGCGGCCAGCCCCACCGTCGTCACGACGGGCCCGCCCTGCACGAGACGGATGACCGCCACGCCAGTACGACCGGAAAACAGCAAGGCAGCGAGCGTCCAGCCTCCCGCCATGACAGCCGTCAGATAACCGGCGACCAGCGGCGAACGACCGTGTATTGCCTGCAGAAAATACGGAACGAAGATCTCGCTGGTCAGCCCGACGACGAGCATCGCCATCGTCAGATAACTGGCCCCCAGGACACTACGCGTCGAATAAGCGCCCGTGGGCATCAGCCTCGGTGCACCGCGCCTGTCGATCACCGACATCCACGCCGCCAGCGCCAGGCCGGCCGCCACCCCGGCGACATGCCAGCTCAGCTGCGTCGAAAGGCTGCCTATGGAAATGGCGAGGACGGAGCACGCCAGCATTCCCAGCTTGGCCCACGGAACGCCCCCACCGGACGGGGACTCCGGGGCGCCTGCCGGAACCAGGCGCCCCACGAGCGCCGCTAGCCCGGCGGCAACGGGCAATAACGACAGGAAGGCGGGTCGCCACCAGCCCAGCGTGGCGAATAGCCCGCCCACGGCAGGCCCGGACAAGGTCGCAACACCCCACATGGCCGACACGAATGCCAAGGCCCGGGGCCACAGCCTCGGCTCATAGACCATGCGAATCAGCGCGTAAGAGAGTGCGAGCAATACGCCGCCGGCCAAGCCTTGCACCGTGCGCCCGATCAACAGCCACCACATGGCCGGAGCACTGGCGCAGGCCAGGGAACCAGTGCAAAACACCATCAGCGCGTAGAGATAAGCGCGCCGCGGGCCCAGGCGATCGATGAGCCGGTAGGATGACGCCGACCCGAGGATGGAGGCGACCACGAACAACGTAGTATTCCAAGCATAGTAGGTCAACCCGCCTATGCTTTGGACGATAGTGGGCATGATGGTCGTGGCCACGTATACATTGATCGCGTGCAGCGCCACGCCGCCGGCCAACGCCAGCGAACGCAGCGCGTTGCGGCCTGTCACCAGCTCGAAAGGGGAAGAGTCTTGATTGACGGAAGACATGAACGAGCCATGGAGCGCTCAGCGTGCCACCAGTGAGCGGGCCGGATCGCGCGGGCGAACCGGCAAGCTATGCCCCACCGAAACGACGTCCGAGAATTCGAGCGTCAACCCCTCGTGGACTTCCATGAAGGTATTGGCGCCGTAAAGATTCTTGCCCTGCACGTAATGCACGCCTTCGACGGCGGACGGGTACCTGATGTCCCGGCCCAGGAGTCCTGCGATCCACCGGGCCATGTCGAAGTGGCTGACCCAGCGCCGCCGCGCCAGTGGCTCGGAAACGGAGGAAGACGCGTCACGGCTCCAGATCAGGACCGGCACATCCGCCACCTCCGGCTCCAGGACGTTGTGCCCCCACATTCCCCTCGTCCCCAGGAGTTGGCCGTGGTCGCCGGTGATGACGAGATGACGCGGGCCGGGCAGCTTGTCGAACTTAGCCATCATCCGGTCGAGCAGCGAATCCAGGTAAAGCACCGCATTGTCGTAGGCATTGCGCCCGCGCACCTCGCGCGGCAGGCTCGGGTCGTCCGGCCAGCGGGCGTAATGCTCGCGGGCGTGCTGGTAGTTGGCCTCATAAGGCGCATGGACCGAACGCAAGAGGACCACGACGAAGGTTTTCTGTGGCCACTCTTGCTCTTCCAGCAGCGACAACAAGGCGTCGTCCCCCTGTTGCCGGAAACGCTGCGGTGCATCTTCCCGCGTAATCGATACGTCGATGTAGGGACTGCCCGCATCGTTGAGTAGCTTGGACTCCTGCGAGGAGATCCAATAAGTCTTGAAGCCTGCCTCCTTGGCGAACCTGAACAGATTCGTCGAGAAAGTCCGGATCTGGCCCAGCTGGCCCGGCTCGCGCACGGCATTGAGCATCAGCGGCATGGTGGCAGCGGTAGATACGGCTGCAGCGACGCCCGCGCGGGCGATCAACCCATCCTCCATGCGCCGGGCCAGCCGCGGCGTGGTAGCGCGCTCATACCCCATGATGCCCAGGTGCTCGCTGCGCAGCGAGTCCGCGACGAAAAGCCAGACATGGCGGGCATCGGACTCGACCGGCGAGACCATGGGCGACGCGGCATCCGAAACTGGTGCCGCGTGCGCGGTGTGGCGCAGGACCTTGGAATCGCGCAGGACGTCGTGGACCAGGAAGAAACTGAACGTATTGAGCGAGTTGTGCAACCCGCTGCGCGTCGGTCCTGGCAGGAACGCGTTCAGGTCGCGATACGAAGCGCGGTAAGGCTTGGACAACAGCCCCGCCGCCACCAGCGCCAGGCCGAGCGCGCGCTGCCAGCGCCGCAGGTCTGGCCGCATGAACTTCATGAACAGCCACCATGCCGTCAAATAAGGCACCAACACGGCAAACAGCACATAGGCGTGGTCGGCGAACTCAGCCAGCGCGACCTGCTTGACGTCCTGGAATTCCGAAAACAGGCCTGCCAGCACGATAGGGTCCAGCGGCCGTCCGGTATAAGAAATGTGACTGAGCTGCACCAGCTCCATCCCGGCCAGGAGGGCCAAGATGCAGGAGACGAAGACGCGGCTGCCGCAAAGCCATAGGCCGAGGTTGAACGCGCACAGCGCCGCGAAATAGTTGAGCTCGAAATCGGCTTGGTTGAAGGAAGTGAAGCGTTGCTGGATCCAGTCGTCCAGCATCAACAACACGGTGGTCAGCAGTACGAGCGCAGCACGGAATGCGAGGTGGCGCCAGGACAACATCCCCGGCCGGGGCATGCAGGTCAGGGATTCGAGAGTCATGCGTATCAAGAGAAGCGGGCCCGTGGCATCCGACAAAAGATGACGCCCGCCATAGGTCGGGCGCCATGCAAAAGGCGGAACCGGCACCGCCCCGGATGGCAGCCGCAAGATTAACCCAGTTCTGGGGCAATTGGGCACCAACCTGCCAAAATGGGCGACGAAAAGCTCATGCTGCGCGGGATTCGGGGCCCCGCGCGCGCGCACGGCTGCCGACGACCATGCGTCCACCGCCCAGGATGGCAGCCAGGGCCACGGGATAAAGCAACCATTGCACCCAGGCATGCGCCTCGAACCAAGGCTTGACCAGAGGCTCGCCCATGACCATCTTGACCGCAGTCACCACCAGCACGCCCGCGCCGATGTAAATGATCACCGGGTAGCGCTCCATCAAACGAAGTATCAGGCGGCTGCCCCAGACCATGATGGGAACGCTGATGAGCAGGCCCAGCACGACCAGCAGGAAGCTGCCATGCGCGGCGCCCGCCACGGCCAACACATTGTCCACGCCCATGACCGCATCCGCGATGACGATGGTCTTGATGGCGGCTATGAAGCTGGTATTGGCAGATGCATCGCCGTGATCGTCGTCCTCGGCGGTCAACAGGCGGTACGCGATCCACAGCAGCGCAAGCCCGCCCACCAGCATGAGCCCAGGAATTTTCAGCAGCCACACGACCGCCAGCGTCATGAGCGTGCGGACCACGATGGCCCCCACCGTGCCCCAGACGATGGCTTTTTTCTGCAGCGACGGCGGCAAGTTACGCGCCGCCAGCGCGATGACGATGGCGTTGTCGCCGGCCAGCACGATGTCGATCACGACGATCGAGGCCAAGGCGAAGAGGAACTGAGTGGTAAAGATATCTGCGGCAAGAGCCGAAAGCCATTCCACGATGGAAGTCTCCAGAGAAGTTCGGGCACCTCTGCTGGCATAGGAATGACGGGGAACGGGAGCACCCATGCAGCACCTGATGCCAGGCTGCAAAGGTCTTGTTCGATCACCGGGCGGTGATCCGCACGACCGGAGGAAGGCGAGCTTCCACGTATTGACGATCGGGCGAAAGGGCCACGGACGACCCTCGAACTACTCCCCTTTGGAGGAACGTACGACGCGTACGTTAGGCGCGATTGTGACCGCTGGCGCCACCTGCGTCAACCCTGGGAGATACCCGAGGATCCCCTGCGCATGCCTTGGCGGACCTGCATTCTGGCCGAGCGGCTGCGGCGTGCGTCTTCGTATAAGCTTGGCAGGTCGGCCGCACCTGGCCGGAATTTCCGTTGGAGCCCGCCATGTCCGTCGCCTTCCATGCCGTCGAGGCCGCCGCCGCGCTGCTGGCAGGCCATGCCCACCAAACCCCGGTGCTGACCTCGCAAACCGTCGATGCGCAAACCGGCGCGTCCGTGTTCTTCAAGTGCGAAAACTTTCAGCGCATGGGCGCTTTCAAGTTCCGCGGCGCGTATCACGCGCTTGCCCGCCTTCCAGACGAGGCTCGCCAGCGTGGAGTCGTCGCCTACTCCTCCGGCAATCACGCCCAGGCGGTCGCGTTGGCCGGTCGCATGCTCGGCATCGCTGCCACCATCGTGATGCCGGACGATGCCCCGCGAGTGAAGCTCGAGGCAACCCGCGCCTATGGCGCACGCATCGTCACCTATGACCGCAATACGCAAGAACGGGAGGCCCTCGCCGCCGAACTGGCCGCCCGCGAGAGATTGACCACGATTCCTCCGTTCGACCATCCGGACGTCATCGCCGGCCAGGGTACCGCGGCGCTGGAGCTGCTGCGGGCAACCGGCCCGCTGGACTACCTGCTGGTACCATGCGGCGGAGGTGGACTGCTATCGGGTTCGGCCATCGCCGCAAGCGGCTACGCGCCGGGAATCAAGGTCATAGGCGTGGAGCCGGCCGCTGGCGACGACGTCACCCGCTCGTTCCGCAGCGGCACCCTGCAGAGCGTGGAGAATCCGCAAACCATCGCCGACGGCGCACGCACGACATCGGCAGGCAAGTACACGTTCCCACTGATCCAGGCTTATGTGCACGACATGCTGACCGTCACCGACGAAGAGCTGTTGCGCAGCATGTTCTTCCTAATGGAGCGCATGAAGTTCGTGCCCGAACCTACCGGCGTGCTGGGCGCGGCAGCGCTGTTATCAGGCAAGCTTGACGTCCGGGGCAAGCGCGTCGGGGTCATCATCTCGGGCGGCAACGTAGATTTGTTCGCACTTGCACCCTATTTGGCCCGCGGCCGCGAGACTTACGCCGCATGAACGCCGCGCTCGGTGCCTGCAGGCCCTGCTACGCCGGCTGATGCAGCGCATGCCACCTCCGCCCCCGTACCCTGGCACAGGGGCCATGCTGCCTGCACCGGGCGGAAAGTCACGATCGTCATCAACAGCACGGCGATGGCCAGGTCGCGGCGCGGGGTCTCGTAACGCTCCGAACGCAGGCGCTTGACGCCCCACAGGACCAGCACGATGGCGCCCCCCATCAGCAGCGCGGCCAGAAATGCACCGGCATACTGCGTCAGCACCGGTACGCGTGCGCTGAACGGCCCCTCGGGCAACGGCCCGCGCAAGGCACTGGACACGAGAAACATCAGGCCCAGCGCGCCCGCCAACGCTTCCCAAGACAAATCTCGATCGACAAAAAACTTCACGGCGAACCCGCGGCAAAGAGATACCGACAGTGTAATGGACGGCCGAAGCGACCAAACCATGTGCCGCTCGCTTTCCCTGCCCGGATCGGCGACGACGCACACGCCATCCCCGACAGGACGCCCCGGAAAGCGGCAGGCAGAGGATGGCCAAGCGCAAAAAAAATGCCGCCCGGGATCGGGCGGCATTCATGGGCTTCAGCGCCGCTTACTCGGCGGCCGGTGCAGGAGCCGCCTGCTGCTCGGCGACGGCCGGGGCGGGCGCCGGCGCGACGGCTTTCTTGCGAACCACGCGCTTGACAGCCGCCTTCTTCGCGGCAGGCTTGGCAGCCGGCTTGTCGACCTTCTTCGCCTTGACAGCCTTCACGGCGGGCTTGGCTGCAGCCTTCTTGGCCGTAGCGGCCGTCGAAGCAGCCTTGGCTTTCTTGGCGGCAGGCTTCTTGTCTCCTGCCGCCACGACAGCCTTGGCCTCTTTCAATGCGGCCTTGACGGCTTTCTCGTAGAGGCTCACGCGTTGGGCAGCTTCCTTGCGGGCTTTCTCCGAACGCTCCAGCGCTTTCTTCGCGGCCTCGCCCAAGCGAGCGGCGGCGGCTTCCAACTTCAGCAACATGGCCGAGCCGGAAGCCTTGGCCGAGGCTTTCCTGGCGACCTTCGCGGCCGGCTTCTTGGCTGCGGGTTTGGCAGCCTTAACGGATTGCGATTTCTTAACCATATCGATCTCAAAAAGTCGAGGCCCGAAGTGTTAATGGCGGCCTGGACAATGTCAACCCTTTTGACGGCAAAACGGGCCGTGGCGAGGATTTATTGCGACAAACGACGGCTGTGCATCGCGTGGCCAGCATCGAGGATGGGTGCATGCCGGCATCGTTCGCTTGCCACGAAAAAAACACGCCGCATCGCGGCGTGTTCCTCGGCGTCGTTCGGGACGGCGACGCTGCGTGCGGGCTAACCTCCGAGATAAGCCTCCACGAGGCGCTTGTCGCCGAGCAACGCCTGGCCGCTGCCCGACAGCGCGATGGAACCGGTCTCGAGCACATAGCCGCGATGCGCGATCTTGAGGGCCTGCCTAACGTTCTGTTCGACGAGGAAAATCGTCAAGCCTTGCCGGTTGATCTCGCGCAGGATGTGGAAGATCTCCTGGACGATGATCGGGGCCAGGCCCATCGAAGGCTCGTCGAGCAACAGCACCCGGGGCTTGGCCATCAGGGCGCGGCCGATGGCCAGCATTTGCTGTTCACCGCCCGACAGGTTGCCGGCCATGCCGTTCAGGCGCTCCTTCAAGCGCGGGAACAGCTCGAACACGCGGTCCAGGTCCGCGCCCACCTGTCCCTTGTCGCTTCGCGTATAGGCGCCAAGCTCGAGGTTTTCGCGCACGGTCATCGTCGTCAGGATGGCGCGGCCTTCGGCCACTTGCACGATGCCCCGCGAGACGATCTTGTGGGGCGCCCAGCGAGAGATGTCCTCGCCTTCGAACATGACCGTGCCCGCAGCCTTGGGCACGAGGCCGGACAACGCGAGCAAGGTGGTGGACTTGCCCGCGCCGTTGGCGCCCACGAGCGTCGTGATCTCGCCTTCGTTCAGTTCGAAGTCAATGCCCTTGACCGCGGCGATGTGGCCGTAAGAAACCTTCAGGCCGGAGACTTTGAGCAGCGGGTTCATGCTTGCGCCTCCTCCGTCGCATCGTCTTCGCGCCCGAGGTAGGCCTCGATCACCATGGGATTGGTGCGAATTTCCTCCGGCCTGCCTTCGGCGATGATGCGGCCGAAATTCAATACCGCGATGCGATCGCACAACCCCATCACGAAACGCATATCGTGTTCGATCATGAAAATGGTGTAACCCCGCGCCTTGATGTTTTCGATCTCGGCCATCAAGTCGACTTTTTCGCCGGTATTCATTCCGGCCACCGGTTCGTCCAGCAGCAATAGGCGCGGCTCCGTGGCAAGCGCCCGGGCCAGTTCCAGCTTGCGCTGGTCGCCGTACGAGAGATTGTCGGCCGTCTCGTGCGCCTTGTGGTCGAGCTTGACCCACGAGAGCAGCTCCAGCGCTCGTTCGCGCGCCCTGCGTTCCTGGCCGCGGAAGCCCGGTAGCGAGAGCAGCAGCCCGGCTGGGCCGTAGTCGAGGTGGCGGTGCATGCCCACCACGACGTTCTCGAGCAACGACATTTCCTTGAAGATGCGGATGTTCTGGAACGTGCGGGAAATGCCAAGGCGCGCGATCTGGTGTGGCTTGGCGCCGACCAGGTTGTGGCCGTCGAAGGTCATGCTGCCGCCGGAGGGCTCGAGCAACCCGGTGATCAGGTTGAACACCGTCGTCTTGCCAGCACCGTTAGGGCCGATCAGGCCGAAGATGGTACCCCGGGGGACCTCGATATTGACGTCCTGCAATACGTGCAGGCCGCCGAACTGTTTGGAAACGGATTGGAGTTTGAGCATGTCAGGCGCTCCGGCGGCGGAACCAGGTGCGCACCAAGGACGGATCCCAGATGCCCTTGGGCAGGAACAGGACGATCAGCACGAGGATCACGCCATTGATGACGAGCCGGAAATCGGCGAACCCACGCAGCACCTCCGGCAACAGCGTCAGGATGACGGCGCCGGCCACGGGGCCGGCCAGGCTGCCGATGCCGCCCAAGATGGTCATGGTCAAGATCTCGACGCCCCGGTCGAAGCCGTACTCGTTGGGACCGATGAAAAAGGTCAGGTGCGCGTTCAGGGCACCAGCCAGGCCCGCCAGCAGTGCGCCCAGGACGAAGGCAAGCATCTTGGTGTTGGCCACGTCGATGCCCATCAGCCCCGCCGCGGTCTCGTCCTCCTTGATGGCTTCGAAGGCCCGGCCCACCTTGGAGCGGCGCAGCCGGTACAGTACCGCCAGCGCCAGCACGACGGCCAGCGCGATGTGCCACCACTCGGTAAGCTGGGGAATGCCGTTCAGGCCCAAGGCGCCGCCGGTCCAGGACTCGGTATTGAGAACCACGACGCGCACGACCTCGCCAAACCCGAGGGTAGCCATGGCCAGGTACACCCCCGAAAGGCGCAGCGTAGGCTTGCCGATGATGAACGCCACCACCATGGGCGCCGCCATGCCGCCCAGCAGCGCGACAGGGAAGGAGACCTCGTAATTCATCGTCAGGATGGAAGCCGTGTAGGCCCCGATACCCATGAACGCGGCGTTGGCCATCGCCAGCATGCCGCAGGACAGCGTCAGGTAGATGGACAAAGCCAGCAGCACGTTGGTGCCGACCGTCAGCACGAGGTTGCTGTAGATCGCCCAAAAATTGTCAAACCATTCCATTTTCTTTTTCGCCCCTTATGCCTTGCGTTCCAGCACTTTGCCGAACAAACCCTGCGGACGAACGAGCAGGATCAGGAACAGCAGGCCGAAGGCTACCGCGTCGCGCATGGTAGACCCAACGTAGGCCACCGACAGCACCTCGGCGAAGCCCAGGAACAGCCCGCCTATCATGGCGCCGCGGATGTCCCCCATGCCGCCCAGGATGATGACCGCGATGCCTTTATGCAGCATGGGCTGCCCCATCAGGGGAAAGACCGCGTTGGAATACAGGCCGATCAGTACGCCGGCCACCCCGCCCAGCGCCGCGGCGACGAACGAGGTAAGCAGGAACAGCCCTTCGACGTTGATGCCGAGCAACGAGGCGGCCTTGGGCGATTCGGCGATGGCGCGCAGCGCCCGCCCGAGCTGGGTGCGCTTCATGACGACCATCAGCGCCGCCATCAGCGCGAACGACAGGAAGATGATGACCAACTCGATCACGGTCATGTGCAAGCCGGCGATCTCGATCGCGTCGTCTGGCACCAGACCTGCCGGGAAACGCATATTGGCCGCGCCATAGATTCCTTGCATGCCGCTGTTCAGGGCAATGGCGACGCCTATGGTGGCGATCATGGGAATCAGGTGTGGTGCATTGCGCTTGCGCAGGCGCTTGAGTATGAGCACGTCGATCAGCATCCCGACGATGCCACTACCCAGCGCTGCAGCGATGACGGCCGCCCACAGGGGCACTTCAAACTGGGAAACCAGCTGCAACGCCACGTAGGCACCGACCATGAATACGGCGCCGTGCGAAAGATTGATGACGCCCAGCACCCCGAACACCAGGGTGAAACCGAGGGCAAAAAGCGCATAAACGCACCCAAGCGAAAGTGCGTTCACGAGTTGCTGTTCTAGCATGCTCCCCCCTATGCGCTTCGCGGCCCCGTGCCGGGCGTCGTCGACCCGCCGTCGGCAGGCTGTCGGAAATGCGATGCCCCCTCTCGGGGCGGTCCGTCACGGACGGACCCATGCGCCCCCGGCCAAGTTTGCCCACGCGTCACGGGGCTGTCCATTGGGGCGAAGCAGCAAGGTTACGAGTGAAAAAACGGGCCAAAGCCCCTATCGATAATCACGAAGGGCGCGGGAGCCCCCGCGCCCTTCCGTGGGCCGCCCATGCAGGCGGGTTCCGGATGTTTACTTCTCGATGACGTAACGGCCATTGCGGGTGACCATCACGATGGGCTTCTGGACCGCATCGTAGCCACCGGGCTTGCCCCCGGCACCTTTGGCCTGGCGGAACTCGAACGCGCCGGTCGCGCCGACCGTCTTGACGTTCGGCAGCGCCGCTTGCAAAGCCTGGCGATCGTTCTGCACGTTGCCGGAGATATTCACTTTCTTCAGGGCCTCGGCCACGATATACATCGCATCGTAGGCCTGGGCGGCGAACTGGTCGGGCGCGATGTTGTATTTCTTCTTGTACGCGTTGATGAATTTGGTGTTCTCGGGCGTGGCGTTCTCGATCGACCAGGGGCTGCCCACCCAGAGACCGTCGGCCTTGTCCTTGGCAAGGTCAAAGATCTTGACCGAATTCATCCCATTGCCGCCGATGAACGGCACGTTCAGGCCGAGCTGGCGTGCCTGCACCATGATGGGAGCGCCTTCGGCGATCAGCGCCGAGAGCACCACGGCGTCGGGATTCGTCGCCTTGATCTTGGTGAGCTGGGCCTTGAAGTCGACGTCTCCCTTGGCAAAGGTCTCGGTGGTGGTCACCGGGATCTTCAGGTCTTCGAGCGCCTTCTTGAAATTGTCGTAGCCGCTCTTGGTGAAGACGTCGTCGTTGCCATAGAAGACCGCGACCTTCTTGACGTTGTTGTGCCGGGCCGCGACGCGGATGGTTTCGGGCAGCACGTCGGCTTCCGTCACCGAGTTGCGGAAAACATAATTGCCGATCGAGGTGATGCCGTCGGCCGTGTTGGACGTTCCAAACACCGGCGTCTTGGCGGCCTGGGCGATCGGATCGGCCGCCTGGGCCGAGTTCGACAGCGTGGGCCCGAAGATGAGCACGACGCGGTCTTGGAAAATCAGTTTCTTGAAGACGTTGATGGCCTCTTCTTTCTTGCCCTGTTCGTCTTCGATGACCAGCTTGATGGTGTTGCCGTTGACGCCACCCGCGGCATTGATTTCATCGGCTGCGAGCTGGAAGCCGTTGCGAATGGCGGCGCCGTACTGGCCTGCTCCGCCGGAGAGCGCGGCGGCCACGCCGATCTTGACCTCGGCGGCCTGCGCGAACGCGGCCGCGCCGAGGGCAGCCGCGACCACCAGCGATTGACTGAAAATGCGGTTCATAATTAATGTCCCTGAAGGTGTCGACTTTGCATAAAGGCCCACCGGGGATGAAGCACCACGGGGGCCGCATATACGCTCGACTTGGGGCAATATTCTACCTTTTCGGGCCATACCAGACGAGTCGAAGGGGTTTCCCGCTCCGGGAAGCGGCGCTTCGACTATGCTTGGCGACATTGCTCTCGCAACAGCGATTCGTTTCATCATGACCCCTTCTTACACGCCATCGCCGGATATTTCGCCCGAGTGGAACCTAGCTGAAATCGTCGAGCAACTCCGCGTCTCGAGGGAGATCGAGCACAAGATCCGTTACCTCGACCGGGTCCGCGAACTGCCCTCGCGCGAGGTGCTCGTCACCGTCATGGACGGACTTTCTGCCGCCCTCTTTCCCACGCACTATGGCCGGTGCAAGCTGACCGACGACAGCATCGACTATTTCGTCGGCAACACGTTGAACAACACGCTCAACCTGTTATGCGAGCAGGTCCGGCGCGCCCTGTATTTCTCCGAGCCGCCGGCGAACCACGACGCACAGGGCCTGCAGGCCAAGGCCATAGACATCACCCGTCGCTTCGCCGCCCAGCTCCCCGCCATCCGCGCCGTGCTGGTAAGCGACCTGCACGCCGCCTACCAGGGCGACCCCGCCGCAACGAGCATCTCGGAAATCCTGCTGTCCTATCCGGGCATCAAAGCCGTCACCCATTACCGGATGGCACATGCGATACACAAGCTCGGGGCGCCCTTCCTCGCGCGGCTCATATCGGACATCGCCCACTCTTCCACCGGCATCGACATCCACCCCGCCGCACAGATCGGGGCGAGTTTCTTCATCGATCACGGCACGGGCGTCGTAATCGGCGAAACCACCATCATCGGGGAACGGGTGCGCCTCTACCAGCACGTCACGCTGGGCGCCAAGCGCTTCCCCGCCGACCCGGACGGCAAGCTCACCAAGGGCATCCCCCGCCACCCCATCGTCGAAGACGACGTGGTGATCTACGCCGGCGCAACCATACTGGGACGCATCACCATCGGCAAAGGCTCTACCGTCGGCGGCAACGTCTGGCTGACCCAGAGCGTGCCGCCCGGCAGCAACGTCACGCAGGCGAAAAGCCGCGAGGACTAAACCCCAAACGCCCCCTTGCAGCGGGGCGTGCGCGACTGCCATGCCGTTCAATGGAACTCGGGAAACACCCGGCTGCCGTGCCCGAAAAACCTGCCGAGTTCCCGCGCGAGCTCGTTGAGCGCCGCCATTTCCTCGGGCAGGATGCTGCGGGCCAATTCCGCCTTGTTCCAATCGCCGTAGATCAATGCCACCGTATCCTTTCCCGCGCGTACCGGCAGCAGCACGAAAGCGTGGGAATCGGGAACGGCATCCCTGAACCAGTGGGGAATGTGCACGCTGAACTTGGGATCGCTGGCATTCTCGATGAAGATGCCCACCGAATTCGTAATGGCCAGGTGAAAGACGTCCACCGAGAATACTTCGTTGAAGCGCAGCTGGGGAAGCAGCTGCTCGACGCCGCGGCCGAAGCCCAGCCGGGCTTCGAAAGCGTGGCGCCGCGGATCGCGCACGAACACGATGGTGCGCGAAAAGCGCATGCCCGCGAGCATGGCTTCGGACGCCATGGCGAGTACCGGCCCCAGGTCGTGCTCGGAGGGTAGCGAGCGCAGCTCGTATATGCCTTGCCGCAGCGTGCGTTCGGCATTGTGGGGAAGGCCGTGACAGGATTCGGCGTGCAGGTCGTCGATTTCCTGGATGAGTTGGCTGGCGCGCTCGCGGGTCAATTGCTCCATGGTGTCGTACAAGGAGCCGGGCGGTAGCGACAGCACGCCCGCGTAGCGCTGCACCGTTTCACGCATGCGCCGTTCGCGCAGCGCGATGTCGCCGCCCGCGATGGTCATGCTGCGCGACATCTGGACCGAAAACGTCGCCACGGCCTGCATCCAGCGTTCCCGCTCCAGCGCAGCCCCCGGGTCGAGCTGCACCGACTCCGGATCGAACGGCTGCATGCCTTGCCGGATCACGGCCGGCAGCCCCCATCGCTCCGCGGCATCCTCGCCGAGCGCCTCGAAGTTGACGCCCAGCACTTCCACCGCGACCTCGTCTTCGGTGCAGCCGCGTGCGAGCGCAAGCTCCCGGATGCAGGTCCACTCGTGTTCCAGGTAGAAAATGCAAAGCAGCTTGCCGAGCTGGCGCATCAGCGTGCAGACCACCGTCTCCTCGGCGGTCCGCACATCGTGCAGCTCGCAGACCTTACGGGCCACGCAGCCGGCCAGCATTGCGCGATTCAGTTCCAGCTTCGCATCGAGCCGCTGCAGTTGGAGATGAGACTGCTGGAAGTGGTCCACCAGCTTGAGCCCCAGCACGAGGTGCCCCACCGCCTCCATGCCGAGCACCACGAGCGCGCGCGACACCGTCGTGATGTTGCCGCCAAAGGCCATGTACATCGCGGAGTTCGCCAGGCGGATGACGCGCTGGGTCAAGGTGAAATCGGAGAGGACGATGTGGACCAGCGGCGTGATGTCGGCGTTATCCGCCTGCATGGCGGAAATCGTGGCGCGCAGGGAGTCGGAAAGCAAGGGGAAATCCCCGCGTTCGTTGATGCGCGACCACAGCTTGCGTGTCAGGCCTTGGCCTGGATCTTTATCCTGCATCGCGACCGTCCGAAATCAGCACTCCAGGGGCAACAACTCGCCCGCTTCGAACTTGCGCGTGAGCTCATTGATCGGCAGCGCCTTGCACACCAGCCAACCCTGGATCAGATCGCAGCCGCTTGATAGCAGCAGATTCTTCTGTTCCTCCGTTTCCACGCCTTCGGCCACGAGCGACAACCCCAAGGTACGGGCAAGCCCTACGATGGCGGCCACGATGGCCTGGTCGTTGCGTGAAACGGGTAGATCGCTGATGAAGCGGCGGTCGATCTTGAGGGCAGCCAGCGGGAAGCTCTGCAAATAGGCCAGGCTGGAATAACCCGTGCCGAAGTCGTCCACGGCGAACCGGACGCCGAGGTCGGTCAACTCTTCCAGCAGCTCCTTGGCGTGATCCGGATCCTCCATCAGCACGCTTTCCGTGATTTCGAGGATGATGCGCCGGGGCGCAAGCCCGGTCAGCTTGAACGCTTCACGCACGATGGCCGGAAAGCGCTTGTCGCGGAACTGCTGCGCCGAGACGTTGACCGTCGCATATTGCAGGTGGATGCCCCGGGCATCCCATTGCATGAGCTGCATGCAGGTATTCTTGAGCGCCCAGCCGCCGAGGAAATTAATGAGGCCGGCCGACTCAGCCAGGGAGATGAAGATCTCGGGCGAAACGGCTCCCAGTACCGGGTGATGCCAGCGCATCAGCGCCTCGATTCCGGCGACCCGGCCGCTGCGGGCGTCGACGATGGGCTGGTAATACAGCGAGAACTCGCCATTGCGGATGCCGCTGTGCAGATCGGACTCGAGCCGGAGCGTGTCGGGCCGGCTGCCCGCCGGGCGGCGCTCATAGAACGCAAAGCTATAGCCGCGGTTGCGCCCAGCCAGGGCTAGCGCTTCGTCCACGTGGTTCAGCAGCTGGTCCGTGTCGTTGACGGGATCGGGAAAAATCGCGGCGCCGATCCGGACCGACAGCTGGAGGGTCTGCCCGTCATGGGAGTAAGGCCGCTGGATGGCGTCGGAAACCCGGCGGGCAAAAGCTTCGACGTAGTTGCGGTCGGGCACGTCGCGCAACAGGATCAGGAAGGCGTCGCTGTAGCACCGGGCGACGAAGTCCCGGCCTTGGCATGCGTTCTTCAGGCGCAAGGCCGTTTCGTGCAGGATGCGGTCGCCGACCTCGTAGCCGAAAGCCAGGTTCACCCGATAAAACTCGTCGATGTCCACCTGCAGCAGCGCCACCCGGCCGCCCTTGGCCAGCGCCTCGCGCTTGGCGCGCTCTATCTCGTGACGCGCCGACGCGAGGTTGTCCAGGCCCGTGAGCACGTCGTGGTGCATGGCATACGTCAGGCACTGCTCATTGTCGGCCCAGGCCGAGACGTCGTGCCCGACCACCATCAGCTGGCCGGGCACGGCAGCGTCCGGCGAAATGCGCAGCTCCACCAGGCGCGGATAGGTCAGCGTCTTGACCAGGTGCAGCGTGCACTTCTGGACCTCTGCGGTCTGCACGGCTTGGCGCAGGCAAGCATCGAGCAGCGGAGCGTCTTCCGGGGGAACCAGATCGCGGAGCGTGATGTGGGGCAGGTATTCGCGGTGATAGCCGATGAAAGCGAGCCCCGGGGTGGAAATGTGGAGAAACCGTCCCTGCTCGTCGATGCGCGCGAAAAAATCAATGACCTGCTCGAAAGAAGCGGTCGAATCGACATCGGCGCGGACGTGGTCTAGGGTGTCAAGTCGCATGAAGGGACGGCTCGGGCAGATCCGGAGCCACGCTTGGCCGCAGGGGAGCCACTCTGCGGCTAACGTACTCGTACCGGTATTAACGGCACCCTCCCCCCAAAATTGAGAGAGGATTCGCGCCGAAAAGGCCCCATTTCCCCCGTTTCCTCCGGCTTCTCCCCACCGGTCGCACCCGGGGCGACGCGTCCGGCCAGCGCCGCATCCTACACGAGGACGGCGCAGGGCCAAAGAAAACCCTTATTGGATGAAAGGTATAGAGAGAAGAGAAGGGCATGGACTTATATCGTATATAAACGATATAAAATTCGTGCTCAATCGATATTCGGACATCCCTTATCCGGACTCATCCACCATGCCAACGCTATTCGATCCCATCACGGCAGGCGACCTGCACCTCGCCAACCGCATCGTCATGGCACCCCTGACCCGCAATCGCTCTCCGGGCGCGGTCCCCCAACCCATGACGGCTACCTATTACGCCCAGCGGGCGACCGCGGGCCTGCTGATCACCGAGGCCACGGCCATCAGCCAGCAAGCCCAGGGCTACGCGGACGTGCCGGGCCTGTACGCCGAAGCCCAGATAGCGGGCTGGCGCCGCGTCACCGAAGCCGTACATGCGGCCGGGGGCAAGATCGTGGTGCAGTTGTGGCACGTGGGACGCATTTCTCACGCCTCGCTGCAACCCGGCGGCGGGGCGCCGGTCGCGCCTTCGGCGATTCGCGCCAATGCCAAGACGTATTTGATCGGCCCGGAAGGCGGGGGATTCGTGCCCACTTCGGAGCCCCGGGCGCTGCGCCTGGAGGAGCTGCCGGGCATCGTGGCCGACTACCGGCGCGCCGCCCGGGCCGCCATCGACGCCGGCTTTGACGGCGTCGAGCTGCATGCCGCCAACGGCTACCTGATCGACCAGTTCCTGCGTTCGGGCAGCAATCGCCGCGAGGACGCCTATGGCGGCTCGATCGAGAACCGCGCCCGCCTGCTGATCGAGGTGCTCGACGCCATCACGGCGGAAATCGGGGGCGGCCGCACCGGCGTCCGCATCTCGCCCGTCACCCCGACCAACGACGCATCCGACCCGCAGCCGCAGCCGCTGTTCGAATACGTCGCCCGCAGGCTGGCAGGCTACGGACTCGCGTACGTCCACGTCATTGAAGGCGCGACGGGCGGCGCGCGGGACCATCGGCAAGGCGACGCGCCGTTCGACTACGCGGCCTTGAAAGCGGCCTATCGCGACGCCGGCGGCAAAGGCGCCTGGATGGTGAACAACGGCTATGACCGTGCCATGGCCAGCGACGCTGTGGAAACAGGAACCGCCGACCTCGTGGCATTCGGCAAGCTGTTCATCGCCAACCCGGACCTCGTGCGCAGGTTCCGCGAGAACGCGCCGCTCAACGCGCCTGACCCGACCACTTTCTACGGCGGCACGGAGCGCGGGTATACGGACTACCCGACCCTGGACTGACGGTCGGCGGAATCAAGGTTCCTTGCGCGCGGGCGGGGCGAGGGTTCGTCCCGCCCGCAGTGAAATCCCCCCTCCCCCCGCTTCGCCGATGGGTGCATACTTGGACCGGTCCGCGGCGCCTGGCGCGCAGGACTTGGCCAACCACAGAAGGAAGCCCCGATGAAGCACATGTTCCCCGCGGCCGCGTTGATCGGCGGCTTGTTCATCGCGGCCGGCGCCGGCGCGCAGGAGCAGATCGTCAGGATCGGGCACGTCGGTCCGATCACGGGACCTGACGCCCATATGGGCAAGGACAACGAGAACGGTGCCCGCATGGCAATCGAAGCGCTCAACGCCCGCGGGATCAAGCTGGCGGGCAGGCCAATCCGCTTTCAGCTGCAGGCCGAGGACGACGCGGCGGATCCCAAGCAAGCCACCGCCGCCGCCACGAAACTGGTGGACGCCCGGGTCGCCGCCGTCATCGGGCACTTGAACTCGGGCACGACCATTCCGGCTTCGAAGATCTACGCGGACGCCGGTATTCCGCAGGTCTCGCCCTCGGCCACCAATCCTAAGTACACCCAGCAGGGCTTCAAGACCGCCTTCCGCGTGGTTGCGAACGACGCGCAGCTGGGGTATGTGCTTGGCCAATATGCCGTCAAGACGCTCAACGCGAAGAACATCGCCATCATCGACGACCGAACCGCGTACGGGCAGGGGGTGGCCGAGGAATTCGCCAAGGGCGTCAAGGCGGCTGGCGGCAAGATCGTGTCTAACCAGTACACCAACAACAAGGCCACCGATTTCAACGCCATTCTCACCGCGATCAAGGCGCGGCGCCCCGATGTCGTGTTCTTCGGCGGCATGGACGCGGTCGGCGGGCCGATGCTGCGCCAAATGAAGCAGCTCGGGATCACTGCCAAGTTCATGGGCGGAGACGGCATATGCACCGGTTCGCTGCCGGGGTTGGCGGGCGCCGGGCTGGGCGAGGAACAGGTGGTCTGCGCCGAAGCGGGTGGCGTGCCCGAGTCCGAAAAACGAGGCATGGAAGACTTCCGGGCTGCGTACAAGAAACGCTACGGCATCGACGTCGTCTATAACGCCGCCTACGCCTACGACGCAACGCTGGCCGTGGCCGCCGCGATGCAAAAGGCCGACTCTTGGGAACCGGCGAAATACCTGCCCGAGCTGGCCAAGATCCAATACAAGGGCATCACGGGCAACATTGCGTTCGACGAAAAGGGCGACCTGAAAGACGGCACCCTCACTCTCTATACCTACAAAGGCGGCAAGCGCACGGCGCTGGCCGTCACCAAGTAGAGGCCTCGCCGGCGCTCACTCTTCACCGAGGTAAGCCGACCGCACGCGGGGATCATCGAGCATCTCGGAGGCCGGGCCGGACATGACGATGACGCCCGACTCCATCACGTATCCCCGGTGCGCGGCCTGCAGCGCCAGGCGCGCGTTCTGCTCCACGAGCAAGATGGTCACGCCTTGCGCGGAAACGTCCCGGATGACCTCGAATATCCTCTCCACCATGAGCGGCGCCAGGCCCATGGACGGTTCGTCCAGCAGGAGCAGGCGCGGACGGCACATCAAGGCGCGGGCAATGGCGAGCATCTGCTGCTCCCCGCCCGAGAGCTCGCCCGCCATTTGCGAAGACCGTTCCTTCAGGCGAGGGAACACGGCATACCACCGTTCGATGTCCTCGGCGACCTGCCGCTTGTCGGAAATGGTATAGGCGCCCATCAGCAGGTTCTCGCGCACGCTCATGCGGGCAAACACGCCCCGCCCTTCAGGCACCATGGCCAGCTTGCGCTCGAGCAGCTGGAATGACTTCAACCCTTTCAAGGGCTGGCCAAAATATTCGATCCGACCCTCGACCCGGCTGCCCGGCAGCGTACCGGTAATGGCCTTGAGCGTGGTCGTCTTGCCCGCACCGTTGGCGCCGATCAGGGCCACCAACTCGCCTTCGCCCACATCCAGAGACACCCCCTTGAGTGCCTGGATCCCGCCATACGCGACGCGCAAATCGCGAACGGTCAAGACATTGGCTGTCGTCGCTCCACCGCTCAATGACTGGCTCCCAAATAGGCGGCAATGACTGCCGCATCCCTCTGCACTTCGGCTGGCGTCCCTTCGGCAATGACCTTGCCGTAATCGAGCACGGTGATGCGATCGCACAATCCCATCACGAGCTTGACGTCGTGTTCGATCAGCAAGATGGTGCGCCCCTCGGCGCGTATGCGATGCAGCAGCTCTCGGAGCGCCAGCTTTTCGGTCGGATTCATGCCCGCCGCCGGCTCGTCGAGCGCCAGCAGCAGCGGGTCGGTCGCGAGCGCCCGCGCGATCTCCAGGCGACGCTGGTCACCGTATGACAGGTGGCGGGCGGTGCGGCCCGCATAATGGCCGATGCCCACGAAGACGAGCAGCTCCTGTGCCCGCGCACGTATCGCAGCCTCTTCCTCGCGCGCCGCGCGATGCCTGAATACCGCGCCGAACACGCCCTGCGACGTCCTCACGTGACGCCCCACCATGACGTTCTCGAGCGCGGTCATGTCGCCGAACAGCCGTATGTTCTGGAAGGTGCGGGCGATGCCGGCCTTAGCCACGAGATAGGGAGCGGACGGCGTATAAGGAGTACCTTGCAATTCAAACCGCCCCGCATCGGGCCGGTAGAGCCCGGTGATGACGTTGAAGAACGTGGTCTTGCCCGCGCCGTTCGGTCCGATCAAGCCGTAGATCTGCCCCGGCATGATGCGCAGCCCGACGCCAGACAATGCCTGCAGCCCGCCGAAGCGCTTGCTGGCACCGACCACCGACAACAGCGGAACGCCGTTATTCCCCGCGACCGGGGCTGCCCCTTGGCTCATGCCTTCACCTCTCCCACGGGTTCGCCGCCGTGCGGGTGGTCTGCCTCGGGCCTGTCTTCCGGCCGGGGCGACGGCCACAGCCCAGCGGGCCGGGCGAGCATGATCAGCACCATGGCCAGCCCATACAGCAGTTGACGCATGACCTCGGCATCAACCCAGACCCGGCCGAACAACTCCTGCTGCAAGGGCTCCACGGCATGGCGCAGCACTTCCGGGAGGGCCGCCAGCAACACCCCCCCCAGCACGACGCCGGGGATGTGCCCGATGCCGCCCAAGACGACCATGGCCAGCACCGCGATGGACTCGGTCAGGGAGAAGGACTCGGGGGAAACGAATCCCTGGAACGCGGCGAACATGGCTCCCGCCACGCCGCCGAACGTAGCGCCCATCGCAAACGCCAGCAGCTTGACGTTGCGGGTATTGATCCCCATGGCCGCCGCGGCGACCTCGTCCTCGCGCAGCGCGATCCAGGCGCGGCCCAGGCGGGAATCCTGCAGGCGCACCGAGATGAAAATGGTCAAGGCACAGAACACAAGAAACAGGAAATAGTAGGCATTGACCGAAGGAATGCCCCAGCCCCCGATGTACACCGTCGACCCCGAGCCGGCCTCGCCGGCCAGCGAAATGCCGAAGATCCGCACCGGGTCGATCATGTTGATGCCCTGCGGGCCGTTGGTGATGTTCACCGGGCCATTCAGGTTATTCAGGAAAATGCGAATGATTTCCCCGAAGCCCAAGGTGACGATGGCCAGGTAATCGCCTCTTAGCTTGAGCGTCGGCGCGCCTAGTATGACCCCGAACACGCCGGCCAGCAGCGCCGAAAGCGGAACGATGATCCAGAGCGATAAATGGATGCCTTCCTGGACGACCCGTGGGCCGCACAACCGGACCAGGATCTCGCCGACGGCCGGGTAGGTGCTCGCGAACGACTCGATCACGGCGGCGAACTGCGGGGATGCGAACAGTCCCGCCGTATAGGCGCCGATGGCGTAGAAGGCGATATACCCCAGGTCCAGCAGGCCGGCGAAGCCGACCACGATGTTCAGCCCCAATGCCAGCATGATGTAGAGCAACGCCACGTCGGCGATGCGGACCCAGGAATTGCCGAACTGGCTGGCCACGAAGGGAAAAACCAGCACCACCGCGACCAGGGCGAACAGCGATGCGCGCACCCGGCGCGGATCGCGGGCGGAAGAAAAAAAGCGCATTCCCCTTCCCCCCTCAGGCACGGTCGGCCACGCGCTCGCCCATGATGCCCGCCGGGCGTAGCGTCAGCACCGCGACCAAGACGATGAAGGCAAAGATGTCTTGGTAGTGGCTGCCCAGGAAGCCGGCGGTCAGGTCTCCGACGTAGCCTGCCCCGAGGCTTTCGATCAGGCCCAGCAGAACGCCGCCCAGCATCGCCCCGTAAATATTCCCGATGCCGCCGAGCACCGCCGCCGAAAAGGCCTTCAGCCCGGGGACAAACCCCATCGCGAACTGCGTCGTGGAGTAATTCGCCGCCCACATTACGCCCGCGATCGCAGCCAACGCGGCGCCGATGGCGAACGTGGCAACGATGATCTTGTTCGTGTCCACGCCCATCAGGCCCGCCACGCGCGGATTCTCGGCCGTGGCCCGCATCGCGCGCCCCAGCCGCGTGCGCTCCACCACCAATGCGAGGCAGGCCATGGCGGCCACCGCCAGCACGAGCAGCAATATCTGCGTATGGGAAATCAACGCCCCGGCGATTTCGACCGGCTCGGGGGACAGCAGCTGCGGAAACGGGATCGGGCTCCGGCCCCAGATCATCATGGCGATGGTCTGGAGCAGGATGGAAACCCCGATCGCGGTAATCAAGGGCGCCAGGCGAGGCGCGTTGCGCAGGCGTCGGTAGGCGACGCGTTCGATCACCAAGCTCACCGCCACGCACACCGGGACGGCACCGGCGATCGCCAAGGCCAGTTGAACGCCGCCGGGCAGGCCGGGGGCAACGCTCTCGAGCGCGCGCAGGAGCGTCAGCCCGGTCATGGCACCGACCATCAGGATTTCCCCATGGGCGAAATTGATGAGGTTCAGGACGCCATAGACCATGGTGTAACCGATTGCGATCAGCGCATACATGGCGCCCAGCACCAACCCGTTGATGATTTGCTGGAGAAATATGTCCATGAAGCGGTGATCTCCCGAAATGCCCCGAACGCCGACAAGCCACTCCGCCTGGCCACGCCGGCTGCAACCAGCACGATAGTGGCGTTTTTGGCACGATCTCGTCAACACCGGGCGTGCGCCGCACCGGCGTAGTTCGCGGCACGCAATGAACGTACAATCCTTGGCTATCGTCGACAATGCGTCTGGCGTCGCGTCGTCCTCCGCCATGACCTCGTCCGCGTCGAGCAATAGCCATCCGCGTCAAGCGGTCGCGTGGCCGCCAGGCTTCGGTCGACCTTGCCCCGTCGAAAGCGGCTTCGCACACATGTGCCCCATGAGGCGGGCAGCGGGGTGGGCCTGGGGCCCCGCCCACCCCGGCTCGCCTGGGCCTGCGCGGCCGGACCAGGTGACAACCGCTCGGACCGGCCGCTGCGCCACAACCGCACGTCAGCCCCAATATCGGAATTCCCTTCATCGTCCTGCATGACTAAAGCCGACACCTCCTCCCACACCCCGATGATGCAGCAGTACCTGCGCCTCAAGGCCGAGGCCGGCCCCATGCTGCTCTTCTACCGCATGGGAGATTTCTACGAGCTGTTCTACGAGGACGCCGAGAAAGCGTCGCGCCTGCTGAACCTGACGCTGACCACGCGTGGCGCTTCCAACGGCGCGCCCGTCCGCATGGCGGGCGTGCCCTTCCACTCTGTCGAGCAATACTTGAGCCGACTGGTCAAGCTCGGGGAGTCGGTCGCCATCTGCGAGCAGGTGGGAGATCCGGCCACCTCCAAGGGCCCGGTCGAACGGCGCATCGTCCGCATCGTGACGCCGGGCACGCTGACCGACGACGCCCTGCTGCCGGCCAAGGCCGACCGTGCTATCGCCGCCATCCATCCGGGCAGCGGCAAGTCGCGTGGAAGCGCCGGCCGCATTGGTCTCGCCTGGCTCAATCTTGCCAGCGGAGAATTCCGGCTGACCGAATGCGCGCCGTCACTGCTCTCCACGGAACTGCACCGCATCGCCCCGGCCGAGATCGTGCTGGCCGAAGGACAGGCCCTGCCCGCCGATTACAACGCCGCCATCAGCCCCGTTCCCGCCTGGCACTTCGAAAGCAGTAGCGCGCGCCAGCAGCTGCTCGGCCACTTCGGCACCGACACGCTCGCCGGCTTCGACGTCGAAGACATGCCGGAAGCGATCTGCGCGGCGGGCGCCCTGCTGCGCTACGTTTCCCACACGCAATCGCAAGCGCTGGCCCACGTGCAGCAGCTGACCGCCGACCGGGCCAGCCAATACGTTCTCCTCGATCCGGTCACGCGGCGCAACTTGGAATTGACCGAAACGCTGCGGGGGGAAGAATCGCCCACGCTTTTCTCGGTACTCGACCACTGCCAGACCCCCATGGGCAGCCGCCTCTTGCGCCGCTGGCTGCACCATCCGCTGCGGGACAATGCGCCCGCCGCGGCGAGGCTGCGCGCCATCGAGACGCTGCTCGACGCGGGCGACCCGCGCACGCTGCAGGAAGCGCTCGCGCCGCTGCCCGATGTCGAGCGCATTGCCGCGCGCGTGGCCTTGCGCTCGGTGAGGCCGCGCGAGCTCGCCAGCCTGCGCGACGCGCTGCTGCGCCTCCCTGCGCTGCATGACATGGTGCTGCGCGTAGCGGGCGAAGGGTCGATGCTCTCGGCCGACGTGAAACCCTTGCTTCCCGAGCTGGCGGCGCAGCTGGCCCCCGACCCGGCCATCGCCGAGCTGCTGTCTCGCGCCATCGCGCCCGAACCCGGCGTGAACGTGCGCGACGGCGGAGTGATCGCGGCTGGCTTCGATGCCGAACTGGACGAGCTGCGCGCGTTGGAATCGCACAGCGGTGATTTTCTCGTCCAACTCGAGAAGCGGGAACGCGAGCGCACCGGCATCGCGAACCTGCGCGTGGAGTTCAACCGCGTACATGGTTTCTTCATCGAAGTCACCCGCGGGCAAACAGACAAGGTGCCCGACGACTATCGCCGCCGCCAGACACTCAAGAACGCAGAGCGCTACATCACGCCCGAACTCAAGGCATGGGAAGACAAGATACTGTCGGCCCAGGATCGCGCCCTCGCGCGCGAAAAATGGCTGTACGACCAAGTGCTGGACGCACTCGCGCCCCACGTGCGCAGCCTGACGCAGACGGCCGCTGCGCTAGCTGAAATCGACGTGTTGGCGGCGCTCGCCCACCATGCCCGGACCAACGACTGGGTCGCTCCGGAGCTGGTCGATGGCGCGGAAATCCACATCGAACAAGGCCGCCATCCCGTTGTGGAGCGGGTCATCGAACGGTTCACGCCCAATGACTGCAAACTGTCGCAGACGAGGCGCATGCTGCTCATCACCGGCCCCAACATGGGCGGCAAGTCGACCTACATGCGCCAGACCGCGCTCATCGTGCTGCTTGCGCGCATCGGCAGTTTCGTGCCGGCGCGGTCGGCGCGCATCGGCCGCATCGATCGCATCTTCACCCGCATCGGAGCCGCCGACGACCTGGCCGGCGGCCGCTCGACTTTCATGATGGAAATGATCGAGGCCGCCGCCATCCTGGCTTCCAGTACATCGGAAAGCCTAGTGCTGATGGACGAGATAGGCCGCGGTACGTCGACCTACGACGGCCTGGCGCTCGCCTGGGCGATCGCCTTCCAACTGGTCTCTCAAAACCGGGCGCTGACGCTGTTTGCCACGCACTACTTCGAACTGACGCGCCTGCCTTCGGTTCGCCCGGAAGTGGCCAACGTCCACCTGGCTGCAGCCGAATCCCACAAGGGCATCGTCTTCTTGCATGAGGTGCGGGAAGGGCCAGCCAGCCGCAGCTACGGCATCCAGGTGGCGCAGCGCGCCGGCATCCCAGCCTCGGTGGTCCGGATGGCGCGACGGGAACTCGAGAAATTGGAGATGCAGGGTGCACAAGTGCCGCAGCTTCCTCTCTTCGCGCCTCCGGAGGACGACGCAGCCGAAGCACGCCAGCAGCGACAGGCGCACGACGAAGCCTTGGAGGCCGTCCGTGCCGCGCTCGACGAGATCGACCCGGACCAGCTCAGCCCCCGCGAAGCGCTCGACCAACTCTATCGGCTCAAGAGCTTGGTTCAGGCCCAATGACTACCATGTCGTCGCGCATCGTCCGCCGGATCGGCCGCCTGGGATGGACGGTGGGTTCGGCGTGCCTGGCGTTTGCGGCGGCGGCATCCTCCCACCCCGAGTCGCGCTACGCTGCCCGCCAGGGTTTCGCGTTCGCGCTGTTGGGCAACGCTCCCTTGCACGCATCCACCGAAGGCATCGTCTCACAGGTCCTGGCCGAGCTCGCCACGGAGGTGGACCTGGCCATCCACACCGGCAATGTAAAGGGACCCGATGAACATTGCGACGACGAAACCTACATGCGGCGACACGCGCTGCTGGATGCAAGCCCGGTGCCGCTGGTCCTGACGCCAGGTGAAAATGACTGGGCCAGCTGCGATCGCAAGGCGGCCGGCCAATACGGTCCCGTCGAACGCTTGAATCGGCTGCGCGAGCTGTTCTTCGAGCCGGGCGATTCACTCGGCAGGCTCAGGCTGGATGTGCAGCGACAAAGCGAAACCGTCCGGTTCCGGGGCTATCCCGAAAACGCGCGGTGGGAGTACGGCGGCATCCTGTTCGTCACCGTCAACGTCCCGGGTAATCGCAACAATTACCGCACGGGCGCGGGACGCAATGGAGAATACGAAGAACGCGTCCAGGCCAATGCTTCCTGGTTGCGGCAGGCATTCGCTGCCGCCGCGCGGCTCAAGACCCGCGGGGTCGTCGTGGCGTTTGCCGGCGACCCGCACTTCGAGGGGCGAGAGAAAACACCCGGCATCGATCCCTACGCCCAGGTGAAGGCCGACCTGGCCCGGCTGGCATCGAAGTATTCCGGCCCGGTGCTGGTCGTGCACGGCGGCGAGGCGCCGCCGAACCACCACACTCCCGACCGGCCGGTCAAGCTCAACGGCAAGACGCTGCAGAACGTGATCCGCGTCCGGACGTATGGCTACTCGCGACCGGCATATTGGATCAAGGTGAGCGTCCTACCCGGCAACAGGCAAGTATTCAGCGTAGAAACCGTCAATACGGTACTCACGCCGCCTCAGCCGCGCTGAAGCGGCGCGCGGCGTGGTTTTCCCCCGCGCGCCGGCCGGGTATCAGTGCAGCGTGCCCGGATTGCGGCGGGCCTCGATCATGGCATCCAAGACCTCGTCGCTCTCGTCGTCGACGTCGGCATAACCCTGTTCAATCTCTTCAGGGTCGGCCGGCCGCACGTCCAGCACCTTGATCCGGACGCGCAGCGCCATGCCCGCGAAGGGATGGTTCGCATCCAACACGACTTTGTCGTCCGTCAGGTCGGTGACCGAAAAAATCAGGGCGTCGTCGCGGGCTTCGCCGTCATCGGGATGAACGACCGTGCCGTCTTCGTCGGGATCTCCGGGAACGCCCTCGAACTGCATGCCTACCTCGAGCGGCTCCGGAAAGCGCGAACGAGGCTCCACCCGCAATAACTCGGGGTCGTAGTCGCCGAACGCGTCCTCCGGCTCGAGGTGAAACGTCTGCTCGAAACCGGCGGTCTTGCCCTCGAGCCCATCATCGAGCCGGGGCAGCAGGCTGTCGAGCCCGCGGTACAGAAAGCTCACGGGCCCACCGCTGTCGTCGAGCGCTTCCCCGTCGGTACTCATGATCCAGAACTCGACCGTGACGACGGTGTTTTCGCCGATGGCCAGAGCCGGATCGCTATTGGAAGCGGTCATAATCTTGGTTTCCCGTAAACGTGGTTGAATTTCCGATTTTACAGGCTATGCCACAGGCCCTTCGTCTTCGTCCATGAATCCCCATACTCCCGCACGTCTCCTGGGCGGTCTGACTCCAGCCCAATTCATGCAACGCCATTGGCAGCGCAAGCCTTTATTGATACGCGGCGCGTTCGAACGGTTCCAGCCTCCGCTGACGATCCCCCAGGTCAAGCGGCTGGCGCGCCGCGACGACGTGGAATCGCGGCTCGTGTGGCGCGAGTCGGGGCGCTGGCACATGGAACGGGGGCCCTTTTCCCGGCTGCCGCCTGCGCGCGAACCGGGATGGACGCTGCTCGTACAAGGCGTCAACCTGCACGACGACGGGGCTGCCGCATTGATGTCGCAATTCCGGTTCGTCCCAGACGCGCGCCTGGACGATCTGATGATCAGCATCGCCACTGACCAGGGCGGGGTCGGGCCGCATTTCGACAGTTATGACGTATTCCTGCTCCAGGGTAGCGGCCGGCGCCGCTGGCGCATCGGCAAACAGCGAAACCTGGAGCTGGACCCGGAAGCGCCGCTGAAAATCCTCCAGCGCTTCGACCCGGCCGAGGAATTTGTGCTCGAGGCGGGCGACATGCTGTACCTGCCGCCAGCCTACGCCCATGACGGCATTGCCGAAGGCGACGACTGCATGACGCTGTCCATCGGATTCCGGTCGCCGTCCTTGGAAGAACTGGCGCGCGGCATGCTGGAGTTCGCGTCCGATTCGCTGGCCGAGCGCCCGCCCGCGGCGTTGCGCGGGCACTACCGAGACCCTGACCAACCCGCCGTCGACCGACCGGCCGCATTGCCTGAAAGCATGGTTGAGGCGGCCCTGGCCGCCGTCTCCGCGGTCAAGTTCGACCCGCAACTGGCCTCGCGTTACCTTGGGTGTTGGTTGACGGAGCCCAAGCCGGAGGTAGTGTTCGAACCCGCCAACCCCGACGCGCTGCCCGACTTGGAGCACAACTGGCCCGCAGCCGGCGTCCTCGCGTTGGATCGCCGCACCCAGATGATTTATCGGGGCAAACTGTTGTTCATCAATGGCGAGGTCGCCCCTGTTCCCGCCGGAGCCGCATTGCGGACCCTGGCCGATGATCGGCGGCTACCATGCGATGCGCCGGCCTCCGCCCGGCTCAAAGACGAAGAACGGGCGACATTGCAGGAATGGCTCGAAGCAGGCTGGGTGCATTACCTCGCCTAGCCTTCCCGCCCCCGCCGGCATCGAAAATAAACGATATACAATTCGATGACCGGCGCCCTCTCGCACGGGCCTATATTCCCCGACCATGGACCTAGACGCCTCCATCAAGGCACTGGCGCATCCGGTGCGGCGCAACATCCTGCAGTGGCTCAAGGAGCCTGAAAAACACTTTGCCGAGCAGGTGCACTCCCTGGAACTCGGCGTTTGCGCAGGCATGTTCGAGCGCTGCGGACTCTCCCAATCGACCGTATCCGCCCACTTGGCGACGCTGCATCGGGCAGGATTGGTCACCACCCAGCGCATCGGGCAATGGGTGTATTACAAGCGCAACGAGCAAGCCATCGAAGCCTTGCTGGCCCAACTACGGGAAGCCGTCTGAGCTCCCCGCCTCCCCTTGGCCCCTACCCCCTGAACGCTCTTCTTCTGCCGACGATCGGCCCCGGCCGATATTGCGGTAAATACCACAATCCGAAACGCTTGCGCACACTCCTGACCCGAGTGATACACAAATTTCTTACGTGAGACTTACTTTTTTACGCAACCATGGAAAACACCTAGTCAGGCCTGATAGAATGAGTTCGTGCTCGAATGAAGCCGGATCCTCGGCTCATCCAATTTGGGTAATGACGGCGAATTCCGTCCATCCGTCTCGTGACGACACTGAAAAGGAAAGATCATGAAGAAGACTCTGCTCCTGGCCTCGCTGCTCGCAGTCGCCCTGTCGGCTTGCGGTAAGAACGAAGAAACCGCTCCCGCCGACACCATGCCGCCGGCCGCGACCACCCCGGCTGAACCCGCTCCGGTTCCCGCCGAGCCCACCCCGGCCGAACCTGCTGCCCCCGCTCCCGCCGAGCCGGCTGCCCCCGCCGACCAAGGCGCTGCGCCGGCCCAGCAGTAAGTCTCGCGATCCGTCGGCAGCGAACCCCCGCCGGCTGCGGATCTGTGATCAGCGCGGCCGCGCCTGCGGCCGTAGACAAAGCCTCCCTTCGGGAGGCTTTGTCGTTCCTGGCTGTCGAGCCAGGCCGCCCGGGCAGGCTTTTCACCCGCTCAATGCCACCCAATCGAAACCGGCATCCTGATCGGCGACCCCAACATCTTCCGGCCGCCAGCCAAGCACGGACGCCAGCGCTTCACGCGCCAGGCGGGGCAAGTTGTTTGTCCTGCTGAGATGGGCGGCATGCAGGAACCGCAGCCGGGAGCGGTCCACGGCCCGTAGCAGCTCCGCTGCCGCAGCATTGGATAAATGGCCGAAGCGGCCGCTGATGCGGTATTTCAGATAGACCGGGTAATCACCGTTGGCAAGCATGTCGGGGCAATGATTGCACTCGAGCACCAAGGCATCGCAGCCGGAAAGCGTGCGGTGCACGTGGGGCGTGCCCTCTCCCAAGTCCGTCAAGACGCCCAGCCGCCATTGGCCGTCATGCAATACGTACTGCACCGGTTCGCGCGCATCGTGCGGGACGGGAAAGGGCTGCACGAGCAACCCACCCACGGCAAAGGCGGAATGGCTGTCGCAGCATATCGTGACCGTACCCTCCGGAATCCGGGCAGCCACGGCCTCGCGCGTGCCGTTGGTCAGATAGATGGGAATGCCGTGCCGGCGTGCCAGGCGGAAGACTCCACCGATGTGATCGCCGTGTTCGTGGGTGACGAGAATGCCGTTCAGCGACGACGGCTCGATGCCGCGCGCCAGCAGCCGGCGCTCGATTTCGCGTAGCCCGAACCCGCAGTCGATCATGACGCGGGTCGTGGAAATCCCCTCCCTGGCCTCGACCACGAGGGCATTGCCCTCGCTGCCGCTGCCCAGACTGGTATAGCGCAAAGCGAACCCTATGAAGCCTGGTGCGCGCGCCTGCCCTTGCCCAGGCAGCGCGCGGACGATGGCTTTATTTCAGTTGGTTGAGCAGGACGTTCAGAATGCGCCGGCCCGTCGCAGACGTTTCCGGATTGCCTTGCGCATCCAAGACCGTCACCTGAGTCGTGTCGTTCGACGAAACCAGCTTCACACGGTACTGCGGACGGCTTTCCGGCTTGTCGCTGCCGCGGCCGAACAGGCGACCGAAGAAGCCGGGCTTGTCGGCGCTGGCCGCGTCGGCATCCACGTACCGTACATAGTAGACGCCCTCCGCACGGTTGCGGTCTTCCACGGTGAAGCCACCGCGGTCCAGGGCCAAGCCGACGCGGCGCCAAGCGCGGTCGAACGGCTCGGCGATCTGCAAGGCGCCCGCTTCACCAGACCCGGTCACCAATTGGGGGGCCGCTCCCTTGTCGATCTGCTGCGCCCGGTCCACCGCAGCCTTGGCGCGATCGAAATCCGCACCCAGGCGCACCATCAGGCGCGCCAGCATTTCGGCTTCCAGGCCAGGATCGTTGGGACGCGAGGTCCAGGTGGTCTGGCTGTTCTCGGCGCCGGTCAACACCTCCTGCGCCCCCCGATGGCTGATGTAGATCTCGGTGCTGTTGCCCACGCGCTCCAGGCGGGTGCGGAACATGTCACGCTCGCCGGTGGACCAGAGCGAGTCGAAGACCTTCCCGATGGTGTTGCGGATGAAGTCCTGCGGGATCTTGGCCCGGTTCTCGGCCCAGTCCGTCTCCATCACGCCGACCTGGGGCAGGTCCTGGCGCAACAGGAACCCGAGGTCCTGCCAGAATTGCCGCACGATCGGGTACAGCTGGTCCGGGGAACGGTCGATCACCACCAGCCAGCGCTTGTCCCCGTCTCGTTCGATGCGCATGTCCGGCCGCTCGGGGAGCACCGTGCTCGCCGCCTGGCTAGCCTCGGGCTGGGCCTGCACGCTCGAATAGCTGGAGAAGGTCGTGGAAGACGGAGCAGGCGGCGTCGACCCGGACGAGGCCTGGCCCGGAACCTGGAAGCGGCTGTCGGTCGGCAGCTGGGTCAAGTCAGGCGGCACTTCCAATTTTGCCGAGGGCGCCGGCGAGGCGCTCTTGTAGTCGATGGACTCTTCCTTGCCAAGCAACTGGTTGACGCTGCTGCAGCCCGCGATCAATGTGGACAGGGAAACCAGCACTGGCAAGATTGCCAGGCGGGAGAGATTCGTAGGCACTGCATTCATTGACGGATAACTCCTGAGGCCGCGACCGGCCCTATCGTTGCGCCGGCGGATCACGTCTGGCAAAAGCATGTGGCGGAAGATCAGACCTGGATGCCCGCGGCGGCGAGCGCTTCCCTGACGGCAGCATGATGCTGAGCCCCCAGTTCGGCCAAGGGCAGGCGGTAACCCAGCGCCATGCGCCCCATTTGGGCAAGCGCCCACTTGACGGGCACGGGGTTGGGTTCGAGGAACAAATTGCGGTTAAGCAAGGCGAGGCGGCGATTGATTTGCGCCGCCTTCTTGGCGTCGCCGGCCAGCGCCGCCACGCACAGCTCGTGCATGAGGCGCGGCGCCACGTTGGCCGTGACGGATATGTTGCCGCGGGCGCCCAGCATGATGAGCGCCGCAGCCGTGGGGTCGTCCCCGCTATAGACGGCGAATGACTCCGGAACCTGGCTCAGCAGCAGCGCGCCGCGGCCGATGTCGCCGGTGGCATCCTTCAGGCCGATGATGCCCGGCACCTGCGCCAAGCGCAGCGTCGTCTCGTTGGACAAATCGCACCCGGTGCGCCCGGGAACGTTGTACAGGATCATCGGCAGGTCAACCGCCTCGGCGATGGCCTTGAAATGCCGGTAGAGGCCTTCCTGCGTGGGGCGGTTGTAATACGGCACGACCGACAGTCCCGCGTCCGCGCCCACTTTCTTGGCGGCTTCGGTCAGCTCGATGGCTTCGGCGGTCGAATTGGCGCCGGTGCCGGCGATGACCGGAGCCCGGCCCGCGACGTGCTGGACGGCGACCCGGATCAGCTCGACGTGCTCGTCCACCGAAACGGTAGGCGATTCGCCCGTCGTTCCCACCACCACGAAGCCATCCGTGCCTTCGGCCAAATGCCAGTCGAGCAACGCCCGGAAGGCTTCGAAATCGAGCTTCCCGTCTGGCTGCATCGGAGTGACGATAGCGACGATGCTGCCTTCAATAGGGGTGCGAGATGTGGTTGCCATACGATGCTTGGGGGCCCGGAAAGGGATCAAACGGAACGAATCGGAAATCGTACAAGTGTACCGGAAATATAGGCGCGCCCCGCGCGGGAGCGCGCAGCAGCGCGGCTACCCCTCCTGGCGCAGGCCCTACAGGAACAATCTTACGATGGCATCCCCGAGCATGAGCATGGGACGAACCAGGAATCCCAGCATGCCCGTCATCAGCAAGACGAGCAGGATGGGCATGCCGTAAGGCTCCAGCTTGGAGTATTTCCAGGCGAGCGAATGCGGCAGGAGGCTAAAGACGATGCGGCCGCCGTCCAGCGGCGGGATGGGCAGCAGGTTCAAGGCCATCAGCATCAGGTTGACCTGGACCCCCGCTATCGCCATGGCTACGAAGAATCGCTCGTCTACCCCCGCGCCCAGCATCAGCTTCAGGCCCAGGGCCCAGATGATCGCCATGACCAGATTGATGCCCGGCCCTGCTGCGGCCACCCACAGCATGTCACGCTTGGGACGGTGCAGGCGGCCGAAATCGACCGGGACGGGCTTGGCCCAGCCGAACAGCAGCCCCGCTCCGCCGAGCAGCTTGCTGGTCAGCAAGATGACCGCCGGCACCAGCAGCGTGCCGACCGGATCGATGTGCTTGACCGGGTTGAGCGTCACCCGCCCCGCCTGGGTGGCGGTGTCGTCGCCAAACATGCGCGCCACGTAGCCGTGGGCGGCCTCGTGCAAGGTGATCGCGAAGATCAGCGGGATGGCATAGACCGCGATGGTTTGAATGATGGAATCCATGCGGCATTGTAACGGCAGAGCTCCGCGCCGAGAGCCGTCCGGAAGTCGGATTTTCCCCGCTGCCCGGTGGGGCCCGTGCGCGCCGTCTGCGACGGGCTAGGCGGTGAGCCCGAGCGCGGCCGGGTCTCCGCGGCCTCGGCGCAGCACCACCGGCTCGGCACCCGTCAAATCCACCACCGTGGTCGGCTCGCGGGCGCAAGCCCCCCCGTCCACGACCGCGGCCAAGTCGTGTTCGTAGCGCTCGCGGATCTCGACCGGCTCATTCATCGGATCCTCTTCCCCGGCCGGGATCAGCGTGCTCGAAAGCAGCGGCGAGCCGATCTCCTCGAGCAGGCACAAGGCGATGGGATGATCGGGCACGCGTATGCCTATGGTCTTGCGCGAAGGATGCGACAAGCGCCGCGGCACTTCCCGGGTCGCCTCCAGGATGAAGGTCCAAGGGCCGGGCGTGGCGGCCTTCAGCAGCCGGTACTGCTTGTTGTCGACATGGGCGAATTGGCCGATTTCCGCCAGGTCGCGGCAAAGCACGGTGAGATGATGCCGCTCATCGACGCCGCGCAGCCGCCGGAGCGACTCCGCGGCATGCTTGTCGTCCAGCGGCGCCACGAGCGCGTAACTGGAATCGGTGGGGATGGCCACCAGCCCGCCGGCCCGTATGAGCTGCGCAGCCTGCTTGAGCAGGCGCAATTGCGGATTCTGGGGATGTACGGAGAAGAACTGTGCCACGTCGCCTGGTCCTCGCAAAAAGCGCATACGCCCGGAAAACGTCCGGGCCCCCTTGCCTCCGGAGGGTCCGGGGGCGTTGCCTCAATCCGCAGCCATCGTACGCAACTCGGCGACCAGCTTGGCCAATGCCGAGTCCCGCGCCGCGGCGTCAGTGAAACTCGGGCCGCGTGCCGCCAGCGCGCCGCCCAGGAACAAGACATAGGAATCCCCGTCAGCGCGCAGGGCCTCCCCGGGATCGGCCAAGGCACGCAGCTGCTTGACTACGGCGCCGGCGGCCTTGGCGTCCGCATAAGGCTCCGAAAGCAGCAAATCCTGGCCGTCCGCGGCCAAGAAGCGGAAGCGGAAGCGTCCGTCTTCGTCTCGGAAGCTGACGAAGCGGGCCTGCTTGCCCGACTTTTTCTTTGCCACGGGTGCCCCGGCCGGCTGGACCGCATCCAGCCCCACTGCCGCCCGCAGCTCGGCAAGAAACGGTCCTGCGATGGCCCGCGCCTTGCGCGCCCCCTCTTGCAGGATCTCCTCGATTTCCTCGGGACGCGCCATCAGGCTTTCATACCGCTCGCGCATGGGGCCGATCTCGCGCTCTATGCGCTCGAACAAGGCCTGCTTGGCATCTCCCCAACCCATCCCCTCTTCCAGGGCGCGCCGGAAAGCCGCCGCCTCATCGCTCGACGCGAAAGCCCGGTAAATGATGTAGAGATGCGAATTCTCCGCATCCTTGGGCTCTCCCGGCAGCCGCGAGTCGGTCACGATGCGGCCGATCGCCTCGCGCAATTGCTTGCTACCGCCTTCGAACAGCGGAATGGTGTTGTTGTAGCTCTTGGACATCTTGCGGCCGTCCAGCCCCGGAAGCGTGGCCACGGACTCGTCGATCTGCGCCTCGGGCAGCACGAACAGCTCGCGGCCGCGCCCGTAGATGTGGCTAAAGCGCTGGGCGATGTCGCGCGCCATCTCGATGTGCTGGATCTGGTCGCGCCCGACGGGCACCCGGTGGGCGTTGAACAGCAGGATGTCTGCCGCCATCAGCACAGGATACGAGAACAGCCCCATCGTGACGCCTGCGTCCGGATCCTGGTTCTCCGCTACGTTCTGGTCGACGGCGGCCTTGTAGGCATGGGCCCGGTTCATCAATCCCTTGGCCGTGACACAGGTCAGCAGCCAGCACAATTGGGGGATTTCGGGCAAGTCGGACTGCCGGTAGAAGGTCACCCGCTGCGGGTCCAGCCCTGCGGCCAACCACGTCGCGGCGATCTGCAGGCGCGAGCGCTGCAGCCGCACGGGATCCTCGCATTTGATGAGGGCGTGATAGTCGGCCATGAAGAAGAAGGCATCGTTTTCCTCGTTGCGGCTCGCCTCGATGGCTGGGCGAATGGCACCGACATAGTTGCCGAGGTGCGGGGTGCCGGTAGTCGTGATGCCGGTGAGGATGCGGGTTCTCATATTCGGGAAAGGGCTAGCTTGAATACGGGGATAGAGCCGCAGTGTACCTCTCGGGCGCGATCGCTTGCGTTGGCGGATAATGGCGGGTGTCGGTTTTTCCTTGGGGCCCGTCATGGCCGTCATTTCTTTCGCGCTCGCCGGTGATTATGTGCCGCTATGCGATTTGCTCAAACTCACGGGCCTCGCGGATTCGGGAGGCGCCGGGAAGGCGTTGGTCGCCTCCGGGGTCGTGAAGGTGGACGGGCAGGTAGAACTGCGCAAGACCTTTAAAGTGCGGGCAGGGCAGGCGGTGGAGGTCGAGGGAGTAACGATCGAGGTCCAGGGCGGAGGTTCTTGATACGCCCCGCGCTTGCGCCCCGCCCCCGTGACCGGGCGGAGGCGGAAGGCACCGGCCGGTGCGTCGATCCGCCCGGCCGCCACCAGGGCCGTGCGGCTCAGTGCGCCTGCTCCCAGGTGGCGCCGGCGCCGACTTCGGCAACCAGCGGGACATTCAGCTGCGCCACGCCGCACATCAGCTCCGGCAGGCGCTGGGCGACGATTTCGCGCTCTTCGGCCGGGACTTCGAGCACGAGCTCATCGTGCACCTGCATGATCAGGCGTGCACGGAGCTTTTCAGCCTCGATCCAATTCTGGACGGCCACCATCGCCATCTTGATCAGGTCGGCGGCCGTGCCTTGCATGGGGGCGTTGATGGCCGCCCGCTCGGCGGCCTGGCGGCGCGGACCGCTGCCGCCCCGGATTTCGGGCAGCCACAGGCGGCGGCCGAATACGGTTTCGACGTAACCCCGCTCCCTCGCCTGCTCTCGGGTCTCGTCCATGTAGCGCGCCACGCCGGGATAGCGGGCGAAGTAGCGGTCGATGTAGTGCTTGGCGGCGTCCCGGGTGATGCCGAGGTTGCTGGCCAGGCCGAATGCGCTCATTCCATAGATCAGGCCAAAGTTGATGACCTTGGCGTAGCGCCGCTGCTCGGCGTTGACCTCTTCCGGCTTGACGCCGAAGATTTCCGCGGCCGTGGCGCGGTGGATGTCTTCGCCGCGCGCAAAGGCTGCCAGCAGGTTCTCGTCGCCCGAGATGTGCGCCATGATGCGCAGCTCGATCTGGGAATAGTCGGCCGACATGATCAGGTTGCCTGGCTCGGCCACGAAGGCTTCCCGCACGCGCCTGCCCTCGGGCGTGCGCACCGGGATGTTCTGCAGGTTCGGGTCGCTCGAAGCCAGGCGCCCCGTCACCACCGCTGCCTGCGCGTAGCTGGTGTGCACGCGCTGGGTGCGGGCGTTGATCATCTTGGGCAGCTTGTCGGTGTATGTGGACTTGAGCTTGGCCAGGCCGCGATAGGTCAGCAAGGTCTGCGGCAAGGGATAGTCCTGGGCCAGCTTGCTGAGCACGTCTTCGTCCGTGGACGGCGCGCCGCTGGCCGTCTTCTTGACCACCGGCAATTGCAGCTTGCCGAACAGGATCTCGCCCAGCTGCTTGGGTGAATTGAGATTGAACGGCTGCCCGGCCAATTCATAGGCGCGCTGCTCGAGCGTCATCAATTCCTGTCCAATCGCGTGGCTCTGCCGCGCCAATTCGTCCGGATCGATGCGCACGCCGTTGCGCTCCATGATGGTCAACACGCGCGAGACCGGCACCTCGATGGCATAGATGCGCGCGAGCCCGGGGTCGGCCTCGATGCGCGGATATAACGCGGCATGCAGCTGCAGGGTGAAATCCACGTCCTCGCAGGCATAGCGGGTCGCCACGTCGATGGCGACCTCGTCGAAACAAAGCTGGTTGGCACCCTTGCCGCAAACATCGACGTACGACAGGCCTTTGCGCCCCAGCCAACGCTGGGCAAGGTCGTCGAGGGCCACGCTGCGGTGAGACTCCAGCACGTAGGCTTCGAGCATGGTGTCATGCGCGATTCCCCGGAGCGCGATGCCCGCATTGGCGAACACATGGGTGTCGTATTTGGCGTTGTGCAGCAGCTTGGGAGCGTCCGCATTCTCGAGCCAAGGCGCAAGGCGGGCCAGCACCTCGTCCTTGGGAAGTTGTGCCACGGCATCCGGATGACGGTGCGCCAGCGGGATGTAGCATGCCTCTCCCGGCCGGACGGCCAAGGACAGGCCCACGAGGCGGGCCTCCATTTCCACCAAGGAGTCGGTTTCGGTATCGAGCGCCACCAGCGGCGCGGCCTGGATGATGTCGAGCCAGCGATCGAATGCTTCCCAATCGCTCACCGTTTCGTAATGGACGGTTTCGGGCGCGGGCGGCGCATCGGCCTGGACGCGGGAATCCCCTTCGGGTATGCGTTCGGCATCACCCGTCAGCTCCCTGAGCCAAGTGCGGAACCCGTAGCGTTCGTACATCGCCTCCAGGCGCTCCCGATCCGCGGGCCGCATGGTGAGCGACTCCACGCCGGATATGTAGGCGCCCAGGTCACAATCGGTGCGAACCGTTATGAGCGATCGAGTGAGCTCGAAATTCGGTATGGCCGCCCGCAAGTTGGCGCCCGCGACGCCTTTGATCTTGTCCGCCTGCGCGATGATCCCCTCGAGCGAACCGTATTCGTTGAGCCACTTGGCAGCCGTCTTGGGCCCGACCTTCTCTACGCCGGGAACGTTGTCGACGGAGTCGCCGATCAGCATCAAGTAGTCGACGATGCGCTCGGGGGGAACGCCGAATTTTTTCGCCACGCCTTCGGCGTCGAGTACTTCCGAGGTCATGGTGTTGACCAGCGTCACGTGATCATTGACGAGCTGGGCGAGGTCCTTGTCGCCGGTGGACACGATGGTGCGGATGCCTCGCGCGGCGGCCTGGTGGCAGAGCGTGCCGATCACGTCGTCGGCCTCGATGCCCTCGATGGCGAAAACCGGCCAGCCCTGGGCGCGGATGGCCTCGACGATGGGACCGATCTGGCGTGCCAGGTCTTCCGGCATGGCGGCGCGGTTGGCCTTGTACTCCGGATACAGTTCGTCGCGGAAAGTCTTGCCCGGAGCGTCGAAAATGCAGGCGAGATAGTCTGCCTTATGATCGTTCAATGCGCGGCGCAGCATATTCAACACGCCGTACAGCGCGCCGGTCGGTTCTCCTTGCGCGTTGCGCAGGTCCGGCAGGGCGTGATATGCGCGGTAGAGATAGCTGGAACCGTCGACCAACAGCAACGTCTTGATCATGATCAAACAAAGAGAATTCGTAGTAGGCAAGGAAACCCACGGCGACGGCGGAACCGCCCCGAAGCGGACAGGACGCGTTCCCGGCCTGCGGGAGGTGGTGAACGTGGAACGCGCCACGGCCACGAAAGCGCGCGAGTCATGGCATGTCCTCGGGATTATGTCAGAGTTCATCGAGGCTTCGGAGCGCCTCGCCCAGATCCGGCCCGCCGTCAGTATTTTCGGGAGCGCCCGCATCCCCGCGGGCGACCCCCTGTACGAGAAAACGGAACAGATCGCCAGGAAGCTCTCCGAAGCCGGCTTTTCCGTCATCTCGGGAGGCGGCCCCGGCATCATGGAGGCAGCGAACAAGGGCGCCTACGAAGGCCCCAGCCCCAGCGTGGGCTTGAATATCGAACTGCCGTTCGAAGAATCGAGCAATGGCTACCAGAACATCAGCCTGTATTTCCGCCATTTCTTCGCGCGGAAGGTGGCTTTCGTCAAGTACACCTCGGCCTACGTGGTGCTTCCCGGAGGATACGGCACGTTGGACGAACTGTTCGAGGCGCTGACGCTGGTGCAGACCAACAAGAGCCGCAGGATGCCCATCATCCTGGTCGGCGCGGACTATTGGCAGGGGCTGCTCGACTGGATACGGGCGCAACCCCTGGGACGCGGCCTGATCTCGGCCGGTGACCCCGACCTGATGCAGGTCATCGACGACCCCCAGGCCATCGTCGACGCCATCTTCGACTTTTACCAGCACGAGGGCTTCGCCCAATCGCCCGGCGAGCGCGAACAATTGCTGAACCTCTGATCCCCCCTCGCCCTACCCTTCGGGCCGCCGCGGGGCGGGCGAGGACGGAGAAGGTGCCGTAACGCTAGAATGCGGGTAATCATCGATATCAGCCTCAACTACGCTTATCCATGGCCGTATTCACCCCCGTCGACGAAACGGATGCCCGCGCGCTGCTTGCCGATTATTCCCTGGGCGAACTTCGCGCCCTGCGCGGCATTCCTTCCGGCATCGAGAACACCAATTACTTTCTCACCACCAGCCGCGGCGAATACGTGCTGACCTTGTTCGAGCGCCTGACGCGGGAACAGTTGCCGTTCTACATCGACTTAATGACCCATCTGGCCGAGCACGGTATTCCGGTGCCGCATCCCCAGGCCACGGTGGACGGACGCCGACTGGCGGAGCTGCACGGCAAGCCGTGCACCATCGCCACGCTGCTGCCTGGCAAGTGCGAAATGGCGCCCCTCGCCTCGCACTGCGCCCAGGTCGGCGCCACGCTGGCCAGGATGCACCTGGCGGGCAAGGATTTCCCGGCCTACCAACCTAACCTGCTAGGCGTGGACTGGTGGCGCGAAACGGCGCCTGTCCTGCTCCCCTACCTGAATGCAGACGCCGCGGCCATGCTAAGGGACGAGGTGGACTTCCAAGTGGCATTTGCAGCATCGGCTGCCTACCGGCAATTGCCGGCCGGCCCGGCGCACTGCGACCTATTCCGCGACAACGTGCTGTTCGCGGGAACGCGCGAAGCGCCGGAACTCGGCGGTTTCATCGACTTTTACTTCGCTGGCTGCGACACCTGGCTGTTCGATCTCGCCGTCTGCGTGAACGACTGGTGCATCGACCATGCGAGCGGCGAATTCCGGCCCGAGCTCATGCAGTCGCTGTTGAACGCCTACGCACAGGTGCGCCCGCTCACCGACGTCGAGCGCGATTCGTGGCGCACCCTGCTGCGCGCGGCGGCGCTGCGATTCTGGATGTCCAGGCTGCGTGACTTTCACTTGCCCCGCCCGGCGCAAACCCTGACGCCGCATGACCCGGCCCACTTCGAGCGCATCCTGCGGCTGCGGCGCGACGGTGAACCTCTTCCACTTCCCTGAACCATGAAACGACTCTTTGCATTGAGCGTCCGTCAACCCGCACAGGCCCCCGCGGATCGAAAGGAGGTCTGCTGATGCAAGCAGCTTCCCTGGCTCCCGGCGCCGGCTGGCAATGGGTGCTCGACGGCTTCGCGCTTTTCCGCAAGCAGCCCATGGCGATGTTCACGTGGGCACTGACGGTAGGCTTCATGGTGCTGGTTGCCAGCATCCTCGCCCCGGTCGGGCCGCTGTTGTTCGTGACCGCCATGCCGGCCATCACCGTCATGACACTGGAGGCATGCCGGGCGATTGATCAAGACAAAACGGTGCTTCCGCTGAGGTTGTTCACGGTGCTCAAGGCCCCGGGACTGTTCAAGAAACTGCTGGCCATGGGTGGGCTCTACGTTGCCGCCGTACTGCTCGCGGGGCTCGTCGCCTTTCTACCTTTCGCGGACAGCTTACGCCAGGCGGTGCAAGACCTGTCGCCGGACGACATGGGTGCGCTGTTTGCGGCCATGCGCGCCCCCGTCATCATTTTCGGGATCCTTTACGTCACCATTGCCGGCCTATTCTGGCACGCGCCTGCGCTGGTCGCATGGCACAGGCTAGAGCTGCGCAAGGCGCTGTTCTTCTCCGGCATCGCCTGCTGGCGGAACAAGGGGGCTTTCCTCATCTACGGCGCGACGTGGTTGCTCATCGTGCTGGCGCTGGAGCTCGGGGCCGGCATGCTGGAAGCGATCGGCCTGTCGGAAACCGTGGCCGGCATGATCCAAATGCCGTTCAACTTCCTGGCTGCGGCCGTGCTCTACTGCAGTTTCTATCCGACCTACACCCGGGTATTCGGCCCCCCACCTTCCTTGACGCTTGCGTCGGCGCTGTAGCCACATCAGTAAAAACCCGTGCCCGCCGTCGATAATCCACGGTTTTTCGTCATCGCGGAAGAAATCATGTTGACGCGCACAACGATAGCCGCGTATAAAAGTGCGGCATGATTTTCAAGAGTACGAGTTGCTGCACAAATTGCTTACCGCTGCGGTACAGGGTTGTTCATGGTCTCCATCCTTGATTGTCTTGCACCCATTCATCCATGACTTTTTTCTCAAGGATAGACACCATGGAAACCGGTACCGTCAAATGGTTCAACGACGCCAAAGGCTTTGGATTCATCACTGCAGATTCGGGAGGTGACGACCTTTTCGCGCACTTCTCCGAGATCCGCGTCGAAGGATTCAAGACCCTGCAAGAAAACCAGAAGGTGAAGTTTGAAGTCACCGTGGGCCCCAAAGGCCGCCAGGCTTCCAACATCCAGCCCCTGTAAGCTACAATAGGGGCATCCGCCAAACCCCCGCTTGCGGGGGTTTTGTTTTTTGGCGGCCGCTCACCGCATTTGCGAAGGCCGCCACGGGGAAAACGAACTCGCATCCGCGACGTCCTGGCGCAGGATGCCCCTGGGAAGCCCCCAGGCAGGAACTCCCCGCTCCCTTGACTCGTTGCCGCAGCAACGTCCCCGGGGCGCGCCGCGCTCCTTTCGCCGCCGCCCGTCACCGCGCGGCATGCCAGGCAAACGCCAACGCGCGTCCGGACCTTCGGTCCGCCGCGCTTCACTGCGAACTTCCACCGTCATCGATGGCGCAGGCGCCACGTATTGCGGCATCCGCCTTGCGCGGAACGAAGCTCGCTTTTCTGCATTTCGCATGCACAGGAGGAAATGACCCATGGCCAACAAAGAAGAACTGATCGAAATGGAAGGCATCGTCGCCGAGGTGCTGCCCTCGACCAGCTTTCGAGTCACGCTGGAAAACGGCATGGAGGTAGCCGCCTACGCATCGGGCAAAATGCGCAAGCACCGCATCCGCATCCTCGCAGGAGACCGGGTCACGATGGAGCTGTCGCCCTACGACCTCACCAAGGGGCGCATCAGCTTCCGTCATAAGGATGCCGGGGCAGCCCCGGCGGGACAACGCCCCACGCGTCGGCGCTGAACGAGGCCGAGAGCCTACTCTAGGCGGCAATGGAACGGCCGCGACCGGATTTACCTTGTCGCGGCCGCATGGCGTGATATGCCGGCGCGGTCGGCCGGGGTCAAACCGGTTCTAGTTTGGCCACTGCCAGCGCCAGCGTCTTGGTGCCCGCGCTGCCAAAATTGACCTGCACCTGCGCATCCGGGCCGTTGCCCGTCATGCCGATGATGACGCCCTCACCGAACTTCGGATGCACGACGCTTTGCCCGACGCGGAAGGTGCGCCCGTTGACCTCCACGCCGGCCGACGTCCGGCGATTCGAATACCCTTCCGATGAGCCGAGGTAAGGCGCATCTTTGCCGGCGCGCGAAACGGAGCCGGCCGGATTTTCCTCTCCCCACGCAGTCCGGCCCCAGCCTCCCGCCACGTCGGCCGTCCTGGCCCGGCCGTTGCGGGGAGTCAGCCACTTGAGCGAACTTTCGGGCACTTCGTCGAGGAACCGTGAGCGCATGTTGTAGCGCGTCTGCCCGTGCAGCATTCGGGTTTGCGAAAAACTCAGGTACAGCCGCTCCCGCGCACGCGTCACGGCCACGTACATCAGGCGCCGCTCTTCTTCCAGGCCCGACTGTTCGAGCAGGCTGTTTTCATGCGGAAACAGGCCCTCTTCGAGGCCGGTGATGAATACCGCCTCGAACTCCAGCCCCTTGGCCGCATGCACAGTCATCAATTGCACGGCGTCCTGGCCGTCGCTCGCCTGATTGTCGCCGGCCTCCAAGGCCGCATGGGCGAGGAACGCGGCGAGCGGCGACGGCAGCTCGATGCCGGCCTCGGGCAGCGCCTGGGGCAAGGCTCCTGCGTCGGTCTGCGCATAGCCGTCCTCCGCCGCAAACGCCGCGGCGGCATTGACGAGTTCGCGCAAGTTCTCGATGCGCTCGGCACCCTCTTTTTCGTTCAGGTAGTGCTGCACCAGCCCGCTGGCTTCGATGACGTGGTCCACGATCTCGTGCAGCGGCAGATTCTGTGTCTCGAAGCGCATCCGGTCGATCAGCGCGGCGAACTGCGCCAGGTTGTTGCCGCCGCGCCCTGGCACCTGGCTGACCGCGGCGTAAAGGCTGCAACCGTTCAGGCGAGCGATGTCGGCCTGTTGCTCGAGCGTGCGCGCGCCTATGCCCCGCGCGGGGAAATTGACCACCCGCATCCACGCCGTGTCGTCATGCGGATTCTCCATGAGCCGCAAGTAGGCCAATGCATGCTTGACCTCCTGCCGCTCGAAGAAGCGCAGTCCTCCGTAAACCTTGTACGGGATCCCGGCCGAGAAAAGCGCATGTTCGAGCACGCGGGATTGGGCGTTGCTGCGGTAGAGAATGGCGATTTCCCGCCGCAGGTGCCCCTCTCCGACCAGCGACCGGATCTCTTCGATCACCCACTGGGCCTCCTGCGCATCGGACAAGGCTTCGTACACCCGAATGGGTTCGCCGTGCCCCCGGTCGGTCCACAGATTCTTGCCCAGGCGATTCGAGTTGTTGCGGATCAGCGTGTTAGCCGCATCCAGGATGTGGCCATGCGAACGATAGTTTTGCTCCAGCCGAATGACGCGGTCGTGCGCGAATTCGCGCTCGAACTCGGCCATGTTCCCGACGTTGGCGCCACGGAACGCATAGATGGACTGGTCATCGTCGCCCACCGCGAAAATGGCCGCGCCGCCGCCGGCCAGGAGCTTGAGCCAGCGATATTGCAGCCGGTTCGTGTCCTGGAACTCATCCACCAGGATATGGCGGAAGCGGTGCTGGTAGTGTTCGCGAATGAGCGCATTGCGCGACAGCAATTCGTAGCAGCGCAACAGCAGCTCGGGGAAGTCGACCACGCCCTCCCGCTGGCACTGCGCCTCGTACATCGCATACAGCTCGACCATCTGCCGGTTGTAGCTGTCGTAGGCCTCGACTTCGGCCGGCCGCAGGCCTTCCTCCTTGGCGGCGTTGATGAAGTGCTGCAGCTGCCGGGGCGGATATTTTTCGTCGTCCACCCCCGCTCCTTTGAGCAGGCGCTTGATGGCAGAAAGCTGGTCCGACGTATCCAGTATCTGGAATGTCTGGGGTAGCCCGGCATCCCGGTGGTGGGCGCGCAACAGGCGGTTGCACAAGCCGTGGAAGGTACCGATCCACATGCCCCGGGTATTGATCGGCAGCATTGCGCTGATCCGGGTCAGCATTTCACGAGCCGCCTTGTTGGTGAACGTGACGGCCAGCAGCCCGTGCGGACTGACCTGGCCCGTCTGGATCAACCAGGCCATGCGCGTCGTCAACACCCGCGTCTTGCCGCTGCCCGCGCCGGCCAGCACCAGGGCGTGGCAGGACTCGATCGTCACGGCGGCGAGTTGGGGCGGATTCAAGTTGTCGAGCAAGGCCATAAAGCAGAGGAAAGAAAAAAGGACGGCGCGGCTGGCAGTCTAGCACCCCGGGCGCGGGCACGACCGCCCCGGCGCCGTAGCCGCGGCACCTGCTTCTATAATGTCAGGTTTAGCCGGTGAGCGTCCTTGGCCAGCCGGCACAGGCCCGCGGCCATGGGCATCATCGCCGCGCCAGAATACTCTAGACCAGCCCCGGAACCCATGCAGGAACGCTACGCGCCGAACGAGATCGAATCCGCCGCCCAGAAACACTGGGAAGCGACCAACGCCTACCTGACGGTAGAACGTGCCAAGAACCCCGACGGCTCCGAAAAGCCCAAGTTCTACGCCTGCTCGATGTTGCCCTACCCCAGCGGCAAGCTACACATGGGCCACGTGCGCAACTACACGATCAACGACGCCATGTATCGCCAGTTGCGCATGAAGGGCTACAACGTCCTGATGCCCATGGGCTGGGACGCGTTCGGCATGCCGGCCGAAAACGCCGCCATCAAGTCCAAGGTGCCGCCCGCGAAATGGACCTACGACAACATCGCCTACATGAAGAAGCAGATGAAGGCGATGGGCCTGGGCATCGACTGGTCGCGCGAAATGGCGGCCTGCGACCCGAAGTACTACAAGTGGAACCAATGGCTGTTCCTGAAGATGCTGGAAAAGGGCATCGCCTACCGCAAGACGCAGGTGGTGAATTGGGACCCGGTCGACCAGACCGTGCTCGCCAATGAGCAGGTCATCGACGGACGCGGCTGGCGTTCGGGCGCTCCAGTCGAAAAACGCGAGATACCCGGCTATTACCTGCGCATCACCGCCTACGCCGACGAGCTCCTGCACGAAGTCAAGCACAACCTGCCCGGCTGGCCCGAGCGCGTGCGCTTGATGCAGGAACACTGGATAGGCAAGAGCGAAGGCACTCGGTTCGCCTTCACGCACGACATCCGCGACGCCTCCGGCAATTTGATCCAGGACGGCCGCCTGTACGTCTTCACGACCCGCGCCGACACGATCATGGGCGTGACCTTCTGCGCCGTGGCGCCCGAGCACCCGCTCGCCCAGCATGCGGCCCAGGACAACCCGGCCGTGGCCGCCTTCATCGAGGAATGCCGCAAGGGGGGCGTGACCGAGGCCGAACTCGCCACGCGCGAGAAGGAAGGCGTGCCGACGGGCCTGACGGTGGTGCATCCCCTGACGGGTGAACCGGTGCCGGTTTGGGTAGGCAATTACGTGCTCATGAGCTACGGCGAAGGCGCGGTGATGGGCGTGCCCGCCCATGACGAGCGCGACTTCGCCTTCGCGAAGAAATACGGCCTGCCCATCAAGCAGGTTATCGCCGCGGAAGGCCAAACCTTTTCCACCGACGCCTGGCAGGAATGGTACGGCGACAAGCAAGTCGCGCGGACGATCAATTCTGGCAAGTACGACGGGCTCTCCCACCAGGAAGCAGTGGATGCCATCGCCGCGGACCTCGCAGCCAAGGGGCTGGGCGAAAAACGCACAACCTACCGGCTGCGCGACTGGGGCATTTCGCGCCAGCGCTACTGGGGCACGCCCATTCCCATCATCCACTGCGACGCGTGCGGCCCGGTGCCCGTGCCGGAAAAAGACTTGCCGGTCGTCCTGCCCGAAGACCTGATCCCGGACGGCACTGGCAACCCGCTGACCAAGTGCGAATCGTTCCTCAAGTGCGCCTGCCCGCAGTGCGGGAAGCCGGCCCGGCGCGAGACCGACACCATGGACACCTTCGTGGATTCGTCGTGGTACTTCATGCGCTACACCTCCCCCGGCAACGACGAAGCCATGGTCGACGAGCGCAACGATTACTGGATGCCGATGGACCAGTACATCGGCGGCATCGAGCATGCCGTGCTGCACCTACTCTACGCGCGCTTCTGGACCAAGGTGATGCGCGACCTGGGCCTGGTCAAATTCGGGGAGCCCTTCGTCAAGCTGCTGACGCAGGGCATGGTGCTCAACCATATCTATTTCCGCAAGAACGAAAAAGGCGGCATCGAGTACTTCTGGCCGGACGAGGTCGAGAACATCTACGATGCCAAGGGCGCGATCGTGGGCGCCAAGCTCAAGGCCGACGGTTCGCCGATCGAGTACGGCGGCGTGGGTACCATGTCGAAATCCAAGAACAATGGCGTGGACCCGCAATCCCTGATCGACACGCAGGGCGCCGACACCGCCCGCCTGTTCGTCATGTTTGCCAGCCCCCCGGAACAGACCCTGGAGTGGTCGGGCTCGGGCGTGGACGGCGCGCATCGTTTCCTGCGGCGCCTGTGGGCCTTCTGCTATGCCAATCGCGAGCGCATCCAGGCCGCGCTGAACCACCCCGCCCCGGCCGACTGGTCGGCTGCAAGCCAGGCGGTCAAGCTCCTGCGCCGGGATGTGCATGCCATTCTCAAGCAGGCCGACTACGACTACCAGCGCATCCAGTACAACACGGTGGTTTCCGCCGCGATGAAACTGCTCAATGCGCTGGAGGACGCCAAGCTCGAAGGCGAGCTGGGCGACGCCGCGCTGGCCGAAGGCACGCGCATCCTGCTGGCCATCCTCTACCCCATCGTGCCTCACATCACCTGGACGGCATGGAAGGAACTGGGCTATGCGACCGTCCACGGGGATCTGCTCGATGCCCCCTGGCCCCAGGTCGACGAGTCGGCCCTGGTCACCGACGAAATCGAACTCATGCTGCAGGTCAACGGCAAATTGCGCGGATCGATTTCCGTGCCGAGCAGCGCCGACAAGGCCACGATCGAGGGCATTGCGGTGGCTCACGAAGCCGTCGGCAAGTTCCTCGAGGGGCGGCCGGTCAAGCGGGTTATCGTCGTACCGGGTAAGCTGGTCAACGTGGTCGGCTAGCAGCAGGCCCTGCCCCGGGCACGGTTTCTCGCTGCGCAAGGGGCCGAGCCCGACAATGAACTGTAGGAACTGGCATGAAACCGTCGTCTTCTTCGTCTTTCGCCGGCACGCGGCGCCGCCTCTTGCTCCAGGCGGCCGGTGCGGCCGGCCTGGGCCTGTTGGGAGGCTGCGGTTTCGCGCTCCGCGGCACGGCGAACCTACCGTTCTCGACGCTCTACATCGGAGCGAGCGAAACGTCCGAACTCGGTGCGCAGTTGCGCCGATATGTACGCAGCACGACCAACACCCAGATCGTCGAAGACCCTAAGGCAGCGCAGGCGCAATTGCAGATCCTGCAGGAGACCCAGGAGCGTAGCATCCTGTCGTTGGACGCCACGGGCCGGGTCCGGGAGTTCGAACTGCGCTACCTGTTCGCCTTCCGCGTCCACGACGGCAAGGGCCAGGACTACATACCGCCGACGACTATCGCCTTGAAGCGCGACCTCACCTTCAGCGACTCGAACGTGCTCGCCAAGGATTTCGAGGCGGGGTTGTTGTACCGCGACATGCAGAACGAAGCCATCCAGCAACTGCTGCGCAGGATGGCTGCCGTCGATTCCAAGCAACCCAGTTGATGACCGGTGGTATCCCGTTGTTCCCGAGCCTGAGCCATTCGTCGTGATGGGGTCGTCATGAAACAAGTGCGCCCGGAACAGCTCATCGCCCAGCTGCAGCGCAACGGCACGCAGTTGGAGCCCCTCTACACGGTCACGGGCGACGAACCGCTGCTCGTCATCGAGACCTGCGATGCACTGCGTGCGGCCGCCATGGCGGCGGGTTATACCGAACGGGAAACCGTCGTGGCCGACGCCCGGAGCGACTGGAGCGCGCTGCTCAGCGCCTCGCAATCCATTTCGCTGTTCGGCGAACGCCGGCTGCTCGAGCTGAAGATTCCTTCGGGCAAGCCCGGCAAGACGGGAGGGGAAGTCATCGCCCGGCTCGCCCGCCAGGCGCCCGCCCAGGCCGGGGACTGCATCACGGTCGTGATGCTTCCCAAGCTCGACAAGGCGACCCGTTCCTCGAACTGGTTCACTGCCTTGGCCGAACACGGCCTGGTCGTCGACGTCCCGACCATAGAACGGCCCATGCTGCCCGGCTGGATAGGCGAACGCCTGGCTCGCCAGCAGCAGCGCGCAAGCGCTGAAGTCCTGCAATGGCTGGCCGATCGCGTCGAAGGCAATTTGCTGGCCGCGCACCAGGAAATCCTCAAGCTGGGCCTGCTCTATCCTGAAGGCGCCCTGACGCTGGAACAGGTGCAGGAAGCGGTCATGAACGTCGCGCGCTACGACGTATTCAAGCTGCGCGACGCAATGCTGGCTGGAGATGCCCAGCGCATCGTCAGGCTGATCGAGGGCTTGCGCGCGGAGGGCGAAGCGCTGCCGCTCGTATTGTGGGCGGTGGGCGAAGAGATCCGGCTGCTGGCCCGACTTTCACAGGCCGCCCAGCAGGGTCAAAGCGTACCGGCCCTAATGCGGACGCTGCGCTTCTTTGGCACGCACGAGCAACTGGCCCATCAGGCGCTCAAGCGCATTCCGCCCCAGGCATGGACTGCTGCCGTCCACCACGCCCACGAAGTGGACAAAATCATCAAAGGCTTGCGCGTACCGGGGCGCTTGCCAGACCCATGGCACGAACTCACGCGCCTTGCGCTCAGGCTCGCGGCCTGAGGCACGGCCCATTTTTTTCGCATTTGGAATGGATACTCACACACTCGACGACACCATGCGTCAATTGGGCGCCCGGGCCCGCAAGGCCGCCCGCCAGGTCGCGCGCGCGGACGACCGCACGAAATCGGCTGCGCTCCGGGCCATGGCCGAGCGCCTGCGGGAACGCAAGGATTGGCTGCAGGCGGAAAACGCCAAAGACCTGGAAGCGGCCAAGCGCAATGGGTTGGAGCCCGCGTTGATCGACCGCTTGACCCTGTCGGACAAAGCCCTGGCCCTGATGGCGGCTGGCCTGGAGCAGATCGCCGCGATGCCAGACCCCGTCGGCGAACTGACCGAGACCCGGCTGCGCCCGAACGGCATGCAGGTGGCCCGCATGCGCGTACCGCTTGGCGTCATCGCCATCGTCTACGAGTCGCGCCCCAACGTCACGATCGACGCCGCGGCGCTCTGCCTGAAATCCGGCAATGCCGCGATCCTCCGTGGAGGCTCCGAAGCCATCCATTCGAACACGGCGCTCGGGCTCATCGTGCGCGCCGGCCTGGAGGCGGCCGGCCTGCCGGCCGACGCCGTGCAGGTGGTCGAAACCACAGACCGTGCCGCCGTGGGCAAGCTCGCGACCATGACCGAGTACGTGGACGTCATCGTTCCGCGCGGAGGAAAGGGACTCATCAAGCGACTGTCCGAAGAGGCCAAGGTGCCCGTGATCAAGCACCTGGACGGTATCTGCCACGTATACGTGGACCGCGACGCCGACCTCGCCAAGGCCCAGGCCATCGCGTTCAACGCCAAGACCTACCGGTACGGCATCTGCGGCGCAATGGAGACGCTCCTGGTGCATGCGGACGTCGCGCCCGCCTTCCTGCCCCCCATGAGCCGCGCCTTCATCGAGCACGGAGTCGAATTGCGGGGTTGCGAGCGCACGCGGGCCATCGTCCCCGAGGCCGTGCCCGCCAGCGAGGAGGACTGGGCCACCGAGTACCTGGCCCCCATTCTCTCAGTGAAAATTGTCGACGACATTGGGCAGGCGATCCACCATATCGAAACCTACGGTTCGCAACACACCGACGCCATCGTGACAGAGAGTCTGGCGGCGGCTCGCCGCTTCCAGCGCGAAGTGGACTCCAGCTCCGTCTACGTCAACCTCCCCACTTGCTTTGCCGACGGGTATGAATACGGATTGGGCGCCGAAATCGGCATCTCGACCAACAAGCTGCACGCGCGAGGGCCCGTTGGGCTGGAAGGACTGACGACCCTCAAGTGGGTGCTGACCGGCGACGGCCAGACGCGCGGCTAACCGGTCGCCCCGGGCACACATGGCCTGCCTCCCCGATCCCTGTTACGCTGCCGCGATGCCGCGCAAGCTGTGTTTGAACTGACGAGGAACCGCTCATGTTGTGGGTGAAAGCTTTCCATATCGTATTCGTCGCCTCCTGGTTTGCAGGGTTGTTTTACTTGCCCCGCATCTTCGTGAACCTGGCCCAGGAAACGAACGAGGCGGCCATCGCCCGGCTCCTGGGCATGGCGCGGCGGCTATTCCGCTTCATGACCATGCTGGCGGTACCCGCCGTGTTGCTGGGGCTATGGCTTTATCTGGGTTACGGTATCGGCATGGGTCCGGGCAACGGCTGGATGCATGCCAAGCTTGCCGTCGTCCTGCTGGTGATAGGCTATCACCACGCTTGCGGCAGCCTGCTGCGCAAATTCGAAGCCGGGCGCAACACGCGGTCCCATACGTTCTATCGCTGGTTCAACGAAATCCCCGTGCTGCTGCTGCTCGCGGCCACGATCTTCGTTGTCGTCAAACCTTTCTAACCGTTCCGACCTTGTCCGATACCCCCGAGCGCAAGACCAAGACGCTATCCCTCCCCGCTGGCGCGTTGCGCCCCCCTGCCGGCGACGAACGCAATGCCGACCGGCGCACCCGCTCGGGCCCGCGCGCCCACCGGGTGGCCCGGGCTGCGCTCGAAAGCGGCAAGCTCTCGCCCGCCGAGCCGGAACGCGAGTCCGGTCGGCGCGGGCCCAAACGTCCGGACGAGCACGCTGTCCCGGCCAAACCGCCCGGGCGGCGATCTCGTGATGCAGGCGACCATCCCTCGGGCGCTCGCCCGCCGCGTGCCGGCAAGGCGGCCCAAGCGGTGCCTACCACCCGGCCCAACCAGTCCGGGCGCAGCGTCGAGGCCGTCCCGCGCCGGGAACGCCCCGTACCAGGGCGCTTGGAGGCCTTGGCGGATGCGGGGCGCCGTGCGCCCGCGCCGCCTCGGGCCGAAACCTTTGCCATGTTCGCGCCCTGCCCACAAGGGCTGGAAGAGGCCCTGGCCGACGAGCTGCGCGCCCTGGGATTCGACGATGTCCGCCCCGGCCGGGCCGGGGCGCACTTCTCGGCAGACTGGTCGGGCATGATGCGCGCAAATCTCGAGTCGCGGCTGGCTACCCGGATACTGGTCCGCGTTGCCCAGGAAACCGTGCACGACGAAAATGACTTGCTCGAGCTCGCCCGGTCTACCCCCTGGGAACGCTGGTTCGGCGCGGAATGCACCTTGCGCGTCGACACCTCGGCCGTGCGCAGCCCCATGAAGAGCCTGCAATTCTGCAACCTGCGGGTCAAAGACGGCATCTGTGACAGGCTGCGGGAACTGGAGGGCGAGCGTCCCAGCATTGACACCGTGCGGCCGGGCGCCCGCGTCCATGCCTTCTTGGACGAAACGAGCGCCACGCTTTACCTCGACACGTCTGGGGAATCGCTGTTCAAGCGCGGCTGGCGCCTGGACAAGGGAGAAGCGCCGCTGCGCGAGAACCTGGCCGCCGGCTTGCTCGCGCTCTCGGGCTGGACGGCAGACGTACCGCTCATCGACCCGTTCTGCGGCAGTGGCACGATCCTGATCGAAGCCGCCCTCAAGGCGCTCAATGTTCCGCCTGGCATCTCCCGCCCCTTCGGCTTCGAAAGGCTGCGCGACCACCCGGAACGCCGCTGGCGCGACCTGAAGGACGACGCCCGCAGCCGGATCCTGCCGGAATTGCCCATGCAGCTGGCCGGCGCCGACATCGACCCGCGCGCCATCGAAGCTGCCCGCGAAAACGCCCGCCGCGCCGGCCTCACGGAAGACGCGGTCTACTTCGAAGTCGCCGACGCGCGGGACACCTGCCCCCTGGACGAACGTGCCGGCTGGCTGGTCACCAACCCTCCCTACGGCGAGCGGCTAGGCCTTGAACAAGACGACCAACTGTGGTCGGAATGGGCGACCACGTTGAAACGGGAGTTCGGCGGCTGGCAGCTCCACGTCATCACCAACGACTTCGACCTCCCGAGGAAGCTGCGCCTGGACCCGTTCCGGCGCACGCCGGTCCACAACGGCGCCCTGGAATGCCGCCTATTCGGCTTCCGGCTGGTCCAAGGCAGTTTCCGCCGCTAACCCGGAAAGGCGGCCTTCGCCGCCTGCTACCCCTTCCTTTCCTCGTTTCTTCCGCCAGCAAAGGGAGGCGTCCGTTCGTCTGCTCCCTATCCTGCCCGGATGGCCCGCCAGCCCCATATCACCCTGCGGCTGCGCCGCTGCCCTCCGCCGCCCCCTATTTCATCCCTCGTCGACCCGTCAAGCTTGGGAACAGGCCGAGAGAAAGATGATGCGCTGCAACAACATTCTGTCGCTTTTTCCGCCTATGAGACAAAAAGGCTTGCACTGTCCTGGGGTTTCCCCTAATATAGGGTTATCCCCTAGGTAATACCACCTAGCCAACCCAGAGAGAGGAATCCACCATGAAATACGTTCAAGACGCCAAATTGACCGATACCCTCGAACGCCAACTGATTCGCGACGAACTGGCCAACGAGGTCGACCAACCCCGTCCGTTCCAAGCCGTGCGCAATGCCGCCGTCCAGGTCTTTGACCTCATCGCCGACCTCAAGCGCGCCGCACGCCGCTACAACGTTCAATACGCCAACGGCTGAGCACCGTGGCGCGCGTCATCCGAGGGCGTCCCCGTTACCGGGAGACGCCCTTTGTTTTTGGTCGTCCCGGGCGAAAAAAATCTCCATGCGGGCCATGCCCCCATGGAGATTTCGAAGCGAAATGAAAGGGGTGCAGCGATCTGCACCCCTTTGTACTTATTGGGCGGTAGCGCTGGTCGCGCTCGACGACACGACGGAATGTTCTTCCCATCCGCCGCCCAGCGATTTGTACAGGGCCACCAAATTGTTCAAGCGCTGCGTGCGCGCCTGTAACAAGCCTTGCTCAGCCGTAAACAGCTGTCGTTGGGCATCGAGCACCTGCAGGTAGCTGTCCACGCCATTCTTGTAGCGCAAATCCGACAGTTCGACGCTTCGGCGGGATGCATTCACGAGCTGCTCCTGCGCCTGGATCTGGCGGTCGAACGCCCCCTTGGCGTCGAGCGCGTCAGCCACTTCGCGGAAGGCCGTCTGGATGGCCTGCTCGTATTGGGCCACCGCAATATTCTTGCGGGCCTCCGCCAAATCGAGATTGGCTCGATTGCGGCCGCCGTCGAAGAGCGGCAGGCTGATCTGGGGCGTGAAGCTCCATGCCAGCGACCCACTGTCGAACAGGCCGGACAGCTGGCTGCTGGCCGTGCCGAACGCGCCCGTCAGCGCAATGCGGGGGAAGAAGGCCGCCCGCGCGGCGCCGATGTTCGCATTCGCCGCGCGCAGCTGCTGCTCGGCGGCGCGAATGTCCGGACGCCGCTCGATGACATCCGAGGTCAGGCCCACCGGTACGTCCGCCAATAGCGATTGCGCATCCAACGGGCGGGGCGGAGGGAGATCGGCCGGCAAGGGCTGCCCAATCATGAGCACGATCGCATTGGTGGCCTGGGCCCGGTTGCGCTCGGCGATCGCCAGCTCCGAGAGCGCGCTTTGCACCAGCGACTCCGCCTGTTGCAGCTCCAGCTCCGAAGCCGTTCCCGCGTCATACCGAATCTTGATCAGCTCATACGATTCCTGGCGCGTCTTGAGCGTACGCTGCGCGAGGGAATAGAGCTCGTCGCTCGCACGCTCGTTCAGGTAGGCATTGGCAAGCTGCGCGACGAGGCTGATCTGCGTGGCACGCCGCGCTTCCTCGCTCGCCAAGTACTGCGCCAGGGCCGCCGCGCTCAGGCTCCTGACGCGGCCGAACAAGTCCAGCTCGAAGGCCGTCACCCCGAGGTTCACCTGATACTGGCTGCCCACGGTCTGCTGGCGCGAGGGCGAAAGATCCGCGGGCGTGCGCTGGCGCGTGCCAGCGGCATTGGCATTGACGCCCGGCACTTGGTCTGCGCGGATCACGCCGTACTGTGCCCGCGCTGCCTCGATATTGAGCACCGCCACGCGTAGGTCGCGATTGTTTTCCAGCGCCAACTCGATCAGCCGCTGCAGCCTCTCGTCTGCGAAAAACTGCCGCCATCCAATGTCAGCCGCGGCTGGCTGCGAGCCGGCCACCGCGGGGGCTCCGTGCGCGGAGAAATCCGGCGCGACCGGCGCAGCGGGCCGTTCATAGGCCGGGATCATCGAGCATCCGCCCACCAATGCAGCGACCGCCGCAGACACGAGTGTCCTGCGCAGGCTGGCTCCACGGACCGACCCTGCCGCCCCGGCCTCCTGGCCGGGCAGCAAACGCAGCACGCGTGAAAGTCCCTTCATATCAATTTCCTTCATGCTTGACTGCTCCCGCCGCGCCTGCATCGGCCGCCTTCGGTTGATCGTCATGATGACCCATGACGTGCAGCGATTCAGGCCTGGTCTTGAACAGCTTGAGCACTACCACGAAGAACACCGGCACCAGGAACACCGCCAACAAAGTGGCGGAGATCATGCCTCCCATCACGCCCGTGCCGATGGCGCGCTGGGCGCCCGAACTCGCCCCAGTCGCGATGGCGAGCGGCAGGACGCCCAAAATGAACGCCAGCGAGGTCATGATGATGGGACGGAAGCGCAGCCGGGCCGCCTCGATGGTGGCTTCGGCCAGCCCCTTGCCCTGGGCGTAGAGGTCCTTGGCGAACTCCACGATCAGAATCGCGTTCTTGGCCGACAGGCCGATGATGGTGATCAGCCCCACCTTGAAGAACACGTCGTTGGGCATGCCAACCAGGGTGACGGCCAGCACAGCCCCGAGGATCCCGAGCGGAACCACGAGGATCACCGAGAACGGAATCGACCAGCTCTCGTAAAGCGCCGCGAGCACGAGGAAGACCACCAACAGCGACAAGGTCAGCAGGATGGGCACTTGCGCGCCCGACACCCGCTCTTGCAGCGACTGCCCGGTCCACTCGTAACCGATGCCCGGGGGCAAATCGCGCACCAACCGCTCCATCTCGGCCATGGCATCCCCGGTGCTGAAGCCTGGCTTGGCGTCACCCGAGATCTTGTACGCGGGATACCCGTTGTAGCGGATGACCTGTACCGGCCCCTTGTCCCACTCTGAGGTGGCGAATGCGGAGAACGGCACCAGCTCCCCTCTCGAATTGGCGGCATAAAGGCGCAGCAAGTCGTCAGGGGTCATCCGGCTTTCGGCCTCGGCTTGGACAACCACCCGCTGCACCCGGCCCGCGTTGATGAAATCGTTGATCACGGCCGAGCCGACCGAGGTGGACAACGCGGACCGAATGGACTCGAACGACACGCCCAGGGCATTCGCCTTGTCCCGGTCAATCAACAGCCGCAGTTGCGGCGCATCTTCCAGGCCTTCGACGCGCGCGTACGCGATCACCGGGCTCTGGGCCACCGCTGCCAGCAACTGGTCGCGGGCATCCCGCAGCGCGTTGTGGCCGAGGCCGCCGCGGTCTTGCAGGCGGAAGGTGAAGCCGGTCGCGTTGCCGAGTTCGGGAATGGCGGGCGGCACGATCGAGAACACCATAGCGTCCTTGATCCGGGCGAAGAAGGATCCGTTGGCGCGCGAGGCCTCGGCTTGGGCCGACTCATCCGGGCCGCGCTCGGACCAGTCCTTGAGCGTGGCGAACGACAGCGCGGCGTTCTGGCCCATGCCGGAGAAGCTAAAGCCCATGATGGTGATGATGGACTTCACCGACGGACGCGAGCGGTAATGCTCCTCCATGGCCTCGACGGCCGCGAGCGTGCGGTTGGACGAGGCACCCGGCGGCGTCTGGACATCAGTGATCACGTAACCCTGGTCTTCGGCCGGGAGGAACGAAGACGGCAGGCGCACGAAGGTATAGGCCAGTACCGCCAGGATGGCCACATAAAGGAGCATGTAGCGTCCGGTCCTGCCCAGGATGCGCCCGACCCAGTTCTGGTAGGCATCCGCGGTGCGGTTGAAGCTGCGGTTGAACCATCCGAAGAAGCCCTTCTTCTCGAGATGGGCCCCTTTGGGGATGGGCTTGAGCAGCGTCGCGCACAGGGCAGGCGTCAGAGACAATGCCAGGAAGCCTGAGAACAGGATCGACGTTGCCATGGCCAGGGAGAACTGGCGGTAAATCACGCCTACCGATCCGCTCATGAAAGCCAGGGGCAGGAACACCGCCGTCAGCACCAGGGTAATGCCGATGATGGCCCCGCTGATCTGCCCCATGGCCTTGATGGTGGCTTCCTTAGGCGGCAGGCCTTCCTCGACCATGATCCGCTCCACGTTCTCCACCACCACGATGGCGTCGTCCACCAGGATACCGATCACGAGCACCATGCCGAACATGGTCAGCACGTTGATAGAGAATCCCGCGGCGTACATGCACGCGAACGACCCCATCAGGGCAATCGGCACCACGATGGATGGAATCAACGTGTAGCGGAAATTCTGCAGGAACAGGAACATCACCAGGAACACCAGCACCATGGCTTCGACCAGGGTGTGGAGCACCTTCTCGATCGACGCCTTCACGAAAGGCGAGGTGTCGTACGGGATGTCGTACTTGTAATCGGGCGGGAAATAGGCCGCGAGCTCCTCCATCTTGTTCCTGACGCCCTCGGCCGCCGACAGCGCGTTGGCGCCGGGCGCAAGCTGCACCGCGACGGCTGCCGTCGGCTTGCCATTCAGGCGCGAGGAGAACATGTAGGTCTCGGCACCGACCTCGATACGAGCGACGTCCCGCAGGCGCACGGTCGAGCCGTCCGGGTTCGCGCGCAGGATGATGTTGCCAAACTCTTCGGGCGTGGCAAGCTGCCCGCGCACGGTAATCGACGCGTTGATCTGCTGGTTGGGCAAGTTGGGCTGGTCGCCGATCGCGCCCGCGGGCAATTGCACGTTCTGGCCCGCGATCGCCGCATTCACGTCGGCCGCAGAGAGCTTGTACCCCACCAGCTTGGCCGGGTCGATCCACACCCGCATGGCGCGCTGCGACGCGAACAGCTGTGCGCGGCCCACGCCGGGGATGCGGCGGATCTCGCTGAGCACGTTGCGTGTCAGGTAGTCGCCCAGCCCGACGGCGTCGGTCTGGCCGCTCTCGGACGAAAGCGTCACCACCAGCAGGAAGTTGGTGCTGGCCTTCTCGATCCGCAGGCCCTGCTGCAGCACGGTCTGGGGCAAGCGCGACTCCACGCGCTTGACGCGGTTCTGGACTTCCACCGCCGCCAAGTCCGGGTTGGTGCCCGGCGCGAAGGTAATGTCGATCTCGGCGCGGCCGTAATTGCTCTGCGACTCGAAATACAACATGCCCGGGGCACCGTTGAGCTCGTCCTCGATCAGTGCGGTGATGGACTGAGAGATCGTTTCCGCGGACGCGCCGGGATAGGTCGCCGAGACGGTGATGACCGGAGGCGCCACCGCCGGGTACTGCGACACGGGCAGATTCGGAATGGCCAGGACGCCCGCCAGGATGATGAACAGCGCGACCACCCAGGCAAAAATCGGCCTGTTAATAAAAAATTGCGACATGTCTGGTGACTCTCTTAGAGAAGCTTCTGGCGGCCCGGCTGGACCCGGCTCGACATCAATGGCGCAAGACACGCCCCGCCCCGACGGGGACGGAGCTCACCGGCCCGCTCGCCCGGGGCCCACATTGCTCCGGACGCCGTACCCATCACGGCTTGCTACTGCCTTGAGCCGTCGCTGGCTGTGCCCCCGAAGCCGGGGCGCCCGAGGCAGCCTTCCAGGGAACGGGCTTGACCTGCGCGCCCGGGCGAATCTTCTGGAAGCCCTCCACGATGACGACGTCATTGGGCGCAAGCCCCTTCGTCACGACCCAGCGGTCGCCCACCGCGGCGCCGGTCTGGATGGGCCGCGTTTCGACTTTGTTGTCGGCGCCCACCACGTAGACCGCTGCGTCGCCATTGGCGCCCCGCTGCACCGCTTGCTGCGGCACGGTAATCGCCGCCTCGTCTATGCCTTGCTCGACGCGTACCCGCACATACATGCCGGGCAGCAGCACGCTCTTGGGATTGGGAAATTCCGCGCGCAGGGTCACCTGGCCCGTGCTCTGGTCAACCGTCACGTCAGAAAACAGCAGCCTGCCCGTTAGCGGATATTGCGAACCGTCGTCGAGCAGGAGCGAGACGCGCGCCTCATTGGGCGCGACCTGCTTGATCTTGCCGCTGTCGAACGCCGCTCGCAGTTGCATCAGCTGGGTCACGGACTGGGTAAAGTTGACGTAGATGGGATCCAGGCGTTGGATGACGGCAAGCGGCGTCACTTCTCCCTGCCCGACCAAGGCGCCTTCCGTCACCAGCGCGCGGCCGATGCGACCCGATATGGGAGCCGTGACGGTTGCATAGTCGAGGTTGAGCTTCGCGCGGTCGAGCGCAGCCTTGCTTGCCGACACGGCGGCTTGCGCCTGCTTGTAAGCCGCCACGGCATTGTCGTATTCCTGCTTGCTGATGGCGTTTGCCTTGACCAGCGGCTCGTAGCGCTCGGCGAGCATGCGCGCCTGGTACAAATTCGCTTCGTCCCGCTCGAGGTTCGCCTTGGCGCTGTTGTAGTCAGCCTGGAACGGCGCTGGGTCGATCTTGAACAGCAATTGTCCGGCCTTGACGTCGGACCCTTCTCGAAAAGCCCGTTGCAGGACGATGCCGGGAACCCGCGCCCGCACTTCCGCGATCCGCGTGGCTTCCACGCGTCCGGGCAGCTCGTTGACGATGACCTCTTTCGCGGGCTGGACGGTAATGGTGCCGATCTCCATGGGAGGAGGCGCACCCGCGCCCTGCTGTGCGCTACCGTTTCCTTTGCTGCAAGCCGACAACGCGAGCAAGGTCGCCAGCGATACCGCGCCTAGCAGATAAGGGGAGCGTCTTTTGCGTTGCATAGCATTCCTCTAGGCATATGACGTCGCGGCGAAGGGCCGGACGTAATCGAAATCCCTGGATCACGAAAGCCTTGCGGGTCCGGCGGCCGGAGCGCAGCCCCAGTGCGGACGAGAAGACAGTGCGGACATCATGAAGCGGACGATTATACAAACATTCACGGATGTTTGTATAAAAAACAGAGGACTTTTCGACGTCGGCAGCCGCCAGCGGACGGTGCCACCCCAGGATGTCGAGATCGGGATCCTTTCCCTTGGCAGCCGGCGCCGAACCACGGCCGGCTGAAGAAACAAGGGAGAATGCTCCCATATTTTTGTGGCGCCACGCTACGTGAGGCGTGACTTTGCGTTGCACGTGTTGCGGCATAAACAACACTTTCCCCGGGTCTTCGTGCCAACTCCCCTTCCCTGGGGAAACTGGATCGCCGCGCGACGCCACGCGATCGGTTTATAGTCCACATACGCCCGGCGCTCCCGGGCACCGTCAGTACGAGAAAGGAAGCACCATGCGTCTGGACAAAGGCCGACAAAGCCGCAACGTGGAAGACCGCCGCGGCGCCGGACCAAGCCTCGGCGGCCGAGGCTCCCTCGGCATTGGAGCGGTGATATTGGCACTCGTGGCCATGTACTTCGGCATCGATCCCGCGGTCGTACTCGATCTTGCCTCCGGCCCGGGCGCGCCCGCCGAGCAGACCGCCGGTCCTCCACCGGCGGACGATCCGCAGGCCCAGTTCGTCTCGAAGGTCCTGGCCGATACGGAGGACACCTGGGGAGAACTCTTCCGTGCCTCGGGAAGCCGGTACGCGGAACCCAAGCTGGTGCTCTACACAGGCGCGACCGGCACGGCATGCGGCATGGGCCAGTCGGCCATGGGCCCCTTTTATTGCCCCGCCGACACGCGGGTCTACCTGGACATGAGCTTTTTCGGGGAAATGCAGCGGCGCCTGAACGCCCCCGGCGACTTCGCCCGCGCCTATGTGATCGCGCACGAAATCGGACACCACGTCCAAAACCTGCTCGGCACCGCCGAACGTGTTAGCCGGCAGCAGCGGAGCGTGAACACGGCCGAAGCCAACAGGTTGTCCGTGCGCATGGAGCTGCAGGCGGACTGTTATGCGGGCATCTGGGCCCACCATGCCAACCGGAGCAGACAGATACTCGAGCCGGGCGACGTGGAAGAGGCGCTCAACGCCGCCTCCGCCATCGGCGACGACCGGCTGCAAAAAGAAGCCCAAGGCTATGTGGTGCCGGACTCTTTCACGCACGGCACCTCCGAGCAGCGGGTGCGCTGGTTCAAGCGCGGCCTGGAAAGCGGGGATCCCCGCCAGTGCGACACTTTTGCGGCCGCGGCGCTCTAGCGCGGGGAGACCGGCCGGCCACTACGACATGCACGGGCCCCGCAAGCGGGGCCCGTGTTTCATGCAGCATGCTCTCGCGCCATTTCAGCAGCGCAGGTGCCGGCGTACATATAGTCGCGCCGGAACGGATAAGCCTGCCCCGGAGGATTGTCCAGCTCCGTGCTGTCGAAAGCGACCTGCCGCTGGCACAAGACCTGGTTGAGCGACACCCACCCCTGCTCGAAGGCCATGGCACAGCCCGCGAGATAGAGACGATACGCGCGGACGGACTTGGCCCCCTGCTCGCCCGACAGAATCTTGTACGCCTCATCCAGCTTGGATTCCAGCCCGTCGCTCCAGGCCCACAGCGTGCGGGCATAATGCGGACGCAGGTTTTCGACGTCGACTGCCTCCAGCCCGCCGTCGCTGAGCGTCTCCAGCACCTTGCTGACGTGGACGAGCTCGCCGCCTGGAAAAATGTACTTCTCGATGAATTCGCCCATGCCGCTGCCGAGCTGGGCGTTGTAGGTGCCGCCCGCGGTAATGCCGTGATTCATCACGAGGCCGCCGGGACGCAGCAGCCGCCGGATCTTGGAAAAATAGGCCGTCAACTGTGCGCGGCCCACATGCTCGAACATCCCCACGGAAGCGATTTTGTCGTAGGGCTGCGACTCATCGAGCTTGCGGTAATCGAGCAGCAGCATCCGCACCCGATCCTTGAGGCCCTTTTCTTCGATCAGGCGGTTGACGTGGGCATACTGATTTTTTGACAGGGTGATGCCGGTCGCGTCCACGCCGTAATTTTCCGCGGCCCACAGCAATAGTCCGCCCCAGCCCGCCCCGATGTCGAGAAAACGCTCACCCTTCTGCAGCCGGAGCTTCCGGCAAATATGGTCCAGCTTTGCCTCCTGCGCCTGGGCTAGCGTCATGTTCGAATCGCGATAATACGCACACGAATAGACGCGGCGAGGGTCTTGCCACAGGCCGTAAAACTCGTCGGACAAGTCGTAGTGGAATTCAATCTGGCGAGCGTCGCGCTCGAGGGTATGGCGCATCACCGAGGCGGCCTTGCGCGCCATTTCGGTGAAGAATCCGGGACGGGAGCGATCGATGGGCGAGTCTTTCAGCAAGGCCGCGGCGGCGGTCATAAGGTCGCGCATGCTGCCGCGAATATCGACGCGCCCTTCGACATAATCTTCGCCGATCGCGCCTATCTTACCTCTCACAAGGTGAGACAAAGACCGCAGGGATTTGAATTGGAAGCCGACCTTGGGATTGTCGGCCCCCAACTTGGTGCCGTCCGGCAGTATTAACTGAACGGGAATGGGTAATGCTGCAAGTTGACGCTCAGCCTGTGAGAAAAGTGCATTCATGAAGGTTTTCCGTGTTTCACAACCTGTCGATCGCGACAGACGCGCGTTACCGGCGCACAACCTTCGTCCAGACAAGCACTTTCCGGTCGGCGCCGTTTCGGTAGACCAAATCCGCAACCACTTTGACTTTGCTTGCCCGGCAATCCTAGCATCAAAATCCAGCGCGGGCAGGGATTCCCCCGAGCGGCGCAAGGCTACGCCGCAACGGCCCGGCTCACATCACCGGATGCAATATCTCCGGGACGATCCGGACGATGGCGGCATCGCTTCCCATCCACACCTCTCCGTCCTGAACGTTGCACTGAAGCTGCATGGAGCGCGCCGCCAAGGCCGCCAACGCGACCGTGGCTGCTGGCTCGAGACGGAAAACGCGTAAATTGTCGAACCGGGCAAGCCTATCCCCATTGTTCCGCCACCAACTGTCCGCCGTCCGGCCGTAGGCGTACAGCATCACCTCCTTCGACCGGCCGCATGCCTTGCGCAGCCATTTTTCATCGGGTAACCCTACTTCTATCCAGGCCTGGACTGCGCCAGTCAAATCCTTGCACCATAAATCGGGTTCATCGTCGATACAAAGACCGCGCCCAAACGTCAGGCCATCCTGGGCGTTCAACGCGAAAGCCAGGAGTCGCGTCATCATTCGCTCGTCGGTTTCCGACGGATGACGCGCAATGACCAGCGAATGCTCGGCATAGTAGGCCCTATCCATGTCCGCAATCTGCAGGACCGCCTTGTAAATCGTTGAACGTAGAGCCATAGGTTTCCTCATCGCCTCGCGGCAGTCTGTTTCCGTCGTAAGGCACCCGACAAATATCGCTCCCGAACCGCTTTGCCAGGCGGGCGCAAAACGTCATCACGACGGTTCCGCGCTGCACGAGCCCTTAATCGAAAAAATGACACGGCTTGAACTTTCACGAGCGCGTGCGCTCTATCCTTTCAGGATGTATCCGCTTTCACCCTGGGGCTTCACAACACCGAAGCTTCGATTCTAAAATTCGCGGGTCATTGCGGGAAAATACCTCCGCGGAACCCGACAAAACCAAACTACATGGACAAAAATGGCTAAAGATACCTACCAGGCACTGCAAGCCCAAATCCGGAAACTGCAGGAGAAGGCCGAGGCCGTACGCTTGAAGCAACGCCAGCCGGTCATTGCATCCATCCTGCGCTCCATGCAAGAGTACGACATCACTCTAGAGGAGCTCAAAGCAGCGCAGGCCAAAGGCGTTCCTGGGCGCAAGCGCGGCGCAGGCGCGGGCAAGCAGGCCGCGGCGAAGCCGGCAAAACAGGTCGCGCCGAAATACCGTCATCCGGAAACCGGGGCAACCTGGACCGGGCGCGGTAAACCTCCTCGTTGGCTCGTGGCAGCGGAAGCTGCCGGCGCCACCCGCGACCAATTCCTGATCAACAAGTAATCGCAGCTCACCCATATGGAGCATGGCCTCGGGTAGGCCGCGTCGTAAAAGGTGGCTTTTGCGATCCATATCGCAAAAGCCACCTTTAGTTTCATTACGAATTGGAAAGCTACTTCTTGAAAGCGAAATAAACCGCGCCTACCAGGCAAAGCGCAGCCCATAAATGATTCAAGCGAAGGCGCTCATCCATGAAGAGCAGCGCAAACGGCACGAACACAGCAAGCGTGACGACCTCCTGTAATATTTTCATTTGCGTCACGTTCAAAAATCCGAAGCCGTATCGATTGGCGGGCACCATAATTGCATATTCGAAAAAAGCAAGCCCCCAGCTGGCAAACAAGGCCACATACCAAGGACTTGCGTGCGCATAGCGTAGGTGGCCGTACCAGGCAAAGGTCATGAAGGTATTGGACAAAATCAAAAGCCCAACGAACCCAAATATTTGGGCCGCCATACGCACCTCTTCAAAATTTCCTAAAATTTCAAAACATGGTATGCTTACATACATTCATGCATGTATATAAGCATGCCTGAACCTCTGGCATATCTATTACAGATCCGCTCATTATTCACTCTGCCGCCATCGGCCCACGGCTGATGAGGCAACCACCGGCTCGGCCTGGCCATGGTACGCAAGACGAAAGAGGAAGCGCTCGAAACCCGCACCCGCATTCTCGAAACCGCTGAACAAATCTTCAGCGAACAGGGCGTATCCCATACCTCGCTGCAAGACATCGCGGCGGCCGCCAATGTAACCCGTGGCGCGATTTATTGGCACTTCAAGAACAAGACGGATCTGCTCGACGCCATGCTCCAGCGCGTCAAGACCCCCATCGAAGAAGCCGTGGAGCGCAGTTGCGACGGAAACGCCCCCGATCCGCTGGAGCAGCTGCGCCACTGCGCGTTGACCGCCTTGCAACTCGTGTCCGAGGGTGCAAGCGCGCAGCGCGTCTGCGAGATCTTGCTATTCAAGTGCGAATATGTGGCCGAGACGGCGGATATGCGGCGGCGACACGTCGAGAGCCGCAAGACCGCGCTCGCCCGCTATGAGGAAGGGTTCCGGCGAGCCATCGAGCAAGGCCAGCTGCCGCAGGCGACCGACCCCAAGGTCGCTGCGCTGGGCCTGCATTCCCTCGTGCACGGACTCTTCATGGATTGGATGCTCGAGCCGGGCCAATTCGACATCAAGGAAGTGGGCAGCTACGCCATCGACGCCTTCTTCGACGGCCTGAAAGCTACCCGGCGCCCCTAACGACTCCTCTCGACCTCGTAGCTCACTTCCCTCACCTGGCCGTTGGTGTCGGGAAACCGATCGAATATCGCGCGCACCAGGTAAGGCATGATCTCGGGCAAGGCATCCCCTGCTCCCGTGCTCACGGCCGTGGACTCATAGACTTTCTGGCCGTTTTGCTTGGCGTCGCGGATCTCCACCTTCAGCGTGGCACGCGACGCATCGACCGTGGTGGAAGTCCAGGTAGGCGGATACGGCGGGCCCCAGGCCCAGCCGATGCCCGCGCGCCCACGGTAGCCGAAGCCGCCCCAGCCCCACGGCCCCCACGGTCCGTAAAAGGGATCGTACGCGGGGCGCTCGATGCGTACCTGCACGGGCTCCACGCCGTAAGAAAAGCCAACCTTGAAACGGGCCGTCTCTCCGGGCTTTGCCTCGACCATGCCAGTGGGGCCGATGGCGGAACGAATCATGTCGGCATACTGGCGATACTCCAGGCTATCACGCTGTACAGACGATTCGTCAAACGCCCAGGTCGCTCCCACGGCATCCGCCGGCCACTGCTGGAAAGTCGTGACCCGGGCCGGTACCGTCGTCGCGCAACCTGCGAGCAGCGCCACGGCGGCAATCCGAGCCGCGCGGGCCGCCATGGCCCATGGGCTCCGGCCGGAGGAAAAATTACATTTGAATATCGACATGGCGCTTCCGCATCCACAACAAGAATCGTAATTTAACCGCTATGGTCTTGGACCGAAGGCAAGCCAAACGGTTCTGGGCGGGCGCGCCAGCGCCCCGCCCGCTACAATCCCATCCCTGCGCCGCCACTATTTATCCACGACTATGCGAACCGATACGCCCGTCACGATCAGACGCGAGAGTTACCTTCCGTTTCCGTACGACATTCCATCGGTGCACCTGGAGTTCGACCTGGATCCCGACCTCACGCGGGTCCGCTCGAAACTCGAGGTCCGCCGCAAGGGCCAAGGCCCGCTCGTACTGAACGGTGTGGACCTCGAGCTGGTGTCGGTGACGGTGAATGGCCAGAGCTGGGGCCCGGACCGCTATCGCTTGGGCGAGGAGACGCTCACCTTGGACGGACTGGACGGGGAGGCCATCGTCGAGATCGAATCGCGCTGCAGGCCGAGCGCGAATTCCGCCCTGATGGGTCTGTACATTTCCAACGGCGTGTTCTTCACGCAGTGCGAGGCGGAGGGCTTCCGGCGCATCACGTGGTTCCCCGACCGGCCGGACGTCATGTCGCGCTACACGGTCGTCCTGCGGGCGAACAAAGCGCGCTATCCGCAACTGCTTTCCAACGGCAACCTCCTCGCCCAGGCGGATCTCCCGGATGGCCGGCACGAGGCACGCTGGGAAGACCCCTTCCCCAAGCCCTGCTATCTGTTCGCGCTCGTCGCCGGAACGCTGACCTGGCGCGAAACCCGTCTCCGCACCCGCTCCGGCCGCGAGGTACTGCTGCAGGTCTACAGCGACCCCGGCAGCGAAAGCAAGACCCAGTTCGCGCTCGAATCGCTGGAACGCGCCGTGCGCTGGGACGAAGAGCGCTTCTCGCTAGAACTCGACCTGGACCGTTTCATGATCGTGGCCGCACGCGACTTCAACATGGGCGCGATGGAGAACAAGGGGTTGAACATCTTCAACGCCGCGTACGTGCTCGCCGATCCGGAAACAACTACCGACGCCAACTACCGCGACATCGAAGCCGTGATTGGCCACGAGTATTTCCACAATTGGACCGGCAACCGCGTCACCTGCCGCGACTGGTTCCAGTTGAGCCTGAAGGAAGGCCTGACCGTATTCCGCGACCAGGAATTCACCGCGGACATGATGGCGCGGGGGCTCGACGCCGAGGCCGCCGCCAGCGCCCGCACCGTCAAGCGCATCGACGACGTCGTGACCCTGCGCGCCGCGCAATTCCCCGAAGACGCCGGCCCCATGGCCCATCCCATCCGGCCGGAAAGCTACCAGGAAATCGCCAATTTCTACACCGCGACGGTATACGAAAAAGGTGCGGAAGTCATACGCATGCAGCAGACGCTGCTGACGCCAGACGGTTTCAAGCGCGGGTTGGCGGAATATTTTCGGCGCCACGACGGCCAAGCGGTCACGTGCGACGACTTCGTCGACGCCATGGAGTCCGTCTACGTACAGGACCACCCCGGACGCGACCTGTCCGTTTTCCGGCGATGGTACAGCCAGGCGGGCACGCCGCGGGTGAAGGTCACGCTCGAACACGACGCAGCCAACCGGCTCTGCACCATCACGCTGGAACAGCGCTGCGAACCCGTGGGCGTGGAGCGCCTGCCTGGGGCGCCGGCCAAGCAACCTTTCCACATTCCTTTTGCCATCGGCCTGCTCGACGCCGAGGGCCGGGCCCTGCCGCTCAGGCAACCCGGGGATGCGGCGGCGCGCGATACCGCCCTGCTCGAGTTGACCACCGAGCGCGCACAGTGGGTCTTCGAAGGCATCGACGCCAAGCCCGTGCCTTCCCTGCTGCGCGACTTCTCGGCTCCGGTCATCGTCGAATACGACTATGCCGACGATGAGCTTGCGCTGCTGATGAAGCATGACGGCAACGCCTTCGCCCGCTGGGAAGCAGGCCAGCAACTGGCCACGCGCGTCATACTGGCGGCAACGCATGCCAAGCGGGAAGGCAGGTCCTATGTGCTGCCGCAGGCCTTCGTCGAGGCCTGGCGCGCCGTGCTCACCGCGCCGGGGCTCGATGCGGCCTACCGCGCCCGCGCCGTGACCCTTCCCTCGGAAAAAACCCTGGCCGAGCAAATGGACAAGGTCGACCCCGTCGCCCTGTCGGCCGCACGCGACGACACGCTGGCGGCGCTGGGCCGGGAGCTCGCGGTCGACTGGCGCGCCGCCGTGGACGCCAACCAGACACCCGGCCCTTACTCGCCCGATCCGATCAGCGCCGGCAAGCGCGCGCTGAAAAACCTGGCGCTCACCTTCCTCATGGCCGGGAAAGTGGAAGGCGCGGCGCAGATGGCCGAACGCCAATACGGGGCGGCGAGCAACATGACCGATCGCCTGGCCGCGCTGTCGGCCCTCGTCAACTTCGGCGCCCCGGGCTCGGCGGCCGACGCGCTGACAGATTTCTACGAGCGCTGGCAGAACGACCCACTGGTGGTGGACAAATGGTTCGCGCTGCAAGCGACGGCCCGCGGCACCACGGTCGAGACCGTGGAAGGCCTCATGGTCCATCCCGCCTTCTCGCTGCGCAACCCGAACCGCGCGCGCTCGCTGATTTTCCAGTTCTGCTTGAACAACCCTTACGGGTTCCACCGTGCCGACGGCTCAGGCTATCGCTATTGGGCCAAGCAGGTTCTCGCCCTGGACGCCCTCAACCCTGAAATTGCCGCCCGGCTCGCGCGCGCGCTAGACCGGTGGGTCCGGTACGTGCCCGAACTCAGCGAGCCCATGCGACAGGCCCTGGAGCAGGTGCGCAACCACTCCGGCCTGTCACGCAATGTGACCGAAATCGTTTCTAAAGCCTTGGAGATCGCCGCATGAAGCGCAAAACGCTCACCCAATTCCTGATCGAGCAGCAACGCGGCCCGGCCGCCCTGCCTGCCGAAGTCCGCTTGCTCATCGAGACCATCGCCCGCGCCTGCAAAGCCATCGGCCACGCAGTCGGCAAAGGCGCGCTCGGAGGCGTGCTCGGCAGCCTGGAGAGCGAAAACGTCCAGGGCGAAGTGCAGAAAAAGCTCGACGTCCTCTCTAACGAGATCCTGCTCGAGGCCAACGAATGGGGAGGCCAGCTGGCCGCCATGGCCTCCGAAGAAATGGAGACTGTCCACCTCATTCCCACCCACTACCCGAAGGGTGAATACCTGCTGCTGTTCGATCCGCTGGACGGCTCCAGCAACATCGACGTGAACGTCTCCATCGGCACGATTTTTTCAGTGCTGCGGGCGCCCGAATCGGCGAAAGGCCGCGAGATAACCGAGCAAGACTTCCTACAGCCCGGCACCCGCCAAGTGGTGGCCGGCTACGCGGTGTATGGCCCGCAGACCATGCTCGTCCTGACCGTCGGCACCGGAGTCTTCGGCTTCACGCTCGACCGCGAAGTCGGGTCCTGGATGCTGACGCACGAGAACATCCGCATCCCGGCCGACACCAAGGAATTCGCCATCAACATGTCGAACATGCGGCACTGGGCCCCGCCGGTGCGCCGCTATGTCGAGGAATGCCTGGCGGGCAAGACCGGGCCGCGCGGCAAAGACTTCAACATGCGGTGGATCGCATCCATGGTGGCCGACGTTCACCGGATCCTGAATCGCGGGGGCATCTTCATGTATCCGTGGGACGCGCGCGAACCCACCAAGCCGGGCAAGTTGCGGCTCATGTACGAGGCCAATCCCATGAGCATGATCGTCGAACAAGCCGGAGGCGCATCGACTAACGGCTTGCAGCGCATCCTGGACATCCAGCCCTCGGCGCTGCATGAGCGGGTCAGCGTCATCCTGGGATCGAAGAACGAAGTGGAACTGGTGTCGCGCTACCACCAGGAGGCGGGCAGCCAGGCGTAAGGCCTTCGCCGGCGCCCCTGCCCTCCTCGAGGGATGGCAGGGGCGCGGCACGACTTAGAACATATCGAAGTACTCGCGCTGCTCCCACTCGCTGACTTCGAGGTTGAAGCGGGCGATCTCCGCTTCCTTGATGTGGCAGAAGTAGTCGACGAAGCCCGGTCCCAAACCCTCTGTGAGGCAGGCGTCTTCGCGCAGGCAGCGCAGCGCCTCGCCCAAGGTGGTTGGCAGACCGGCGGCCTTGGTTTCATAGGGCGCGTCGGCGGAGGGGCCCGGATCGATGCGCTTGGCCATCCCGTCCATCCCGGACAGCACCTGCGAAGCGAAGTACAGGTAGGGATTGGCGGCCGGCTCGCCCACGCGGTTCTCGATCCGAGTCGCCTCGTCGCCGACGCCGCCCAACACCCGCAGCATCACGCCCCGGTTGTCGCGCCCCCAAATGGCGCGGTCCGGCGCGAGCGAATAAGGTCGATAGCGCTTGTACCCATTGAGGGTGGGCGTAGACAGCGCCGTGGCACCGCAGGCGTGGGCGAGCAGCCCGCCCAGATAGTGCAGGCCGGTTTCCGACAAATGCTTGCCTTCCTCCAGGGGAACGAAGGCGTTGCTGCCGTCGGATAGGCGGCGCAGCGACTGATGCAGATGCCAGCCACTCGACACGACGTTCGGGATGCGCGGCCGGCACATGAACGTCGCGTGAAAACCGTTGCGGCGGCACACTTGCTTGACCGCGCTGCGGAACAGGATCATGTCGTCCGCGGTCTTGTCTGCACTGCCCGGCCCAAAGGTGAACTCGAACTGGCTGGGGCCGAACTCCACCTCGAGCGAACGCAGCGGCAGCTCGAGCTTCTGCGCCGTCGAGCGCACCAGCTCCATGACCGTATCCACCGAGTCGTAGCGCAGCTCGGTCAAGTACTGATACCCTTGGGACATCAGCTCGACGTCCGGCGGCACGCCAGGCTGCCCAGGCTGCCCCGCGTCTTCCGGGCGCATGTGGTGCTGCACCGTCTTGAACACGTGGCATTCGACTTCCAATCCAGTGACAAGCTCGAACCCCGCGTCATGAAGCTTGGCCAGCGTCTTGCGGAAGAGGTTCCGGGTATCGAACGGAACAGGCATGCCACTGTGGAAATACGTGTCGCACAACAGCCAGCCCGTGTTCGGCGCCCAGGGCAGCACTTTGAAGGTGAGCGGATCGGCCACCATCAGCACGTCCGCTGCCCCCTGCATCTCCGGACGATTGAACCCGCCGCCGGAGGTGAACACGGGAAAGACCGTGCGGTGCGAGGTGTCCTTGGCGAACATCGTGGTTGTGATGGTGACCCCGTTCTTGAGCGCACGCACCGCTTCCTTGGCCACCAGGGTCTTGCCGCGCAATATCCCGTGCTGGTCAGGAAACGAAAACCTGACGACGTCGATGGTGCCGCGTTCGAGGGCGGCCACGACATCGCGCGCGGCATGCTGTTGAGCCTCGGACCATAGACCGAACCGATCCACGAAAGACATAAAGAACTCCGAAAAGGAGAGCCCGCCCCTTTCATGTTGCATTTGCGCCGGGCGGGCATCCAACCGTCGGGGAATCGGGGGACTACGCCCCCGGCCGTCTATCTACGCCGCCCACTGCGAACTCTTGCGGCGCTTTTCGTCCGCGATCTTCCAGTAATCGCTCCAAGAGTCCTCTGGCCCGATGCCGTCGATGGACGGCGGCCCGGTGAAAGTGCGCGCCTGCTCGTCATCGATCATCATCAAGGCCTTCTGGCCGTTGGCGGCCTGGTCGATGGCCTCGAGCAACAAGCGCCGATAGGCGGCGATGCCTTTGTCAGTGGACCCGAGGTGCTCGCGCGTGCGGTCCTGGATCTTGCCTTGGGACTCCACGGCCCATTGGTCGTGCACGTTGATGTCTTGCCCCATGCCGGTATAGGTTTGCGTGGCCTGCTCCTTTGGATTGAAGCCGTAATTGTTGAAGCGGCCTACGCGGGGCATGTAATCGGGGAGTTCATAGAGCTGCAGCCGCTGGTCGCGCATCTGCTTCTTGTCGACCGGCTTGCCGAAGCTGGTGAAGATCGCATACCAATAACAGCTCGTATCGTCCACAGGCACGTGCCACTGCGCGATCGTCATTTCCGTGCTCATCGGAATGATGAAGGCCTGCGGGAACACCAGGTTGGTGACGCGCACGTGCGTGCGTCCGCTGTCCAGCTTGCGCAGCGTAGTCAGGCGCAAGCCGTAATCGACGTGATCGACCTTGATTTCCGGACGGTCGTACTCGCGCAAGACCTTGGTGATGGGTACGTCGGAGTCGGCCGAGGTGCTGCGGAATTGCTTGCCGTAACTGGCCTCGGCGTCGTCATCCTGGAAGAACCGGTGCAAATACGAAGCATGCGCCGGATCGATGCCCACTTCCAAGGCCTGCAGCCAATTGCAATCGAGATACCCCTTGAATGCAAAGGTGTATTCATCGGGCGCAACGAAGCAGTCGAAATGGGGGAAGGCCGGCGGCTGCCCTTCACCGATGAACGCAAAAAGAATGCCCCCTTTCTCCACGACGGGATAGGCCTTCTGCTTGATGCGCTGGTGTAGCTTGCTGCCTTCAGGTTCCGCGGGGGTCTCGAGGCAGTTGCCGTAGACATCGAACAACCAGCCATGGAACAGGCAGCGCACGCCGCCGTCTTCGAGGCGCCCGTACGCCAGGTCGGCGTTGCGGTGGGGACAGTCGCGGTCGAGTAGGCCATAGCGCCCTTGCTCATCCCGGAACAATATGAAATCCTGGCCCATCAGTTTGACCGCACGGATGGGGCGTTCGCCCTCGAGCTCCTCGAGCAGCGCCACCGGCTGCCAATACTGGCGCAGCAGCTTCCCCGCCGGGGTTCCCGGGCCGACCCGGGTGATGCGTTCATTCTGTTCAGGGGACATCGAACACTCCTTTCATGGAATTCGGCGCCGACCATTCGAAAATAAGTGAACCCGGCCCCGAGCACAATCTGTATGCAGAATACTATTCCATGGATCCAGATAAGTAAAACAAGCTTTCTACCTTCCTCCGATGCCTAGCCACGAGCCTCCAAGGAAAACAAAAAAAAATCGTTTCCACTCAATATGTTATCCAACAATCCCGGGAAGCCCTTCCGCGCGTGCGGCGTTCATGGCCTGGCATGCGCGCGGTCTTGGATAGCCCATCCTGGATCCAGTTCATCATTTCGATACAATACGGCCACCTTGCATCGAAAGCGGTCATGCCGTCGGGCGGCCCAAGGAGAACAACGTTGGAATCGCAACAAACGCGAGTATTGGTGCAATTGCGGGACCTCATCCTGAAAGGCGAGTTCGCCCCCGGCGAGCGGCTGGCCGAGGTACCACTTGCCGCCAAGCTGGGCGTCTCCCGCACGCCGATCCGGCTCGCACTGGCGGCATTGGAACAAGAAGGGCTGATCGAACCCTCTCCCACCAACGGCTATATGATGCGGCGCTTCACGCCACGCGAGATCCACGACGCGATAGCGGTACGCGGTCACCTGGAGGGCATGGCGGCGCGCCTCGTGGCGGAACATGGCGTGTCGCGGCAATTGTCGCTGGACCTGCGCGCCTGCCTCCGGGACGGAGACCGGGCCGTCAACAAGGCGGAAATGACCTACGATGATTACGCCCTGTACGGCGAGATGAACGACAGGTTCCACAGGCTCATCATCGAAGCAGCAGGCAACTTCGCGCTCACGCGCGCCATCGAGATGAATAACCGCCTCCCGTTTGCCTCGCCCAGCGCGATGTTGCCGATGCAGAACGCGGGCGAAGAGCGGCAGAAATGGATGCTCTACGCCCATCTGCAACACCACCGGCTCGTGCAGGCGATGGAAAAGGGCGAGGCGGCGCGCGCCCAAGCGTTGGCCGAGGAACACGTGGACGTTGCGCAGATGAACCTCGAGTATGCCCTCGAACGCCCCGAGACGGCCGCCGAGATCATGCCTGCCATGAAGATCGTCCTGGGCAAGAACTGACTCAATCGTCCAGCACCGCAATTGCTTCGATCTCGACCCGCACGGGCGGAACGAGGGCGCTCACCACCGTCGCGCGCGCCGGTGGCAAATGCGGAAAACGTTCTCCGTAGGCTCGGTTGAAGCCTTCGTAATCTTCCGCGTACACGAGCCATACGGTGGTCTTGACCACCCGATCGAGGCCGCAGCCGCAGTCTGCAAGGATCGCCTCGATCATGTCTATGGCGGCGTGCGTCTGCCCTTCGATGTCCGGTGCCAGCGGCCCCGAAGGCCCCATGGGCACCTGCCCCGACACGAAGACCAATCGACCGCTGGCGATGACGGCAGGCGTGATGGGCTGCACTATGCCCCGCCGCACGACCTGCCCCCCTTTATGCTCGATGGCGGGAAAGCGTCCGCTCATTCGACCTGCACTCCCGCTTTCTTGACGATGTCGCCCCACTTCTTGACCTCGGCGGCAACGAATCGACCGAACTCATCTGGCGACGTCGGGGCGACGATAAAGCCCTGCGACGCGAAAAACTCTTTCATGTCCTGGCGCTGCAAGACCTGGACGACGGCTGCGTTGAGCTTGTTGACGATGGCGGCAGGCGTGCCCGCCGGCGCAAACAGCCCCTGCCACGACAACGCCTCGAAATTCGGCACGCCGCTCTCCGCAATCGTCGGCACCTCGGGGAACATCGGATGGCGGGTCGAAGAGGTCACGGCGATAGGCTGCAGCTTGCCCGACTTGATGAACTGCTGGACCACCAGCAGATCCGCGAAAGCCGACTGCAACTGTCCGCCCAGCAAATCGTTCAGCACGCCGGCGCTGCCCTTGTACGGCACGTGCAGCAGGCTGACGCCGGTTGCCTGGGCGAACATCTCACCCGTCAGGTGCATGGACGTGCCGTTGCCGGGCGAGCCGTAGCTCACCTTGCCGGGATTCGCCTTCGCATAGTCCACGAACTCCGCAACGGTCTTGGCGGGGATCTCGGGTGTGCGCACCAGGATGAGCGGAGAGTTGACCACCATCGAAATCGGCGCGAAATCCTTGACCGGGTCGTAGGGCGGCTTGGAATACAAACTGTAGCTGACGCCGTGCGAGCCGGTGACGCCCATCCCCAAGGTATAGCCGTCGGGGGCGGCCTTGGCCACGTAGGCCGAGCCCACCGTCCCCCCTGCGCCCGGCCGGTTCTCGACGATGACGGGCTGGCCGAGAGCCTGGGCCAACTTTTCGGCTAACTGGCGCGCGAGCAGGTCAGTGCTTCCTCCGGGCGGGAACGGTACGACTATCCGGACCATCTTGTTCGGATAGTCCTGTGCGTGGGCCGTTGCTGCAAACGCCGCGGCCAACAAGGCGCCGATCATGCATCCATACCACTTTTTCATACGACCTCCCCAGTTGTCGTCGCTGTGACATCGAGCGGGGCGCCGTGCCCATCGGCAGGGCTACCCCATCCGCCTGCTCCGGCGGTCTCGATGATCAAGCGCTCGCCGGCTTTCCATTGAAAACGTGACTTGGACGGCAACACCTGGCGCGTTCCGTCGGCGCGCACCAAGACGGCCGATGACGATGCGCCGGGCATTCCCCCCGCCGCGCCAGGAGGCCGTGATTCGTGGCGCTCACTGCGATACGACACCACAGCCTCTCCGTCCAACAAAAGATATTGGCGAACGACGCCATCGCCGCCACGGTGCATGCCCGCACCGCCCGAACCGCGGCGCCGCCTATAGCTCTCGACGCGAATCGGGGCCTGCGCCTCGAGCATTTCCACGGGCAGGTTCTTGCCATTGCCGACGTCGGTCGATATGCCCGAAGCACCCTCTCCCCATGGCGAACCACCAGCGCCCCCGGCGATGATTTCCGTGAAGAAATAGCGCGTGCCGCAGCTGCGCGTGCCGCCTACTGACATGACGAGGGCCACACCGGAATTGGGCGCAGCCGAATGTTGCGGATCGACGCCCGCCCACGCGGCCAACATCGCATTGCAGGCAAGCTTGACCGTGGCGGTGCGCGCGTTCACTGGCGCCGGATACCGCGGATTCACGACCGAGCCCTCGGGGAAGATCCATCGCGCCGGCCGCAGGCAGCCATGATTGTTGGGCGCGTCCGGGGCCAAGGTACGCATGAAAAAAAACACCGCGGACAACATGGCCGCATAGGTGGCATTCACGGGCGCCGCGACTTGAGGCGAAGAGCCGGTGAAATCGATCTCGATGCCCTCGCCGCGTTTTTCCAGTCGCACTTGGAGGCGCACTGGCGCCGCGCCGCAACCATCCAATTCATCCGCATGCCGGTAGACGCCGTCGGGCAACGCAGCCAGGGCAGCGCGCGTGATGCGTTCGGCCTGTACGATCAAGGCTTCGCACCCCGCCGTGAATGCCTGCACGCCATAGGCTTCGATGAGCTCGGCCACTTCGCGCTCGCCCAGCGACACGCACGCCCATTGCGCATCTAGATCGCCGCGAAGGTTATCCGGCGTGCGGCTGTTGGCAAGAAGCAAGCGCGCCACGTCTTCGCGGACCTTGCCAGCCTCCCTCCATTGGATGGGTGGTATGCGCAGCCCCTCCTGGAATATCTCGGTCGCGTCGGGAGGGATCGAGCCGGGGGTACTGCCGCCGACGTCCTGGTGATGCAGGATGGCGGCCGCCAGGGCGACGACGCGACCCTCGCACACGATGGGCCGCACCAGGGCCAAGTCCGGCAAATGCGTTCCGCCCGACCAGGGATCGTTGAGCAGATAGGCATCGCCTGCCCGCATGGCTTGCACGGGGAAATGCTTGAGCACGCCCTCGACCGCGGGCAGCAGGCTGCCCAGTAGCAAGGGCAGCGAACGGGCCTGGGCGATGACCCGGCCGTCGGCCAGGAATAACGCGGCCGCGCAGTCCATGCCTTCCCGGGCGATCGAGGAAGTGGCAGACCGGACCAGTGCGTCCTGCATGCGATCGGCCACGCCATCCAGCTGCATGCGGAGCACTTCGAGCGCCGCGGGATCGGCCGCCAATGGCTCCATGGTGGCACACCGTTTCATGCACGCTCCATAATCAAGACCCGGGACGAATCCACGCGCCAGCGCCAACCGGGCGGCACCCACGCGGTCGAGTCTCCCGACATGATGATGGCGGGCCCGCTCTCTTCCTGGCCCACGGCGAGCTCGGCGCGCTGGTGGACGAGACAGGATGCAACCTGGGGCAGCCTCAGCGTGCGCTCGCGCTCGAGCTGACCGCCCGTGGCCACCGGACGCGCCTCCCCGGCAGCGGACGACGGCGCCCTGCGCGCGACCAGCCTCATCCCGCGCACCCTGTGCGGAGCGGAGAAAGCCTGGCCGCGTATCCGGGCATGTTCGTCGTCGAACCTACGCGCTATGTCCGCTGCCGAGTCATGGGCCAGCTCGAAAGGCACTTCGAGCGCGAACTCCTGCCCGGCGTAACCGACGTCCAGGAAAAACGCGTGGGACAGCTCACCGTAGCTTACGACGTCTGGCGCCCGAAGCACCTCGGCCAAACGCCGTGCCACGCTGCCCAGTTGCTGCCAAGCGTCGTCCGCCAACGGCAGGTCCAACGCTTGCTCGACCACGTCAGTCCAGTCGCTGCGCAGCAGGCCATAGGCCGCCGCCACCCCGGGCAATGCCGGCACGGCGACCCGCGCAATACCCGCCATCCGTGCCACTTCGGCGGCGTGCATCGCCCCGCCGCCGCCCGCGGCAACCAACGTCAGCTTTCGCGGATCGCTGCCCACTGCAAACGCTGCGCGCTTGACCGCCTCCGCCAGCGCGCCATTGGCCACGTGCACGGCGGCATGCGCCGCCGCCTCCACCGACAAGCCCAGCGGCCGCGCGAGCGAGGCTTCAATCGCGGCCGCCGCAGCCTCGCGATCCAACGCCAGTCCGCCAGCCAGCCGCTCCGGCAGCAAACCCAGCGCGAGGAGACAGTCCGTCACCGTCACGCGCACCCCGCCGCGGCCATAAGCCACCGGGCCGGGACGGGCACCGGCCGACTCTGGGCCCACGCGTATCCCACCTCCCGCGTGGACCGAAACGTAGCTGCCGCCGCCCACGGCGACCGACAACACGTCGACCGAGCGCATGCGCAGGCTCATGTCACCAACGCCCAGCTCGAGCGTATAGCGCGTCCGCCCGCCTTGGATCAGGCTAAGGTCGGACGTCGTCCCCCCAATGTCGAGGCTGAGCGCATCGCCAGCGAGGGACGTTTCGTCCAGCATGCCCGCCACGCCTTGGACGGCCGCCGCCGGACCGGACATGGCCAGGGTCAAGGGCTTGCGCAGACAGGCATCGAGCGTAGCCACGCCGCCCTGAGAACGCATGACCAGGGCCGGGACGTAGCCGCGCTGGCGCAGCCCATCCTGGAATCGACGCAAATAATCGGTCACGCCGATTTTCACGTAAGCATCCATGGCGGCGGTCAGCCAGCGCTCGAACTCGCGCGGGCGGGGATCGACCTCGGAGGAAAGCGATATGGCGATCTCGGGCGCCGTGTCTTCGCACCACGCGCGCACCTGCCGCTCGTGCGCCGGGTTGCAGTGCGAGAACAGCAGGCACACGGCCGCGCTGCGCACCCCGGCCTCGCGCATCGCCTGCGCGGCGCCCCGCACCTCGGCCTCATTCAACGGCTCGCACTCCTGCCCGGCCGCATCGATGCGCCCGCCTATCTCGAAGCGCAGGGCATCGGGCACGAGCGAGACCGGCGCCTGGCACGGCACCCAGGGTGCATATAAGTCCCGGCGGTTCTGCCTGCCGAGCGTCAGCACGTCGGCGAAACCTCGATTGACGATGACCGCCACCGGAGGCTCGCTGCGTTCGAGCAGGATATTGGTGGCGATGGTCGTGCCGTGCAGAATCCGTCCGACTTCCGACGGCTGGAAACCCAGTGTGCCGGACACTTCGTCGAGCGCCTGCAGCACGGCCTGCGCCGGCTCCCCAGCGCGACGCGAATGCTTGGAAGCATGCACTGCGCCATCGGGAGCAACGGCGACGACGTCCACGAAAGTTCCGCCGACGTCTATCCCGACTTCCCACCGGCGCGTATCGCGGTCGTATGCCATGGGCCCGCCCTAGAACCGATCCGGCGCGAACGGCGCCAAGTCCACACCCGTCGGACGGCCCGCGATGAGGTTCGCCAGTTCGCGGCCCGTGGTGGCGCCACCGCACATGCCGACGTGACCATGACCGAATCCCAGCCATACATTCTGCAAGCGCGGCGCCCGCCCTATCACCGGCATGCTGTCCGGCAAGCACGGGCGATGCCCCATCCATTCCGTATAGCGGCTGGTGTCCAAATGCGGGAACATTTCTCTGCCCCGCTTCAGCAAGACGTGCGCCCTTCTATAGTCGGGCGGTGCCGCGAGCCCGGCGAACTCGACCGAGCCCGCCAACCGCAGGCCCTTGGCCATGGGATTGACCATGATGTTGTATTCGACGGCCATGACGGTATGCCGCAACGAAAGATTCGAGCTGTTGACCGTCACGTGGTAACCGCGTTGGCTTTCGAGGGGCACGCGCAGCCCTAGGTCCCGGACGAGGCCGCCCGACCAAGCTCCCGCTGCAACCACCACTGCATCGCACTCGATGACTTCGCCCGCATCGGTCCGCACACCGCGCACCACGTCGCGGTGCCGCTCGAATGCCTTGACACTCGCGCGCACGCTGCGCGCGCCATCGCGCTCGCATTGCGCATGCAGCGCCTTCACCAGCTCCGAGGGATCCAGCGTAGAACCGTTCTCCGGCGCCAGGATACCGAAGCGGAATCTTCCCTTGAGGTCCGGCTCGAGCGACTCCAGCTCTTCTTGTCCCACGTCGCGCATGTCGACCCCCAAATTGCGGCGCAGGTCCATGCCCCACTGCCACTGCCGGGCGGCCTCGCGACCGGAATACACGTACAGGCAACCGGTGCGCCGCACCAAGTGCCGGGCATTGGCGCGCTCCAGCAACGGATCGTAGTTCTCGAAAATGGGTGCCAGCAGATTCCGCATTGCCGTGGCAATCCTCACGACTTCGGCGGGACGCGAATGCCGCAAGAACCGCAATAGCCAAGGCATTACGGTTGGCAGGTAAGACCACCGTATGGTGAGGGGACCGAGCGGATCTTTCAGCCAACCCGGTACCTTCTTCCACATGCCGGGCATGCCGACGGGCAAACAGGCGCTGGGCGAGAGCGATCCGGCATTGCCGAACGAACAGGCCTCCCCCGGCCCGCGCGGATCGACAAACGTGACATCATGGCCGTCCCGCTGTAACCATGCAGCCGTACAGACTCCCACGATGCCATTGCCGATGACCACTACACGCATGCTGCCCTACCCCTTCGGATCGACCTGGATCCAATTTTTTTAAGAATGAATTCAGTGACACCGTCGGTCATACTAGAAAGCAGCACCACGGCTGTCAAGAATTTTTGATTTGGATCAATAAAAGGAAAAATAACCCTCAATTTGGCTGATAAATGCTCATTTGCACCAACAATGTGCCTTACGCCTGACTTTGGGTCACCCCTCCATAAGAAAATCGGAGTCAAGCCTGCATGCAGACAAAAACAAACGCCCCCATCTCGCCGCGCGCATTGACCGACTGGCCCGGCGTTGCGCTCGGCATCACTTGCGGCATCCTCGTCGCGTTGTGCGTCGGGAAAATGCCCCCCGCGCTTCCGCTACTGCAACAGGACTTGGGGTTGAACCTCAGGGAGGTCGGCTGGGTCGTCTCGCTATTCAGCACCATCGCCACCCTGTGCGCCGCCGTCATGGGCCTGGCGTCGGGGAGAGTCGGCGCATGGCGTTTCACGGTCGGAGGGCTTTGCGCGCTGGCGACGGGGGGACTGCTGGGTGCAGCCTCCGATGGCTACGGCGTCCTGCTCCTGAGCCGGATTCTCGAGGGAACGGGCCAGATCGCCATCGTCGTCTCGGTTCCCGCATTGCTGGCGGGGCTGAGCACTCCACAGCAATCCCGCATGGTGCTCGCGCTCTGGTCCGCGTACATGCCGCTCGGCATCAGCCTGGCGCTGCTCACCGCCCCCTTGCTGCTCCAGGGTGGGCATTGGCGCATGCTGTGGACCCTTATCGCAGCCCTCACGGGAATCTGCGCCCTATGGATGGTGCTATGGCGGTCGCGTTACGCCAGCCCCGCCCCGGCTTCACAGTCGCTCGACTGGCGCAAGCTGACGGGTGGATTGCGCCAGGTCGCCCCGTGGGTATTGGCGCTTTCATTCACGTTTTACGCCATCCAGTTCTTTACCGTCATGACGTTTCTCCCCACCTGGGCCATCCAGGAGCGGGGTGTGTCGCTGCGGACCGCTTCCATGCTTACCGCGGCAGCGATCATCTTCAACGCAGGCGGATCGGTGCTGGGCGCCTCACTGCTCCAACGAGGCATACGCGGCAGCGCCTTGATCATCACGGCCCACGTCGTTGTCGGCCTGTCGGCATGCGCGATATTCTGGGAATGGCTACCGGATGCCGCGCGCTTTGCGGCCTGCATCAGCCTCAACCTGATCGGAGGCATTCTGCCTGCGGCCACGCTCTCGGCCGCCGTGCGCCTGGCCAAGGCGCCGGACCAGATGGCCAGCCTGCAAGGCCTCTTTTTGCAAGGCTCTAACCTCGGGCAGTTTGCGGCCGCGCCACTGGTGACCTGGGCGGTCACGGTGTCGGGGGCGGATCCCGACTGGTCCCGGGCCCTGCCCCTGATGGCAACCTGCGCCGCCATCGGGCTCAGCCTGGGGTGGTATGCCCGGTCTCGTGGCCTGTGAGGGCAGCAATGAAAAAGGCTCCTTCCCGCTGGGTGCGGGGGGAGCCAAGCCTAGGTTGGGCCAACGCCCACTCGACGCGACCCGATGAATGGAACGATCAGAGGTAGATGATCAATGCAACGACGCCGACGATGAGCGCCGCCTTCGTCACGCGGTACGCAGTGCGGTTCCAATTCTTGAACTTGCGTCGATACTGGCCCGCGACCCACACCACGTAAAACAACTTATTGATCAGGCCGGTCTTGTCGCCCTCTTCATTGGGAGAGCTGGCCGCGGTCAACACCTTGCGCCCCATCCACCGGTTGAACGCCTGGGCCCACCGATAGCGAAGCGGCCGCTCCACGTCGCAGAACAAAATGATGCGATCCCGGTCAGTGCCGTTCTCCGCCCAGTGGATGAAGGTCTCGTCGAATACCACGCTCTGCCCGTCGCGCCAGCTGTAGCGCTGCCCGTCCACTTCGATGAAACAGCGATCGTCGTTCGGCGTCTCCAACCCCAAGTGATAGCGCAGCGAGCCGGCGAACGGATCCCGATGCGGATTCAACTTGGCGCCCGGCGGCAGCTCTGCGAACATCGCCGCCTTGACCTCCGGTATTCCCCGCAGGATCTCGACGGTGCGCGGGCAGTATTCATGCGCCGAAGGATGCTGGGCTTCGTACCACTTCAGGTAAAACCGCTTCCATCCTGACTTGAAGAAGGAGTTGAAGCCGGCGTCGTTGTTCTTTTCCGCAGCGCGAATGCGCTGCGCATCCCGCAGGCGCACGGCCTCATCGCGAATAACCTCCCAGTTGTCGTCGAGGACCTTCAAGCCCGGTAGCTGCTCCGCCGAAATATAAGGCACCGCAGGCACCTTCGAGAACAGATACATAAAGGCGTTGATCGGCGCCACGATGGAGGAGTGGTCGAACAGCTGCCTCAAGAACCGCATCCGGACCTTGCCCCGGAAGTGCACATAACCGATGGCGCTCAAGTACAGCGCGACGATGACCCATTTCATCAACAACTTTCCTTAGCTTAGATGCGATGCCCTGCCTGCCCGGCAGGCATGCCGCCGGATCACAGCGTCAGCACCGTCGACCCCGTCGTCTTGCGCGCGGCCAATGACTCGTGCGCCAACGCGACTTCCTCGAGCTTGAAGCGTTGCTCGATCCGCGGCTTGATCTTGCCGGCAACCACCAACTCGAACAATTCGGATGCTGCCTGCTGCATTTTCTCGAGCGTATCCACGTGGTGCGCCACGGTGGGCCGGGTCACGAACAATGACCCTTTTTGCGCCAGGATACCCAGATTGACGCCCGTGACCGCTCCGGACGCATTGCCGAAGCTCACCATGAGGCCGCGCTGCTGCAGGCAGTCGAGCGAGGTCTCCCAGGTGTCTTTGCCCACGCCGTCGTACACGACGGGCACTTTCTTGCCCTTGGTGAGCTCGAGCACGCGCTCGACCACATTTTCCTTCGTGTAGTCGATGACCCGCCATGCGCCATTGGCCTTGGCCAGCGCCGCCTTCTCGGCGGAGGAGACGGTACCGATCAATTTTACGCCCAGCGCCTTCGCCCACTGGCACGCGATCAATCCGACGCCGCCGGCCGCCGCGTGGAAGAGAATGGTTTCATGCCCCTGTAAGCGGTAGGTCTGCCGGAACAGATACTGCACCGTCAGGCCTTTGAGCATGATGGCCGCGGCTTCTTCGAAACTGATGGAGTCCGGAATCTTGACGACCTGGAAAGCAGGCATGTTACGGACCTCGGCATACGCGCCGAGCGGGCTCTGGCCGTATGCGACCCGATCGCCCACCTTCAGGTGCCGGACTTTGGGGCCGACCGCATCTACCACGCCGGCCGCCTCGAACCCCAGCACGGCCGGCAGTTTGGTCGGATACAGCCCGGTGCGGAAGTAAATATCGATGAAGTTCAGGCCCACTGCATGCTGCCGGATCCTGACCTCGCCCGGACCGGGCTTGGGCACGTCGACGTCCACCAACTTGAGCACCTCTGGCCCGCCATGCTGCTCGATCCGAATTGCCTTGGGCATCCCAATCTCCTTAGTCGCCAATGTTCTTGCCGCATTCTAATCGCGCATACAATCGCGGAAAATAATTCCCGCACCGCGCTATGCGGCGGCGTCCGTCCCAACCGCAAGGTAAGCATGTGAAGACCGATCCGCGCTTTCCCAACCTGTTCATCCTCGACCACCCGCTGATCCAGCACAAGCTGACGCACATGCGGGACAAACATACGTCCACGCGGACGTTCCGGGAATTGCTCAGGGAAATCTCCCTGCTCATGGGCTATGAGGTCACGCGCAATCTTCCGCTCGAGCTGCGTGCCATCGACACGCCCATGACGCCCATGGACGCCCCCGTCATTGCGGGCAAGAAGCTCGCGATCGTCCCCGTGCTGCGTGCCGGTAGCGGAATGGCCGACGGGCTGCTAGACCTCGTCCCGTCGGCGCGGGTCGGACACATCGGCCTGTACCGCGACGAACAACATCGCCCGGTCGAATACTTGGTGCGCCTGCCCGAAATCGAAGGGCGCACCTTCATTCTTTGCGACCCCATGGTAGGCACGGGCTACTCCGCCGCGCACGCGGTCGAAGTGCTCAAGAAACGGGGGGTGCCGGCTTCCCACATCATCTTCGTCGCGCTCGTGGCCTCGCCCGAGGGCATGCGCGTCTACTGCGACCACCATCCGGACGTCCCGATGTACCTGGCGGCGCTGGACGACTACCTGGACGACCACGCCTACATCGTCCCCGGCCTGGGCGACGCCGGCGACCGGCTGTTCGGCACGAAGAACTGATATCCGGCGCGCGCCGTTAACCGCCCGGCGCCGCGGCCCCGCCGCCGGAAGCGGCCACCAGCGCGGCCAGTATGCCTGCCGTCTCGGCATCGAAAACACCATCGTACCGGCTGGGACGGTAATGCATCTGGAACGCGGCGAGCACGGCCCGGGTTTCCGCATCCCAAATGCCCGTGCGCGGCACGCCGTAACCCAGCCTCGCAAGCTGCTGCTGCGCCCAGGCGATGTCCGGCAAGCCCTGGGCTTCGAAGCGCTCGCGCATCGCCTGCGCGGCGGTCTCGTCATACCAGCGCCCTATTCCGGCGCGGGCTAGCTCACGCCAAGGGAACATCGGCCCCGGGTCCTGCTTGCGCAAAGGGGCTACGTCGCTGTGGCCGACGATATTTTCGGGCGCGATGTCATGCCGTCGGGCGATGTCGCGCACGAGCTGCTTGACGACTTCGATCTGCGCCGGCTTATAAGGTTGCCACTGAGTCGTGCCATCCGGCGCCGTGCCGATGGGGCCACGGTTGACGATCTCGATGCCAATGGAGGTGCGGTTGAGCCAGGTGTAACCCTGCCACTCGCTCTGCCCGGCGTGCCATGCGGCGCGATCCTCATCCACCAGCCGATACACGCGCGGCGGATCATCGTCGGTCACCAGGTAATGACTGCTGACCTCGCCGCGGCTGAGTAACTCGAGCGCACGCTCCTTATTCGAGACCGTGTAATGCAGCACGATGAAGCGTACGCGGCTCCCCTGGCTGCGCGCGCTGATGGAAGTATCGATCTCCAACCTACCCGGCCCGTTGCCGACCGACGCGCAGCCCTGCACCAGCACCGCCAGGGCCACCCCCAGCGCAGCGAGGCGTTTCGTCGCCCTCATAGCGGCTCCTTGGCTGCCGTCTCCAGCAGCCAGGCCCGAAACGCCGAGAGCGCCGGGTGATCCCGACGCTGCATGGGCGTGCACAGCACATAACCGCGCGGCAATGCGACCGGCACATCGAATGGGATGACCACCTGACCCGACTCGACCTCGGCACGGATCAGGCACCGCTGCAGTACCGCCAGCCCCATGTCGGCCATGACCGCGCGCAACAGGATGGACACCTGGTCAAAGCCGTTGGCCAGGTGAGGAGTGCCTTCCACCCCTACCGCCTGGAACCAGTACGGCCAGTTCCCCCGGGCGTTTGTGTGATAAAGCAGCGGCTCGCCCAGCAATTCGGCCGGGTGCGACCATTTGCCTTGCGCACGGCGCGCGGCGAGGCGATCGGGATGGCAGATGACCGCGATCTCCTTGCCGATCACGTAGTCGCATTGCCAGTGGGGCCATTGTTCCGGCGTGCCGCTCAGGATGGCGGCATCGGGCATGGCCCCCGAGAAATCCTCGTCCCGCCGATAGGCGCTGAAGGTCAGCTCGATATCGGGATGCCGCTGGTGGAAATCCGGCAGGCGGGGCACCAGCCATACGCTGGCCAGCGTAGGAATGACCGCCAGGTTCAACTGATTGCGACGGGAAGCGGCCCGCAGTTCGGCGCTGACCGACTCGATGGCCTGAAGCGGCGCTGCCGTTGCTTCCACCAGGCGCCGGCCGGCCTCGGTCAATGCTACGCCGTGGGCGCTGCGCGCCATCAAGGGCTGCCCGAAGTGCTCCTCCAGGCGCGCAATGGCACGGCTGATGGCGCCCTGGGTTACGCACAGCACCTGGGCGGCTTTGGTGAAACTGCCAAGCTGCGCCGCGGTGACGAAGGCGTGCAGCTCGGACATGGAAGGCGAATGAAGGCGCATGACCGGCTCCAGCATTACCAAAGGTAATGCTGGGGTGAAATATAGTCGTTTGTGATGCCTGCGTAAATTCCTGACACTGGGGACATCGTTTTTCTTACGTTTCCTTACTTCGCAACGGAGCCAACCATGTCCCTGCGCCTCGTTCTCACCGCAGTCAGCGCCGCATTAGTGAGCACTGCCGCCCACGCCGCCGACGCGTATCCTTCGCGTCCGATCCGCCTGATCGTGCCCTTCGCCCCTGGCGGCTCCACGGACATCGTCGCCCGGCTGATTGCCGAGTATGCCGGCCGCGATCTCAAGCAACCGATCGTCGTCGAAAACAAGGGCGGTGCCGGCGGCGCCATCGGAATGGAAATGGTGGCCCGCGCGCCGGCCGACGGCTACACCATCGGCATGGCCACGGTCAGCACCCACGGCGCCAACCCTGCCATTTTCACCAACCTGAAATATGACGCCCGCAAGGACTTCGCGCCCATCGCCAACGTGCTGTCCATCCCGAGCGTCTTCGCGGTGCATCCTTCCGTTCCGGCCAAGACCATGAAGGAGTTCATTGCGCTGGCCAAGGCCAACCCGATGAAATACTCCTTTGCATCTCCCGGCGTCGGCTCGCTGGGCCACGCCAACATCGAGAACTTCATGATGCTTGCGGGCATCAAGCTGTTGCACGTGCCTTACCGTGGTGCAGGTCCGGCGCTGAACGACGCACTGGCCGGCCAGGTCAATGCCATCACCGACAACCTGTCGTCCACGCTGCCCAACCTGCAGAGCGGCCGCCTACGGCCGCTGGCCCTGCTCGCGGCCCAACGCTCGCCGCTGCTGCCCGACGTTCCGACCTACGCGGAATTGGGCTTCCCTGAAATGGGCACCGGCGGCTGGTTCGGCCTGGTTGCTCCGGCCGGAACGCCCGAATCGGTCATCACGCGCCTGAACCAGGCCGTACGCAAGGCCATGGATGATCCTGACTTCCGCAAGCGCGCAGAAGACGTCGGCGGAACTCTCGTCCCCACCACGCCCTCGGAATTTGCCAAGCAGATCGACCAAGCGCTCGAACGCTACGCCAAGGTGGCCAAGGCGGCCAACATCCAGGCGCAATAAGCATGGCCGACCTAATACCGCCGCCCGTGGTGCGGCGCGACCCGACGGGCCCGGTCCTGCCGCTGGTGTGCGATTCGCCCCACAGCGGCACCCACTACCCTCCGGACTTCGGCGCAGCCGTGCCCTTGGCGCGACTGCGCCAGGGCGAGGACACGCATGTGGAGGCCCTGTGGGCCGCGGCGCCGGAATACGGCGCCACGCTGATCGCCGCCACCTTCCCCCGGGTCTATATTGATCCCAACCGATCCCTGGAGGACCTGGACCCTGCGCTGCTCGACGCCCCCTGGCCCGAGCCGCTCACGCCGACCGAGAAGACGCGGATCGGCAAGGGATTGATCTGGAGCCGCCTGGACGCCCAGACGCCGATCTACGACCGCAAGCTCACCGTCGAAGAGGTACGGCGGCGCATCGATGCCTACTACCGGCCGTACCACGCGGAACTCGAACGCGCCGTCGAGGAGCGCTATGCGCGCTTCGGTGCGCTGTGGCACCTGAACCTGCACTCCATGCCCAACGACGTCTACGAACGGCTGGGCATGCGCAGCGATCACCCCTTGGCCGACTTCGTCCTGGGAGACCGGGACGGCACGACTTGCGAGCCCGGGTTCGTCGCGCTCATCGAAGAGGCATTGCGCGACAAGGGCTACACCGTGGCCCGCAACGACCCCTACAAGGGCGTGCAGCTCATCGCGCAAATGGGACGCCCCGCCGAGCACAGGCACAGCTTGCAAATCGAGGTCAGGCGCCCGGTCTACATGGACGAGGCCACGCGTGAACGCAATGCCGATTTCGACCGCGTGCAGGCCGATCTGACGGCGGTGCTCGCCAGCGTGGCGGCCTACGTCCGCGACCGGCTGCCGCGCTGAGCTTCCCTCCCCCGGGGGGCATGCCTCAATGCGCGCCGCCCGCATCCATTGGCGCGCCGGCGCCCCGCCGGGGCGGCCGCGCAAACCACACCATCGCCGTCAGGACCAGGAAGATCACGGCTGACCCGTAGAAGATGTCCACCGCCGACATCGTCAGCGCCTGGCCGGTGATGAGGTTGTTCAGCGAGGCCAACGCCTGCTCCAGCGACATGCCCGCTGCCTGCATGGTCGACAGCGTGTCGGAGACCGCGGCGCTGCCGGGCGTCACGTGCTCGACCAGGTGTGCATGGTGCATGGAGGCGCGGTCTTCCCACATGGTCGTGACGATGGAGGTGCCGAACGCGCCGGCGGTGATGCGCAGGAAGTTCGACAGCCCCGAGGCGCTCGCGATCTTGTCGGGAGGCAGGCCTGCCAGCGTCAGCGATACCAGCGGCACGAAAAAGGCCGCCATGCCCGCGCCCTGCAGCAGCGTGGGCTCCAGTAAGGTCAGCATGTCCGCCTGCGGCGTAAAGTCGGCGCGCATGAAACTCACCGCGGCGAATACGCCGAATGCCACGGTCACCAGAACACGCGGATCGGCGCGGCTCAGCATGCGCCCCACGATCGGCGTGAACACGATAGCCAGGATGCCGACCGGCGCGGTCACCATCCCCGCGTCGGTGGCGGTATAGCCCATCTGCGTCTGCAACCACAACGGCAGCAAGACGACGTTGCCGAAAAACACGGCATAAGCCACCGAAAGCGTCAACGCCCCGACGGTGAAATTGCGTCCCGCGAACAGCCGCAAGTCAACCACGGGATGCTTGTCGGTCAGCTCCCAGATGACGAAAAAGACGAAGCCGACCACGGCGATCACGGCCAGCGTGACGATCATGCTGTTGGCGAACCAGTCGAGCTCCTTGCCCTTGTCAAGCATGATCTGCAAGGCCGCGATCCAAGTCACCAGCAAGGCCAGCCCGACGGTGTCGATCGGCAGCCTGCGGGTGGGAGATTCGCGTTTGCGGTAGATCGCCCAGCTCACCCACGCCGCGACCAGCCCCACCGGAATATTGATGTAGAAAATCCAGGGCCAGGAGTAATTGTCGGAAATCCATCCGCCCAGCAACGGCCCCGCCACCGGCGCCACCAGCGTGGTCATGGACCACAGCGCCAGGGCCATGCCTGATTTTTCGCGCGGATAACTGCCCAGCATCAACGTCTGGGAGAGCGGAATCATGGGACCGGCCACGAGCCCCTGCAGGACCCGGAACGCGATCAGCGACTCCAGATTCGGGGCGAGGCCGCACAACCACGATGCAATGATGAACAGCAGCACCGACGCGACAAAGAGGCGTACCTGACCGAAGCGCAGGGTGAGCCATCCGGTGAGCGGCAGCGCGATTGCATTGGCCACCGCGAACGAGGTGATGACCCAGGTTCCCTGGCTCGTGCTGACGCCCAGGTCGCCCGAAATCGCCGGCAGCGATACGTTGGCAATCGAGGTGTCGAGCACGTTCATGAACACTGCGGCCGACAGCGCAAGGGTGCCGAGCAGCCGCTGGCTGCCCTGCAGCGGCGGATGCGCCGCCTGGGCCGCCGGCGCCGCGTGCCGGTCCAACGGCGCGGCGGCGGATGGAGAAGCAGAGGTCGTCATGGAGATACCCGTGAAAACTGTCTACAGCGTGCCTGCGCCAGGGCGGACGGCCGCCACCGGCCCGACGCCGTTGGTACGGCCCGGGGCGGAGATGTGCCGCGGCTCTGCCTTGGCCACGGTGCGCTTGCTTTCCGCCGGGCCGGCCCCAAGATGCTGCGCGATCGTGGCGGCCACCAACTTTTCCGCATCCTCGCGCGCGTGGTCCATGACGGACGTGGCATAGGCGGGCGCGGCGCGGCGAACCTCGGCGAGCGCGGGACCGTCGGTGGAGGACACATCCACCGACACGTTCATGGACAAGCCGACGCGCAACGGATGAGCCTCGATCTCCTTGGGATCGAGCTCGATGCGAACGGGTACGCGCTGCACCACCTTGATCCAGTTGCCTGTGGCGTTCTGCGCGGGCAGCAGCGCGAACGCGCTCCCGGTGCCCGCCCCCAACCCGGCAACCTTGCCGTGGTATTCCACCCTGGAGCCATACAGATCGGCCTCCAGCGTGACCGGCTGTCCGATGCGCATCCGGCCCAGCTGCACCTCCTTGAAGTTCGCGTCGACCCATACCTGGTCCAGCGGCACGATGGTCATCAGCGCGGCGCCGGGAGCGACCCGCTGGCCGACCTGGACGCTGCGCCGGGCCACGTAGCCCGTCACCGGCGCCGGGAGCGACGTCCTGGACAGGTTGATGAAGGCTTCGCGAACCTTGGCCGCGGCCGCCAGCACATTGGGGTGCTGCTCCACGCTGGTGCCATCGGTAAGGGCCGTATTGGTGGCGAGCTGCTCCCGGGCCGCCGCGAGGGCGGCCTGCGCCGACGCCAGCGCGGCCTTGGCGTTGGCGACCGCGGTCTGCGCATGCAGCATTTCCTCGCCGCTGACCGCGCCCGAGTCGGCCAGTTCCTGCCGCCGCCTGGCATCGCTCTGCGCCTTGGCCAGGTCGGTACGCGCGCGTTCGACCTCGGCCTGGCGCACCGCAATGTTGGCCTTCAGGGCGCCGTTGTTGGCGTAAAGCGTGCGCACTTGCCGCACGGTCTGGGCCAGCTCGGCCTGCGCCCGATCCAACGCCACCTGGGCATCGGCCTTGTCCAGCATGACAAGTGCGTCGCCAGCCTTCACGTAATCGGTGTCGTCCGCGTGGATGGTCACCACCGTGCCGCCCATCTGGGGCGTGATCTGCACCAGATTGCCCTGCACGTAGGCGTCGTCGGTATGCTCGTAGTGGCGGGCCACCACGGTCCACCATGCTCCGTACGCCACGGCGATGACGGCAAAAACGCCGGCTGCGCCCAGCAACAGTTTCTTGCGAGAATTGGCGGGAGCGGATTGAGTGCTTTCCATATCAGAACCTTGAAATGAATATCGAGCGATTCGTAGCGTTGTCTTTGCCGGCTAGGGACGGGCCGCGGCCATGGGCTCGCCTGGCCCGGGCGGCAGCTCCGCCCCGCCGCCCAGCGCCTTGGCCAGCGCCACGTCCAGGGTCAGCGCGCGCGCCTTGAGGTCGGCGTCGAGCCTTGCCTGGGTCAACACCGCGCTTTGCGCGGTCAGCACGCTCAAATAGTTGCCGAGGCCGCCGCGATAGCGCTTGACCGCGAGGTCATAAGCCTGCTCGATGGCCTCCCGCGCCTTGCGCTGCTCGGTCATTTCACGGTCGAGCGCACGTATGGAGGCAAGCGTGTCGGCCACTTCATTGACGGCATGCAGGACGGTCTGGTTATAGGCCGCCACGGCCAGATCCGCGTCCGCGGTCCGGCCCTGGAGGTTGGCGTTCAAGCGCCCTCCCTCGAAGATGGGCAAGGTCACGGCGGGCCCAACGCCGGCGATGTGGCTGCCCGAGTCGAAAAGCCTGGACAGCCCGAATGCGGAGGTGCCGACGAAGGCGGCCAGATTGACGTTGGGATAGAACATCGCGCGGGCAACGTCGACGTTGCGCTGCGCGGCCTCCACCCGCCATCGCGCGGCCACGATGTCGGCACGCCGCCCTACGAGCGCGAGCGGGACATACGACGGCACGGACGTGCACGGCGAGGCCAGCGGCACCGGCTCGATGGCGGCACCCCGCTCGGGGCCTGCCCCCACCAGGGCCGCAATCTGGTTACGCTGCAGCGTGATGCTCTCGTCCACCTGCGCGGCTTGCGTGCGCGCCTCGGCCAACGCCGACTCGGCCTGCTTGACCTCCACCAGGGTATCGAGCCCCGAGCCGTAGCGCTGCCGGGTCAGCGCGGCGACGCTCTCACGCTGGGCGATGGCTGCCTGCAGCACCTCGCGCTGCGCGAACAGGCGCTGCAAATTGAAATAGGCCGTGCCGATGGAGCTCGCCAGAAGACCTGTCGCGGCCCGACTTTCGGCTTGCGCCGCCCGGCTTTCCGAAAGCGCGGCTTTCAGCAGGGAAGCGTTCCGGTTCCAGAAATCCAATTCATAGCTGACATTCAACGCCAGCCTGGAGTCAGTACGCACGCCGCCGGCAAGCGGAGGGGGGATGGAGCCGTTCTCGGTATAGCGTTGGCGGGTGGCACTGGCGGTCACATCGACTTGGGGCAGCCCGCTGGCCCGCGCGGTGCCGACAGCCGCCTCGGCCCGCGCCAGGCGCGCCTGGGCGATCACGATGGACGGGCTGCCCGCTATGGCTTCCTCGACCAAGCCATTCAACTGAGCATCGCCATAGCGGTGCCACCATTGTTCGGCGGGCCATTCCGCCTTGTCCTGGACGGCTCCCAGCGCGGAGGCGTCGACCAGCTGCGGCCGGCGCGAGTCCACCGGATCGACACTGGCACACGCGGCGAGAGCGAGAACCAAAGGCATTAGGACGAATCTTTTCATGGAAGCTTACGTTTTGCTGAATTTGATTGCCATGGCTGTTACTGCTTAGGCAATTATTGGCATAAAAAAAAGGGGCCACGGACCTGCCCGGACGCGGGCTCAGCCCGGGTGCGCGCCGTTGGCGATCATCCGGCGCAGAAACGACTTGAGCTGGGCCAGCTCTTCCTCGGAGAAACCTCGCGTATGCATGTCGACTGCCTGACGCAGCCGCCCCGGGATCTGCGCCGTGGCGCGCATGCCTTCCTGCGTCAGCTCCAGTTTGATCACCCGGCGATCTTCCGCACTGCGGACCCGCCGTATCAAACCCTTCGACTCCAGCCGATCCAGCATGCGGGTGACGGCACCGGTATCGGTGCAGCTGCTGCGTGCCAGCTCAGCGGCCGTTTCGCCCTGGCCCATGGCGAGCAGCATCAGCGGCCCCCATTGCATGGCAGTCAGGTCGAGCGCCATCATCTCGGTGTCGACCGCGCGCTGCAGCGACCCATGCGCCAGCTTCACCAGATAGCCCACGCTGTCGTTCGGATCGTAATTGCGGACCTCGTCGGAAAGATGCCGCGCGCTGGTAGAAGAGGAAGAAGACATATCCGCATTATTACTGCCTAGACAATAATTGTCAATGCAGATAATTGCGGCGAGGATACCGCCCCGCTTGCAAGCTGCGCGTTAACCGAAATCGGGAGAGCTTCAGCGTCGCTTGCCAAGCAGCGAGCCCAGCAGCCCCCGGGTGAGTTCGCGGGCGAGCTGTGTTCCCATGGAGCGGACTGCGCTGCGGGCGGCCGATTCCAGCACACCCTCGCGGCGCCCGCCGCGCGGGCCGGTCGACCCGAACAACACGTCCCGCAGGCCGCCTATCAGCCCGTCATCCTCTTTGCCGGCCGAGCCCCCCGCCTTGCCGGCCTTGGGCGCCGGGGCCTGGGCCGGGGCATCGGACGGTGCCTCGCCGGCAGCCCTGCGGGTCAACAGCTCGTAGGCCGATTCGCGATCCACGACCTTTTCGTACACCCCCGCGACCAGCGACGACGTCATCAGCGCCTGGCGCTCCGCTGCGGTGGCCGGACCGATGCGGCTCCCCGGAGCGACGATGTAGGCCCGCTCCGTGATGCCCGGCCGCCCCTTCTCGTCCAATAGCGAAACCAAGGCCTCGCCCACGCCAAGCTCGGTGATCGCCTCGGATAGGTTGAGGCCGGGGTTCGCCCTCATGGTCTCGGCCGCCGCCTTGACGGCCTTCTGGTCCCGTGGCGTGAAGGCGCGCAGCGCGTGCTGCACCCGGTTGCCGAGCTGGCCGAGCACAGTATCGGGAATGTCCAGGGGGTTCTGGGTGCAGAAATACACGCCCACCGCCTTGGAGCGTATGAGCCTGACCACTTGTTCGATCTTGTCGAGCAGCGCCTTGGGCGCGTCGTTGAACAACAGGTGCGCCTCGTCGAAAAAGAAGACGAACTTCGGCTTGTCGGTGTCGCCCGCCTCGGGCAGGTGCTCGAACAATGCGGACAGCAGCCACAGCAGGAAGGTCGCATAGAGCGTAGGCGCCTGCATGAGCTTGTCGGCCGCCAGCACGTTCACCACCCCGCGCCCCTGCGCATCGGTCTGCATGAGATCGTCGATGTTCAGCATCGGCTCGCCGAAGAAGCGGTCCCCGCCTTGCGCCTCGAGCGCCAACAGCCCGCGCTGGATCGCGCCCACCGAAGCGGGCGAGACATTGCCGTAGCGCGTCTTGAATTGGGCGGCGTTGTCGCCCACGTACTGCAGCATGGCGCGCAGGTCTTTCAGGTCGAGCAGCAGCAGTCCGTTGTCGTCCGCGATCCGGAATACCATCGTCAACACACCGGCTTGCGTGTCGTTCAGGTTCAGCATGCGGCCCAGCAGCAGCGGCCCCATGTCGGATACCGTCGCGCGCAGCGGATGGCCCTGCTCGCCGAATACGTCCCACAGCGTCACGGGGCTGCCGCCCCAAGTCGGCATGTCCAGGCCGAGCGACTCCAGCCTCTCCTGGAGCTTGGGCGTGGCGGCTCCCGGCTGGGAAATCCCCGTCAGGTCGCCCTTGACGTCGGCCATGAACACCGGCACGCCCATTCGGGAAAAGGATTCGGCCATCACCTGCAGGGTGACAGTCTTGCCGGTGCCGGTGGCCCCTGTAATGCATCCGTGCCGGTTGGCCATGGCCGGCAGGAGAAAAAGTTCGGTGTTCGCGTTCTTGGCGAGAAGTATGGGGGCGGCCATGTCGGTTCCGTTATGCAAACTAAACAGGATGCCCGGGGACGGGACGGCGTCGATTCTGTAGGCAAGGCGCCGCGCTTGTCAAAATACCGTCGCCCACATGGCAAATAGCGTAACGGTTGTGGTATTGGCAGCAAGACGACATTCAAACGGAAGCCCCCGCCTGCCGGTCAAGCTAAAATGCACCTTTCACTGTTACGACGCAAGCGATTTCCATGGCCGGACATAGCAAATGGGCCAACATCCAGCACCGCAAAGGGCGTCAGGACGCCAAGCGCGGCAAGCTGTGGACCAAACTCATACGTGAAATCACGGTGGCCGCGCGGGCCGGCGGCCCCGATCCCGACAGCAATCCCCGCCTGCGCTTGGCTTGGGACAAGGCGACCGACGCGAACATGCCCAAGGACACCATCCAACGCGCCATCACGCGCGGCTCGGGCGGCGCCGACGGCGATAACTACGAGGAGGTCCGCTACGAAGGCTACGGGATAGGCGGCGCGGCCGTCATCGTCGATTGCATGACCGACAATCGCACGCGCACGGTGGCCGAAGTGCGGCACGCATTCTCCAAGCATGGCGGCAACCTCGGCCAGGAGGGTTCAGTCGCCTTCATGTTCAAGCATTGCGGCCAGTTCCTGTTCGCGCCAGGCACCTCGGAAGACAAAGTCATGGAGCTGGCCCTCGAGGCCGGCGCCGAAGACGTCATTACCGACGATGAAGGCGTGATCGAGGTGATCTGTGCACCCACCGACTACGCTGCCGTCAAGCGGGCCTTCGACGGGGCGGGGCTGAAGGCCGAAATGGACGGCATCGTGATGAAGGCTCTCAACGAAACGGTTCTCCAGGGCGAGGACGCGGAAAAAATGCAGAAACTACTGGACGCGCTGGAGTCCCTGGACGATGTCCAGGAGGTCTACACCACAGCCGTCATGGGCGAGTAAACACATGAAAATCCTCGTCATCGGCTCTGGCGGCCGCGAGCACGCCCTGGCTTGGCGCCTGGCCAAATCTCACAAAGCCGAGAAAGTCTTCGTCGCTCCCGGCAACGGCGGCACGGCGCTGACACCCCGCCTGCAGAACCTTCCCATCACCGACCCGAACGAACTTGCCGACTTCGCCCAGAACGAAGGCATAGGCTTGACCGTGGTCGGGCCCGAAGCGCCGCTGGCCGCCGGCGTGGTGGACATTTTCCGCGCCAGGGGGCTGAAGATCTTCGGCCCCACCAAGGCGGCCGCGCAGCTCGAGAGCTCCAAGGATTTCGCCAAGGCCTTCATGGTCCGGCACGGCATTCCGACGGCCAAGTACCAAACCTTCACCGTGCCCGCGGAAGCCCACGCCTACATCGATGCACAAGGTGCGCCCATCGTGATCAAGGCCGACGGCCTGGCCGCCGGCAAGGGGGTGGTGGTCGCCGCCACGCTGGAGGAGGCCCATGCCGCGGTGGACGCCATGCTTGGCGACGGCAAGCTCGGCCAGGCCGGCGCGCGCGTGGTGATCGAGGAATACCTCGAAGGCGAAGAAGCCAGCTTCATCGTGCTGTGCGACGGCAAGCACGTGCTGCCGCTGGCCACCAGCCAAGACCACAAGCGGCTCAAGGACAACGACGAAGGCCCCAACACGGGGGGCATGGGCGCCTACTCGCCCGCGCCGGTCGTCACGCCCGAGCTGCACGGACGCATCATGCGCGAGGTCATCTGGCCCACCGTCCACGGCATGGCCAAAGACGGCATCCCGTACACCGGGTTCCTGTATGCCGGCCTGATGATCGGTCCGCACGGCGTGCGGGTGCTGGAATTCAACTGCCGCATGGGTGACCCGGAAACTCAACCGATCATGATGCGGGTCAAGAACGATCTGCTCGAAGTGTTCGAAAATGCCGTATCCGGCACCCTGGACCAAGCCAACGTCGACTGGGACCGCCGCACGGCGTTGGGCGTGGTCATGGCAGCCGCCAACTATCCCGACACGCCGCGCACCGGCGACGTCATCACGGGCCTGCCGCCCGAAGCGGAAGACTGCATGGTGTTCCATGCCGGCACCGTCGAGAGCGATGGTGTGGTCAAGACCAGCGGCGGACGCGTGTTGTGCGTGACGGTGCTGGGCGATTCGGTGAAATTGGCCCAGCAGCGCGCCTACGACGTGCTGCAATCCATTCACTTCGACGGCGCGCAATACCGTCGCGACATTGGCTGGCGAGCCATCGCACGCCGCGCCGCCGCGACAGACTCTGGCACGGCATGAACATAGACACCTCGCTGACCCGCAGCTACTTCGTCGATTTGCAATCTCGCATCGTCGCAGGCCTCGAAGAACTCGAAGGCCAGCCCTTTCGGGCCGACGCCTGGGAGCGTGCGGAGGGCGGCGGGGGCCTTTCCCGCTTGATAGAGGGGGGCGCGGTTTTCGAACGCGGCGGAGTGCTGTTCAGCCACGTCAACGGCTCGGCCCTCCCGCCCTCGGCGAGTGCCCATCGCCCCGAACTGGCTGGCCGCCCCTGGGAAGCCATGGGCGTTTCGCTCGTGCTACATCCGCGCAACCCCTACGTGCCCACCGTGCACATGAACGTACGGGTGTTCGTCGCAAAATCGGTCCACGTGTCCGATGCCGATGACGTCTTCTGGTTCGGCGGAGGCATGGACCTGACCCCGTATTACCCGTTCGAGGAAGACGCGGTCCATTTCCATCGCACCTGCAAGGCAGCGTTGGACCCGAGCGGCCCGGAGCTCTACCCGCGCTTCAAGAAATGGTGCGACGAATATTTCTATCTCAAGCACCGCAAAGAGGCCCGCGGCATCGGCGGCATCTTCTTCGACGACTTCAACGAAGGTGGATTCGAGCATGCGTTCGCCATGACGCGCTCAGTCGGCGATCACTTCCTCGACGCCTACCTGCCCATCGTCCAGCGTCGCGTCGACTTGCCGTACGGCGAGCGGGAGCGCGATTTCCAGGCATACCGCCGCGGCCGCTACGTCGAATTCAACCTGGTATTCGATCGCGGCACCCTGTTCGGGCTGCAATCGGGAGGTAGGACGGAATCCATCCTGATGTCGATGCCGCCGCACGCGCAATGGCGCTACGACTGGCATCCTGAGCCCGGCTCGCCAGAGGCGCGCCTCTACGAAATGCTGTCGCCGCGAGAGTGGGTTTGAATTCGCCTGTCGTCCAACGCATCGGATTGCTCGGGGGAAGCTTCGATCCCATCCACGAGGCCCACGTGGCCTTGGCGCGTACCGCGCGCGACCACCTGGGGCTGGAGTCGGTCCATTTCATTCCTGCGGCCGAGCCCTGGCAGCGACGGCCGCTCACCGCCACGGCGGAACAGCGCGCCGAGATGGTGGCGTTGGCAATCGCCGGGGAACCGAATCTCGTCCTGAACCGCATGGAAATCGACCGCGGCGGCCCCAGCTATACCATCGACACGCTGCGTGCGCTCGCGGGCCCCACGGGCACGTCGCTTGCTGGAGCGTCGCGGTACGTCTGGATTCTCGGGGCCGACCAGTTGGCGAACTTCTGCACTTGGAAAGACTGGCAGGATATCGTCGCGCTGGCTGAACTCGCGGTGGCAGCCCGCCCGGGCACCCGGCCGGACCCCCCTCCACCGCTGCGCGATGCGCTGGCTCGACTGGAACGCACGCTACACAGGCTTCCGATGCCCGAGATGGCGATATCCAGCTCCGCCATCCGGGATCGGCTCTCACGCGGCGAACCCGTCGACGGTCTCGTTTCCCCCGCGGTGCTACGCTACATCCGCCAGCATCGCCTGTATCAGGCCTGAATATGGACATACGCAAACTGCAACGCGCCGTAGTCGACGCTCTCGAAGACGTCAAGGCGCAAAACATCACGGTGCTCAACACCACCCACTTGACCAGCCTCTTCGACCGCGTGGTCATCGCCAGCGGCACCTCCAACCGGCAGACGCGGGCCCTTGCATCCAGCGTCGTCGAAAAGGTCAAGGCCATCGGCGGCGAGGTCGTCGCGACCGAAGGCGAGGAAACCGGCGAATGGGTGCTCGTGGACCTCGGCGACATCGTGGTCCACATCATGCAACCCGCTATCCGCGAGTACTACAACCTTGAAGAAGTCTGGGGCGGGAAACCGGTGCGGATGAAACTGAACGCCTCGTCCGCGCGCTAGCTCCCCGGGAGCGGCGCCTGCCGCACGGACTGCCACAGCGAACCGCGCTCATGAAACTGATCATCATCGCCGTCGGCCACCGCATGCCAGCCTGGGTGGACGAAGCCTTCACCGACTATGCCAAGCGCATGCCCCCCGACTGCCCCGTCGAACTGCGCGAAATCCGCCCCGAGCCGCGCACTACGGGCAAGACGCCTGCCCAGATGCAGGCCCTGGAGGCCAAGCGGATCGAAGCCGCCCTTCCCGCCTCAGGGCTTTGGATCGCGCTCGACGAGCGGGGACGCGACCTCACCACCCTGGACCTGTCTCGGCAAATGCAGCAATGGCGCAACGATGGACGCGACGTGGCGCTCATCATCGGCGGGCCGGACGGGCTCGACCCCGACCTCAAGCGGCGTTGCACCAGCATGCTGCGCCTGTCCAGCATGACCCTGCCCCACGGCATGGTGCGTGTGCTGCTTGCAGAACAGCTTTACCGAAGCTGGTCCATTCTTGCCAATCACCCCTACCATAGGGGAGGTTGACCCGACCATCCGCGGGCCTTGCGTGCCCGCCCTGCACAGACGACGACATGACGGCCATCTACCTCGCCTCGCGCAGCCCAAGGCGCCGAGAATTGCTGACGCAATTGGGCATCGAACACGAAGTACTGTTGCCGCCCCCGGCCGCAGGCCCGGACGAACCCCAGCTGCCCGGCGAGCCGGCTGCCGACTATGTCCGGCGCACCGCGCGCGAAAAGGCGCTGCTGGGCGCCGAAACCATGCGCCTGCGCCAGCTGGAAGAACGGCCTCTTCTGGCCGCCGACACGACTGTCATCCTAGACGGAGAAGTCCTGGGCAAACCGGTGGACCGGGCCGATGCCGTGCGCATCCTGCAAAAGCTCTCCGGCACCGAACACGCCGTCCACACCGCGGTCGCCATGGTATGCCGCGGACAGCTGTACGAAGACGTCTCCATCACCCAGGTGCGCTTCCGCATCCTGTCCCAGCGCGATATCGAACGCTATTGCGACACCGGGGAACCCTTCGACAAAGCCGGCGCCTACGGCATACAGGGGCTGGGCGGCGTATTCGTACAGCACATCAGCGGGAGCTTCACCGGCGTGATGGGCCTGCCTCTGTACGAAACCTCCCGCCTCCTCGCCAGGGCGGGCATCCTCCTTCCCTGATCCGCGCCGGCGAGCCGGCCGCACTCCCCCGCTCGCCGCCGGTTCGCGACTCGCGGTAAGCTCCCCGATAGTCGCGCAAGCTCACCGGCAGATTCCATGACCGAAGACATCCTGATCAACGTTTCCCCGTATGAAACCCGCGTCGCAGTCGTCCAGCAGGGCGCGGTCCAGGAACTCCACATCGAGCGCACTTCCCAGAAAGGCTACGTCGGAAACATCTATCTTGGCCGCGTCGCGCGCGTGCTCCCCGGCATGCAAAGCGCCTTCATCGACATCGGCCTGGGGCGCGCCGCTTTCCTGCACATCGCCGACATACGGGAAAGCCGCCAAGAACGCGCCCAGGGAGGGCACCCGACCACGCCCATCGAGAAACTGCTGTTCGAAGGGCAGACCTTGATGGTCCAGGTCATCAAGGACCCCATCGGCACCAAGGGCGCGCGATTATCCACCCAGATCAGCGTGGCCGGACGCATGCTGGTCTACCTGCCATTCGATCCGCACATCGGCATTTCGCAGCGCATCGAGTCGGAGGCCGAACGCATCCAATTGCGCGATCGGGTACAGCGGCTGATGCCCAAGGACGAGAAAGGGGGCTACATCGTCCGCACCCAGGCCGAAGACGCCACCGACGAAGAACTCGCGGCCGACATCGCCTACCTCAGCAAGCTCTGGTCCATCATGCAGCAAGAAGCGCGCACCAAAGGCGCACCGCGCCTGCTGCACGAAGACCTGAACCTGGCGCAAAGGGTATTGCGCGACGTCGTCAGCACCGACACGGCTTCCATCCAGATCGATTCGCGCAGCAGCTTCAATAAGCTAAAAACCTGGGCGAGCGAGTTTACGCCTTCGGTCGTCGACAAGCTCGTGCACTACACCGGGGAGCGACCGCTGTTCGACCTCTATAACGTCGACGAGGAAATCAACCGGGCACTGTCGCGACGCGTGGACCTCAAGTCCGGCGGCTATCTCATCATCGACCAGACCGAAGCGCTCACCACCATCGACGTCAACACCGGCGGCTTCGTCGGCGGACGCAACTTCGACGACACCATTTTCAAGACCAACCTCGAAGCGGCCCAGGCCATTGCACGCCAACTTCGCCTGCGCAATCTCGGCGGCATCATCATCCTGGACTTCATCGACATGGAAAATCCGGAGCACCGGGAAGCGGTGCTGGCGGAATTGCGCAAAGCCCTGGCCAGGGATCGCACGCGCATCACGCTCAACGGCTTCACGCAGCTCGGCCTGGTCGAGATGACGCGCAAGCGCACCCGCGAATCGCTCAGCCACGTGTTATGCGAGCCCTGCCCCACTTGCCAGGGGCGCGGCCAGGTCAAGACGCCGCGCACGCTGTGTTACGAGATCCTGCGGGAAATTCTGCGCGAAGCGCGCCAATTCAACCCAAAAGAGTTCCGCGTTTTGGCCTCGCAAGCGGTCGTGGACATGTTCCTGGAAGAAGAGAGCCAGAACCTGGCCGCGCTGGGAGACTTCATCGGCAAGCCCATTTCGCTGCAGGTGGAGGGGATATACAGCCAGGAGCAATACGACATTATCTTGATGTGACCCGTCCACGGTGCACGGCCGCGGCAACCGCATGTGCGCCGTGCCGGCAGCGGCCTTGCGCCCACGGGGGCGACGGTTCGACCGCTTACAATAGAGGGTTCGTACGGGCCTACCGTCCCGCGACAGGGAGAGGATCATGAACCAGGAAGAAGCCATCGTCGAACTCGCAAAGCTGCTGCGGGCGCAACGCAACCGGCTCGACGGGCTCACCATCGCGGCCCGCGTGCTGGCGCGGGAACGCATGGCTGACGATGAATTCCGCGAAGCCGTCGAACACGAAATGCATCGCTACACGTCCCTGCTCCAAGACACCCGGCGCGCCGCCGAAATCGAGTTCGAAGTCGCGCGCATCTTCGATAGGACCTCCCTCCATCCCAGCGGCCCGGCCCGGCCGGAAGAATGAGGGCCGGGCGGGCGCGCACGAACTTCCGAGGCACCAGCCCGAGGCCAGCGTCCGTTTTCATCGACAGTGCAAAAGTCGGTTGACTTTCCCATCGCAGCGGGTAACAATGGCTAATCGATCTTTGCCGCAAGAACCACAACGAACATGGCGGCAACAAGTTACGGTCGGCCTAGCCCGATCCCTCTTGTACTCTTTCCCCTCTTAACCGAGTTTCGTTACCCAGCGCGCCGCTTCGGCGCGCCAGACTAAGAGACTAGGTCCGTCGTTCCGGTACCCAGTCTCGTTGGACGCTTTTGATAGAAATTTTCCCAGACCAACTCATCCCTCCCCCTGCGCATCAACCCGTGCACGGCGAGGCCATCGAGGTTGGCGACGTCGTATATCTCCAACCCAAGCACGGTCCGCTCGTCGCCAGCACCGTGATATTCGCAGCGACCCTCTTCGGTTGCATTACCTATACCGCTGACGCTTTGGTACCCGCTCCGGGCACTACGTCCGCTCATCGTCTACGCCTGCGGTTTCGCAAGCGGGACGTTCATCGGGTCCAATCGCAGCGGCATGCCTGCATACCGGCTGCCGGGCAGGACTTTCAGTAAACCGGCACGCCACGGCACGCCACACCCCTTAATTGACTAGGACACACATGGAACAGACAGGAATCGTCAAATGGTTCAACGATGAAAAAGGCTTCGGCTTCATCATGCCCGAGAGCGGCGGCAAGGATTTGTTCGCCCATTTCTCCGAGATCCAAGGCAGCGGACGCAAGACGCTGATGGAAAACCAACGCGTCACGTTCGTGGCCGCCAATGGTCTCAAAGGCCCGCAGGCCACGAAGATCCGGGTCGTCGCCTGAACGCGGGCTGATACCCAGACGCAAGACAGCTCCCCGGCATCGCAAGGTGCCGGGGAGTTTTTTTGCCCGGGCCGCCAAGGTGCCCGGGTTTCAGAGGCTCGCGCGTAGCAGGATGCCGTCGAGTTCCGCGCTGGCCGACATGCCGCCTTGCTCGTATCCCAGTGCGGCGCATGCCATGGACAGCGTCTGCCGCCACTCCCGTTCCGCGCTCTTGTGAATGAAGAAGTCCCGCGCGCATTGGTCGCCGCGGATGAGCTCCTTGCGCAGCCACTCCGCCATGCGCGCCTCCTCCCGCCGGTCCAGCACGCGCGACGATACCGAAATCGAAACGAACGCGTACGATCTGATGTTCTTCAGCATCCGCCCGCGTAGCGGCCCCACCGGAAATTCCAATGATTGAGCATCCATGGGTACCTCGCCGAAAACACTATCGTATGGGGCGCGGCCAAGCGCCGGAGACAGCTGTTTGCTATCGTTTATCCTGCTAAAACCCGGGCCTCGCGGGTATCGGCCCGCTCCCGACAGGATCCTCTCGCTCATGCCGACTCCGCGCCCGCTCTCCCCTTCCGACTACGAGCCCGTCATCGCCCGCGTCGACCACTGGTGGGGTGGCCGCCCCATGCAGGCACTGCTGCCGCGGCTCTTCTTAGAGCATTTCCGGCGTACGAGCTTTGCCATCGGCGCCTCGGACGCGATAGAGGCGTTTCTGATCGACTTCGTCTCCCAGACCGATTCCCGCATCGCCTACATCCATTTCGTCGGGGTGGATCCCGCTCGCCGAGGCGGCGGCCTCGGGCGCATGCTGTATGAGCACTTCTTCGATGTCGTCCGTGCGCTGGGCTGCGAGGAAGCGCACAGCATCACGTCGCCGGCCAATAGCGGGTCGATCGCTTTCCACCGCAAGATGGGATTCGAGCTGGAGCCGGGCACGGGACAGGTGGACGGAGTGCCGGTCCAACTGCACCATGCGGGCCCGGGCCAACATCGCGTGCGGTTCAGGAAGATGATCGTGGCGGCCTGATCCGGGCGAGGGTTCCGTCCTCCCCGTAGGGGAATGCGGCATGCGACTTGCTGCGTCGGTCGTCTCTGGAGACGACCATGGCAGCCAACTCACCTTCCCGTTCCCCTGGCCAACCGATCGACGACAAGCTCGAGGACACGAACAGTTCGACGCCCACGCCCGCGGCCCCGCGCCGCGAACCGGACATGCACAAGACCGACCGCGACCACACGGACGAGGAATATCATCGGCAACTGGGCCACGGCAGGAAGTCCCGCGCGGAGGACGATCCGAATGCCGGCGGCGGGCAACCCTAGCCGAGCGCGGCGGCACGGCCGCCTCAGACGCGGCGCCCCGTGCGGTGCAGCACAGGGCCCGACCGGGCGGTATCGATGGCGGCATCCAGATCCTGGATATCGCTATATCTTCCAAACATGTATTCGTAGCGCCGCACCACGATTGGCGCTCCCCGGCCCCGGCCGTTCTGGCTCCTGAGCCAGCGATAGCGTTCGGCGTCGAGGACCAGCTCGGACACGGCCGCCGCCAGGCGCTTGCTCAACGGCGACCGCCAGGAACGCGGCTCCCAGATGCCCGACTCGAGCATGGCAACCGCTTGCCCGACCTCCTCCAAGGTCGCGTTACGCGGAGCCAGGCGGACGGCAAGATCCAGCGCTCCGGCGTGGCGCGACAATTCCGAGGAGGCGACGCGCAGCCGCCGCACCAGGTCCCGGCTGGAGGGCCTGGATGCCCATCCGTCGTCCCAGTGCCGGGTCTGCTGTCCCGCGGGTTCCAGAGCGGACAACCCGCCGGCGTATTGCTCGAGGGCATCCGCCGCGTCGAGAAGCAGAGCGCTCAAATCATGCATGATCGACCTCGTGTTTCGCGCAGGGAGGACGTGCAGCAAGAAGCGAGCCGGCAACGCGAATCATTGTCGATATCGTCAAAAACAGGAAATTCTCCTTGAAAAGAAAATCGTAATTATCGAACCATTCCCGCCGCCGGACAGCGATGCGGGCGCCGAAGAGTTCGAGCATCCGATCCGCCGGCGATGGGCAGCCGGGCGTGTATCGACGGATCAGGCCCGGAAGAGCTCGTGCACCAGCCCGCGCAGCCACATGTTGCCGGCATCCCTGTGGAAGCGGCGCGGCCAGAACTGGTGGACCTCGATGGTGGGCGCCTTGAGCGGCACGTCCACCATCCTGATGTCGGCATGCTGCACGCACACGTTGGCCATGTCGCGCGGAACGGTGGCGATGAGGTCGGAGCTTTCGATAATGGGCAGCAGGCTCGTGAAGTGGGACGTTTCGAGCAGCACGCGCCGCCTCAAGCCCTTGCGCTGGAGGAACTCTTCGAACAGATGCTCCCGCCCCGGCCGGACGGCGGCATGCGGCAAGGCGAGGTACTGCTTGAGCGTGAGGACGTCCCCCACCTCGGGATGGCCGCTGCGGACGATGCAGACGAAGGTATTGCGAAACAGCAGTTGCTGAAACATGCCCGCCTTGTGCAGGTCGGGAAAATAGCCGATCGCCAGTTCCGCCTCGCCTGACTCCAGCGCTTCGGCGGCCGCATGGCGCGGCATGGCGAGCGTGCGCAGGTTCAGGCCCGGTCCGGCCTGGACGAACCGCGCCAGCAGCTTGGGGACGAAATTGATCTCGCCGATGTCGGGAGTGATCAGCGTGAAGGTGCGCTCGCTGGATGCCGGATCGAATGTGTGCGCCTGGAGGATTTCGCCCTTGATGGTATCCATTACGCGCCGCACCGCAGGCGCGAGCGAGACGGCCCGCGGGGTCGGCTGCATCTGCGAGCCGGTGCGCACGAACAAGGCGTCGCCGAACAGCGTGCGCAGGCGCGCCACGGCCGCGCTCATTGCCGGCTGGCTCAGGCCGATGGCCTCGGCCGCGCGCGACACGCTGCGGTGCTCCAGCATCGCATCGAACACGCGCAACAAGTTGAGGTCGATATGGCGAATATCCATGGGATGGATTTTAACTATTCGCCGAATCGTCTGGAAAGATAATCCACCGGCGCTTAGACTGCCTCCATGGATATTGCTTGACACTCGAACGGAGACACACATGACCGGCCTCACCCTGGAACAGGCGAACGCCATCATCGCCGCGGCGCTGCGCCGCTCCGCCCAGAAAGGCTACAAGCCCATGGCGGTGGTCGTGCTCGACGCGGCCGGGCACTTGAAGGCCGCGCAACGCCAGGACGGCGCCAGCATGTTCCGGGTAGACATCGCCACCGGCAAGGCCTGGGCCGCGGTGGGCATGGATGCCTCGAGCCGGACGCTGGCGCAACGCGCCAAGGACAACCCGAATTTCTTCGTCACGCTGGCCGCCACCGCCCAGGGCCGCTTTCTTCCCCAGACAGGCGCGGTGCTGATCAAGGACGCCGCCTGCGCCGTGCTCGGAGCCGTCGGCGCGAGCGGCGGCACGGGCGACGAGGACGAGGAAATCTGCATCGCCGGCGTGACCGAGACCGGCCTGCAAGCGGGCTGACGGCTGGCGCGGACGACGGAACACGACACCATGGCATCTTCCACCATACAGGGACTTCGCAGCGTGGCCCTGGAGGTTCCCGACCTGGCAAAGGCGGAACATTTCTATACCGAAACCTGGCACCTGGACGTGGCCGCGCGCGAAGGAGACTCGCTCTATTTCCGCGGCACCGGTGCCGATCATCATCTGCTGGCGCTGCATCGCGGGCCGCGCACCGCCATTCGTCATGTGACGCTGCGCGCCCGGAGCGAGGAGGCGCTCCACACCATCGCGCGCGCGTGCATCGACGCGGGCGGGACGGTAGAGATCCCCGTCGGCGCGGTGGCGGACCCCGCCGGCGGACAAGGTCTATTGATACGCGATCGCGACGGGCGGCGGATCCAGGTGGTGGCCGGCGACGCCCGGCATGCCGACGCCCGCGAGGTCGCCGACCGCCCCGTCAGGCTCGCGCACGTCGTGCTCAACAGCGACGACGTCGCCGCCACGCAGCGCTTCTTCGAGCAGGCGCTGGACTTCCGGCTGGTCGACCGCACGCGCATCATGGCCTTCCTGAACTGCAACGCCGACCACCACACGATCGCGCTGGGCGACACGGACAACAATGCGCTGAACCATATCGCCTTCGTCATGCCGGACCTGGAATCCGTCATGCGCGGCGGCGGCCGGATGAAAGACGCGGGCTACGCCATCGAATGGGGGCCCGGCCGGCACGGCCCGGGGGACAACGCCTTCAACTATTTCATCGGCCCCTTCGGCGAGGTGATCGAGTACACGGCGGAAGTGGAACAGATCGACGACAGCTATGTGGCCGGCGCGCCCGAAGACTGGACATGGCCGCCGGGCCGCGTGGACCAGTGGGGCATATCGCCGCCCCCGTCGTCCCGCCTGAAAGCGGCGCAAAGCGACGTGTTCTTCGTGGCCCCGCCGGCCTGATCCGCCTCAACCGGACCACAACCGACCATTCACGCGATCTGCCGATGCCCGCAGGCCGGGCGCGGCCCGTCTCGTCCCGAAAAAACGCTCCCGTAGGCGATGCGTCCATCCCTCGGAGCACCTTATGGAGAATCCTGAACCCATGCGGAGATACTGCGCATGACCTCGGCTACCCATCCCATGGCGTACGACGTCGCCATCGTAGGCTTCGGCCCTGCCGGCGCAGTGGCCGCCGGGCTGCTGGCCAACCAGGGGTTCCGCGTCCACGTCTGCGACCGGCAACGCGATGTCTACGACAAACCGCGCGCAATCGCGGTCGACCACGAAATCATGCGTGTCTTCCAGCAACTGGGGCTGGTGGATCGCATCGCTGAACATGTCGAGCCGTTCACGCCCTCCGAGTACTACGGCGTGGATGGCCGCCTCATCAAGCGGCTGACGATGGTCGAGCCACCCTACCCGCTCGGCTACGTTCCATCCAATGTCTTCACCCAGCCTCCGGTGGAGCGCATCCTGCGGGCTCATGTGGAGCGATCGCCCAACGCCCGCGTGGAACTGGGCGCGACGGCATGCGCGCTGGAACAGGATGCGGACGGCGTTACGCTGGAACTGGCGCACGATGACGGCCGCCGGGACCGCATCCGTGCCCGCTACGTGATCGGCTGCGACGGCGCCTCCAGCACCGTGCGCGACCTCGTCGGCATCGCGCTGGAGGACCTGGAGTTCGACGAACCGTGGCTGGTGGTGGACGTGCTGGTCAATGAGCGCGGACTCGCCAAACTGCCCCGGACCAGCGTGCAGTACTGTGAGCCGGATCGGCCATGCACGCTGGTCATCGGTCCCGGCAATCATCGCCGGTGGGAGATATCGCTCAAGCCGGGCGAGGACCCTCAGGCCGTCACGCGTCCCGAGGAAACGTGGAAACTGCTGGCGCGCTGGCTCGGTCCGGACGACGGCCAGCTATGGCGCCAGGCCAGCTACCGTTTCCATGCCCTGGTGGCGGACGAATGGCGCAAGGGGCGCGTGTTCATTGCCGGCGACGCTGCCCACCAGCAGCCGCCCTTCCTGGGCCAGGGCATGTGCCAGGGCATACGCGACGTCGCCAACCTGAGCTGGAAACTCGCCGCGGTGCTGCGGCGGACGGTGGCGGGCGACCGGGCCGAGGCGCTGCTCGACAGCTACGGCGTGGAGCGCAAGCAGCACGTCCGCAACCTGACCGAGCGCATCAAGGCCATCGGCGCGGTGATCTGCGAACGCGACGAAGCCCGCGCCCGCGCGCGGGACACGCGCCTGCTCGATGAATGCGGCGGCATCGTGCGCGACGTACCCCGCCAGGAAGTCATCCCCCCCTTGGAGCAAGGGCTGTTGTCGCGCCGTCCCGCGCCCGCTCGCGGCACGCTCTTCCCGCAACCGTGGGTGCGGCAGGCCGATGCGGCAGTCCGCCTGGACCACTTCGCCGGCGACGGCTGGTGGCTGGCGCTGGCCCCGGCCTATCCAGGCACCGCGCCGGTCCTTCCTGCGCAATGGGGCGTGGCGACGCTGCACTTCGGCCGCGTCCTGGCCGAGACGGAAGGCGTATGCGCCGCATGGTTCGAGCGCAATGCGTGCGTCGCCGCCCTGGTGCGCCCCGACCGCTATGTCTATGGCGTCGCCGCCGATGCGCGGGAATTGGACGCCTTGCTCGACGAACTGCGCACCGCGCTGTATTGACCACCATACCGAGAGGAGACAACGATGAACCGAAGACACGCCATCCAGACCATCGCGGCCGTGGCAGCCGCCGTTTCCGGCTTCGCGCCCTTGCCCGCGGCGCTGGCGCAGGCCTGGCCGGACAAGCCGGTACGGCTGCTGCTGTCGCAGCCGCCAGGCTCCGGGCCCGACAACATCGCCCGCCTGTTGTCCGAGCGGCTCTACCCGCGCTGGGGCCAGGCAGTGGTGATCGAGAACAAGCCGGGCGGCCAGAATACGGTGGGCGCCCAGGCCGCGGCGCGTTCGCCCGCCGACGGCTACAACTTCTATTTCGCGACCACGGCGGCGCTGGTCACCAATACCTTCCTGTTCAAGCAGCTACCCTACGACCCGGCCAAGGACTTCGTGCCGGTGGCCTTCGTCGCCCGCAGTCCATTCGGCATCCTGGTCAAGGCCGACTCGCCGGTGCGGACCGTGGAGGAACTCATCGCCAAGTCCAAGGCAGCGCCCGGCACGTTCACGCTTGGCAACGAAGGCCCGCGCACTTTCGGCGGCATGATCGCCCGCCTGTTCAACGCCCGATCCGGCGCGCAGGCCAACCTGGTTCCCTACGTGTCGGTCGGCGTATCGGCGCAGAACCTGATGGGCGGGCACGTGGACGCGATCGTGGCCGACGTGGCCTCGACCGCGCAACTGGCCAAGCAGGGCCGCCTGCGGCTGCTGGCGGTGACCTCGGAGAAGCGACTGCCCGACTGGCCGCAGGTGCCCGCGCTGTCGGAACTATTGCGGGACTTCGACATGGTGGGCTGGTTCGCCATCGTCGCGCCCGCCGGAACCCCCGCCGCCGCGATCGACCGGGTCAACCGCGACATCAACGCCTTGCTGGCGGACGAGGAAGTGGCGGGGCGCATCGCGGCCATCGGCCCCATTGCCGCGCCGGGCTACAGCCCGGCGCAGACGAGCGAATTCCTCAAGCGGGAGCATGCCCGCTGGGCGCAGATCACCAAGGAAATAGACATCCTGCCGGAATGAGCCGGCCCGCCGGCGGCCGGCTCACCGCCGTGGGCGGCGAAGCCGGTGCATGGCATTACTTCTTGAGGTCGTCGGGAACCTTGCCGCCATTTTCGGCCAGTTTCTGCATCACCTGCTTGTGCAGCCAGATGTTCATGGCGGCCGAATCGTTGGTGTCGCCGCTGTAGTGCAGTTCGGTAGCCAGCTGCTTGCGGGCCGCGAGGCTGCTGTCCAGGCCCAGCAGCTTCATCAGGTCGACGATCGACGTTTTCCAGTTCAGTTTTTCCGGATGCTTGGCGGCCAGTCCATTAAGGATGGCTTCCACATCCACGGCCGGCATCGCAGCCGGAGCGCCGGCCGGAGCCGGGGCGGCGGTGGGCGTCGCCGCGGGCGGGGCCGCTTCGGCAACCGCGGGATGGCTGGACGGAAAAATCTTGTCGAGAATGGCTTTGAAAATACTCATACCTTCCCCCTCTTCGTCACGGTTCCAGGCACATGCCTGGGCCGATTGTAAAGGGGGACCGCCAGCCTGGCAGCCCTCGTGTGTAACGGGATGCGGCGTCTACGTAACCCGCCGCCCCCTGTGGCTACAGCTTGAACCAGCGGTCGTTTTCGATCTCTTCCGCAATACGGATCTCGGCTTCGTCCAAGCACTCCTGCTCGGAAGAGGCCGCGATTCCCCTCAGCGGCATGACCGGGCCGAGCAACAGGCGCTTGCCGTTCGTCCGCTCGTAGATCCGGCACTGGGCATCCCACATGCCCGGTTCACGCTGGCGCGGATCGATTTCCACCTCGAGCACTCGGGAAGAGCGATTCGGGGAATATTGGAAAGAGAACATTGCAGGCCCTCCGCTCCGGTAGACGGCCCACTATAGCGCCTGCAGGAGGTTGTGACCTCATGCAGTGCAACATGACGAAGCGCTCGGGAACCGCTTCAGGACGCCCAGGACACCACAGACAAAAGCAAGAGCAAGGCCATCCACAGTACGACGGCGCGCCACAACAGCCCCACCGCGGCATGCAGTGTCGTCGGATCGGGCCACCGTATGGGTTCGTCTGGCGCCTCGGCAGCGGCAAATTCGCTCGCGGCCGCCGCCGGCTGGACCGAAGGCGCCGGCGCGGGAGGCTCGGCGGGCGCAGCGGCCTGCCACTTGGGAGGCAAGGGTGCCAGGCGCACGCCCAGTGCGCCGGCAGCGCTCTCGACAACCACGCCGCGCTGTACGTCCTTCCATTGCGCGGCGCGTTGGCGCCAGCCATACAGCGCGTCCTCGAAATTGCCAACGATGGCGAAACCGATGGCCGTCATCCGCGCCGGTATCCAGTCAAGCAGGCGGAATGCGCCGCGCGCCACGTCCCCGAAGGCATCCGTGCGGTCGGCCCACTCTTCGCGGACGATGCCGGCAAGCCGGTACAAGGCCGCCCCCGAGGCGCCCGGCAACACCGCATACCAGAACAGCACGCCGTAAACGTTGCGATGCGAGGCCACCACCCCCTCTTCGATCGCGGTACGGCAAATCTCCTGGACGGTCATGGTGTCCGCCGAGGCATTGCCCTGAAAGGCCTGCAGCCAGGCCTGCATGTGATTGCGTGCCACCGTGACGTCACCGCGGGCCAATGCAAACTGGATCTCAGTGAAATGATGGCTGAACTGGCGAAACCCCAGCGTGAACCACAGCACTACGATATGGAAAACGAGTGCGAGGACGGGATGAATCGCCCAGGCGAGCGATCCGATCAGCCACACGGCAAGACTGGGAACCAAGGCGACCAGCAGCCAACCGAGGATGGCGTACCCGCGGCTGCCGGCATCCAGCGCATGGCCGGCCCAGCGGCACGCGGCACGCGCGGCTTCGTGGACGGCATTCGAGCGGGGCAGGGGCCTGACCTGTTCGGCGAGAAAGGCGAGGAGAAGTGCAAAAAAGCTCATGACCGCATTCTAGAGTGCATAGCGCCGATGTGCAGCATCGACCGACCAGCCCGCCGGCCTTACGCGCGCAGAAACTGGTAGAGATTGCGCAACATTCCAGCTGTCGCCCCCCAGATGAAGAATTGCTTCCAGGGCATCGAGTAGTAGGTACGGGCGTCGCCGGAAGGCAAGGTGGCGCTGTGCAGGCGATGATTCGTCGGGTCCATGAGGAAGGACAAGGGCACCTCGAACACTTCGGCCACCTCGAACGGATCCGGCCGCGGGGAGAAATCCGGGCGAACCAAGCCGACCAGCGGGATGATGCGAAATCCCGTGCGCGTGAAATAGTCGGGCAATTGGCCGATGATCTCGACCAGCCCCCGAGGCAGCCCCGTTTCTTCTTCGGTTTCGCGCAAAGCGGCGTCGGTTGCCGACGCATCGCTTTCTTCTACCCTCCCCCCCGGAAAGCTCACCTGCCCGGCATGGTCGTGCAAGTGTGCGGTCCGTTGGGTCAGCATGACACATATCCCTTCCGGACGAAGCACCAAGGGAATCAGCACCGACGCCAGCCGCACGGCTCGCCCTGCCATGCCCTTGGACTCGGGATCGTTCGCATCGGGCTCCCAGGCGGGCGGTTCAGCAAAACGCCGGCGCAGCGCGGCAGGCGTGAGCCGCTCGAGCGGCACCGGGTCCAGGCCGCCGGGGTTGGCGATCCAGGGTTGTGCGGCCGGGTCGAATCCGGGACGCTGCGGCGGTCGCGCCCGCCGGCCATCGGGGGACGCGGGCTGGACTTGCACGGACGTATCGTCGGCTCGGGCCGGAGCCGCATGGCGCTGATCGGGAGGATTGGACGCAGGCATCGGTTCTAGGGAAAAAAAAGGCGCCCGTACGAGGCGCCTTTGTATTGCGGTACAGCAGGAATCAAGCCTTGGCAGCCGACGTATTGCGTACGAGCTTTTCCTTGATCCGGGCCGATTTGCCCGAACGGGAACGCAAATAGTACAGCTTGGCACGGCGGACGTCGCCACGGCGCTTGACTTCGATCGAAGCGATGGTCGGGGCGTACAACTGGAACGTACGCTCGACGCCTTCGCCGGACGAAATCTTGCGAACGATGAACGACGAATTCAAGCCACGATTGCGCTTGGCGATGACCACGCCTTCGTAGGCTTGCACGCGCTTGCGGTTGCCTTCGACCACGTTGACGTTCACCACGACCGTATCGCCGGGAGCGAATTCGGGAATGGTCTTATTGGCCGTCAAGCGGGCGATCTCTTCTTGCTCGAGGACTTTGATCAGGTCCATGTTTATCTCCAATGACCATCATGCGTAGCGGTTCTGCTTTTCCTGGCACCGCCACCAGAGGATGGGTGTTCCCGCCGAACTCATGCCCGGCAGGCCTACTGCAAAACTGATCGCCTCAGCGATCAGCGGTCGTCCTCCCTTTGCAGGTCGGACAGAAACTTCTCGTCGTCGCGGCTCAACCAGCCGCGTGCCCGCGCCGCCTCGATCAAGTCGGGGCGTTTCCTGAGCGTCACCGCCAGCGACTGCCTGCGGCGCCACCGCAAAATATTGGCGTGGTGCCCGGACAACAGCACCTCCGGCACCGCCTCGCCCTCGTAAACCTCGGGCCGCGTGTAATGCGGGCAGTCCAGCAGTCCGGACAAGTGCTCGTTGAACGAATCCTGCACAGCGGACTCATCATCGTTCAACACGCCGGGCAGCAGCCTGACCACGGCATCCATGACCGCCATCGCCGCAATTTCGCCGCCGGACAGCACGAAATCACCCAGCGAGAGCTCCTGCGTCACCCAGCGGTCGATGAACCGCTGGTCGATGCCCTCGTAGCGGCCGCATACCAATATGGCCCCCGAACCGCGCGCCATCGACTGCGCGATGGACTGGTCGAAGCGGCGGCCCTGGGGAGAGAGCAGGATCACTTCCGTCTCCGGCAACCCCGCCTTCGCACGCCCTTCCAGCGCCGCGCGGACGGCTTTCTCGAGCGGCTCGACCCGCATCACCATGCCCGGGCCGCCCCCGTAGGGGCGATCGTCGACCGTGCGGTGCACGTCGACGGTGAAATCCCTCGGATTCCACCGGTGCAAGGCCCATCGTCCCTGGGCATGCGCCCGGCCGGTCACGCCCAGCTCGCTGACGGCGTCGAACATCGCGCCGAACAGCGTCACTACGTCGAACCGCAGCGCCCCGCTCATGGCCGGCCCTCAGAAACCTTCCGGCCAGTCGGTGTCGATGCGGCGCGCGTCCAAATCCACGTTGCGCACATAAGCCTCGACGAAGGGCACCAGCGTTTCCCGTTGCCGGCCCTTCGCATCCAGCAGGGGCTGGGACGACTCACCCAGGGCCACCGGCACGACGAGCGCCACGTGCAACACCGCATGGGCACCATTGTCGCTGACATGCGACACCGAACCCAGCAAGCGGTCCTCGCCGTTCTCTCCCTTGCCGATCAACTCGCAGCCGATCAGGTCTACCCAGTAGAACTCGCCTTCGGCAAGGGGAGGAAATTCACTGCGGGGCACCAACACGGTCCACCCCTTCCACGCCTGGGCCTGGTCACGATCAGTGACGCCGGACCACATGGCTGTCACCGACGCACCGTGCCGCTTGGCAGAGAGGACCTCGACGCGCCGGATTTCCCTGCCCTTGCGCAACCACCAGGAGCGGGTGCCCAGCAAGGCATCGGACTGCGCCGAATACGGCTGAATCTTGAGTCCGCCGCGGATTCCGTAGGCTTCCGTAACATGCCCGACCTCGACGAGGTCGGCGGGATGCTCCCCGGAGGCCGTGGACGCAGTGGACACGGCGATCAAGCAGCCGAAGCGACCTTGGCGCTGTATTGCTTGACGAGGCGGGCCACGGCCGGCGACAGTTGGGCGCCGTGCTTGGTCCAGTGCTCGATGCGGTCGAGCGCGATACGCAGACCTTCTTCACCCTCCGAGGCGACCGGGTTATAGAACCCTACGCGCTCGATGAAGCGCCCATCGCGACGGTTGCGCGAATCGGCAGCAACGAGGTTGTAGAAGGGGCGCTTCTTCGAACCGCCGCGAGACATACGAATCACCACCATAGGTAATCCTTGGAAAAAGGTTAAATAACAAAAGCTATAAAGTATAGCCCGGCACAAGGGCCCTAGCAAGCCAGCATGCGGTAAAGTCCTTCAAAATCAAGGTGTTCGACGATGACTTCCCAACACAATTCGGCTTCATTCGATGAACATACCACCCGGAACCAGAACGCCCGCTTCCGGCACAAGGCACTGGCCGGCCTCCTGGCATTCCTGCTCGGCTGGGCAGGCGCCCATTGGTGGTATCTCGGCCGCCGCCATGGGTGGCTGCCGCTGCTTTTCTCGCTCCTGGCGCTAGGCACGGCCTTCCGCGCCGAGACCTGGTACTTCCACCCGGGATTCTTCCTCTTCCTGATTCCTGCCGTGGCAGGATTCATCGAGGCGCTGGTCATCTGCCTGACGCCGGATGCGAAGTTCGACGCTAAATATAACGCCGGCAGCGACCGCCGCAACGAGTCGGGATGGGGGGCGGTCTTGGTGGCCGCCGCCACATTGGCGATTGGCACAGCCATCTTGATGCTGGGCATCGTGCTGCTGTTCCAAAGCTTTTTCGAGGGGGTCGCCCCGTAAGTCCGGCTAGCCCGTCCTCAATTTTCCATCTTCCCTCCCAGGCAGCCCCGCCGCCCCGAGGCGCGGCTCCGCGGCAACCCGAGCACTACCATCGTGGGGCCCCGACGCTTCGTCGGCCGTGGGCCGCGCTTCCCTGCCCACGGCCCGCGGCGTTGACACCCTCTTGCCCCTCCCTATACTATTCCTTATAGAGGATCGACGTTCCGCATAAAGGAACGAAAGATCCCTATCCGATACTAGAACGACAAGAACGACCGCCCCGGCTGCCTTCGCCGGCGCATCGAAGCATGCGTGGATGGAAAAGGAGACACCATGAACCGACGCCTCGTCTGCCTGGCCCTGCCTTGCGCGCTGATGGCCTCAACTCCCCTCCAGCCCGCCTTTGCCGAGGGCGTCGACGTCTGGCCGAGCCGCCCCGTGCGCATCATCGTCCCCTATGCCGCCGGTGGCGGCTCTGACGCCCTCGGCCGCCTCGTCGCCAAACAACTCTCCGAAACGTTCAAGCAACCCTTCGTGGTGGAAAACCGGGCTGGCGCTGCGGGCACCATAGGTTCGGGCGCCGTCGCGCGCGCCGAGCCCGACGGCTATACGCTCGTCGTCTCGGGCATCGGCTCCCACGTCGTCGCCCCGCTGCTCAACGATGTCGGCTTCGATCCCATTTCCGACTTCACGCATATCGCATTCCTGGGCGGGCCGCCGACCGTCCTGGTCGTGCATCCGAACCAACCCTACAAGAACATCGACGAGTTCGTTGCCTACGCCAGGGCGCATCCCTCCTCCATCAGCTGGGGTTCGCCGGGCCAAGGCACCCACGGCTCCATGATTGGGGAAGCCTTTTCCGCCGCGGCGAAAATAAAAATGGTGGCGGTCAACTACAAAGGCGGCAACCCGGCCATGACGGACCTGCTTGCCGGACACATACCGTCGGCGTTCATGTCTTTCGGGACGGCCACCCCTTATATCCGCTCCGGCAAGCTCCGCGGCCTTGCCATCACGTCGACCCAACGCGCCGCCGGTTTCCCCGACCTCCCCACCTTCACCGAACTCGGCTACCCCGCACTGACCGGGACGACGTGGTTCTCTTTGTCGGGCCCGCCCGGCATGCCTCCCGCCCTCGTCGAACGGCTAAACGCCGAAGTGCGGCGCGCCCTGAAGGCCCCCGAGATAGTCGCGGAAATGCAGCGCCAGAACATGGAAACCCAAGACATGGACGTCGCGGCCTTCAATCGCTACGTGCGATCTGAAATCGAGCACTGGAAACCCTTCATCAAGCCCAGCTCCCCTTGAGCCCCGAACAGTCCGGGCCACGCTGCCGCACATCGCCCCCCTGGGGGGCAAAGGGTGGGATACGGACAGTCCAGTCGCTCCCACCTTGGACCCACGATCCACCAGAGCACCGCTGCGCGCGAGCGCTCGCTCGTGCCGCACACACACCGGCGGACGGCCTTGCATTCGAAAAGAGAGACGCATGAACGTAGAGAAACCCATCACCACCGAGCCAGCCGCCATGCAGTGGGGGAGCGACTACCTCGCGGCTGTCATTCGCCAACTCGACCTGCGCTTTATCGCCATTAACCCTGGCTCCAGCCTGCGCGGCCTGCACGACAGCCTGGTGAACTATCTCGGCAACGAATCCCCGAAGCTGCTTCTCTGCCTACATGAAGACCATGCGATCGCCATCGCGCACGGTTATGCGAAAGTAACCGGCAAACCCATGGCCGCGGCCGTCCACAGCAATGTCGGCCTGATGCATGCGTCGATGGGCATCTACAACGCATGGTGCGACCGCGTTCCGATGGTCGTCCTGGGCGCCACGGGGCCGGTCGACGCCGTCGAGCGCCGTCCATGGATAGACTGGCTGCACACCGCGCGCGACCAAGGCAGCTTGGTCCGTCACTTCATCAAGTGGGACGACCAGCCGGCCTCATTGCCCGCCGCCGCCGAATCCCTGGTCCGGGCAAGACTGATCGCCGAAACTGCGCCCCGGGGTCCGGTTTATCTTTGCTTCGACGTGTCGCTACAAGAAAGCAAACTTTCCGGCCCGCTCGAGGTACCTGATCCGTCGATGTACTCCCGGCCCACGCCTGCGTACCCTGAGCCGAGGGCGTTGCGTCGCGTCGCGCAGCTTCTGTCAGAAGCGAAACGCCCCGTCATCATGGCTGGGCGCATCGGCCGCGACATCCGCGATTGGGCGCGGCGGATCGAACTCGCAGAGCGCCTCGGCGCCACAGTGGTATCGGACCTCAAGCAAGGCGCTGCCTTCCCAACCGATCACCCACTGCATGTGGCGTACTCGGTCGGGTCTCGCGGAATGCAGGTGCTGCGGGAGGCCGACGTCGTCATGAGCCTGGACTGGATCGATCCCGCAGGCACTTTCAAGTTGCTCGCAGAGCGTGGCGCTCCCATCAAGGCTCCATATGTGCACTGCTCCCCGGATCAATACTCGCACAATGGCTGGAGCATGGACCATCAGGCGCTCGCGCCGGCCCACACGCACTTTCTGTGCGAGCCGGAGGCCTTGGTCGATGCACTCTTGGAGTTGGACGACGAGGAACGAATCTTTCCTGGCCGAGGCAAGGACCAAGCCGGCCAGCCCCCTTCCGCCCGCGAACCGGCCGCTCCCGTTCCCCCAGATGCCGAGCTGAGCATACGCGTACTGGCCCGTGTCTTGCGGGAGGCAACGCGCGATGTCCCCGTCACTTTGATCCGCACGCCATTGGGGTGGTCAAACGATGTCTGGGAGTACCGCCACCCTCTGGACTTCTTGGGCAAGGACGGCGGGGCAGGCATCGGGTCGGGGCCGGGCATGGCCGTTGGCGCGGCTCTGGCGCTCAAAGACAGCGGCCGCCTGCCTTTGGCCGTACTGGGTGATGGCGACTTCATGTTCAGCTCCAGCGCGCTGTGGACGGCTGCCCACTACCGCATTCCGCTGTTAATCGTAGTCGCCAACAATCAGTCGTACTTCAACGACGAAATACATCAAGAACGCATCGCCCGGCAGCGCCACAGGCCCGTGGAAAACAAGGGCATCGCGCAGCGCATGACGGACCCCGAAATCGATATTTCGGCGATCGCACGCGGACAGGGAGCGATTGCCTACGGCCCGGCCCGCAATGCGGGCGAACTTGCCCATGCCATGCGCGACGCCGTCGCTCGCGTCCGCGACGGGGCGCTATGCGTGATCGACGCGCGCGTGCTTCCGGGGTACGAATCCTGACGAACTGAAAGCGCGACGCGCCCAGGCCGGCATGTCGAATAAGCACCTATCCATCAATAACTAGGAGGAGACGCCCATGCCCACCACCCCGCCAATCTCCCGCCGTGGGGCCCTATCCGCGCTTGCTGTCTTGACGGTGGCCACAGCGAGCGCCTCATGGGCGGCGGAAGAGGCTTCCTGGCCCAATAAGCAGATCCGCCTCATCGTGCCCTACCCGCCCGGCGGCAGCGCCGACACCCTGGGACGTGCCTTGTCGTTCGCCCTCGGCAAGGCATTCGGGCAAAGCGTGGTGGTAGAGAATCGCGCGGGCGCCTCAGGGATGATCGGCTCGCAAGCAGTGTCCCGCGCCGAGCCGGACGGCTACACGCTCGTGATCTCGGGCATCGGCTCGCACGTGATCGCGCCCAAGCTCACGCCCAGCTCGTTCGACCCCATCAAAGACTTCACGCACATCGCCCTGCTGGGCGGTCCGCCCACGGTATTGGTCGTCAATGCCGAAGGCCCGGTCAAAGACATGCAAGGCTTCATCAGCTACGCGAAGGACAAACCAGGCGGCGTCAGCTGGGGCTCGCCCGGGCAGGGCACCCACGGCTCGCTGATCGGAGAAGCCTTTGCGCAGGCCACCGGCCTGACAATGGTCCAGGCCCCCTACAAAGGCGCCAATGCGGCCGTCACCGACCTCATCGCCAACCAGATCCAGGCCGCCTTCATTACCTTGAGCAGCGCCATGCCTGGGTTGAAATCCGGCCGGCTTCGCGCCATCGCGTTGACTGCGGACTCGCGGCTGGACGACTTCCCCAACGTACCCACCTTCAAAGAATTGGGCTACCCCAGGTTGACGGGAACGACCTGGTTCTCGCTATCGGGCCCGCCCGGCATGCGGGATACCGTGGTAACGCGCATCAATCAAGCCGTGCGTGACGCGCTGCGCACGCCCGAGGTGAGAAAGGAGCTCCGTCAACAGAACATGGTGACCGAGGACATGGATGCTTCGGCCTTCACCCGCTACGTGCAGTCGGAGCTCGAGCATTGGACCCCTTTCCTCACCCCTCTCGAAAAAACGCGGCCCTGATCCGGCGTACCCAGAAGCATCACGAAGGAGTGCATGAATGAACATCGAAAAACCGGTCGTCGCGAAACCGGTCGACTTAGAGTGGGGCAGCGACTACTTGGCCGAAGTCATACGCCGGCTCGACCTGCGATACTTGAGCATCAATCCCGGCGCCAGCTTGCGCGGCCTCCACGACAGCCTGGTGAACTACCTAGGCAATGAGAATCCGCAGATGCTGTTGTGCCTGCACGAGGATCATGCGGTCTCCATCGCGCACGGTTATGCGAAAGTGACCGGCAAGCCCATGGGAGTCGTGGTGCACGCCAACGTGGGATTGATGCATGCATCCATGGGTATTTTCAATGCCTGGTGCGACCGGGCCCCCATGGTCGTGATCGGCGCCACGGGCCCGCTGGATGCAGCGGCGCGCCGCCCCTGGATAGACTGGATTCACACGTCGCGGGACCAAGGGGCACTCGTGCGGAACTTCATCAAATGGGACGACCAGCCTGCGTCATTGCCGGCGGCCGCGGAAGCCATGATCCGCGGAGCGCTCATCGCCAATACCGTACCCAAAGGACCGGTATACATCTGCCTCGACGCTGCCCTGCAGGAAGCGCGCATCGACGGGAGCGCGTCGATCCCTGAGCCGGACGATTTCTCCGGCCCGGCCACCCCTTACCCCGATCCAGCCAGCGTGCGCCGCATCGCCGAGCGCCTCTCCGAGTCCAAGAAACCGGTCATATTGGCTGGCAGGGTCTCCCGGGCCGAGGACGCCTGGCAAAAACGAGTCCGGCTGGCAGAACGACTGGGTGCCACGGTGATGACCGATCTGAAGCAGCCTGCCGCATTCCCGACGGATCATCCCTACCATCCCGTGCCTCCAGCATTTTTCATGGGCGAGGAAGGTTGCACGGTCCTGAGGGAAGCAGACATCGTGCTCAGCCTGGACTGGATAGACCTCGGTGGCACGTTGAAAATCGCAGCGAAAAACGGAAGGCTGGGCGCCGGCATTATCCAATGCTCGCCGGATCAATACGCCCACAACGGCTGGAGCATGGATTACCAGTCTCTGGCCCCGACCGACGTTCACCTTCTATGTGACCCCGATGCGCTCGTCGACGCACTGCTCGCCCTCGACGACAAAGAGCGCATCTTCGATCGGTGCGAACGGGCGCCCGTCCGCCCAGCCCATGCCCGCGCCCCTGCTCCCGACGACGGCGCCCCGTTGACGCTGCAAACGCTCGCCCGGTCGCTGCGTGAGGCCACCGAGCACCTCGAGGTCTCCCTGCTGCGCACGCCCTTGGGTTGGCCCGGAGACGCCTGGCACTTCCGCCACCCCCTCGACTTTCTCGGCAAGGATGGCGGCGCAGGCTTGGGATCTGGGCCGGGCATGGCGGTCGGCGGTGCGCTGGCCTTGCAGGGAATGGGACGACTTCCGCTCGCCGTCATAGGAGACGGCGATTTCATGATGGGAGTCAGCGCCGTCTGGACGGCGGCACGCTACCGCATTCCTTTGCTATTCGTCGTCGCCAACAATACGGCGTACTTCAATGATGAGTTGCACCAGGAGAAAGTCGCCCGCACGCGCAATCGCCCCATAGAGAACAAGGCCGTCGGCCAGCATATTGGAGATCCCGACATCGATATTGCCGGCATGGCCCGGTGCCAGGGAGGAGTCGGTCATGGACCGGTACGCACCGTCGGAGAACTGCGCGCCGCGATGAAGCAGGCGATTGCCGAGGTCCAGGCGGGCCGGGTTTGCGTCGTCGATGCCCGCGTCGTGCCCGGATATGATTCACTCACGGCCAAAGGATTGCTACGCGAGGTCAAGCAAGCAGAGCATTGAGACGGCATTGCAAGCCCCCTCGTTCCTAGCCATGTCCATCCTGCTCGCCTAGAACAAGGGCATCTGCCGCCCGTCCTCCGGAAGCGGCCCGCCGCGGCTGCGCGCCGGCGGCCGGAACAATCCAGTCTCGAGCACGATGCGACGCTGCGACAAGCCCAGTTTGCGGGCGGCGCGGTGGAAACGCTGGCGGACCAGGTCGGCCCATATGCCCTGCCCCCGCATGCGATCGCCGAAGCGCGGATCGTTGAGCCTGCCGCCGCGCAGGTCTTCAATGCAGTGCAAGACCTTCCCCCTGCGATCGGGAAAGTGGGCCTCCAGCCATTGCGCGAACACGGCCTTGACCTCCCAGGGCAGCCTGAGCATGGTGTAGAAGGCCGCTTGTGCGCCGGCCTCGGCCGCGGCCTCCAGCACGTGCTCGATCTGGTCGTCGGTAATGAACGGAATGACCGGTGCCAGCGATACTCCTACCGGCACGCCCGCCGAACTCAGCTCCCTGACGATTTCGACACGTCGCCATGGCGCCGCGGCACGCGGCTCCAGCGTGCGGGCCACCCGCGCGTCCAGCGTGGGGATGGTGACGTAGACCGCGACGAGATCGAGCTCGGCAAGCTTGGCGAGGATGTCGAGATCCCGCGTGACGGCGCTGCCCTTGGTCACCAGGGACACGGGGTGCCGGGTGTCCCGCAGCAGCTCCAGCAATCCGCGGGTCAGCTTCCACTGGCGCTCGATGGGCTGGTAGGCATCGGTGGCGGAACCGATATTGACCACGTCCACCCGATAGCCGGGACGCGAGAGCTCGGCCCGCAACGCCTCGACGGCATTGACCTTGGCGACCAGCTTGGTCTCGAAATCGAGACCTGGAGACCAGCCAAGGTAGGCATGCGTCGGACGGGCGAAACAGTACACGCAACCGTGCTCGCAGCCGCGATAGGGGTTGATCGCGCGGTCGAAGGGAATGTCAGGGGAATCGTTGCGGGACAGGATCGTGCGCGCTCGTTCGACGGCAACTTCGGTCCTGGCCCCGGCCGGCGTTCCTGCGGGAGGAGCCCAGCCATCGTCCACCGCCTCTCGTTCCAGGGTTTCGAAGCGATGCCTGACATTGGCCACGGCGCCCCGACCGCGCCGGGGTGCCAGGGGTGGTTGCGGGAGCAAAGCGGGCGGCGAACTGTCATCGTCCATGCTAATACTGTACAAACATACAGTATCTGACACAATTGGACGAATAAAAAATATTTTCCTATAAAAATTATAATTTCTATAATTAATTAGAAATTATGAGACCTCTTCCATGCATCCACTCTCGCTACCGCCCCAACCTCCCCTTCCGTTTCCCGCCGCCCAGGACTACGAACAAACCGTCCTGCAATGGGCACGCGAGGTGGATCCGGTGCACCTGCGTGCGCGCGACCTGAGCTACGGCCCCGATACCCAACACCGCTACGACGTGTTTGGCGCCGAAGGCATGCGGGACGCCCCGGTGCTCGTTTTCTGGCATGGAGGAGGATGGACCAACGGCTACAAGGAGTACGCGCACTTCATGGCCGAGGCGATCGTCCGGCGCGGGTTTCTGTTCATTACGCCCACCTATAGGCTGGCGCCAGGGCATCGCCTGCCCGCCGCCTTCGACGACGCTGTCCGGCTTCTTGCCGAACTGCATCGAACCGTCGGTCAATGGGGCGGGGATCGCCAGAACCTGTATCTGGCCGGACACTCCGCTGGCGGAGGCATTGCCGCCATGGCGGCACTGCGGCGAGACGCCCTGGACCAAGCGGGGGTGCCGCCTGGCGCCGTCCGGGGCCGGGCGTGGCCATCCCCCACCTTGGGGGAAGCCTGCAAAGGGCCGGGCGACGGCTAGCGCTATTCGGCAAAGCGCTCGGCCAACACTTGTGCCGTCCGCATCAAGTGGCTGCGCAGTAGTTCGCAGGCCAAGCCCGCGTTGCGATCCAGCGCGGCTTCCATCAACTGCGCATGTTCGCTCAATACGTCATCGGCAAGCTGTTGGGGCGACGACGGATATGCGAGCCGGATCCGGCGATAACGTTCCGAGTGATCGATCAATTGCTCACCGATGCGCATTAGCCACTTTGAACGGGCGGCGCTCAGGAGCGCTGCATGGAATCCCCGATGGGCCGTCTCCCAGAGCTCCACCGCGACGAGATCGTTCGGATCCTGGGGCAAGCGAGCCCGGGTCAACTTGTAATAGGCGGCCGCCAGGCCAGCGCCCCAATCATCATCCCCATGCTCGATGGCATCCTGCAGCAGCAGCGTCTCGATGGCGGTGCGGGCATGCATCAAATCCAGCAAGTCTTCCTTGGACAAGGGAGAAACGCTGAAGCCGCGTTGGCCGTCGTTGCTGATCAATCCTTCGCCCGAGAGCTGCATCAGGGCTTCCCGTATCGGACTGATGCCGAGCTCATAACGCTGCTGCAAGGATTGCAGCCTGAGCTTCTGGCCGGGGGCCAACACGCCGGCGATCACGTCGGCACGCAGATATTGATACGCCCGCTCGGACATGGTTTCCGAAGGCGCCTTCGCGCCAAGCACCCGGGCCTTGGCAGGCGTTTCGTTCGATTGCATGCACCCCCTCCGACGCGAACGGAAAATATACGAACTGAGCTTATTCATAAATTCTAGCTCAGGAATGTTTCACCCTTGGATCGAGCGATACAGGGTTTCCCCCTAAATTCACAAGACTCTAAATAATTTATATTTTTTCAACTTATTATATTTTAGCATCTTCATATAAATTCCTTGCCAGGCCCTGAGGGATCGCCCATGCTCGATTTCGCCAAACGCACCACACTTGCCGCCGTCGCGGCCCTTTCCTTCGCCATGCCGTCCGCTGCGGTAGTGGCTGCCGGCTATCCCGAAAAGCCGATCAAGATCGTCGTCGCCTACCCTGCCGGGGGCGATAGCGACGTCCTCGCCCGCTGGATAGGCGAAAAACTCACCGCCAAGTGGGGCCAGCCGGTCGTCGTCGAAAATCGCAGCGGCGCAGCCGGTTCCATAGGAAGCGCCTACGTGGCCCGGTCTCCCGCAGACGGCTACACGCTGCTACTCGCGCCCAACACGCTGGCCATCGTGCCGCACGTCCTCAAGCCTGGCACCGGCGCGCAATACAACGCTCAAGCCGACTTCACGCCCATCGTCGAAATCGGCACGCAGTCGCTGTTTCTGGCGAGCTCGCAGCAATCCGGCGTGGCATCCGTCAAGGAAATGGTCGAAGCGGTGAAGGCCGGTAGGTTGCAGAGTTACGCCAGCCCCGGCTCCGGGTCGCCCATGCATATCCTGGCGGAGCTCTTCGACAAGGCAGCGGGAACGCGCATCACGCAGATCCCGTATCGCGGCAGCGCGCCCGCCATCGTGGACTTGGTGGGCGGACAGGTTCCGCTGATGTACACGACGCTCGGACCCATCGTCTCCTACGTCGCTGAGGGCAAGCTCCGCCTGCTGGCCGTCGCCGACGCGCAGCGGTCGCCCTTCGCTCCCGACGTGCCCACCTTCACCGAGCTAGGCTACAAGAATGTCGAAGTCGGAGCCTGGCAGGCTCTCCTCGGGCCACGCGGTCTCCCGGCCGACGTGGTCCAAAAGCTCAACGCAGCCGTCAACGAGATCATCAAGATGCCGGACATCGTCTCCCGGACCCAAGTGATGGGCCTCACGCTCACCGGCGGCGCGCCGGAGACCTTGGCCCGGCGCATCGCTGCCGAAGACACGCGCTACGCCCGCCTCATCAAAGAATTCGGCATCCAGGCGAACTAAGAAGCACCGCTATCCCCGGCGTCAGCGCTTTGCGGGCTGACGCTGCCACCCTCCCCGTGCCCGGCGCGGGCACGCATTCCTTTGGAAGACAACATGTTCAAGGTCGGTCAAACCACCATGAAGCGGTATGCCTTTGCCTGCCTGTTGGCCGGCATGGGAGCCGCCCACGCCCAAACCACCGGCGTCACCGTGTACGGCGTCGCCGACATGGGTTTCGTGCACGAAAGCGGTGCCGCCGATGGCTCGCGCAACAAGCTCACCAGCGGCATGATGTCCGGGTCGCGCCTGGGCTTCCGCGGACACGAGGACCTCGGTTCAGGATTGAGCGCGTTCTTCACGCTGGAAGCCGGCATCCTCATGGACACTGGCATGTCCGGCCAAGGCGGAACCTTGTTCGGCCGGCAGGCGCTGGTCGGGCTGGGATCGCCCTACGGCCGGGTGAGCCTAGGTCGCCAATACACCACGGTGGCCGTTGCGCAGGTCGAGTTCGACCCGTTCTCGACCGGCATGGCCGGTACCTCCGCCAACCTGATCTCGGCAGGCGGTCGCGGCGGCAACAACCGCGCCGACAATACAGTCAAGTACAACTCGCCTACGCTGTACGGCTTGGAGCTGGAAGCCTCCTACGCCCCGGGCGAAACGACGAACGGCAGCACCAACGACCAGTATGGCGCCTCCCTGGGTTACGCGCAGGGGGCATTCCGCGGGAAGATTGCTTACGCCAACGCCAAGGATGCGAACGGTCCAGGCAGGGATGCCAAGGAAACGTTCCTGGGCGTGCGCTACGACTTCGGTCCGGTAATCGGCTATCTAAACTACGTCATCAACCGGGGCGCCATCGTCCCCGGCACGCCGAACTACAAATCGCAGGACATTTTGGTCGGCGCCGTGGTGCCCATGGGCCGCGGGCGCGTGATTCTTTCCTACATCAACAAAGACGACCGCACGGCCGACGATTTCGACGCGCAACAGTATGCGATCGGCTACGTCTACGCGCTGTCCAAGCGCACCAGCCTGTACGCGTCGTATGCCTACATCCACAATAAGGCCGCCAACACCTCCCCCACGGGCTTCTATCGGGTGTGGAACGCCAATGACGTGGGCAACCTGACCGCGGGCAACCGCGCGTTCAGCTTCGGCATCAATCACCAATTCTGATCCGATGGCCGCCCCGGAGCGGGGCACCTCCAGGGAATGCCCTGCGGAACAGCGCGGCGGTCCGCGGGGTGGACCCCGGCCCCCCCGGTTTACACTGGCACCCATGAGTGCCTTATTGCTGACGCCGGAACAGCGGCAGATCGTCTCGCAGAGCAGCAGATTCCTGCTCATCGAAGCCGTGGCCGGTTCCGGCAAGACCACCACGCTGGCGCATTGCGTGGCGTACCGCGAGCGCCAAGGAACGCCGGCCGAGGAAATCCTGGCACTGGTGTTCACCGATGCCGCCGAGCAGGTTTTCCGCCGCCGCCTTGCCGAGGCAGGGGCCTCCCGCGCCGTGGGCGTAGCCACGTATTCGGCATTTGCGCGCACGATATTCCAAGCCTGGCAGGCGCAAGGATTGATTGAAGGCGCCGAGGTGTACCTGGGCAATGCCGAAGCAATGCGCCCCTACGTCTTCGAGGCAATCGAGGAAGCCGCCGCCGACCCCCGCGCCGACCGAGACTACGCCTACGACCTGACCAACCTGCACGCGGAAATCGTCATCAACCAGCTCTCGCGCCTCAAGGGAACCTTGGCGCTCGCCCGCCATGCCGACGCATCGGACGCGGAACTGGCCGAAGAGCTCGACCTGCCGCGGGGACTGGTGTCCATCTGCCGCACTTACGAGCGCTTGCGCCGACTCGAGGCCGGCCACTTCGCCTTCCAGAGCGAACATGACCTGGTCACCGACGTGCTCGCGGTCTGCGACGAGTTACCCGACGTCGTCGCTCTACCCTGCCCCGCCCTCATCGCGGCAGACGAATGGCATGACGCCAATGCTGCCCACATCACCCTGCTGCGCCGCCTCACAGGACCGGGCACCCGCATCATCGCGGCGGGCGACAAGGAACAAGTCGTCCACGCCTGGAACGGCGCCGACCCGCGCTACATGGGTGCGGCCTTCGAAGAGGCGTTTCCCGGCACCCGGCGACTGCCGCTGAGCCGGTCGTTCCGCTGTGGCCCCACGCTGAGCGCCTGCGCGCAGGCGCTCACGTCGCAAGAGTTCCTGTCCGGACGCCAAGGCGACACGGAGGTGGAAATCGTCCACTACGACGGCAGCGCAGAGGATGGCGCCGCCAAAGTCGCGGACCAACTGGCGCGGGTGGCATCGGCCGGCGGCGGGCGTGACCTGGCCAATTGCGCCGTCATCTTGCGCGACGCCCACCAAAGCATCGCGCTGGAAAACGCGTTGATCGCCCGCGACGTCCCCTACGTCACCGAAGGCTGTCCCAGCTATTTCGACCGGATCGAGATACTCATGCTGCGCGGCATTCTCCATATTGCGCGGGGCTCAATGGCTCCGGTGCGCGACCGGCGCGAGGTCGGGGCCGTATTGCGCGCGCTGGGGCTATTCGCAGGCCTGACCCATACCGAAAAGGAGTGGGCGGAGGCGGAGCGCACGATCGCGACCGATCCCGACACCATCCGCTATTTCTACAGCGGCCAATTGAGCCGCACGTCCGAAACGCAAGAAGCCGTCGACCCGGCGACGCGCCGCTGGCGCGCCCGTTTCGCCGACGTATGCAATGACCTGATCGCACGGGCCGCGCACGTCCCTGCCGGCGAACTGCTCGCCCTGGCCGCCGAAGCGCTGCAGCTCGTTTCCGTGACTCGCAGGCTCTTCGTGCACAAGCAGGACGCCCATGCGGTCTCCGCCTCCATCGACGGGTTCATCGGCTATGCCCGCTTGACCGCGCTCGACGCGGCGGGCTTGCTCGACCACCTGCACCAGGCGCAGAAGCGCGCCGGCACGCTCAAGCAACGCCAATACGCCGTGACGCTCACGACGGCGCGGGCAGCCAAGGGCAAGGAGTGGCGCTACGTCCACATTCCCTTCGTGGCCGACGGCGAGTTTCCGCAGGCACAGGCCGAGCCCGGAGAAGAACGGAGGCTGTTCTATGTCGCGATCACGCGAACCAGCGACCAGCTGTTTCTCTACACTCCGGCGGGAAAAGAAAGTCATTTCATGCGCGCGCTCGACCTCCCCGCTGCGCGGCGCGCGGCGCTTGCATCCCCCGTCGTGCCACCAAGCCGGCCCCGCATCTACCTGGATGTGCCCTACGCAGAGAAAGACGCGGCCAAACAGCTGGGCGCGCAGTGGGACAACGTGCAGAGGAAATGGTGGATATCGGCCGCGATGCCGAAACGGCCTTTCAGTAAATGGCTGCCGTCCGATGACGACGGCGGCCGATCATGAAACAATCGGCAGTACCCGCCAGCACTTCCGCATAGCATCATGCAGGAACGACCGCCATCGCCGCATCCCAGCCCCCTCGTCAGGGGTTTGGCGCTGCTTGCGGCGGCGCTGTGCTTGGCGCTAGGCATCGTTGGCATCTTTGTGCCGGGGCTGCCGACGACGGTATTCATCTTGCTGGCGGCTTGGTTCGCTGCTCGCGGCTCGCCCCGCTTGCTGGCATGGATGGAAAATCACCCCCTGTTCGGACCGATGATCCGCAACTGGCGCACACAGGGTGCGGTCAGCCGCCGGGCGAAGTGGAGCGCAACGCTCATGATGGGCGCATGCGCCGCGCTGCTGTTCATCACGCCTGCCCCGCCCTGGGCCGCAATTCTCGCCACCGGCTTCATGGCGGCGGTTGCGATTTGGTTGTGGATGCGACCGGAACCCCTGGGCGACCACTCACCCACCGAACGTCGTCGCGACGATGCTTCCGGAAACCGCACTTGACGATTTGTTACCTCACCATGCCTGCGGCGGCAGTCTGGTTCGTCGCCTCGTCGATCAGGATGAACGCGCCGGTAGCCGGTATGTCGTCGTAGCGATCAAGGGCGAGCGCATCGCGCGTAGCCAGCTCCACGCGACCAATGTCGTTCATCGCAAAAGGCGCCTCGTTCCCAGGAATCTCTCCCAACTCATGGATGTCCCGCCGCGACAGCACGCCCTTGATCTTGGCAGAGGTCAGGCGGGTGCCGTGCTTCAACAGGTATTTGCGTGCCGGGTTCAAAGGCTGCGTGTCCAGCCAGCATAGGTCGGCCTGGAACTGCCGCGACACCGTGGCCGGCGCGGACTCATGCACCAGCACGTCTCCACGCGAAGCATCCACGTCTTCATTGAGCACGATGGTGATCGAATCCCCCGCTACGGCATGGTCGACCTGCCCGCCGTAAACCACCAGCGACTTCACCGTGGCCGTCACGCCGGAGGGCTGGATCTGCACGCGATCACCGACGCGCACGGACCCGCTCGCGACCTGCCCCATGTACCCGCGGAAATCATCGGCCCGGTCCCCACCATGGCGCGCGACCATCTGGACCGGAAAGCGGAAGGCCTTGGCCGGTGCATCAGCCCGCACCTCCAGGCGCTCGAGCAGCTCCAGCAAAGCCGGACCGTCGTACCATGGCGTGCGTGCCGACTTGCCCACGACGTTGTCGCCGGTGAGCGCCGAAAGCGGCAGGATGTGGAAACCCGCAATCCCCAGCTTGGCCGCCAGCACGCCGTAAGCATCGCGGATGCGCTCGAACGCGGACTGGCTCCAATCCACGAGATCCATCTTGTTCACCGCCACGACGATGTGGCGGATGCCGAGCAAATGGGCAAGCGTGCTGTGCCGCTTGGTTTGGGTCAACAGCTGGCCGTCCGCGACGCGCGTCGCATCGATCAAGATGACGGCGACGTCGGCGGTCGATGCGCCCGTCACCATATTCCGCGTGTACTGCTCATGGCCGGGCGCATCGGCAATGATGAATTTGCGCGCTGGCGTCGAGAAATATCGATACGCCACATCGATGGTGATGCCTTGCTCCCGTTCAGCCTCCAGGCCGTCGGTGAGCAGCGACAGGTCGATGGTATTGCCTACCGTGCGCTTGTACTTGGCGCGCGAAATGGCATCAAGCTGGTCGGCGAACACCCCTTTGCTGTCGTAGAGCAGCCGCCCGATCAGCGTCGACTTGCCGTCATCCACGGAACCGGCCGTGATCAAGCGCAACACTCCGTTGTCGGCGGCAGAGAAAAATTCGGGATCGGTCATGGCGTTCATCAGAAATATCCTTCCTTCTTGCGGCGCTCCATCGAAGCCTCCGAGGTCTGGTCATCCATGCGCGTGGCGCCCCGCTCGGTGATGTCCGTCACCGCGGTCTCGGCGATGATGGCCTGCGGGTCGGCAGCCTCGGACGCCACCGGGCAGGTGCACGAAATGTCGCCCACGGTACGGAATCGGACCGACAGGTTCTCCACGCGCTCGCCTTCGCGCGGCGGCGTCAACGGCGTCACCGGCACCAGGAGGCCGTTGCGCCGGACCACGTCGCGCCGATGCGCGTAATAGATCGAGGGCAGCGCCAGGTTCTCGCGCGCGATGTATTGCCACACGTCGAGCTCGGTCCAGTTGGAGATCGGAAATACTCGCATGTTCTCCCCGGCGTGCACCCGGGTGTTGTAGAGGTTCCAGAGCTCCGGCCGCTGCGCCTTCGGATTCCATTGGCCGAACTCGTCGCGGAACGAAAAAATGCGTTCCTTGGCGCGCGCCTTCTCTTCATCGCGCCGCGCACCCCCTATGCAGGCGTCGAAACCGAATTCCTCGATGGCCTCGAGCAGCGTGACGGCCTGGGCCGCATTGCGCGAATCGGTTTCCTTGCGCAGCACGACGGTGCCGCGCCGGATGGAGTCCTCCACGCTGCGCACGATCAACGCTTCGCCCAGCTCGGCCGCGCGTGCGTCGCGGAATGCGATGACTTCGTCGAAGTTGTGCCCGGTATCGATGTGCATCAGCGGAAATGGAAACTTACCGGGCCTGAATGCCTTTTCCGCCAGCCTGAGCAGCACGCAGGAATCCTTGCCTCCGGAAAACAGCAGCACTGGCCGGGCGCATTCGGCCGCGACTTCGCGCATGATGAAGATAGCTTCTGATTCCAGCCAATCGAGATGGCTGCGCGTAGTGTTCGAGATGGCGGGCATGGTTCAGGCTGATGACTTGGTTGTAACGACGGAGACCGGAATGGCCGACAGGTTGCCGGCATGCAAGCCGCATTCTTTGGAGTCGGACGACTCCCACCACCAGCGGCCGGCGCGCAAGTCCTCGCCTGGCCGGATGGCGCGGGTACAGGGCTCGCACCCGATGGAGGGATAACCGCGGTCGTGGAGCGGGTTGTAGGGAATGTCGAAGGCGCGAATGACGGCCCAGACTTCCTCGTGGGTCCAAAGCGCGAGCGGGTTGTATTTATGCAAGCCAAATACCGGGTCGTGCTCGTCGAGCGGCAATTCCCCGCGCGTCACGGCCTGTTCGCGCCGCTGGCCCGTGATCCACGCGCTGCGGCCCGCCAGCACTCCGCGCAGCGGCTCGACCTTTCGGATTTCGCAACAGGCCTTGCGCAGCGCCACGCTTTCATAGAATGCGTTCTGGCCGTGCGTGCTGACGTACTTTTCGACCGCCGCCGGATCCGGGCGGACGACGTGAATGGAGCGACCATAGCGCTCAGCGATGCGATCGACCATCGCCACGGTCTCGGTATTGAGCCGCCCCGTGTCGAGCGTAAAAATGTCGATCGACAGGTCGTTCTCGAAGACGGCATGCGTGAGCACCATGTCTTCGGCGGCCAGCGAGGAGGCGAGCGCCACGTCGGCATGCGAGCGGGCGACCTGCGCCAAGCGCTCCACCAGTTCGCTCCACCGCGGCGCAATTGAAGAAGAGGTAGTGGTCATTCCTGGACGGGATCCCATTTGTCAGGTGAGGAACACCTGGGCATTGCGCGGCTTCACCAAGAGTGCCTCGCCGCCTTTCAGGTCGAGCTGCCGGAACACCTCGGCGGGCAGTTGGACCTCGATCGGTTCATTCGACCCCTGGCGGGTCAATTCGAGATAAGCACTCGGGCCAGACAGGTAGGCACGGTTGAAGATCGTCACCAGGCCGACATCGCCTTCGCTGTATCGCTGCACGTCGAACTCGTGCGGCCGCACGTAGGCGGTGGCGTTGGCGTGTTGGGCATCAGCCAGCTCGGGCGTGGGAATGGCCAAACCGTCTACATGCAGGACGCCCGCGTGGGCTTTGCCGCGGAACTGGTTCACGTCGCCTAGGAACCCGTAGACGAAGGGCGTGGCCGGCCGCTCCCAGACTTCCGTCGGGGTCCCGACCTGCTCGATGCTGCCGGCATTCATCAGCACCACGCGATCCGCCACTTCCAGGGCCTCCTCCTGGTCGTGCGTCACGAACACGCTGGCCACGTGCAGCTCATCGTGCAGGCGGCGCAGCCACCGCCGCAGCTCCTTGCGCACTTTCGCATCGAGCGCGCCGAACGGCTCATCGAGCAAGAGCACGCGCGGTTCGACCGCCAGCGCGCGCGCCAACGCGATACGCTGGCGCTGGCCGCCAGATAGCTGCGACGGATAACGGTCGGCCAGCCAATCGAGCTGGACCAGGTTGAGCAGGCGGTGGACCTTCTCCCTGATCTGTTCCTCCGAAGGGCGCTGGCTGCGAGGCTTGACGCGCAAGCCGAACGCCACGTTCTCGAACACCGTCATGTGGCGAAAGAGCGCGTAGTGCTGGAACACGAATCCGACCTGGCGTTCGCGCACGTGCACGTCGGTGGCGTCCTCACCGGAAAAATAGACGCTGCCCTCGTCGGGCGTCTCCAATCCCGCGATGATGCGCAACAGGGTAGTCTTGCCGCAGCCGGACGGCCCGAGCAGGGCCACCAACTCTCCTGACTCGATATGCAGCGACACGTCCTTGAGGGCTTGGAAACTCCCGAAACGCTTGGATAGATTGCGGACTTCAATACTCATGTTTTCGTTCCCTGCGGCGATCAGCCGGCCGCCTTCAATTGCAGCGGCACGGCGCCTGGAAATTCGGAGGCTGGCTGGTCGTCGACCAGCTTGGCGCTGCGCCATTCAACCACGCTCTTGAGAATGAGGGTCACGAGCGCCAGCAACGCGAGCACCGAGGCTACGGCGAACGACGCCTGGTACGCATACTCGTTGTAGAGAATCTCGACGTGCAGCGGGATGGTGTTGGTCAGGCCGCGCACGTGACCCGACACGACCGAAACGGCACCGAACTCGCCCATGGCCCGCGCATTGCACAGAATGACCCCGTAAAGCAGGCCCCATTTTATGTTGGGCAGCGTCACCCGCCAGAACATCTGCCAGCCCGACGCCCCCAGCGTCAGCGCCGCCTGCTCCTCCTCGCTTCCCTGCGCCTGCATGAGAGGGATCAACTCGCGGGCGATGAAGGGAAAGGTCACGAATAGCGTCGCCAGCACCACGCCGGGAACGGCATAGACGATCTTGACGTCGTGGGCCTGCAAGAAAGGCCCCAGCCAGCCGTGCGTGCCGAAAAGCAGGACGTAGATGAGGCCGGCCACGACCGGCGAGACGGAGAACGGCAGGTCGATGAGTGTCACCAACACCTGCTTGCCGCGGAAGCGGAACTTGGTAATCGCCCACGCTGCGGCTACGCCGAGCAGCAGGTTCAACGGGACGGAAATGCCAGCGACCGTCAGCGTCAAGCGAATGGCAGCCAGGGCGTCGGGCTCTACCAACGCCTCGACATAGAGCTCCCAGCCCTTCTTGAACGCCTCGGCGAACACGGCCGCCAGCGGCAGCAGCAAGAACAACCCCAAGAATCCGAGCGATCCAATGAGCAGCAAGCTCCTGACCCACGGCGGCTCGCTCAAGTGAGGGGATGACCGTGCAATCACGCTCATGGCGCCCTCCCCGCCCCACGCCTGGCCTGCCACCATTGCAGCAGGTTGATGACCAGCAGCATCACGAACGCCAGCATCAACATGACCATGGCGATGGCCGCGGCACCCGCATAGTCATACTGCTCCAGCTTGGTGATGATGAGCAGCGGCGTAATTTCCGACACCATGGGCATGTTGCCCGCGATGAACACTACCGATCCGTACTCCCCCACCGCGCGCGCGAACGCCAGCGCAAAGCCCGTGAGCAACGCCGGCATGATGGTAGGAAGCAGCACGCGAACGAAGGTTTGCGAGCGGCTTGCGCCGAGGCTCGCGGCCGCTTCCTCGAGCTCGCGCTCGGCATCTTCGAGCACGGGCTGCACAGTCCTGACGACGAAGGGCAAGCCGATGAATATCAGTGCGACGACGACGCCCAGCGGCGTGTAGGCGACCTTGACGCCGAGCGGTTCGAGCCAGCGGCCCATCCATCCGTTGGACGCATAAAGCGCCGTGAGGGAAATGCCTGCAACGGCGGTAGGCAAGGCAAAGGGCAGATCGACCAGCGCATCGACAATGCGCTTGCCCGGGAAATCATAGCGAACGAGCGTCCACGAAACGGCCAGGCCCGCCACCAGGTTGACCAGCGCGGCAACCAATGCAGCACCAAAGGTGAGCCGGTAGGAAGCGACCACGCGCGGCGCACTCACGGCGCCCCAAAAAGCGTCCCAGGACAGCGTCGCGCTCTTGAAGAACAGGGTCGAAAGCGGAATCAATACGATGAGGCTCAGGTAGAACACCGTGAACCCCATGCTTAGCCCGAACCCGGGCAGGATGCCGTACCGATTCGCACGCCGCGGTTGCGGCCGGGCCGTGCTCAGCGCCCCGAGGGTAGAAGTGGAAGACATGGACTGCCGAATATCACTGAATGCTCGAAACGGCGGCCCCGTTTCTGCGAGCCGCCGTCGCCTCGTTTCCTCCAACTTGGCTACGTCACCTCAACGCTTGCCCGGTTGGTAGAGTTGGTCGAAGGTTCCACCATCCTCGAAGTGCGTTTTCTGGGCCTTCTGCCATCCCCCGAAGACATCGTCGATCGTGATGAGGTTCACTTTCGGGAACGCCGACGCATATTTGGCTGCTACGGCGGGATCGCGCGGGCGGTAATGATTCTTCGCGATAATTTCCTGCGCTTCCGGCGTATACAGGTATTCCAGATAAGCTTGCGCGGCCTGGCGCGTACCCTTCTTGTCGACGTTCTTGTCCACCAATGCCACGGGTGGCTCGCAGAGGATGGAGAGCGAGGGAGCGACAATGTCGAACTTGTCCGGACCGAGTTCCTTCAGCGACAGCAGGGCTTCGTTCTCCCAAGCCAGCAGCACGTCGCCCTGGCCGCGCTCGACGAAGGTCGTGGTCGCGCCGCGCGCGCCGCTGTCGAGCACCGGCACGTGCTTGAAGAGTTCGGCAATGAACTCACGCGCCTTGGCTTCGTTGCCGCCCGGCTGTTGCAGGGCATAGGCCCACGCGGCGAGATAGTTCCAGCGGGCGCCGCCGGAAGTCTTGGGATTGGGCGTGATCACCGACACGCCGGGCTTGATCAGATCGCCCCAATCCTTGATCCCCTTGGGATTGCCCTTGCGCACGAGGAAGACGATGGTGGACGTATAAGGCGAGCTGTTCTGCGGCAGACGCTTTTGCCAGTCGGCGGGAAGCAACTTGCCGTGTTCGTGCAATGCATCGATGTCATAGGCGAGCGCCAGCGTCACCACGTCGGCATCGAGGCCGTCAATGACGGCGCGCGCTTGCTTGCCGGACCCACCGTGGGACTGGCGGATCGTGACGTCGATGCCGGTCTTCTTCTTGTAAGCGGCCGAGAATGCCTTGTCCAGGTCTTTATAGAGCTCGCGTGTCGGGTCGTACGAAACGTTCAGCAGTGTCTGCTTCTGCTGCGCGGCGGCGGGCCACGCGGCCATGGCCGCCAGCGCCAGTACGGCTACGCCCAGATTTCTTCCCGACAACCAACCCATGCTCGGCTCCAATGAATTTGAAGGAGGTGGAATGGTCGGACAAAAGCCCGGGTGTAGGGAACGATATCTTTGCTGGTTGCTTATTCCGCGCCGATATAAACCGGCACGGACATAGAACCAGGTTTCCGTTATGAACCCGCGCTAGTAGGAAATATTCAACTCTTCGTTCTCTTTTTCGCGCCCGCGACGGAACATGGGCGGTCGTCTGCGTACGCAGCCGCTGCAGGAGGACTGTCTTGAATTTCCAGCAACTACGCTCGGTGCGCGAGGCACTGCGCCGTAATTTCAACCTCACGGAAGTCGCGAACACCCTCTATACGTCGCAGCCCGGCGTCAGCCGGCAGATACGCGAATTGGAAGACGAATTAGGCACGGCCATCTTCGAGCGCGCGGGCAAACGCTTGACCGGCCTGACCGAACCAGGGAAGGAAATCGTCAAGATCATCGACCGGCTGCTGCTGGAACAGGAGAACCTCAAGCGCGCCGCGCAGGATTTCAGCATTCGAAACCAGGGCCGGTTATCCATCGCCACGACCCACACCCAGGCTCGGTACGCCCTGCCCGTCGTAATCCAGGCATTCCGTCGCCGCTTCCCGCAAGTGCACCTCAATCTGCAGCAGGGATCGCCGCAGCACATCGCCGAATGGGTGGCCAACGGGCAGGCTGACATCGGCATCGCAACCGAAGGACTCGCGCAGGACATCCGGCTCTTGACCTTTCCCGGCTACCGTTGGAGCCACATCATCGTTGCGCCCCCAGGCCATCCGTTGCTGGACATCGTACAGCCCTCGCTGGAGGCCCTCGCGCGCCACCCCATCGTCACTTATGACACGGGCCTGACCGGGCGTCCACACATCGACCAGGCCTTCGCCAGCGCCGGCATCGAGCCAAACATCGTGCTGACCGCCATGGATGCCGACGTCATCAAGACCTATGTCGCGGCGGGGCTAGGCATTGGAATCATCGCCGCGATGGCATACGACAGCAACGAGGATGCAAAGCTGCGGGCAATCCCGGCGGACCACCTTTTTGTATCGAACATGACGCGGGTCGCCGTGCGCCGGGGAGCCTTGCTACGCAATTTCGCCGTCGCGTTCATCGAAATGTTTGCGCCTCACCTGGACCAAGAAACCATCACGGCCCAACGGCAGGACGGCGCTGCCACGCACTACGCGGCCGAAGCGGTCGATGCCTGACAACGAAGAAGCCCAGTCGAAGCGCAGCAGGCACCGCCCCTCTCGTCAGTTCAGGGTACCGTTCTTGCCCCCCGCGCTGAAGCGGCCGGCGCCGATCAACGCGATGACTAGGCCCCCGAACAAGTAAAGACCTTGGAGCTCCAAGGCCCAGGCCCCGTTCTTGGTAACGGAGAAAATTTGGTTGCTGTGCGCCAGGGCTATCGCCACCACCATGTTGATGGCCACGAGCAACCCGCCCACGCGGGCGTACAAGCCGACGAGCAGGAGGATGGGCGCCACGACTTCACCCACGTAGACGAAATACCCGAGCGCCGTGGGTAAATGATGCGAGGCAAGCAAGCTTTTGACGAAACCGATGCCGCCGATGACTTTGGGGATGCCATGCATCAGCATGAGCACCCCAATGGTTACGCGAAGCAGGAGTTTGCCGAGATCGTCTGCGGTCTGGAGCATGTGTTGCGCATGGAGTAGAGGACGAAGTCTCGCATTACATCATATGTCCATGGCGCAAGCACTGCTGGCGAGGCCGCAGCAGCGGCCTCGTCGGATTTTCATTACTGCTTGTTCGGCTGCGGCGTAATACGCAAATAGGGCCGCACAGCCTTATAGCCCTTGGGGAATTTTTGCTTGATGACTTCCGGATCCTGCAGCGTCGGCACGATGATCACGTCATCGCCGTCCTTCCAGTTCACGGGCGTGGCCACGCTGTAATTGTCCGTCAGCTGCAACGAGTCGATCACGCGCAGGATTTCATCGAAATTGCGGCCGGTACTGGCGGGATACGTAATGGTGAGCCGCACCTTCTTGGCAGGATCGATGATGAACACGGAACGCACCGTAGCCGTCGCACTGGCGTTGGGGTGGATCATGTCGTACAGCGTCGAGACCTTGCGGTCGGCATCGGCCAGGATGGGGAAATTCACGGTGCAGTTCTGGGTTTCGTTGATGTCCCCGATCCACTTCTGGTGGGAATCGACCGGATCGACCGACAGCGCCAGCACCTTCACGTTGCGCTTGGCGAATTCGTCTGCCAGCTTTGCCGTGTAACCCAATTCCGTGGTGCATACCGGCGTGAAATCGGCCGGGTGGGAGAACAGCACGCCCCAGCTATCGCCAAGGTACTCATAGAAACGAATACGGCCGATCGAAGAATCCTGTTCGAAATCGGGCGCGGTATCGCCCAGACGCAGTGCAGCCATGGCAGCCTCCTCTCCAAATGTGCAAATTCCGAAACAGAGATTTTGGTCCTCCAACCCGGGGGCGGGAACGACCAATTACACATATTCTTATATCTACCCAGAATAAGATATGGGTTAATGCTTATTTCTGGGTATAAGCCCTTGTCGACCGACCATAAAAACTGCGGTAATTAACAAACGCGAAATTGTTTGTTCCCAGTAATGAGCCTCGTCGTCATCATGTGCTCATGCGACTGCAACCTTTGATCGTCCCCGGCTGGAACAACTCCGGCCCCACACACTGGCAAAGCCTTTGGGAAGCCTGTTTACCCCGCGCAGTACGCGTACAGCAGCGGGATTGGACTTCCCCCGACGTCCATGAGTGGACTTGTGCCCTGGCCGCCGCCATCGAAGCGGCACCCCGGCCGCCACTCCTCATCGCTCACAGCCTCGGCTGCATCACGGTATGCCACCTGCCGCTACGCATTCGGGAAAAAGTGGCGGGGGCGCTGCTCGTCGCGCCGGCCGACGTGGAGCGGGAAGGCGCGCCGGAGGCGCTGCGGTCGTTCTGCCCCATACCGATGCAGACGCTCCCGTTCCAGAGTGTGGTCGTGGCAAGTACCAACGATCCTTATTGTTCGTTGGAACGGGCTCGAGAATTTGCGCAAGCCTGGGGCAGCAGGTTCGAGCAGATCGAAAACGGCGGTCACATCAACGCCGACTCGGGCTTCGGCGCATGGCCGCACGGACTGAAGCTGCTTGCCGCGCTGAGGCGGCGGGCACACTGGAGAATCCCGATCGCGCCGTGCCGCACGCCGCCCCTGCCTCCTCCGCATTCGGCTGGGCCGCAACACCGCTCGCCGCACCGCGCCTCGCACTGAACGCCGCGCCGGCGTCAGAACGCATCCGCCGGCATGGCGAGCGTGCTCGTCGCCCCATGGAGGATTTCGCGGCGCAAGGCCTCTACGCGCGGCAACAGGTGCGCACAATAGAACCGCGCCGAGGCGAGCTTGGCCGGGTAGAAGTCGTCGACGTCGCCCTTGGCGATCTTGCGCTGGGCGGCAAGCGCCGCGCGGGCCATCTGCCATCCCCCATGGGCATAGCCCGCCAGCATCAGGTAGGGCACGCTGCCCGCATAGACTTCGCGCACGTCGCCTCGGTAGCGCTCGGCCACGAAGCGCACTACGTCCTCGTAGGCGCCCACCGCCTCGGCCAACTGCGTGCGCAATTCGCTCAAGCTGCCTTCGGCGTCCAGCTCGGCGAGGGTTTCGCGCATCAGCCCGATGATGGCCATGGCCACGGCGCCGCCGTCGCGCGCCGTCTTGCGGCCGACCAAATCATTGGCCTGGATGGCGGTGGTGCCCTCGTATATCGAGAGAATGCGCGCGTCACGGTAATACTGCGCAGCCCCCGTCTCCTCGATGAAGCCCATGCCGCCGTGCACCTGGATGCCCAACGACGCGACCTCCACCGCCATCTCGGTCGCAAAGCCCTTCACGATGGGAACCATATACTCGTAGAAGGCCTGGTTGCGCCGGCGCACTTCCGCATCGGGGTGCCGGTGCGCGAAATCGTGCGCGCCGGCCGTCACGTACGCCACCGCCCGGGCCGCCTCAGTCAGGGTGCGCATGGTAAGCAACATGCGGCGCACGTCGGGATGATGGACGATGGCCACCGGCCCGGCGGACCCCTCCACGGCGCGGCTCTGGACGCGCTCCTTGGCATAGGCGGCCGCATGCCGATAGGCACGCTCGGCCAAGGCAACCCCCTGGATGCCCACGGCGAACCGGGCCGCGTTCATCATGATGAACATGGTCTCCAGCCCGCGATTGACCTCTCCGATGAGGTAACCCACCGCGCCTGCACCCACCTCGCCCTTGCCCTCGCCGTAGAGCAGGACGGCGGTCGGGCTGGCCTTGATGCCCAGCTTGTGCTCGATGGATGCGCACCAGACATCATTGCGCTTGCCCAGCGAACCGTCGTCGTTGACGAGGAACTTGGGCACGATGAATAGCGACAACCCCTTCACGCCTTCCGGGGCGTCCGGAACCCTGGCCAGCACCATGTGCACAATGTTCTGTGCCATGTCGTGCTCGCCATACGTGATGAAGATTTTTTGCCCGAACAAGCGGTAAGTGCCGTCGGCCTGGGGTACCGCCCGCGTCCGCACCAGCGAAAGGTCCGAACCTGCCTGTGGCTCGGTCAGGTTCATGGTGCCCGTCCATGAGCCGTCGATCATGGAGGGAATGAACCGGCGCTTTTGCTCTTCGCTGCCGGCCGCCAGCAACACTTCGATGGCGCCGTCCGTGAGCAATGGGCACAGGGCGAACGCCAGGCAGGCCGCGTTGAGATTCTCCATGCACGGGGTCGCCACGAGCTTGGGCAGGCCTTGGCCGCCGTACTCAATGGGGTGTTGAAGCCCTTGCCAGCCGCCCCCGACGAAACTGCGAAACGCCTCCTTGAAGCCCGGCGACGACGTCACGATGCCGTCGCTCCAGGAAGGCGGCCGAAGGTCGCCGTCGCGGTTCAGCGGCGCGATCACGTCTTCGAGCAGCTTGGCGTTCTCGTCCAGGATCGCATCGACCAACTCCGGGCTGGCTTCCTCGCCGCCGGGCAATTGACGCACCTTCTCCAAGCCGGCCAATTCGTGAAGCACGAATCGAATGTCCCGCAAGGGAGCAGCATAAGCCATGGAAACCTCCGGTCGAAAACTCACCGAGGCCGCGCGAGAAACCGGCTGGAAGCGCCGTCGCGCGGCCCGCCCCGGGAACGCCGCGGGGCGGGCCTCACCCACGCCCGCCGGTCCCTCAGGGACGCATGGTCGCGTCTAGGGCTAGAGTGCGTTGGTCAGTTCGGGTACGGCAGTGAACAAATCCGCCACCAAGCCGTAGTCGGCCACGCCGAAGATGGGTGCTTCGGGATCCTTGTTGATCGCCACGATCACCTTGGAATCCTTCATCCCGGCCAAATGCTGGATGGCGCCCGATATCCCCACGGCGATGTACAGCTGCGGGGCCACGATCTTGCCGGTTTGCCCGACCTGCCAGTCGTTGGGGGCATAGCCGGCGTCCACCGCGGCACGGGATGCGCCCATCGCCGCGCCGAGCTTGTCGGCCAGCGGCTCGAGCAACTTGAAGTTCTCGGCACTGCCCATGCCGCGTCCGCCCGACACCACCACCTTGGCCGCAGTCAGTTCAGGCCGGTCGGTCTTGGCCACCTCACGGCCCACGAACGAAGACTTGCCGCTATCGCCCACGGCCTGCACGTTCTCCACGGCGGCCGAACCGCCAGTGGCCCCGGCCGCATCGAACGCCGTGGTGCGAACGGTGATTACTTTGACCGGGTCCGAGGACTGCACCGTCGCGACGGCGTTGCCCGCGTAGATGGGCCGCTCGAAAGTGTCGGCGGACTCGATGCCGATGATGTCCGAGACCTGTGCAACGTCCAGCTTCGCGGCCACGCGCGGCGCCACGTTCTTGCCGTAGGCCGTGGCGGGGAAAAGAATGTGGCTGTATCCCTGGGCGACCGCCAACACCTGCGCGGCCACGTTCTCGGCCAACCCTTCGGCCAGCGGCGCGCCATCGGCCGCCAGCACCTTGGCCACACCCGCCACCTGGGCCGCTGCCTGAACCGCGCCGGCCACGCCGGAGCCGGCCACCAGGACGTGCACCTCGCCGCCCAGGCGTTGCGCCGCCGTAATCGTATTCAGCGTCGAGCCACGCAGCTGGGCATTGTCATGTTCCGCTACGACGAGTATCGCCATCTTTACACCACCTTCGCTTCGTTCTTGAGTTTGTCGACCAGCTCGGCCACGTCGGCCACTTTCACGCCCGCCTTGCGCGCAGGCGGCTCGGTGACCTTTAACGTCTTCAGGCGCGGCTTGACGTCCACGCCCAGGTCTTCAGGCTTGACCGTGTCCAAGGGCTTCTTCTTGGCCTTCATGATGTTGGGCAGGGTCACGTACCGCGGTTCGTTGAGCCGCAGGTCCGTGGTCACCACCGCAGGCAGCGCGAGCGCCACCGTCTCGAGGCCGCCGTCCACTTCACGGGTCACCGTGGCCTTGCCGTCGGCCAGTTCCAGCTTGCTGGCAAAGGTCGCCTGGGGCCAATCGAGCAACGCGGCCAGCATCTGGCCGGTCTGGTTCGCATCGTCGTCGATGGCCTGCTTGCCGAGTATCACGAGTTGCGGCTGCTCTTTGTCGACCAGGGCCTTGAGCAGCTTGGCCACCGCCAGCGGCTGCAGCTCTTCCTGGGTTTCGACCAGGATTGCCCTATCGGCGCCGATCGCCATGGCCGTGCGCAGGGTTTCCTGGCACTGTGCGACGCCGCACGACACCGCCACGATCTCGGTCACGACGCCCTTTTCCTTCAAGCGCGTCGCTTCCTCCACCGCGATTTCGTCGAACGGGTTCATCGACATTTTCACGTTCGCGATGTCCACGCCTGTCTGATCCGACTTCACCCGGACCTTCACATTGTAGTCAACCACTCGTTTGACTGGCACTAACACCTTCATATGCTTGCAACCTCGTTTAAGTGAACCGGCTTAGCCAGGCGCGACCGCAGGCGACTCCGCGTGCGGAACAGGCAATCGTTTGATTATAGGGAATCGGACGGCGCCGCTTTTCTCGCGGGGATACGGGTAAATACGGACCTCGCGGGGTGGTGCCATTGGCCGGCACGCCCAGTGCCGTGCTCGGCGCTCATATGCCGGCCAGCGCGCGGATGTGGACGGTCACGCTGCGGCCCAGCGCGGACAAGTTGTAACCGCCCTCCAGGCAGCTCACCACGCGCGCACCGTGGCGGCGCGCCAATTCAGAGAGCTGCTCGGTCATCCACGCGTAATCTGCCTCGACGAGCCCCAGGCGCCCGAGGTCATCCTCCCGGTGCGCGTCGAACCCGGCCGACACCAGCACCAGTTGCGGCCGAAACGCATCCAGCCGCGGCATCCACTTGGAAGATACCAAATCGCGTATGGCCGAACCCTCCGTGTAGGCCGCCACGGGCTCGTTGAGCATATTGCTCCCCAACGGCTCGAGGCCGCTGAAGGGATAAAACGGATGCTGGAAGAATCCGCACATCAGGATGCGCTCGTCGCCCGCCAGCGCGGCTTCGGTGCCATTGCCGTGATGAACATCGAAATCCACGATCGCCACGCGCTCCAAGCCGTGCCTGGCAATGGCATGGCGCGCCGCGATCGCCACGTTGTTGAGCAGGCAGAAACCCATCGCGCGATCGGGGCAGGCGTGATGGCCCGGAGGGCGCACGGCGCAGAACGCGGCCTCGCCCTCGCCCGCCAAGACGGCGTCCACGGCCGCAACCGCCGCGCCCGCGGCATGCAGCGCAGCAACGTAGGAATAGGGATTCATTGCCGTATCGGGATCGAGTTCGACGTACCCCTGACTCGGCGCGCGCGCCGCAAGCGACGCCAGATACTCGGCCGTATGCACCCGCAGCAGCGCTTCCTGGGTAGCGCGCGGCGCCTCACGCTCAAGCAAGTGGGCCGCCACGCCGGAGGCCAGCAGCTGGTCCGAGATCGCATCCAGCCGCGCCGGGCACTCCGGATGCCCCGCCCCCATCTCGTGCTGCTTGCAGGCCGGATGCGTAAAGATAAGCGTCGCCATGGGCTCCATTATGCGCTCGACTTGCATCGAAACCGAACAGTCGGCAGCATCATGCTATCGATATCGCTTCGACGGAAATCTTACGCGTGAACCCGCAACGCCGCTTCCTGCAAACTCGCCGATCCGGCGCCCTCTTGCTCGCCATGCTCGGCCTTTGGGGCTGTGGTACGAAACCACCCACGCCGGCCGCCGCGCCGGCTCCCGCGGCATCTGCGCGTCCCGCACCGGGGCTTGCGCATGCGATCGCCGGACCCTTGCAGGACAGCTCCCCACCGCCAGCCGCCGTTCCCGTACCGCTCCCTGCCACCGGCCCGGCGCCGGGCACCGCCGTCGAACCAGCGCCCGGGCCGGCCGCAGGCCAGATTCCGCAACCGGACCCCAAGCGGGTGTTCGCAGCCGAGATGGCGAGCCGCGGCCTCGACCCGGCCGAAGTCGCCACCCTGCTCGAGCGTGCCCGATACTCCGAGACCATCGCCAGACTCGTACTGCCGCCCGCATCCCCCACCATGCGCAGCTGGCCCCGTTATCGCTCGCGGTTCGTCGAGAGCCGGCGCATCCGGGAAGGAATCGCCTTCCAAGAAGCGCACGCCCGTACGCTGGCGCTCGCCGAAGCGCGCTACGGCGTTCCGGCATCCATCATCGTAAGCGTCATCGGCGTAGAGACCTTTTACGGTCGCATTACCGGTAACTTCCGCGTCATCGACGCCTTGTCGACGCTGGCTTTCCACTACCCACCCCAGGCGCGCACCGACCGCAGCACCTTCTTTCGCGAGCAGCTCGCGCAGTTCCTGGTCTGGTGCAAGGAAACCGGCCAGGACCCGCTGGCAGTGAAAGGGTCTTATGCGGGCGCGATAGGCCTGCCGCAATTCATGCCCGGCAGCCTGCGCAAGTTCGCCGTCGATGGCGATGGGGATGGCCGCATCGACCTATTGGGCAGTCCAGCGGATGCCATACTTTCCGTCGCCAACTTCCTGGTCGAGCACGGCTGGCGGCGCGAGCAACCGGTATTCCTGCCCATCTCGCTACCCGCCGACCCCGCAGCGCTCGTCGACGGAGGCCTTAAGCCCACGCTCACCTGGGAACAGTTGCGTGCTGCCGGCGCCCGCGCGCCCAGCGTCCCCGGCATGTCGGACGAATGGCAAAGCTGGCCGCTCGGCGTGATCGATCTTTACGATGGCGCCACCGGCACGACCGAATACCGCGTGGCTGCACCGAATTTCTTTGTCCTGACCGAATACAACCGGAGCTATTTCTACGCCGCCTCGGTCACCGACCTGGCCGTGGAGCTGGAGCGCCGGAACCGCGTGGCAAGCCGGCTACGCGTCGGTCAGTTGAATACGCCGGTCGATAAATAACGGTCGCCACGGTCGCAAACGATGAAAACGATGGTGGCATTCTCGACGGTTTCAGCAACTTTCAGCGCCGCCACCAGGGCCCCTGCCGACGAAATCCCGCCGAAGATGCCCTCCTCGGCCGCCAAGCGCCGCGCCATGGCTTCGGCCTCGGCCTGAGAGACGTACTCAAGGCGATCGACCGCGCTGGGATCGTAGATCTTGGGCAGGTACGCCTGCGGCCATTTGCGTATGCCAGGGATCTGCGAGCCCTCCGAGGGCTGTGCGCCCACAACCTGGATGCCGGGATTGCGGCCCTTGAGATAGCGCGAGACGCCCATGATCGTGCCGGTCGTGCCCATGGCACTCACGAAATGTGTGATTTGCCCGTCGGTGTCGCGCCAGATTTCGGGCCCGGTCGTTTCGACGTGCGCCTGCGGATTGTCCGGATTCGCGAACTGGTCCAGGACTTTGCCCTTGCCCTCGGCCTGCATTTTCATCGCGAGGTCGCGGGCATATTCCATGCCGCCCTCCGACGCAGGCGTGAGGATCAATTCCGCGCCATAGGCCGTCATCGCCGCGCGCCGCTCCAGGGAAAGGTTGTCTGGCATGATGAGAATCATGCGATAGCCCCGAATGGCAGCCACCAGCGCCAGCGCAATGCCTGTGTTGCCGCTGGTGGCCTCGATCAGCGTATCGCCGGGCTTGATCTCGCCCCGCGCCTCGGCGCGCGCAATCATGGAGAGCGCGGGACGGTCCTTGACGGAACCAGCCGGATTATTGCCTTCCAGCTTCGCGAGGATGACGTTGCCGCGCGCGGCGTTGCCCTCGCCCGGGATGCGCTGTAGGCGGACCAGCGGCGTATTGCCTATGGTCTGTTCAATGGTGGGATAGCTTTTCATGCGCCCCATCATAATCCAGCCGAAGAATTTAATTCCTTTTACCCTTACTTCCCGGAGGAATATTGATCATCATCGCAGGCCCCGCGCCGCCCTGCCGATCGAGGGTCAATCCCGCCGCGCGCAGCTTCTGCAGGCGTTTCTCCCCTAGGCCTCGTACGCGCTCGGCTAGGTCCTGGAAAGATGAAAACGGACCGCCCCGGCGACGCTCCTGCACGATGGCGGCAGCTGTCTTGGGGCCGACGCCCCGCACGGCTTCGAGCTGGCTCTGGGTGGCGGTATTCACGTCTACCGCGCCGGCGGCGGCGACCGCCCCGAACCCCAGCCCCGCAGCGAGGGCGACGCGGCCGGCATAGCGGCGCGCCCCGCGCAAGCGGAATGGCCGGGGATCGGGCTCGGCCCGAGTGGGATCGAGAAATGGATTCATGGTCGGACTCCGTGCAATATTGCAGGTGGCCGGACGGCCACCCTGCATCCGGCTCGCGTTCCGGACACTGCAAGCTTGCTCCTCGCACGCACGTCCAGGCGCACGCGCGAACTCCGAAGTCCTAGCGGGAAAACGCGTAGCGGGCGTGCCTGCCCGCTCAGGACACCATGCCGCGCAGCTCCCGGATGTATTCCGACACCCCTACCTGCACGTCGCGCATCGGTGCAGTGAAACCGGCCGCGCGCAACTTGGTGACGTCGGCCTGGGTGTAGCTCTGGTAGCGCCCCTTCAAATCCTCGGGAAACTCGATGTAGCGGATCAGGCCTTGCGCGACGAGTTCCGCCAGCGGCAACGGTGCCTCCCCACGCTCCTGGCGCAGCGTGTTGACCACCGCCATGGCCACGTCATTGAAAGGCTGTGCCCGCCCCGTCCCGCAGTTGAACACTCCAGAAACGGGATGGTCGAGGAAATGCAGGTTGACGGCGACCACGTCGTGCACCGAGATGAAATCCCGCTGCTGCTCTCCGTCGCCATAGCCGTCCCACCCGCCGAACAGGCGCACGTGTCCCTCCTTGAGGAACTGGTTCATGTTGTGGAATGCCACCGAGGCCATGCGCCCCTTGTGCTGTTCCCGCGGGCCATACACGTTGAAATAGCGCAGGCCGGTCACAGGTGCGGTGAGCGAGCCCAGCCTGCGCCGCAACACCTGGTCGAACAAGAACTTGGAATAGCCGTAGACGTTCAGCGGCTTTTCGTTCGCAGGATCTTCCGCATACACCGGCCCGGCGCCGTACACCGCCGCCGACGAGGCATACAGGAAAGGAATCCTGGCCTGCTGCGCATATTCGAACAGCTCGAGCGTGACGCGGTAATTGTTGTCCATCATGTACTGGCCATTGCGCTCAGTGGTGTCCGAGCACGCGCCTTGGTGCAGGATGGCGTCGACCTTGGGCAGCCTTCCCTCGGCAACCCGCCGGCGGAAATCGTTCTTGTCCAGGTAGTCGGCAATGTCGCAGTCGACGAGGTTGACGAATTTGTCGCCTTCGAGCAGGTCGTCGACCGCGATGATGTCGCGCTCGCCGCGGGCGTTCAGGCCCTTGACCAAATTGCTGCCGATGAATCCGGCCGCTCCCGTTACGATGATCATGGCAAAACCCTCTGCTAGGCCGCAACGCCGGCGCGCAATTCCGCCGGGGTCACGATCGATGTACCCAACTTGCCGACCACGATGCCGCCTGCCAGGTTGGCCCATCGCATGGCCGTGTGCAAGTCCAGGCCGGCGGCGCGCATGACCGCCAGCGTAGCGATGACGGTGTCTCCGGCACCCGATACGTCGAAGACTTCCCTGGCCTGCGCATCCACGTGGTCCCTGCCTTCGGCCGTGTACAAGGTCATGCCGTGTTCCGAACGCGTCACCAGCAGCGCGTCCAGGTCCAAGGCCGTGCGCAAGTGCTGCGCGCGCTCGGTCAGTTGCGCTTCGTCGCGCCAACGCCCGACCGCCTCGCGCATTTCGGACTGGTTGGGCGTCACCAGGGTAGCACCCCTATACCGGCTGTAGTCGTCGCCCTTGGGATCGACTAGCACGACGGCGCCACGAGCCCGCGCAAGCGCAATCAAATCCTGGACTTCGGTCAGCACGCCCTTGGCATAGTCGGAAAATACGACCACGTCGTGGTCCGCCAGGTGCACGGCCACCCGGGCGGCCAGTTCGGCCAGCACGCCGCGGGTCGGATACTGTTCGAAGTCCACCCGCAGCAATTGCTGCTGCCTGCCCAGCACGCGCATCTTCATCGTAGTGGGCACGGCGGCGTCCGTCACGAGGTCCGCGATGACGCCATCGCCCTCGCACAAGCGCGCGATGACGCGCCCGGACTCATCGTCCCCGACGACGCCGACGAGGGTAACCCGGGCCCCGAGCGCGGCGGCGTTGCGCGCCACGTTGGCAGCCCCGCCCAGCCTGTCTTCGCTGCGCGACACGTGCACGACCGGCACCGGCGCCTCGGGAGAAATACGGTGAACTTCGCCGAACCAATAACGGTCCAGCATCACGTCTCCGACCACTAGCACGCGCGCGGCGGCGCGCTGGGCATCGGAGGGAAATGCGCCCATGGCTGCCCCGGTCATTCGAGGCCCCCCCGCGTCGCCGGGGAGGCGCCGGAGCAATCCAGCAGGCGGCGCCTCCGTGTCCGCTCCGCATTCTCGGGAGCGCCCTTCAGGGCGTAATGGGGGCCATGTCTATCCATCGAGTTCTTCCAGCCGTTTAGGCGCGTAAGTGTCCCAAGCGTTGCAGCCGGGGCATTGCCAATGAAACCGCTTCGCCTTGAAGCCGCATGCCTGGCAGGCATAACGATCCAAGCGTTGCGTATGCTTTTGTATCAGGCTGCGCATCAGCACAGCATCATCCGCCGGCGTCCACGGCGATGCGGCCTCGGACTGCGGATTGTTGAGCGTCACGACGTTGGCCGCCGCCTGCTGCCCCGCCGCCGCTTGGGCCGTCTTCTCGCCGCTCACCTGGGCTTCCAGCAGGCGATCGAGCCCCAATAGCGAGGGATTGCGCTGGAGCGCGGCGCGCGCGAAATTCCATGCCTGGTTCAAGCCGCGCTGGCGGCGCAAGGCCTGGAAAATGGCATTGAACAAATCCAGCGAAGGATAGCGGGCGTAGTGCGCCTGGAGTTTCTCCAAGCCTTCGTTGAGCGTCCCCCGCGCCTCGTGGTTCGCGAGGAACGGTTCGGCCACCAGGCCGGCGTATTCGGGATGGGAGGAAAGCACCGACTCCAAGTGGAGTAGCTGCGTGCGCAAATCCCCCTCCCGCTTGGCCAAGTCGGCCCGCATCATCGACACGCGGACGTGCGGCGAATCGCCGCTACCGCGCGCCGCCTGGATCGACGCATGGGTAGCGGCGTCCAGCGCGGCATATGCACCTTCGAGATCGCCCGATGCGATCGCGGCGGCGGCCGCCTCGCAGTGGAAATGGACAGCCTGCGGCACGGGCTCGTCGATCAACCCCTGCAAGGCCTGGACCGCCTGGATCGCACGGGGCCAGTCCCGCTCGGTTTCGTGGATGCGGATCAGCGCCCGCAACGCATCGGGGGCAAAACGCGTGCCCTTGAGTTGGTCGAAAGCCGCCTCGGCGCGGTCCAGCATGCCAGCGCGCAGATAGTCTTGCGCCAGCTCGTGCAAAGCTTGCTCCCGCTGGTTGTCCGGAAGGTCGGCGCGCTGCAGCAGGTTCTGGTGCACCCGTATGGCGCGTTCGATTTCGCCCCGGCGGCGGAACAAACTGCCGAGCGCAAAATGCAGCTCTATGGTCTCCGGATCGAGCTTGGCGACTTCGATGAAGGCATCGATGGCCCGGTCGTGCTGTTCATTCAGCAGAAAATTGAGGCCGCGAAAATAAGAATCCGGCACGCTGCGATGCTCGGAAAGCATCTGGCGGATATCTACGCGGGCCGCGATCCAGCCCAATCCGAATAACAAGGGGATGGCGATCAGCCACCAGGGTTCGAAATCCACGTCGTAACGGCCTTACAAGGGAGTCGAGGGGAGCACCGCGTCCGGTGACGGCGGGGCGTCTGCCGAGGCAGCGCCCTGCCCGGCCGCCCTGAGCTGCTCGACTTCTCGCTTGAGCGCAGCCATCTCGCGCCGCCGCCGAAGCACGCCCGGCACGGTCAACAACAAGCCGAAGATGGCGCCTACCACGAAGCTCGCCAACATGACCACGATCAACGGCACTTCGCTGATGAGGTGATTGGCAAAGAAATACACATTCACCCGGTCGGTATTCTTGAGCGCGAACAGCAGGACTACCACGAATACCACGAGCCGCAGTGCCCAGACGAGATATCGCATGTCGAAACTCCAGGTGGCAGAGGAATTGGAATTGTAATGGAGCCCATCCCCGGCGCACCTCGCAGCCTGCCCCAGGCCGGAATCCGCACCGCGCCCGCACACATGGGGGGATGGATATGCGGACAAAGAAAAACCCCGCCGAGGCGGGGTGGTTCCATTGCGGGCCGCATGGCCGGTCGGGTCAACGGCTGGAAGGCTCCTGAGCGGCGATGTCTACCCGCTCACGCAATTCCTTGCCGGCCTTGAAATGCGGCACCCGTTTCTCGGGCACGAGCACCTTTTCTCCGGATTTGGGATTGCGCCCGATGCGCGGCGGACGCTTGGACAGCGAAAAACTACCGAAACCGCGAATCTCGATTCGCTGCCCTTCCGAAAGGGATTGGGCCATAGCGTCGAGAATGGTCTTGACGGCGTAATCGGCATCTTTGGCGACTAGCTGCGGATACCGGGCGGCCAATCGGGCGATCAACTCGGATTTCGTCATGGAGTTCTCGGACCTCATGCGAACTGCCAATGGCGCGAACTACAAGGCTTTGCTTCGAAAGAACAAAGCCCCCCTCGAAAGAACGCCGTTCCCCCATGGGCCTCAGAGCACTCCAGGCTTACCAGGCCTGGCCGGGCCCGCCAGCCACTCGTCGCCGCCCCATGGAGCGGCGACGCGGCCGACAGGGGCGGAAATTACCCGTTTTCGCGCTGATCGAGCTTGGCCTTCAGCAGAGCGCCCAGGTTGGTGGTACCCGAAGAGGCGCTGGCGTCGGACATGCGCTGGATGGCCTCGGCCGTCTCGGCGTTGTCCTTGGCCTTGATGGACAGTTGGATCGAGCGGGTCTTGCGATCGATGTTCAGGATCATCGCCTCGATGTTGTCGCCGGCGTTCAGGACGGTGGTAGCGTCTTCCACGCGGCCCGAGGAGATCTCGGAAGCGCGCAGGTAGCCTTCGACGTCGACCGAGAGGGTCACGACCGCGCCCTTGGGTTCGACCGACTTCACCGTACCTTGGACGATGGCGCCCTTGTCATGGGTAGCGACGAAATTGTTGAACGGATCGCCTTCCAGCTGCTTGATGCCCAGCGAGATGCGTTCTTTCTCGGTATCGATGCCGAGCACCACGGCCTCGACCTCGTCGCCCTTCTTGAAGTTGCGCACGGCCTCTTCGCCGGGCTCGCTCCACGACAGGTCGGACAGGTGCACCAGGCCGTCGATGCCGCCAGGCAGGCCCACGAACACGCCGAAGTCGGTGATCGACTTGATGGCACCGCGGACCTTGTCGCCGCGCTTGTGGTTGATCGCGAACTCTTCCCACGGGTTGGGACGGCACTGCTTCATGCCCAGCGAGATGCGGCGACGATCCTCGTCGATCTCGAGCACCATGACTTCCACTTCGTCGCCCAGGGTGACGACCTTCTTGGGATCCACGTTCTTGTTGGTCCAGTCCATCTCGGATACGTGGACCAAGCCTTCGATGCCGGCTTCCACCTCGACGAACGCACCGTAGTCGGTCAGGTTGGTCACCTTGCCGAACAGGCGGGTGCCTTGCGGATAGCGGCGAGCCAGGCCGACCCACGGATCTTCGCCCAGCTGCTTGACGCCCAGCGAGACGCGGTTCTTTTCCTGGTCGAACTTGAGGACCTTGGCCTGGATTTCCTGGCCGACGGACAGGACCTCCGACGGGTGGCGCACGCGGCGCCATGCGAGGTCGGTGATGTGCAGCAGGCCATCGATGCCGCCGAGGTCGACGAACGCACCGTAGTCGGTGATGTTCTTGACGATGCCGTTGACGATGGCACCTTCGTGCAGGGTCTCGAGCAGCTTCTGGCGCTCCTCGCCCATGTTGGCCTCGAGCACGGCGCGGCGCGACAGCACGACGTTGTTGCGCTTGCGGTCGAGCTTGATGACCTTGAATTCGAGGGTCTTGCCTTCGTACGGGGTGGTGTCCTTGACGGGACGCAGGTCGACCAGCGAGCCGGGCAAGAAGGCGCGGATGCCGTTGGTCATGACAGTCAGGCCACCCTTGACCTTGCCGGTGATGGTGCCGGTGACGAGCTCGCCGGACTCCAGGGCCTTCTCGAGCTGCAGCCATGCCGCCAGGCGCTTGGCGCGGTCGCGGGACAGCACGGTGTCGCCGTAGCCGTTCTCCAGCGCATCAATGGCGACCGAAACGAAATCGCCTTCGGAAACCTCGAGCTCGCCCTTGTCGTCGAGGAACTCCTCGATGGGGATCAAGGCCTCGGACTTCAGGCCGGCATTGACCACGACATAGTTATGGTCGATGCGCACCACCTCGGCGGTGATGACTTCGCCGGATTTCATCTCCTGGCGCTTGATGCTTTCTTCGAACAGGGCGGCAAAGCTTTCTTCGCCGGCAAGATTTTGGGAAACCGAAGACATGTATGTGTTACCGGGTTACGCACCTCATGGGGGCGGCCGAGACATTCGACCTGACACCGCACCAATCGGTGGAGTTGCAAAACCTCATTGCTGAGGGCCTACACGTTCTGGCAGCGCCTTCAGGCGCCAGCCAAGGATGCGCGCTCCTGCCACCACGCAAGAACCTGCGCCACCGTCTCGTCAATCGATAAGTGGGAGGAGTCCAGCACCAACGCATCCGGCGCCGCGGCCAAAGGCGCCGTGGCCCGTTGCGTATCGCGTGCATCGCGCGCTTCCAAATCACGCAAAAGGGTTAAGAGGTTAGCCGAAAACCCCTTTTCGATCAACTGTTTATAGCGTCGCTCGGCCCGCGCCTCCACGCTCGCTACTAGGAATATTTTGAGGTCAGCGTCCGGGAACACAACGGTTCCCATGTCGCGCCCGTCCGCCACCAGCCCGGGAGGCTGCCGGAAAGCACGCTGCCGGTCGAGCAGCGCAGCCCGCACCGGCGCCAGGGCGGCGACCTGGGAGGCGAGATTGCCCACCTCCTCGCGACGGATGTCCTCGCTCACATTTCGCCCCGCCAGGCTCACGCCTGTGGCACCGAAGCACACGTCCAGCTCCGCCGCCACCCGGGCAGCCCCTTCCACGTCGGCGGGCGACACGCCCTGTTCCAGGCAGGCCAGGGCCGTGAGCCGGTACAACGCCCCGCTGTCGAGCATGTGCCACCCCAGGTGCGCAGCAACCCGCGCAGCAACGGTCCCCTTGCCGGAAGCGGTAGGGCCGTCAATGGCGATTACGGGAACCGTCTTGGCCGTCATTCAAAAAACCTATCAATAGTTTTAAATCGATCAACTGGCGTATTTAGACCACAGCAATCAAAATACGAACCATTCTCATCAACAAAAAGGAACGCGGCAATGGCCAAGACCCTGGCTTTCGGCGGCCTGCACCTCGTCACCTCCTTCAGCGTGGCCTACATTATCACCGGCAGCGTCGCCATCAGCGGCGCGGTGACCTTTGTCGAACCCGCGGTCAATACGGTCGCGCATTTTTTCTTCGACAAATTCTGGGAGCGACGCCACGCCTCCCCCACCTCCGTGCCGACGCCCGCGGCCGGTCAAGCTCAGGCCTCCACCAATCCGGCGTAGACGTCGAAATAGGTCGGAAAAGTCTTGCTGACGCAACCCGGGTCCAAGATGCGGACGGCAACCGGCCCGAACGCGGCCAGCGAGAAGCACATGGCCATCCGGTGGTCGTCCCAGGTACCGATCTCGGCAGGCCGCCACGACGCGGGCGGCGTGACCGTCAGGCTGTCCGGCGTGGACTGCACCGTCGCGCCGAGCTTGGAGAGCTCGGCCTCCATGGCATGGATGCGGTCGGTTTCCTTGACGCGCCAGCTGGCGATGTTGCGCAGCCTGCAAGGCCCGTCCGCATAAAGGGCGAGCACCGCGGCCGTCATGGCAGCATCGGGAATCAAATTGAAATCGGCATCGAACGCTTTCAAGCGCCCGCCTTCGGCGACCTTGACACCCCGCGTCTCGATCCAATCGGCGCCCATCTCGACCTGCGCCCCCATCGCCTCCAGCGTGTGGGCGAACGCTACGTCTCCCTGGATGCTGTCCCGGCCTACGCCCGTCACCCGCACCGGCCCGCCCCCGATGGCGCCCAACGCCAAGAAATAGGAAGCGGAAGAGGCATCCCCCTCCACCAGCATCTGCCCGGGCGATCGGTAAACCGCGGAGGCAGGGACGACGAACCTTTGCCACCCGTCCCGCTCGACCGTCACGCCGAAACGCCGCATCAGGTTCAGGGTCATGTCCACATAAGGCTTGGAGATGAGTTCGCCCTCGACCTGGATGACGAAATCCCGGCCTGCGCTACGGGTCGCCAACGGGGCGGCCAGCAGCAGCGCCGTCAGGAACTGGCTCGAAACCGAACCATTGACTTTGACCGGACGCGACAGATTCAGCTCGCCCCAGCCTATCGAAAGCGGCGGATACCCTTCCTTTCCCTGGTAGGCCACGCAAGCGCCCAGCATGCGCAGCGCATCGACCAGGTCGCCGATCGGGCGCTCGTGCATGCGCGGCACGCCGTGCAGCAGGTAATGCCCGCCCATCATCGCCAAAGCCGCCGTCAGCGGACGGATCGCCGTTCCGGCGTTACCCATGAAGAGGTCGGCACGCCCCACGTGAAAACGTCCGCATCCTTCGACCAGCACCTCATCGGGGCGCTCGCCTTGGGTAATGTTCACCCCCAGCGTGCGCAGCGCCGCCAACATGACCCGCGTGTCGTCCGAATCGAGGAGGCCCGTGACCCGGGTCCTCCCTTCGGCCAGCGCCGCCAACAGCAATACCCGGTTGGAAATACTCTTGGAACCGGGCAGGCTCACCGTGCCCCGCGCGTTGCGGACAGGGGCCAAGTCAAGGTAAGGCGTTGGGTGGGAAGCGTCGGTCATGCACTCATTCCGTCATGTCTTGAGATTCGGGCTGGGCGGCCCGCCACGAGCGCCTCGCCTCGGACACATCGCGCAGCATGGCCTCGAGGGCCGCGCCGTCGTTGCGGAGCATCGCGGCCTCGAACTCGTCCAGCGCCCGCCGCACGGCGGCGGTCTCCCGGATCATCGCATCGCGGTTCGCGAGGAAAATGTCGCGCCACATGGCAGGCGACCCGCCCGCGATGCGTGTGAAATCGCGGAACCCGCTTCCCGCCAGGTCCAGCCGCAGCGCCGCATCGGATGCGGCCAGCACTTGCGCCATGTACGCGAAGGCCAGCAAGTGCGGAACGTGGCTGACCGAGGCCAGCACGGTGTCGTGTTCATCGGCCGACATGATACGCACCAGCGCGCCGCAGTACCCCCAGGCCTGCTCGACCAGCGCAACGGCCGGGCGCGGATTCTCGGGCAAGGGGGTGAGGATCACCGTCCGGCCATCATATAGCTCGGGGAACGCTGCCGAGGGGCCGCTACGCTCGCTGCCAGCGATAGGATGACCGGGCACGAATTGGCCGATGCGGCTGCCGAGTGACGCGCGGGCCGCGCGAATCACGTCCATCTTGGTACTGCCCGCATCGGTCACGACGGTTCGTTCGCCCAGATGCGGCGCGAGCGCATCCAGCGTCGCACCGGTGGCGCCCACCGGCACCGCCAAGAAGACGAGATCGGCCCGCGCGGCCTGCTCAATCGAAACCGCGCGGTCCACGAGGCCGAGTTTGAGCGCGTCGTCGAGCGAAGATTCGTGCCGGCCGACGCCCCAGACTTCGCCGACCTGGCCGGCGCGCCGCAGCGCGGCGGCGAAGGAGCCACCGATCAACCCGACTCCAACCACCGCCAGCACCGGCAACAAGGGCGAGGGGCTGCGGTCTCCCGGTACGGCCGGCGACATGGATGCCACCCTGCTCAAGGCGACACGGGGTACGACCCGAGCACCTTGAAAAAGGCCACCCGAGCCTGCAGCGCATCCAGCGCCTTGGCGACGTGGGGATCTTGGCGGTGCCCCTCGATGTCGACGTAAAAGTAGTATTCCCACTGCCCGGTACGGGCAGGCCGCGATTCGAAGCGCGTCATCGAAACGCCGTTCTCGGCGAGCGGCGCCAGCATCCGATAGACGGCCCCCGCCTCATTGGGCACGGCCAAGATCAGGCTGGTCTTGTCGCGGCCGGACGGCGACGTCTCCTGGTGGCCAATGGCAAGAAAGCGCGTGCGGTTGTGCGGATCATCCTGGATGCCGGCCGCGACGATCTGGAGCCCCCAGCGCTTGGCCGCCTGCTCGCTCGCGATGGCGGCAACGGTCGGATCCTCGGACGCGAGGCGGGCAGCCTCCGCGTTGCTGGCGGCCGAGGCGCGGGCCAGGCCCGGATGATGGTCGGATAGCCAGCCCTGGCACTGCGCCAGCGACTGCGGATGGGACCGGATGACGGTCACGCCGTCCAAGGTGCCGCTACGGGTCATGAGGCACTGCACGACCGGCACTGAGCGCTCGCCGATGACCTTCACCGGCGAAGTGAGCAGCAGGTCCAGCGTCCGGTTGACGGCGCCTTCGTTGGAGTTTTCCAGCGGCACGATGCCGAAATCGGCGCGGCGGGTTTCGACCGAGCGGAAGACCTCGTCGATCGTGCCGCATGCAATGGGCTCGATCGCATGGCCGAAGTGCGCCAGCATGGCCTGCTCGGAATACGTGCCCTGGGGGCCGAGGTAGGCCACCCGCGCCGGCTGTTCCAGCGCCCGGCAGGCCGACATGATCTCGCCCCAAATTGCCGACAAGGCCTCGCCCGGCAGCGGACCGCGGTTCAGCTCCTGCAGCCGCCGGATGACCTGCGCTTCGCGCTCGGGCCTGAAAACGACGCCGGCATGGTGCTCCTTCGCCCGTCCGACTTCCTGCGCCGTGCGGGCGCGCTCGGACAACAGGTCCAGGATCTGCGCATCGATGGCGTCGATACGCTCGCGGAGCGGCGCCAACTTCTTTTGCAGATCATCCATGGGTGCGCTCGAACTCCTTCATGAACTCGACCAGGGCGCGCACGCCCTCGATGGGCATGGCGTTGTAAATGGAAGCGCGCATGCCGCCCACGCTCTTGTGCCCCTTGAGTTGCAGCAGGCGCGCCTCTTCGGCGGCCTTCAGGAAAGGAGCGTTCAGCGCGTCGTCGTGCAACATGAACGGCACGTTCATGCGCGACCGCACCGGCCGGTGCACCGTGTTGCGATAGAAGTCCGTGCCGTCCAGGTAGTCGTAGAGCAGCTTGGCCTTGGCCACATTGAGCTTTTCCATCTCGGCCACGCCGCCCTGCTCCTTGAGCCACTTGAACACCAGCCCGGCGATGTAGATCGCATACGTCGGCGGCGTATTGAACCGCGAGCGTTCTTTCGCGACGATCGCGTAATCGAATGCCGAGGGACAGATGGGCAGCGCATGGCCCAGCAGGTCCTTGCGGACGATGACGATGGTCAACCCGGCCGGGCCGATGTTCTTCTGCGCACCGGCATAGATGAGCCCCGCGCGGCGTACATCCATCGGCCGCGACAGGATGTGCGACGAGGCGTCCACGGTCAGGACGGCCTCGGGAGCCCCGAGCGCGGCGAGGTCGGGCCAATCCATGAACTCGACGCCGCCTATGGTCTCGTTGCTGCACAGGTGGACGTAGCTCGCCTGTGGGCGCACCCGCCAAGACGCCGGATCGGGCATGTAGGTCCACGGCCCCTGCTCCACGCCGTCCAGCACCGCCGGGCCTTCGGCGCTTGCCGCCATGGCCACATCGCCGTACCGAAGGGCTTCCTTGAAAGACTTCGTCGACCACGACCCGTTGACCACGTAGTCGGCCGCATGGGCTTGGCGACGCCCGATCAGGTTGAGCGGAACGATGGCGTTCTCGCCTATGCCTCCCCCTTGCAGGAAAAGGACGGCGTAATCGTCTGGAACCGACAGCAGCTCGCGCAAGTCGGCCTCGGCCTCGTCGCAAATCTGCTCGAACTGCTTGCCGCGATGGCTCATCTCCATCACGGACATCCCGCTGCCGCGCCAGTCCAGCATTTCGGCCGCAGCCTGCCGCAGTACGGGCTCGGGAAGAACGGCCGGACCGGCCGAGAAGTTATAGGGTCGAGTCATGGCTGCTGCCTCATTCAGCCTCATTGGAAGGCGGAGCTCCCGTGTCGGCGCCGTTCTCCTGCTCTTCGGTATCAGATTCCACCACGCGCTGGACGCCCGACAAACGGGTGCCTTCGTCGATGTTGATCAGCGTCACGCCTTGCGTCGCCCGCCCCATTTCGCGGATCTCGCTCACGCGGGTGCGCACCAGCACGCCGCCCGTGGTGATGAGCATGATTTCGTCGGTAGGATCGACCAGCACCGCCCCGACGACCTTGCCATTGCGCTCGGTCGTCTGGATGGCGATCATGCCCTTGGTTCCGCGGCCGTGGCGCGTGTATTCGCTGATCGGCGTGCGCTTGCCATAGCCGTTCTCGGTGGCGGTCAACACGCTTTGCGTCTCGTTCTCGGCCACCAGCAGCGCGATGACGCTGTGCGACTCTTCCAGCATCATCCCGCGCACCCCGCGCGCCGTGCGCCCCATGGGCCGCACGTCGTTTTCGTCGAAGCGCACCGCCTTGCCCGCATCCGAGAACAGCATCACGTCATGCTTGCCGTCGGTGAGCGAGGCGCCGATCAGGTAATCGCCCTCGTCCAGGTCGACGGCGATGATGCCGGCCTTGCGCGGATTGGAGAACTCCGACAACGGCGTCTTCTTCACCGTGCCTTTGGCGGTGGCCATGAAGACGTAGTGATCCTCGCTGTACGACTTGACGGTCAGCACCACGGTGATTTTCTCGCCCTCGGAAAGCGGGAACATGTTCACGATGGGCTTGCCGCGGGAATTGCGCGTGCCTTGCGGCACCTCCCAGACCTTGAGCCAGTAGACCCTGCCGCGGTTGCTGAAGCAGAGGATGGAATCGTGCGTGTTGGCGATGAAGAGCTGGTCGATCCAGTCGTCTTCCTTCGTCGCCGTCGCCTGCTTGCCGCGCCCGCCGCGCTTCTGCGCCCGGTATTCCGACAGCGGCTGGCTCTTGATGTAGCCAGCGTGCGACAGCGTGACCACCATGTCGGTGGGGGTGATCAGGTCTTCGGTCTCGAGCTCGGTCGCATTCAGCTCGATGTGCGAGCGGCGCGTGTCCTTGGCATCGGTGCCGAATTCCGCCTTCAACGCCGTCAGCTCGTCGGCAATGATGGCCGTGACGCGCTCGGGCTTGGCAAGAATGTCGAGCAGGTCGGCAATATTGGCCATGACATCCTTGTACTCGCCGACGATCTTGTCCTGCTCCAGGCCGGTCAGGCGCTGCAGCCGCATGTTCAGGATTTCCTGGGCCTGGACGTCGCTGAGGCGATAGAGCCCGTCGTCCTGCATGCCGTAATTCGCGGGCAGCCCGTCGGGGCGGTAGGCGTCGCGCCCTCCCGGCGTGTCGGCTGCGGCGCGGGTGAGCATTTCGCGCACGAGCGAGGAGTCCCACGAACGCGCCATCAGCTCCTGGCGGGCGATGGGAGGCGTCGGGGCAGCCTTGATGATGGCGATGAATTCGTCGATGTTGGCCAGCGCCACCGCAAGCCCTTCCAGCACGTGGCCGCGTTCGCGGGCCTTGCGTAGCTGGAATACCGTGCGCCGGGTCACGACCTCGCGACGGTGCGACAGGAAATGCTCCACCATCTGCTTGAGGTTGAGCAGGCGGGGCTGGCCGTCGACCAATGCCACCAGGTTCATCCCGAAGGTGTCCTGGAGCTGCGTGTTCTTGTACAGGTTGTTGAGCACGACCTCGGGCACTTCGCCGCGCTTGAGCTCGATCACCACGCGCATGCCTTCCTTGTCGGACTCGTCGCGGATGTCGGAGATGCCCTCGATCTTCTTCTCGTTGACGAGCTCGGCGATGCGCTCGAGCAGCGAGCGCTTGTTCACCTGGTAGGGGATCTCATCGATCACGATCGCCTGCCGCCCGCCCTTTTCGATGTCCTCGAAATGGGTCTTGGCGCGCATGACCACGCGGCCGCGGCCGGTGCGATAACCTTCGCGAACCCCGGATATGCCGTAGATGATGCCGCCGGTGGGGAAATCGGGCGCGGGAATGATTTCGATCAGCTCGTCGACGGTGCAGGCCGGATTGCGCAGGCAATACAGGCAGCCGTCCACCACTTCCGCCAGGTTATGCGGAGGGATGTTGGTGGCCATGCCCACGGCAATGCCAGAGCTGCCGTTGACCAAAAGGTTGGGCAGGCGGGTCGGCAGCAGCAAGGGCTCTTTCTCGCTGCCATCGTAGTTGGGTCCGAAATCGACGGTTTCCTGGTCGATGTCGGCCAGCAGCTCATGGGCGATCTTGGACAGGCGGACCTCGGTATAGCGCATGGCCGCCGCGCCATCGCCGTCCACCGAGCCGAAGTTGCCCTGACCGTCCACCAGCATGTAGCGCAGCGAGAACGGCTGGGCCATGCGGACGATGGTGTCGTACACCGCCTGGTCACCGTGGGGGTGGTATTTACCGATGACGTCCCCGACGATGCGGGCCGACTTCTTGTAGGGTCGATTCCAGTCGTTGTTCAGTTCGTGCATCGCGTAGAGCACGCGCCGGTGCACGGGCTTCAGACCGTCCCGCACATCGGGAAGCGCGCGTCCCACGATTACGCTCATGGCGTAATCGAGGTAGCTGCGACGCATCTCTTCTTCGAGAGAGATCGGTAGTGTTTCCTTGGCGAAGGAATCCATGGGCAAGCTGCATCAAGAAGTGTTTTCGCGCCCCGTACCGCTGAGACCCGGTCGGCCGGCGGGCGGCGAATAACCGGACGGCAGCCTGGATCCCAGGGGGAAATTCCCCCGCGAACGAGCGTCGGACGAAGCTAAAGAGTTTAGCACCCGCCCCGACCCATGCTGTAATAAACGCCCCGTCCCCCTCACTGCTGCATGGAACCCGTCACGTTATTGCTGCCCGATTGGGTCATCCCCGTCGAACCGGCCCAGACGGCGCTCGCCGGACACGGCGTCGCCGTGCGCGCCGGCAGGATCCTGGACATCGCCCCGCACGAGCAGCTGCTGGCGCTCCACCCAGGCGCCGAGGCCCGGCCGCTGCCCGGTTGCGCGCTCCTGCCAGGATTCGTCAATCTCCACACCCATGCCGCCATGAGCCTGCTGCGCGGCGCCGGGGACGACATGCCCCTCATGGCCTGGCTCCGGGAACGCATCTGGCCGCTGGAAAGCAAGCTGATGTCCCCCGAGTTCGTCTATGAGGGCAGCGTGCTCGCCTTCGCGGAAATGCTCGCGGGAGGCACGACCTGCTGCGCCGACATGTATTTCTATCCGGAAGAAGTCGCGCGCGCGGCGCTCTCGGTCGGCATACGCGCCGCCGTGGGCGGAGCGGTGCTCGAGGTGCCCGGCGCCCCTCCCGCCGAGGACATGCTGGCCAAGGCGCTGGCCGCGCGCGAGCAATATCGGGATGAAGCCTCCCTGCGCTTCATGCTGGCGCCGCACGCCCCCTACACCGTGGGCGACGACATGCTCAAGCGCCTTGCAGCGCTCGCCGAGGAAGCCGACCTGGTCATTGCCATGCATCTGCACGAAACGCGCCAGGAAGTCGAGGACGCTGTGGCCCGGCTCGGGATGCGCCCGACAGAGCGGTTGGCGCAGCTGGGAGTGCTCTCCCCGCGGCTGATAGCCGTCCACGGCGTCCACCTCGACGCGGGCGACATCCAGCTGCTGGCCAGCCACGGCGTCAGCGTGGCACATTGCCCCGCCTCTAACCTGAAGCTGGCCAGCGGCATGGCGCCGCTGGCGCAATTGGACGCGGCCGGGGTGAACATAGGCATCGGGACGGACGGGGCGGCCAGCAATAACCGCCTCGACATGCTCTCGGAATTGCGCCTGGCGGCAATCCTGGCCAAAGGCGCGAGCGGCGATGCCAGCGCGATGCCGGCGCACCGGACCCTTCATGCGGCCACGCTGGGCGGTGCCAAAGCCCTGGGATGGGATGCGGAGATCGGCTCCATCGCGGTCGGCAAGTACGCGGACCTGGTCGCGATCCGGCTTGACACGGCGCGGCTTGCGCCGGTATTTGATCCAATTTCCCACGTCGTATATGCGGCCGGCCGCGAGGACGTGGAAGAGGTTTGGGTGAATGGTCACTCAGTTGCGAAAAAACTACAAGCAACAAAATCGCCATCAAAAAGCGAACTCGAACGGATAATGTCGCGGATATCGCAGTGGCGCATGCGCGCATCCAGTGTGATTTCTGGCACAAACACTTACTTATCCCAGGAGTAAGTGGCATGGCTGAACTACCGCAATGCTATACTGGACCTGTATATCCATGTTTGCGGCGGGGGTTCGCTGCGAGTTTCATTTCAAGCTAAGAGGAGAAACATGAACAAACGCTCCAAAATTGGAATCTCTCTGGCGCTCGCCTTCGCTGCCGTATCGGCCTCGGGCGTGGCCTCCGCACAAACCGGCAAAGCAAACGACAACTGGCGTTCCGCCTTCGGCGTGCAAGTGAAGAACTCCACCGGCCTGTGCTGGCGCAACGGGTTCTGGACCCCCGCCACGGCCGATCCGTCCTGCGATGGCGCGCTGAAGGTCGCTGCTCCGGCCCCGGCCCCGGCTCCCCGTCCGGCTCCTCCCGCTCCTAAGCCCGCCCCCGCTCCGGTCCCGGTCAGCGAAAAGGTGACCTACTCGGCTGACGCCTTCTTCGATTTCGACAAGGCTGTGGTCAAGCCTGAAGCCAAGGCGAAGCTGGACGAGCTGGTCAACCAAATCCGCGGCATCAACCTCGAAGTCGTGATCGCCGTCGGCCACACCGACTCCATCGGTTCCGAGGCCTACAACCAACGCCTGTCAGTCCGCCGTGCCGAAGCCGTCAAGGCTTACCTGGTCAGCAAGGGCATCGAAGCCAACCGTATCTACACGGAAGGCAAGGGTGAGAAGCAGCCCATCGCCGACAACAAGACTGCCGCCGGCCGCGCGAAGAACCGCCGCGTGGAAGTCGAAGTGGTTGGTACGCGCACTCGATAAGCAGCACCCGCCTGGTATTCCAGCCGGTTTCCAGCGGTGACAGCCGCTGGCTCGAAACCCCGCAGGTAAGTGACTGCGGGGTTTTTTCATTGGAGCCTGTCATGACGACTACCGCCCACGACTCTCAAACCGTCAATGCCGATGCAGCCGAGCTGGCGAAATTCAGCGCGTTGGCTTCGCGCTGGTGGGATCCCGAAAGCGAATTCAAGCCCCTCCATGCCATTAATCCACTGCGCCTGGAGTGGATCAGCCAAACTGCGCACGGACTTGGTAACAAAACCATACTCGACGTCGGATGCGGCGGCGGCATATTGGCCGAAAGCATGGCTGCCCGGGGCGCGATCGTCACCGGCATCGACCTCGCGGAAAGATCGCTGAAGGTCGCCAAACTCCACAGCCTGGAAACGGGCGTGAAAGTGGATTACAGGAATATCAGCGTGGAGCAGCTGGCAGCCGAGCAGCCCGGGTCTTTCGATATCGTGACCTGCATGGAATTGCTGGAACACGTGCCGGATCCGGAATCGGTCATTCATGCCTGCGCCAGTTTGGTCAAACCGAGCGGCCACGTGTTTTTCTCCACGCTGAACCGCAATCTCAAATCATTTGCATTTGCGATTCTCGGTGCGGAATATGTGCTGGGCCTCGTTCCGCGGGGAACGCACAGCTACGACCATTTCATCAAACCGAGCGAACTGATTGGTGCTGCCCGCCGCGCCGGCCTCGAAGCTCTGGCGATCAAGGGCCTGGAATACAACCCCCTGACCAAGACCTACAAACTGAGCAACGACACTAGCGTGAACTACTTGGTGGCGATGATCCGCTCATGAAACCGCTCGTCCTTTTCGACTTCGACGGCACACTGGCCGACACCGCCCCCGACCTGGCCGCCGCAGCCAACCAGCAGCGGCTCCGCCGCGGCCAGCCGCCGCTGCCGTACGAGCAGCTGCGTCCCATTGCCTCGCAAGGTGCCCGCGGACTGCTCCGCGTCGCGCTGGGCCTCACGCCCGCATCCCCCGGATACGAGGAGGCCAAGCAGCAGTTTCTCGACGACTACGCGGCCAACATTGCCGTCCATACCGTCCTCTTCCCAGGCGTGGAAAAGCTACTGGCCGATCTCATGGACGGAGGATGGTCCTGGGGCATCGTCACCAACAAAGCGACGCGCTTTACCAAGCCGCTGGTCCGCCACCTCGCGCTCGAACAACATAGCCGCGTCGTCGTCTGCGGCGACACGACCCCCTATTCCAAACCGCACCCCGAGCCGTTGCTGCATGCCGCCCGGCTGGCCGGCGTGGCGCCCGAGCGTTGCCTCTACATAGGCGATGACCAGCGGGACATCGTGGCCGGCAAAGCGGCAGGCATGAAAACCATCGCCACCGCCTATGGGTACTGCGGAGACCTCGCGCCGCCCGAGGCCTGGGGGGCCGATGCCGTGGTAGGTTCGGTGCCCGAACTGCTGCCCGTCATCCGCCGGCTGTCGCCGGTATAAGACGTGCGGCCGAACCGTCGCCACATCCCAGCCCCCCGAGAAAGAAAACCCTCTTGAAAGCGGGGCTTCGGCCCCCATATGGGCTACAATCCTCCATACGGGGCCGTACCGGTTTCGACGGGGGTCACGAAGCAGCACAGGGCATGTCGAGCACCAGTAAGCTCGTAAAACCACTGGAAATCAAATAAACGCCAACGACGAGCGTTTCGCTCTCGCCGCTTAAACGGTGAGCCGCTGCACCGATCTGTCCTTGGGTCGGGCGGAGGAAGGGCAACCTTCCTAAGGATCCCTGCCTAGGGCCATACTCCCCGAAGCAGCTGCATCCTGAACCGCAGCAGCGTCATTGACAAGGACTCGGCATGGACTGGGGTCACACGGTTCATGCTTAAACTACGTGAATCGCCGCGTGCCGGCCTGTCGGTTGGCTAAGCCCGCGGTTAAATCCAAATAAATCGACTACACATGTAGAACTGTCTGTAGAGGGCTTCCGGACGCGGGTTCAATTCCCGCCGGCTCCACCAATAATGAAACCCCAACCGTTCTCGGTTGGGGTTTTTTCTTGCCTGATCGCGCCGGTTCCCGCGTGTTCTTGGGGGCTCCTGCGGAAGCCTGCGGACTTCGCCCGCCGCCTGAATTGGCCGTTCCGGGCCACATTCCACTTTCTCCTAGCCATTCCTCGCTCCGACCTCGCTCCCTGAAAGTTGCTCGAAGTCCGCAAGGGCCACAAGTCAGCGCCATACAGATCAAAGGGTTACGCGCGGACGAATCAAGCGGTTGGATTGCAGCATCGGGGGGCGAAGGACACGCTGCGGGCGTTTCGTCGGTAGTTATCGAGAACTACCGACATGTCGCAACGCGAAAGTACGTGCTTGGATGGTGGCTAAGATAAGGAACCTCTTGTCAGGACAATGTCCGGACGAGTACAATAAAGGAATCCAATATCAGTCCGGAGGGGCACCATGAGCACCCTGAATCTTTCCAAGACCGAACGCATTGACGTTCGTGCCAGCACGCCGGTCAAGCAGCTGCTTCAAGAAGCCGCACGCGCCTGCCACAAGAACGTCAGCGAGTTCCTGCTCGACGCGGGCGTGACGGCGGCCGCGCAGACGCTGGCGGATCGTCGCCAGTTCGTGCTGGACGACACACAGTGGCAGGCCTTCCAGGAGGCGCTGGACCGCCCGGTGCAAAGCAAGCCGCGTCTGAAGAAGTTGCTGCGTGAACCTGGGGTGCTGGATTGAGCAATGACTACTCGCCCGTTCGCAAGCTGGCTGCAACGGATCAGGTCGATGCGTTCGACTGCGGCCAGGCCGCGCTGAACCAGTTCCTGCAGCGCTACGCGCTCGTCAACCAGAAGGCCAACAGCGCGCAGACCTATGTCTGCTGCCAGGGTGACGTGGTGGTCGGCTTCTACAGCCTAGCCGTTGGTAGCGTCGATCCGGAAGCCACGCCGTCGAGAGTGATGAAGGGGCTGGCGCGCCACCCGGTGCCGGTCATGATCCTGGCCCGGCTCGCCGTGGACAAGGAGCATCAGCGTAAAGGTCTGGGCCAGGCCTTGCTCAAGGATGCACTGCTGCGCACCGCACAGGCCGCCGACATTGCGGGTATCCGCTGCCTGTTGGTCCATGCCAAGGACGACGCAGCACGGCAGTGGTACGAATTGTGGGAATTCGAGCCCAGCCCGACTGATCCGTACCATCTGTTCCTGATGCTCAAGGATCTCAAAGGCATGTTGAGCTGAGGTGGTGTCTCCACCTCAGAGTCCGACTCTCTCCCGCTGCTCATCCCACAGCGCTGGCGGATCAACCGCCAGATCAAACAGCGTGACGTGGTTCGGCAATTCGTCGTCCAGGATGGCCGCCACGATGTCGGGTGCCAGCGTGGTCAGGTTGACCATCCGGCTGACGTAGCTGTTGTCGATCCCCTCCCGCGTGGCGATTTCCTTCAAGGACTTCGCTTCCCCCGATTCCAGCATCGCCAGCCAGCGGTGACCCCTGGCCAGCGCCAATTGAATGGAGGTCGGTGCCACGTCCCATGGTCTGACCGGTGCAGTCTCACCGTTCGGGAGGGTGACCAGCTTGCGGCCGCTGCGCCGCTTGATCTGGATCGGCACAGACAGAGTTAGCCGGCCATCACTCGCCTCAACGATGTCCGGCTCGCCAGTTTTCTGGATGCGGATGTCGCTCATGCCAACGCCTCCGCTTGTTGCTCGACCGGCTCGGGACGCAGTTCAAGCACCAGCCGCTCGATGCCGTTGGCGCGCAATCGCACCTCGAGGTCATTGGGCGACACGATCACCTTCTCGACCAGCAATTTCACGATCCGGGTCTGCTCCGCCGGGAACAGTTGATCCCAAATCGCGTCGAGTCGGGTCATGGCCACGGTGATCTTGGCCTCGTCCAGCGTTGGGTCGAGCTTGATCGCTTGCGGCAGCATGTCGCCGAGCAGATTCGGGGCACGCAGGATGGCACGCAGTTGGTCGAGCACCGCCGACTCAAGTTCTGAGGCGGGCAATCGCGGCAGACCCGAGGCACCCGCGTGTTCCTTGGCGTCGCGCTGGGGCACGTAGTAGCGGTAGCGACGGCCATTCTTCTTGGTGGTGTGCCACGGCGACAGTGCGCGACCGTCGTTGCCGAACACGATGCCCTTGAGCAGATAGGGAACCTTTGCCCGCGTCGTGTTGCCCCGCACTCGGCCATTCGTCTCCAGGATCGCGTGGACGCTGTCCCACAATTCGCGGCTGATGATGGGCGGGTGTTCGGCCTGGTACCACTGGTCCTTGTGCCGCTGGGAGGTGGCCAATGATCGAGACCTTGCTCGGCGGCCTCCTCGGCGGGGCCTTCCGTCTCGCGCCGGAGATCCTCAAGTGGCTGGACCGCAAGGGCGAGCGCAGCCATGAACTCGCCATGCAGGACCGGCTGCTTGCGTTCGAGAAGCTGCGCGGCGCCACCCGCATGGCCGAGATCGGCGCCGGGGCCGATGCCGCGTGGAACTCCGGGGCCATCGAGGCCTTGCGCGAGGCGGTGGCGGCGCAGGGCCGAACCTCTGGCGTGAAGTGGGCCGATGCGCTGTCCACCACGGTCAGGCCCGTGGTCACCTACCTCTTCGTGCTGATGTATGCCGGGGTGAAACTCTCGACCTTCGTCGGCTCGGTTCAGTCGGACGTGGGGTTCGGGCCAGCGTTGCTCGCAGCTTGGTCGGAGGCAGATCAGGCCTTGCTCGCAGGCATCCTGAACTACAGGTTCCTGAATCGCACCCTGGAAAAGGGGCTGCGGTGATGGGGCGGTCGGACGAACGTGTGATCCGCGTGCCGCCCCAAGCCATTGAGCTTGCAAAGCGCTTCGAGGGCTTTCACCGCGTTCCAAAGCACGATCCCAACCGGGCCTATCCGTACATCTGCTCGGCAGGATATCCGACGATCGGCTACGGCCATCTCTGCGACCCCAAGCATCCGCCGATCACGGAGGCAGAAGCCGAGGTCTATCTGGCGCGCGATCTGCAGACGGCACTGACGGCGACGCTGCGCTACTGCCCGGTACTGGCCACTGAGCCGGAGGCGCGGCTCGCGGCCATCGTTGACTTCACGTTCAACCTTGGCGCGGGGCGGTTGCAGACGTCGACGCTGCGACGGCGCATTAACCAGCGGGACTGGTCTTCTGCTGGGCAGGAACTGCGGCGATGGGTCTATAGCGGTGGAAAAGTACTGCCGGGACTGGTCACACGGCGTGAGGCTGAAGCCGCTTGGCTGCTCAACGCCGCATGAACCAGAGATTCAACTGAATCAAATCCCGGGCTGCAACTCCACCTGCACCTCTCGCGATTTGCCGGCCCGCTCCACGGACAAGACTACGACATCGCCGACCTTCCTGTCGTCGAGCCGGGCGAGCAGCTTGGCCACATCGTCGATCGCCGTGCCGTCGATGCGAACGATGCGGTCGCCGGGCACGATGCCTTGTGGGGTAATCTCGACCCCAGCGAGCCCGGCTTTGTGCGCTGCCGAGCCGGGGGTGACACGCAGCACGAACACGCCCTTGCTTCCCGTCAGCGCAAGCAGGCGCTGATTGAGCTGTTCGTCCACCTCGATGCCAAGCGCCGGGCGGATGTATTTGCCGGTCTTGATGAGTTGCGGCACTACCCGCATGACGGTGTCCACCGGCACGGCAAAACCGATCCCGGCCGAGGCGCCGGAGGGGCTGTAGATCGCCGTGTTGATGCCGATAAGCCGACCGGCCGAATCGAGCAGGGGGCCGCCCGAGTTGCCGGGGTTAATGGCGGCGTCGGTCTGAACCAGGTGATCAATGGCCGGGCCGCCCGCTTCTCCCGGTAACGAGCGGTCGAGCGCGGAGACGATGCCGGTGGTGAGCGTCCAGTCCAGGCCAAAGGGGTTGCCGATAGCAAACACCTTCTGTCCCACCTTGAGGTCGGCGCTGGTGCCGACCGGCACGGCAGGCGGGCGTTTGAAGCCGACGCCGATCTTGAGTACGGCGATGTCGTGTGCTGGGCTGGCCCCCACCAGCGCGGCCTGGTAGTCGCGGCCGTCGGCAAGCTTGACGGTGGCTTCGGACGCGCCCTGGATGACGTGGAAGTTGGTGACGACGTGGCCGGCGTCGTCCCAGATGAAGCCCGAGCCGGTGCCACGCGGCACGGAGAAGACATTGCGCGTCCAGACGTCGCGCACCAGCTGCGCGGTGGTGATGTAGACCACCGAGGCGCGTGATTTTTCGAACAGTTCGATGGTGGCCTGTTCGTCAGCGGCCAGATCGCCACGCGGCGTGACGGTGCGCTCAGCGGCTTGGCGCGGGCTGAACCAGGCTTCGATGGCGGGCAGGAACTGCCACAGCAGCATGAGCGTGGCAATACAGGCGGTGATGAAGAGCCAGCGCCGGATGAAGGGATCCGGTGCGGGGCGTGGGTACGGGTCAGGGTAGGCCATGAGAAGTCTCCTGTTGATAGACAATCAGCGCCATAGCCCGCTCGGGCGCCAGCGCGGCGGGCGCGGCGTCACAGCGGATTCCGGCAAGAAATGGGGCGCGTGAAACGGCAAGGCTGTTGCTGGTCCAGGCGCCAACGTCAGCAGGCGTGAGATGCGATCTTGCGTTGCCGGATGCGTGCGCAACCAGGAAGGCTCGGGATTGCCCCATCCCGGCCACAGCCAGGCACGCCAGGAGCGACTGACCCGCTCGATCTTCGCCAGCGCGGACGCCAGCCCTTGCGGGTCGCCGGTCAGTTCCGCCGCGAGGCGGTCAGCGTCGAACTCACGCACGCGAGACAAGCCGAGCTGTGCGAGCAGGGCCAGCTGGGGCGAGGCGGCCAGCAGAAGCAGTCCAGGCCAATTGACCGCCACCGCGCCGGCCAGCAGTGCGGGCAAGCTGAACACAATAGCGATCTGTCCGACCATAGCCAGCAGGCTCGTGAGGCGACTGACGGAATCCGCCAGCCCCATGACACGCAGATCCTCATTGGCGATGTGCGCGACCTCGTGCGCGAGCACACCCGCCAGTTCGCGCGGACTCAGGTTGCGCAGCAGGCCATCGGTGAGGGCGATCGATGCATGCTGCTTCGAGCCGGTGGCGAAGGCGTTGACGACGGCACTGGGCACGTAGTGCGGCACCGGCGTGGCGGGCAAACCGGCACGGGCGGACAGCTCGCGCAACAGGGCCCAAATCTCGGGGGCTTCGTGCGGGCGCAAAGCCCGTGCGCGGTACAGGCGCAAGGTCAAGGCGGATGCGGCTGCCGGTTCCAGCAACAACGTGCCTGCAACTGCAAACAGCGCGAGCCACAGGCCGCTTTCCCCGAACAGCAGGCTTCCTGCGGTGGCTGCGATCCCGATCAGGGTCAGGACCAACAGCCCAGTCTGCAGGCGGTTGAGCCAGCGGTGTTGCAACAACGCCGCGCGCGGGTCACTGGGATGATGACGGGTCATGCCCAGATGTCTCGGCGACGCGGTCGTCGCGATCGCGCAGCAGCCAGTAAGTGGCACCGAGCGCCAGTGTGGCGCCTGCAAGCGCGGCGATCTTGCCAGGGCTCGCCTCGGGGTCGAGGATCACGAACTTGCGCGCCAGCGCGATCAGACCGATGAGGATCACGGTCTTGACCTGGATGATGCTGTCCCGACGCAGCGCCACGCGCACGATGGAATGCTTGAACTCCATCGCGATCAAGAGCGTCATGATCATGCCGAACACACTCTGGAATACCTTGTGATCCAGGGGATTGAAGGCATTGAGGACCAGCAGCGTGAAGACGATGGCGATGAGCTGGAACAGCGACACCACGATGATGACGGCAATTACCGCCGACAGAACGAGGGCGACGACCTGCTCGAAGCGCTCGTATAAACTCATGATGGCCCATTGGTCACGCAAGACCTGAAATGGATTGCGGCCTGTTGACTTCATGCAGATGGACTCCCTGCGAAATTGTCGCTGTCGGGACGATGGCGCATTGCACTGATGTTTCGTTCGACTATCTCGGCCGGCATGTCCAGCGCCGACATTACCTGTTCCGTCAACCCAAGGGCTGCGGCAAAGGACTGCTGATAACCCAGCAAGGTGGGTACTCTGAACGCAGCCGTCACCACGGCCGCCACACTGCACCCCACTAGCAATATCAGCGTGACGCTCAGCAGGCTCTGCATCGATCAGCGCCCAACCTGCGCCTTTGCCCAGCGCACGATGTCCTGCGCGCCCATGGCGCCCGCCTGACGCCCGATCTCCCGCCCACCTTGGAACAGGGCCAGCGTCGGAATGCTGCGGATACCGAACTGCGCGGCCAGGTGCGGCTCAGCCTCGGTGTTCACCTTCGCCAGCCTGATCCAGGGTTCGAGCTGGCGCGCCGCTTGCTGAAACTGCGGTGCCATCATCTTGCAAGGCCCGCACCACGGCGCCCAGAAATCGACAAGCAAAGGAAGATCGCTGCGCTCCACGTGGCGCCCGAATGTCGCCGTGGTCAACTCGATGGGCTCGCCCGTGAACAAGGGCTGCTGGCAGCGGCCACAGTTAGGTTGATCCGCGAGCTTGGCGGCCGGCACACGGTTGATGGACTGGCAATGCGGGCAGACGATGTGAAGGTGTTCGCTCATGGTGTGGCCCCTTGGGATGTAGAGAGTGAGGTTTCGGACTGGGGGGGCGCCGACTCGCGGGATTCGGACTTCAGCCCCTGGGTCAGCTGACGGATGTCGTTTTCGTCCAGGGTTTCCCGCGCCAGCAGTTCGCGCGCGCAGCGCTCCAGCACCGCGCGGTTGGTATCGAGAATCCGGTAGGCGCGCTCGAACACGCCCATCACGATGTCGCGGATCGCCTGATCGATGCGCGCCTGGGTGGATTCCGCCACCCGGCAACCACCTTGGGCCAGCTCGGGGACGTCGAGAAAACGCGGCCGCTGCGCCTCAAACGCGATGTAGCCGAGTCCCTCGTCCATGCCAAAGCGGGTGATCATGTCGCGCGCGATGTCGGTGGCCCGCGCCAGATCGTCTGCGGCACCGGTCGACAGTTCGCCAAACACCAACTTCTCTGCGGCGCGCCCGCCCAACAGTACGGCGATCTTGTGCTCCAGATCGGCGCGCGTCATCAGGAACCGGTCCTCGGTGGGGCGTTGCAGCGTGTAGCCCAGTGCGCCGATGCCGCGCGGAATGATCGATATCTTGTGTACCGGGTCTGTGCCTGGTAGCGCCAGCGCCACCAAGGCATGGCCCATCTCGTGATAGGCCACCGTCTCGCGCTCCTTCGGGTTGAGGACACGGTTGCGCTTCTCCAAGCCGGCGACGATGCGCTCGATCGCTGCAGTGAAGTCCTGCAGCTCGACCGCACGGGCCTTGCGCCGGGTGGCAGCCAGCGCCGCTTCGTTAACCAGGTTGGCTAGGTCGGCACCAGAAAAGCCGGTCGTCAACGCCGCGACTTGTTCGAGATCGACATCACTGGCCAGGGTAACCTTCTTGACGTGCACCTTCAGGATATCGAGACGGCCTTTCTTATCGGGACGGTCCACCAGCACCTGGCGGTCGAAGCGACCGGCGCGCAAAAGCGCCTGATCGAGAATTTCAGGCCGGTTGGTGGCGGCGAGGATGATCAGCCCCACCGAGCTGTCGAAGCCGTCCATCTCGGTGAGCAGCTGGTTGAGCGTCTGCTCA